>Ga0207713_1002302_pt1 | contig 14047 bp, 15 predicted proteins | sample KBSS64metaG_FD_184404 | JGI IMG/M metagenome (GOLD analysis project Ga0207713, IMG submission 184404) | Switchgrass rhizosphere microbial communities from Kellogg Biological Station, Michigan, USA - KBS S6-4 metaG (SPAdes) (version 2) | ecosystem: Host-associated > Plants > Roots > Rhizosphere >...
TCCAGTGCCAATCGCAGCCAGCGTTAATGGCAGGCAATGCGATGTCTCGGACGTAGACGAGTGCGCCGTCTTCGGGATAGGGCCATGGCACGCGGCTGTCCAGGTAGCGAACAATGTCCCAGTGCGGGAACAGCTGCTGAATAGCGGGTGCGTCGCCAAGCTGCAGCGGCGTGAGTATCAGGCGCGAAGTTTCGAGGGTAGGAAGGCTGTCCATGGCGCAGCGTCCGTTCTGGAGGCGGTATGGCCTTCTGGCATTCTCACAGAGCAGAGGTAGAAACGTCGAGAAGTCATGCGCTTTCGCACATTGACTAAGAGGTAGTTTTGAACGAGAGATCCTTGAGAGCTCAAGGATTTAAAGAATGGAGGCAGCCCCACCAGCCACACCCCGGCACTCGATGTTCCCGCTATGGCTGCTCCCTTCCGGGCCTGACCAGGTCGCATGCGAGCATGCTCCGGAATCAATGCAGCCCTTATGGGGCAGGGGTTTCAGGCTGGTGGGGTAGCAGACGCTCGACCCGTGCAGACACTCAGCACGCTCACTCAAAACTTGGGGTGTAGCCAGCACTGTCACACTTTGCTGTAACACTTTGGTGTCACACCCATGGCCTATCTGATCCGACGCAAAGCCGTCTATTACCTGAATCTCAAGCTGCCCAAGCACCTCTTCCCGAGGTGTCACACTTTGCGTTTGAGCTTGAACATGAGGCATCGGCAGAGCGCCTTGTTCCTCGCCGCATCCATCGTCCAACGGCTACACGGCCACCTTAGCGAACACCCGCTAACAGACCTTCAGACGCTTCGTGCTTTATGTTCACAGTGGCGGGACTCAGCCCCTGCACCAGCCACTCCCGTAGCACCACGTGCGACCTCGACTGCCCCAGTGAAGGCCGGGAGCGACAGCCCAACCCTCGCCACCCTATCGAAGCTCTATATAGAAGAAGGGAAACGCGGCGGCACATGGCGGCAGGTCAGCGCGGATGAAGTCGAGCGGGCGTTATCTGACCTGTTCGAGCTAATGGGTGACATGCCTGCCCTAGCCTTCGATGCTCAGCAAGCACGCCTGCTGAAAGAACGACTAAGCCGCTGCCCCCAGTACTTCGGCTTACGCCCGGAGTTCAAGGGCAAGACACTGAAGCAGGTGGTCGAGTCAGGCAGCACCTACAAGACCATCACTGCCGTCACCATTAATAACCGGCTACGCAAGCTCACTGCGTTCATGAACTGGTGCAAAACGAACGGGTACGTCACTGACAACTCTCTGGCTGGCATGAAGGTCATGACGGGGTCGGCAAAAGAAGCACGACTCTCATTCGACCGCCGCGACTTGGCGACACTGCTGAGTCATGAGGCGCTGCGGAAGGAAGCACGCAAGCACCCGTGGCGTTACTGGTTGCCTTTAATGGGTAGAGCTACAGGAGCACGACTGGAAGAGCTATGCCAGTTGCGGGTTGATGACTTCACTGAGCAACAGGGTATTCAGTGCATTCGCATTGATGACAGCCGTGAAGGCCAGAACCTCAAGAACGCCAGCAGCCGACGAGTGCTTCCCCTACACCCTGTCCTGCTGGACCTGGGCCTGCTTCAGCATGTTGAATCGGTCAAAGCTACCGGCTCTGATCGTGTATTCCCTGAGCTAGAGGCAGTGCGGGGCAAGCTGGGCCATGCGCCCTCGAAGTGGTTCGGTCGCTACAAGACGAAGCTGGGCATTACCGATACCCGGAAAACGTTCCACAGCTTCCGCCACACGCTCATAGACGACCTGCGCGATGCTGGGGTGCAAGATTCGCTCATCAAGCGGATCGCTGGGCACGAGGATGGAGCAGTGACCTTCAGCGTCTACGGAAGCCGGAGCCCACTGAAGGCGATGCTCGACGCGCTTCGCCAAGTTGCTGTACTTGACGACACAGGGCCGTCCATCAACCCCTAGCCCTAGGTAGCCGGATAGCGGCGGGAGGCTGCGGCTGTTATATAGCAGAAAGCCGCCGCCCGACTGGCCACTTGGGTGGCGGAGCCACAGCAACGGCTGTGATAGCCGAAAAAATTCACATCCGGGGGTTGACGCAAAGAGCGAGTATCCCTATGATGCGCCAATCACCAAGTAGCCGGTGACAAATCAGGCCCACATTGGCCAACTGCAACATTTACCTCCCTGCGGATTCGTTGAAATAACGAATGGTTAGCACGGAGGTTTTGTCGTGTCCGGAATTCTAAGAATTCCAACCGCATCAGCCCTAGTTTGAATTTTTCGAGTAACTACCATGCCATGATCGCAAGATAAAACCGTGCCCGTAATCCGCCCTCACCCCCAACACTAGAGATAACTACATGACCTAATAGAAAACTCCTGATACTTCCCTGAGCATAGGGCCAGTCCGCCCACTCGCCACACTTACTATAAATCCGACGAAACTTAGAGTTTACGTTACGGCACCCTATTGCCCAGAATTCGCCAACAACCAACTGAGGAGCTTAAGAACGAGCAAACTACGATCAAACGCCTCATCATGCACCACCCAATTTTATCAATAGACCGTAGCTCTTAATTTCGAGCGACGGCCACTTATCGCCTGAAAATCGTAAAAGAAGATACTAGATGAAACACCAAAGCAACAACGAACCCGTAGAACTCGGTAGCACTTACCGCCCAAAGAACATCATTGCCAAGCGGCGAGCTTCAACGCAGTACGTCGTGCCACTCACCGGCCCTATTGGCGAAATCCTTGAGTATTGCGAGCTGGTCAATATCCTCGCCCATGCAGGAGAGGAAGACCACGTATATATTCAACTCTCATCACCTGGCGGAAGCCTGGAAACATGCGACTATCTTTGCCGCCGAATGGATGAATGCGAAGCTCACATCACTGTAGAGATCGGACTGACTTGCGCCTCGGCTGCGTCTGCTATAGCCCTACAAGCCGATGACTGGGTAATTTACGACAGCAGCACCATGATGATTCACTCCTGCTCTTACTCACCAGGCCACGGAAAAGAATCGGACATCCGGTCGAGAGTTGAGTATACGGAGCGCCTTAACCAAAGTTGGATCGAGCGCACATACAGCGGCTTCCTCTGCGAGGATGAAATCGTTGAAGCCATTGTGTACGGCAAAGACCTATACCTCTTTGCTGATGATTTGCGAGTGCGCATGCCGCTATTCAAGGAATTCCGCAATGACCACAAAACCCGACACATCGAAGAGCTTTTCCATGACTGAATGCAACAAGAAGCAGCCCAATAGCAACGCCACAAGAAAAGTCAGACTTATCTGACCATTACAAACAAGGAAGTAAATTCATTTGAGCAACTTAATTAGCATCAAAGACCACCAAGCCACGACTGTCTTCCTCGGAGACTTCATCGTAGGGCAAGATCAAGAGGGACGCTACTGTCTAAATGACCTTCACAAAGCCGCTGGCGGCCTAGGACACCATCGCCCTTCAAAGTGGCTCGCCACCGCACAAACGAAAGACTTGGTATCGCAAGTAGAAGCCCAGAATCGGGCTACTAAACCAGTAAGCATTCGCAAAGGCCAAGGAGTGAGCGGTACATATGTTACCAAGGAACTTGTTTACGCCTATGCAATGTGGATTAGCCCCAGCTTCCATCTCAGGGTAATCCAGGCATATAAGCGGCTAGCAACCAGAGGCGTGGCTATTCACGAGAATGCCGCCCAGTACATTCTTGATAACCCGGCCCCTTACTTCGAGACGATCATTGAACAGGTTCAGCACCTGACTGGCAATTACGCCCAACTGATCCACAAGGTAGAGCTGGATGCACCCAAGATTAAGTATCATGACGCGGTAGCAGGCTCTTCAAACTTGCAGACGATTAGTGAAGTCGGTAAAAAATATGGCATTGGCCGCAACAAGCTCTACAAGCTGTTGCGAAAGCTCAAGGTGTTGATGGCGGACAAATTCAACTCACCGTACCAACGACATATTGACTCAGGATGCTTCGTAGTTGTAGGAAAGGTATCCAGCACAGCCAACGGCCCCATCCGAACTAACAAAACCATGGTCACCGGCAAAGGGGAAATTTATATCGGCAAGCTGCTCAGTCGAGAAGGATGGTCAGCAAACAAACTGGCCGCTTAACAAGAGTGAGCGTGCGCAGCACTAAATGGCACCAGATACAAACCAAGTAAATTCTAGGCACCTTGGTAAATACTAGACCTGGCTGGCATCGCGAAGTTAGCCAAGTCTGCTCTCAGCTGTTGAGCTCCCGCGCCCCACCCGGAATCTGGCTGGATCACCACAAGGAAAACAATACCGAACACATGGAAGCACCAATAATAAAGCCGTACATCACACCTCAAATGCACGACAACAACGCTATCGATCTGTACCGAAGCAAGTTATCACAAGCTCACACTAGAAAAATCAATGGTCATGTCTACGATGTAGCTACCGGCGAGTATTACGGTATATATAGCAGTTCCACATATACCCCAGAACCCGCTTATTACACCAAGTGCACTCCTGCAAGGCTGGGCGTAAACTGGTTCATAGAGGATGACGGCTCCGTTTTGCCATTGGAGCTAATGAATTGTCACCTCCAACCAACTGAACTCGCTCCTATGATCGAGCTGACCGCTCCCACACTAACTTCAGAGATCAAATCTAGCCCCGCTCGCGGACCAAAACCACAGGTAATAGATAACCCGCTAGCTGCTGCACTTTGTATTTTCAAATTTGAGCAAAGACCTACACCTTGGCTAGATGAGATTGTATTCGGAGCGATCTACACAGGGCCTGGATTGATCAATGGAAAACATAGTGTCTCTCTCGCTGACGTCAAGAGGGTACTACGCCTCTCCGTGATATCAACAGCAGAGGCCGCATCTTGTTTGTTTAACCATGAGCGGCAGCCAATGGGCTCTCGACAGATACAACGAGTAATTGAAGCAGCAAGAACAGCTCTACGAGGCATTGCTCTGTACCTTGAAAGGAACCCGCAGATTCTTCAATCCATCGACGTGCAAGTAGATTTCGATAAGTTATGGTCGCCGCAACAGGCAGCACCTGCAAATGTTGCTAGTAATGAACACCCAATGAAGCAGCAGGCACTGATGATGATCAAGTCCAAGGTTCCGAATAAGACCATTTCCAACGCGCTTGGCATATCTAAGAACACGGTCAAGCAATGGAAGCAAGCCCTCCGAGATAATGATAGAGAGGGGTCAGTCGGGGGCAATTAGCGACAGATACATATAAGGGATAGCTACCTCTTAAGGCACAAAACACGCAGCTTCGAAACATCACCATTCAACATTAGTGGCGTCTACGCCACAGCAGGATAGATTGTGCCTAACGCACGACTAACAACTCTATTTAGCAAAGAAAGAGAAGGGGGCAGTAAAGCCCCTTCCCGCTCTTGATCATACCGTGCAGAGTCACGCTGTGGCCCTGGCCACAATTGACTCAGGCTCATAGGGTTTTCCCTCTTCATCACTGCTGAAGAGCGAGGCCGGAGGCGAACAGCAACACCCCGCCCTTAGCTGATTACGAGTTCTATAAATAAAACCAGCCATGGATGATAGCGTAACGATGCGTCACAAGTTAACCACTGAGGGAAGGCCAGGATTCTTGTGGGGCTCTGCCTCCCTGCCCCACCAAGAAGCATCGCCATGAGGCACAGCATCTTTACAGGATAGGGTGGAGTGGTGCACCAACACTCTGCTTGAGTAATCCCACTATCAGGCTCACTGCACTTAGGCCATTGGCTTTACCAAAGATCCGCAATGCTTGCACTTCACTGCTTGCATCTTTATCAACTCAGCACAGAACGGACATTCCCTCTGGCCGCCTACACTCATTACTGGCTGGCCAGTAGATTGGTCCGACTCAACCACTACTTCCTGCCATCCTTTACGCAGGTAGGAATTCGCAATAATGCTATTGATGCTGAAAGCGTACACCACAATTGCTATGGGCAATGCAATGATTATTCCTGGGCCACCGGTTGCCAGCGAGAAGCCACCAACGAGTAATAGCCATAGAAAGAAGTGCCCCCATAAGCCGTTGCTGGCCAAGTAAAGAGGACCGAAGAGAACGACCAACCCACTAGCCTCCCTACTAATCGACTCAGTATGCCCGTTTGCTGGGTTCCGGAAAGTCCTTGCCATAATGATTTCCTTGGGATTTAAATTAATTATTTCGAGACGATTTACGAAATTTTTCCCGCTCTATTGAACCAGGGCTGAAAGGGCATCCTTGCCCTCTTGAACCAGAGTTACTCAAAGTTCAACGACTGGTTACATCTGCTTACACGTATTAGGCAAGAGAGGATTGAAGAACGCGATAAGAGTTTCAAAGTCCGAATCAAGGAAGACTGAAGGAACGGTCCCGATGAGAAACCCGTCCCGCATCGCTTGCTCGTCCACCGAATACACCCACCCCTTCTTGATGACGAGCGACACTGAATAATCTACCCGATCACGCCTGATGGTTAGATAGCTAGGCAGCAAGTTAATATCAAGCATAACTCGACGATCACTATCCATTCGCAGCAATAGCAGAATCATAATCCCTACTATTTCTTCGCCAAGCGCAGTGTAGGCAGCAAGAGCTTCGAATGTATACCTTGGAATTTTCACCGCTTGACTTTTCCGCTTCACTGAGCACACCCCTCTGCTAAAGAAAGTTTGCTAGTTTCTTCTGACCTTTCCGCACGGAACGATTTTGCGAGTGGGGATGCCTCATCTTGCTGAAGACCGGTGACGATGCTGGTCGCTGAATCTATTTTGGTCATTGTTAACCTCCTGTATATATCAGTAAAAAGTTTGTCTTACGGCCTTACTAGACTTACTGACTTACAGGGCGCACCCGCGTACTCCACGTACTAAACGCGCTCCCCCTGCCTACAACATTGAGGACTCAACCTCTCATAGCAGGGTACGCCTGGTAGGCTTGGGCTGGGTGGCAGCCTCACGCGAGACCAATAATGCCATGCCATCGATAAAATTCACAGCATACTGTGAAGACCCAGACCACCCTTGAACCGACAGTGCAACCTCATACAGAGGGGGCACGGTTTGGACGCAGGCTTGGCATTCGGCAAGGTTCTCCGTGAAAGACGGAAGCAGGCAGGACTGACGCAGGAGAAGCTGGCGCTGGAAGCCGATGTACAACGCAATTACGTCAGTCTTATCGAGAGGGGCGTTCACCAGCCCACCATCAACATCATCTTCAAGCTAGCCTCTGCACTCGGGTGCAAACCGTCTGACCTGGTTGCAGACGTCGAGAAAATCATTGGCGTGGGTTATGGCCACTAGGTAGGTCGACTTGTACCGCCTGAGCACAGAGTTGCTCCCGTCAAGCTACAGGATGGGCTCACCGGGCCCTCCAGCACCAGGAAATTGCAGACCCATACCTGCTACGGAATCGATGATTTCACAAGCGAGTTCGGCCACACCGTCCCGGATCTGCCTGAGGTAGTGCACATCCATTGAAGTTTCAAAAACCGAAAGATCGTTGGATACATATAACGGTAGCGACCTACCGTCTTCGCTAGGTGACTGCCATGAGCCATGGCATAGTACATTCCGCAAATCGGCCGCCCGAAGAAGGCTCTCGATCAACACCTCAACGTTGGCGACAGTGGACTGAGGATGGTTCCGTAGTGCGTTCCCGTAGCTCTTGGCAAGCCTTCCAAGCGTATCGACAAGGGTTCGTTCTAACGTTTTCTCCCACTTACAGTACGCCTCTTCAATCTGGTCTAGGGAATAGGATCTCGTAGCGGTTAGAGCGAAAATGGCCTTTTTCAGGATTTGCTCTAAGAAACCGAAAGTAGCAACCGCTCTACCCAGCTCTTCCCAGAAATCGCTGGAATGTCGGTGCGTGGGAAAGTCGGCGGGTAGCCGGTCGCGATCCACAAGGTGTGCTTTCTTGCTCATAGCAGTGCTCAGCGGCCTACTCAAATGCATTAACTAATGGGTATCTAATCATCCCCATCTCTCCGAGTGCGACATACCAACTGTGAATTGCATCCGTAGCCCCGAAAACACTGGAATTGAGTGCTCCGGCGCTAAGCCAGCAGCCCTTTACGCTAGAACTATCGCGCATCTTCACGCTTAGTCGATAGGTGTACACACTACTCGCTCTGAATGCTAGCAGGCTAACCCTACCATGAGGCCCTTCTGGAGCTAGGGGCCCAGACACTGCAAGGCAGAACGCAATAACATATCGTAGACGGTCATCAACAATATGTTAGAATTGACACGCACTGGATGATGAGTCGAGGAAGCGATGCAGGTAATAGCCTACGCAAGGATGAGTACAGACGACCAATGCTTGTCGGTAGGTGGTCAGTTCGCAGCCATCAAGATCGCAGCCGAGACGCACGGATGGGAGATTGTCGCCCAGTTCACTGACGAAGGTGTATCAGGCGCCGTCGCCCCCCAGGACCGGCCACAGTGCCGGCTGGCTCTCGCTATGGCGAAAGGGCTAGATTGCCCAGTTGTCGTACATCGAATCGACCGTCTCACGCGGGACCATGCTCACTTTGTCACCTTGCAGAAGAAGTACACCTTCATCGAGGCTGAAGACGTACATAGCAGCGGCCTGCTACGGAATATCAAATCGTTACTCGCTGAAGAAGAGCTGCTGAAAATCCGTGCCCGTACGAGGGCTGGCTTGGCCGAACTGAAGAAGCTCGCCGCCAGTGGTGATGCAGAAGCCCAAGAAAAGATCGCCCGTCGTGACGCTGGCCGTGCGAAGGCGTGGGCATTAGGCAATGGTGCTGCTGTAAAGGCTAAAAAGGTGAATGCAGACAGTCGGGCTGATGCTATCGCTCACCACATTAAGGCGTGCTTGTACGATGGCTGCACTTCGTTTGCTGCCATTGCCCAGTGTCTCAACTCAAAGGGTGTGACCACAGCACGCGGCAGTGCATTTAAACCTATGACCGTATCCCGCCTGATGACTCGCCTTCAGTTATCCTTAAACACAAATGACCGATAGCCCCTGCAAGCTCATAGGAAGCAAACTCAGCGACGTTCAAGGCCGACCGCATCTACCCCTAGATATTTTAAAATCGTGCCATATGGCTCGCTGTGGGCCAGCTAGGAGCACTAAGGACTGACCCACACTTTGTTGTATTTGGCCGACCTGGTAGAAAAGCTGGAACGGTCTAGCGGTTCAGATCGAGAATGAAGCGAGTTGTTGATGTACGCTTAAAGCCCACACTCATGACCACACAGGACGCCGCACATGGATGACAAAGCCGCTGCAACCGCTGATGCTCTAGAGCTGCTGATGATGAACCAAACAGCCCTGAGAGCAGGCATCGAAGAACTGAGTACCTGGATACGCCAGCGAGGCTCAGTGAACACCCATGAGAACGTTCTAACTGCGCTTCAGTCACTGGATACCAATGCCAACGCCATCACCATTGTTATTGAATGCTTACGAAAATAGCCTTCCAAGTTGACGCTTAAAAAATATGTAGGCATAGGAAGGGAAAACCCAGCGCTAGCCGAAATTTAATTTTCCAAGCCGGAACTGAAGGGCGGAACGAGCCGCCCTTATACCCGCTAGTCCATCAAGTAATCGATAAAGACCTTAATTTTGTTATCAACAAAATTATCGTTTAAAAACTTGAAGACACTGTCTTGATACTCGTCTGAAATGATATAGAACTTGTCTATATTTTTAACAACGGCCAATTTCAATACATTCATCCTAACCAAAGAATCGAAATTACGCCTAGTGAGCTTTTCAATTTTCCCGGAAAATTGCATATACATGAGTTTCTGATCAATGAAGGATGACCCCTTATAGAAACTTCTGAAAAACTTTTTCAGTTCCGACTCACATAGAATTCTATTGCTTTTAGCTGTACTTTCAATCAATGCAAGCGTATCAGTGAGATCTCCCAGCTTGCAGGTACTGTCAAACATCGCAGCTTCAAAAGTATCTGAAGCGTACGACCCGCCACTATTTGAGAATTCAGAATAATAGAATTTCGCACCAGGGAATCGTGATGTTATAAAATTATCATAATTATAGAATCCACTATTCCAAACTTGCAGATTCGAAAAATCTAACGATGGATAATCACCATAAATATACATACCCTCAATTTTTGACTCACGCTCCAAGTCAGGAATGGCTTGATAAAGATCTCGGATTTTACGAGATAATTCCGCCCTACTATAAGATCTGCACTTGGAATATATCGAAAGCAATGCCCCGATGGCTTTCTTAATAGTTTCCGACTCTCGGACATCCATCTTACCTTGCCCGAGTAGAGCTCTAGCATTTTTCAACATTTCTTTAACTGAGTCGTGTAGAACCTCAGCATTCTGCTTTGAAAAATACAGAGTCACGTCAGAGAGCGACTGCTTATCCGCCACCTGAGCGTTGGCCAAACATTTCAGCAGCTCCTTACCCGTCGATCGACGAAGAATCCCGGCGATAACGAATAGAGACTTAAAGTAATCGTTCAAAAATTGATATCTGAACCTTAATTGCTCACCTTCCCTCAACAACAAAGGGTTAATCTCAATTTTGGCATAAAGCTCAGGGGCCTGAGCGTCATAATAAATAGAAAGTTTTTCTTTCAACTTCTCAATCGGTACGATTTCTCCATACTCAACTGCCAGCTCTGAAAACAGCTCAATGAAGGAGCTCGTATCCAACTCGATTTCATGGCGGGTTTTTTCCCGCCTGAGCACCGAATAAATTATCAAATCTGTCAGTGTCGTATTGCATGGATAATCTCTATCTTCAGAAGAGATATCGAATGCAATTTGATCGCTCTGACCAAGTTGCTCTTCAAATATCGTGGAAATCATATCAACAAAAAATGGAATTATCCTTTTGTCTTGATCGCCAAACTGCTCCAGCTGATTTAAGTACTTATCAAATAGATCATTAACATCATCATATTTGCTGTATTTTGCAAATCGCTTTTTTATGTACTTCTTACGTGAAGCCTCATCAAACCCCAATAGCTCGTGACAATCAATAGAAAACTCATCGAGCGCGATATTCTCAAGGAATGACATGTTTCGCGACGTGAGAATTACTTGACTGCGCCCCATTTGCTGGTGAGCTTCACTAATCGAGGCGAGGAATGAAGGTAAATCAAATCGTTCTTGAAGTATTGATACAAACTCATCAAGACCATCAACAATTACAACAACTCGCCCACAAAGTAAACACAACTCGAATTGATTTCGATCATAAACATGCTCAATCTTATTAATCTGGGCATGCAAATCATACAAGTCGTAAACTGATTTTACCTCTACATTACCTAAGAACTCGCTAGAATAGTTATTTCTAAGCGATTCCGCCTTAATTAATACTACAGCACTTTGGCCCGATGCTTTCTTTTGCAGCGAGATAGCCAATTCATGGCAAAGCGTACTCTTGCCCATCCCGCCTGTTGCTGTAATCAGCTGACCAGACGATACGGTATCCGAGTACAATTTATCAACGACATACTTATTGGCAGATTCAGACTTCCCACCTTCCTGATCAAGATGCAGCAGAGCTTGATCAGTGTAGAACTTATTCTCCCTGACTGTAGTTGATGTACGTAAACCATCGTCAATACAGTATTCCCATATAAACTCAGAATACGTTAAATCAGCAACCTCAATATCATAACCATTCTCTGCCAAAATCCGCTTTACTAGCGACTCATCACCATTCGAAGGTCTAAGAATTGTGAGATTCTTTAAATCAACGCCCTTGCTAGAAAGCTGCTGGCAAAATCTGTTGATTGTTTGAGTGATAGTTATATTCGGGTACAAAATCAAAAAATATGAGGGGAACGGAGTACGCACCTCCCAAAACTCAAACTTAATCCTGTTCGATCCAGAGCGATCAGTACCCGAAGCAGCATCAATTATCGCTGAACGCTTTGAGTACTTCAGTTTCAATATATCTTCAACCCGAGTGAAGTCGTAGTGCGCAACTCCACCCTCCAAACTTTTTCTCTTTTCAGGACGATTCAGCTTTGCCTTTCTGCTTAGATGCTTGATGAGAAAAGTCAGACTCTTAGCATATAAGTCATCATCAAAAAAATCTACACGGAACTTTCCTCGCAGATAGAACGGGGTGCTATATCGCTCACGAGACACTACTAGAATATTGCTAGGCGCCCCCTTCTCGGATTCCTCCCAATGGCGAATGGTCGTCAGATATGTTTCGATACCAACGCCACCCCCTCGGCTTTCCGCTTTTGCTTTATACTTCTCAGTACAGACCACCAATATTATATCTGAATCACGTACAGCCTCCTCCATGAATAGGTTTTTATCGCTAAAACTATCCATGTCGAACATATCAAACGTTACATGAAATTCTTTATATTCATCTAAGTCAGCAGCAAGCCGCTGGACCCAAGCTTGATGCTCTTCGCCATCCCAGCTATAGCTAATGAAAATTTTCGTAGGTTTCATCTTAGCCCTTTGAACCTCAGCGACCGAAACTAAAACAATCCGGATTTGTACGCAAAATATTAATTATAGCAGCGGTCATAAATTCCCCGCCCTGACCATCATTATAAACAGGCCACCAAACACAACTAAAAGCGTATAGAAGACACAGCCAATTTGAAACTCTATAAGCTCGAAGCGCCCAGCTTATTCGTATATAGAAATGGTATCTTTTAGCTGGTCGGCAAAGTTAAAAATCTCATCAAGAGTTGATATCGGGTGTCGAGTCTCACTCTTTTCAGAATCAAAAATACCTATGTACTTCTGGCTGCGATTAAAATGCAGCCGGCAAATCGGCTTGCGATTGTTATCGTCCAGCAGAATCCCGAAGTAACTTTGAGTATCACGGTGAACGATCCGCTTTGCATCTACAACCGCCCGCACAATTGCCTTGACGATATGGAAGCCCTCAAGCTCTTCAAGAGTAGTCTGAATACGGTCGTCGTCGGATTCCTCAGCAGACTCAGGCGCCGTTGGCGCTTGAACGGCAAGCATCGCATAAGACGGCTCTACCGCACCGCTCATAGCCGACTTCAGCCTGTCGTTAATCTGGTCTCCTAGGAACTGGATTGCCGCCTTCCTAGTCAAGGTGGTGAATTGCTCTCTCACCTTCTGGGTAATGATCCCGTCGTAGACCCGAGTAGCGAAGAACTTCACGAACTCGTCACTAGGCTGACTGAACTGCGATGCCATCTCCTTCTTGATCTGGCCGACGTACTTCAGTTCTCCAGCAGCACTGATGATCGAGTCCACATCGAACGCAGACTTGGTTAGCTTCTGAAGCTCCGGAAGGGCGTGCTCGTCCAGATCGAGAAGGTCCAGCTCCAAGAACGGTTTCTCATCCATTTTGTTAGGAGCATCAAGATCAGTGAAGAACCGGTAGACCTGCCCATTGGTAAGGATGGAAATACGGGCAGTGGTAACATGAAAATATCTGAAGAGCTGGCTTGCATGGTTGATGTGCAACGGCTCACCAATTTTCTTGCACTCGATCAGGATCTGGATTTCGCCATTCTTCATGATGGCGTAGTCGATTTTCTCCCCCTTCTTCGTACCAACGTCGCAGACGTACTCGGGCGTCACTTCAGAGGGGTCGAAGACATCGTAACCCAGGACAGAGTTGATGAAGGGCATGACGAAGGCAATCTTGGTCGCCTCTTCCGTTTGAATAGCGGGCCCCTGCTGGCGGATTTTGGCTGATAACGCGTTCAGTCGCTCTACGAATTCCATCTCTAGCTCCTCGCTCGGATGCCACATCCTAGTAGCACTGCGCCATGCTGGCAATTGCAAATCACTGCGAGAGTCAAGGGGAAACCGCCACATGAGCGGATGACAAGGTAGAGCCGAGACTGGCGTAACCAGAGAGGGGGTATTGGAGAGGCAAGATGACGAAGCTAGAATGCTCAGCACAGTGCACCACCTAGGTGTACCTAAACGCTGTCACACTTCGAGAATTTAGAGCGAGAAAGCCTTGAGAATTCAAGGACTTGCGTAATGGAGGCGGCCCCACCAGCCACACCCCGGCACTCGATGTTCCCGCTATGGCTGCTCCCTTCCGGGCCTGACCAGGTTAACGGGTAATCAATGCGGGGGGAC
>Ga0207713_1002303_pt1 | contig 14042 bp, 10 predicted proteins | sample KBSS64metaG_FD_184404 | JGI IMG/M metagenome (GOLD analysis project Ga0207713, IMG submission 184404) | Switchgrass rhizosphere microbial communities from Kellogg Biological Station, Michigan, USA - KBS S6-4 metaG (SPAdes) (version 2) | ecosystem: Host-associated > Plants > Roots > Rhizosphere >...
TCTGGCCGTTCTGCATCAGGCGATGGTGCCCCACCGGCATCTGGAACAATGGCTGTAATTTTTCTTACTCAAAGGGGTCCAGATGTTCACTGTCCGCCAGGCCACCCTCGCCGACGCCGCTCTGGTGAGCGACATCGGCATCCGCACCTATCAGGCGCACTTTGGCGAACTTTGGCACTATCCGGAGGAGTTGGACGCCTTTCTGGCGCAAAACTTTTCCATGCCGGTGGTGACCCAAACGCTGCAGGAGCCCGCCGTCTGCTGGCTGCTATGCCATAAAGCGGAGCAGCTGATCGGCTATGCGCGGCTCAACCTCGACAGCCTGCTGGCGCCCACGCAAACCCGCGGCGCAGAGCTGCAGAAAATCTATTTTCTGCCGGGCTATGCCGGCAACGGCTATGGCCAGCGCCTGTTCGAACAGGTACAGCAGCGGGCCATCGACCGCCGGCAAAAGACGCTGTGGCTGGAGGTGCTGCAACGCAACACCGGCGCGCAACGCTTTTACCAGCGTCAGGGGTTGAGCATCTGTGGCGAGACCTGCTATACCAGTGCGCAAGGCTCCATCGGCATCTGGTATATGAGCAAAACGCTGTAATGCGTTCGCGCTCCCGGGCCAACGCAGGTCGGCAGGAATCGCGTTGCAGCATCAAAACCAGTAGCGCCAGCGCGCTGGGCAGCGTATACAGCATGGCCCCCAGCTGCACCGCCATCAGGCTTTCGATAACCTTAGCCACCACCCACTCGGCAGAAATATCGATGCAATCGGCCCCGGTCTATGGCTATTGCCCGTCGCCAACCACCTGATTTATTTTCGACAGCAGGGGCGGGAGGTGAATATCATCAGAGTGCTGCATCATTCCCGAGATCCGCTCAGCCAACCCTTTTTCAGCTTCCCCAACGTCAGATCGCCACCAGCCCGCGCACCCCGTCTTGCTCCATGGCGCTGCCGGCACCGCGCTGCACGATGCTGCCGCGCGACATCACCAGGTAGCTGTCCGCCAGTTCGGCGGCGAAATCATAGAATTGTTCCACCAGCAGGATCGCCATATCGCCGCGCGCCGCCAGCTGTTTGATCACCGCGCCGATCTCCTTGATCACCGAAGGCTGGATCCCTTCGGTCGGCTCGTCGAGGATCAGCAGCTGCGGCCGGCAGGCCAGCGCCCGGCCGATCGCCAGCTGCTGCTGTTGCCCGCCGGAGAGATCGCCGCCGCGCCGCTCCTTCATCTGCCGCAACACCGGGAACAGTTCATAAATCTGCTCCGGCACGCCGCGCGCCTCGGTGCCGGAAAAGCGCGCCAGGCCCATCAGCAGGTTCTCTTCCACCGTCAGGCGCGGGAAAATCTCCCGCCCCTGCGGCACATAGGCGATGCCGGCCTGCACCCGCTGGTGCGGTTTTTTGCCGTTGATCGCCTGCCCCTGCCAGCTGATGCCGCCGCTGCGCGCCGGGATCAGGCCCATCAGGCATTTCAGCAGCGTGGTCTTGCCCACGCCGTTGCGCCCCAGCAGGCAGGTCACCTCACCAATCCTCGCTTCGAACGACAGGCCGCGCAGGATGTGGCTGCCACCGTAATATTGATTTAATTCACTCACCTGCAGCATAACGGTTGCTCCTCAGCGCCCCAGATACACGTCTATCACCCGCTCATCGGCCTGCACCTGCGCCAATGACCCCTCCGCCAGCACCTGCCCCTGATGCAGCACCGTCACGCGATCGGCAATGGTTTCCACAAAGCCCATGTCATGTTCCACCACCATCAGCGAATGCTTGCCCGCCAACGCGCGGAACAGTTCGGCGGTGTATTCGGTTTCGGCGTCGGTCATGCCGGCCGCCGGTTCGTCGAGCAGCAGCAGATGCGGCTCCTGCACCAGCAGCATGCCGATTTCCAGAAACTGCTTTTGCCCGTGCGACAGCAACCCGGCGGGCCGGTGGCGCTCGCGGCCCAGCCGCAGGGTTTGCAACATCTCGTCGATGCGATCGCGCTGCTCGCCGCTCAGCCTGGCCCGCAGGCAGGCCCAGACCGATTTCTGCGTTTTCTGGGCAATCTCCAGATTCTCGAACACCGTCAGCGCCTCAAATACCGTCGGCTTCTGGAACTTGCGGCCAATGCCGGCGCTGGCGATCTGCATCGGCTCCAGGCGGGTCAGATCGACGCTCTGATCGTAAAACACGCTGCCGCTGTCCGGCCGGGTTTTGCCGGTGATCACGTCCATCAGCGTGGTCTTGCCCGCGCCGTTGGGGCCAATCACGCAGCGCAGTTCCCCGACGCCGATCCGCAGCGACAGGTCGGTCAGGGCGCGGAAGCCGTCGAAGCTGACGTTGATGTTATCCAGCGCCAGCACCGGATCGGTTTGCCGACGGTGTTTGTCCGCCGGCAGCGGCTGGGTAAACAACTCGTCGGTAATCTGTTGGCCATTCATGGCGTTTTCCTCCTGCGCAGCAAGCCGATCACCCCTTTCGGCAGCAACAGCGTGACCAGGATAAACATCAGGCCGAGGAAGAACTGCCAGTATTCGGGAATGGCCATGGTGAACCAGCTCTTGGCACCGTTGACGATGCCGGCGCCGAGCAGCGGCCCCACCAGGGTGCCGCGCCCGCCGAGCGCCACCCAAATGGCGGCCTCGATCGAATTGGTCGGCGACATTTCGCCGGGGTTGATGATGCCCACCTGCGGCACATACAGCGCCCCGGCCAGGCCGCACAGCACCGCCGACAGCGTCCAGACAAACAGCTTGAAGCCCTTCGGGTCATAACCGCAAAACGTCAGGCGGTTTTCCGCGTCGCGCACCGCAGTCAACACCCGGCCGAATTTACTGCGCGCCAGCGCAAAACCGAGAGCCAGGCTGGCGGCCAGCAGCAGTACCGTCGCCAGGAACAGCGCTACCCGGGTGCCGGTGGCGGTGATCGGAAAACCGAGCAGCGTGGTAAAACCGGTGAAACCGTTATTGCCGCCGAAGCCGGTCTCATTGCGGAAAAACAGCAGCATGCCGGCGTAGGTCAGCGCCTGGGTCATGATGGAAAAGTACACCCCTTTGATTTTGGAGCGGAAGGCGAAGTAACCGAAGACCAAGGCCAGCAGGCCCGGCACCAGCACGATCAGGCACAGCGCCCAGGCGAAGTGCTGGGTACCGCTCCAGAACCACGGCAGTTCATTCCAGGAGAGAAACGCCATAAACGCCGGCAGCCCGTCCCCCGCCGCCTGGCGCATCAGATACATGCCCATGGCGTAGCCGCCGAGCGCGAAAAACAGCCCGTGGCCGAGCGACAGCAGCCCGGCGTAACCCCACACCAGATCGAGCGCCACCGCAACGATGGCGTAGCACAGGATCTTGCCCACCAGCGTCAGGGTGTAGGTGGAGATCGCCAGTGGGTGATCCGCCGGCAGCAGCGCCAGAAACGGCATGATCAACAGCGCCAGCAGTACCAGCCCGCCAATGGCGAGCGCCAGCCGTGGCGCCTTTAGTACGCCGGTTACGGTCAAAGGTTGGCTCATCAGTCGATTACCCTGCCCTTAAGGGCGAACAGCCCCTGAGGTCGTTTTTGAATGAACAGAACGATCAGTGCCAGGATCAGGATCTTGCCCAGTACGGCGCCGATCTGCGGTTCGAGGATCTTGTTGAGGATGCCGAGGCCGAAGGCCGCCGCCACCGTTCCCGCCAGCTGGCCGACGCCGCCGAGCACCACCACCAGGAAAGAATCGATGATGTACCCCTGCCCCAGCTCCGGCCCGACGTTGCCCAATTGCGACAGCGCCACTCCGCCCAGCCCGGCGATGCCGGAACCCAGCCCGAACGCCAGCATGTCCACCCGGCCGGTGGGTACGCCGCAGCAGGCGGCCATGGCGCGGTTCTGCGTTACCGCCCGCACGTTCATACCGAGCCGGGTTTTGTTCAGCAGCAGCCAGGTCAGCGCCAATACCAGCGCCACGAACAGGATCACCGCAATGCGGTTCCACGGCAGCACCAGATTCGGCAGCAACTGCACGCCGCCCGACAGCCATGCTGGGTTGGCGACCTCGACGTTTTGCGCGCCGAACAGTACCCGCACCAGCTGGATCAGCACCAGGCTGATGCCCCAGGTGGCCAGCAGGGTTTCCAGCGGCCGGCCGTACAAATGGCGGATCACCGCGCGCTCCAGCGCCATGCCTATGCAGGCGGTGATGGCGAACGCCACCGGCAGCGCCGCCAGCGGGTACAGCGCCAGCCACTGTGGGGCAAACTGCTGGAACAGCCCCTGCACCAGATAGGCCGAGTAGGCGCCAAGCATCAGCATTTCGCCGTGCGCCATATTGATAACCCCCAGCAGGCCATAGGTGATAGCCAGCCCGAGCGCCGCCAGCAGCAGGATCGAACCGAGCGACAGGCCGGTAAACGCCTGGCCGAGCAGATCGCCAATCATCAGCCGGTGCTGCACGCGGCTCAGGCTGTTCTGCGCCTCGGCGCGCACCGCGGCGTCCGGTTCGTGGGCGGCGTCGGCCAGCGCCTGCAGCCGCGTCTGGGTTTCCGGATCGCCCGAATCCCCCAGCAGCCGCACCGCGTTAAGCCGCACCTGCGGGCTGGCGTCCGCCAGCTGCAGATTCGCCAGCGCGATGCTCAACGCCGCATGCACCCCGGCGTCTTTCTCCTGCGCCAGCCGCTCGGCCAATAGCGGCTGCTGATCGCTTTGCGCCTCGCGCTGCAGCGCGGTGGCGGCCTGCAGCCGTACCTGCGGATCCTCGCTGACCAGCCGCTGTGCCGACAACGCATTGGCAATCAGGATGCGCAGACGGTTGTTCAGCCACAGCTTCTTCGGCGTGCCGACCGGCGCCGCGCCGCCCTCCAGCGGCAGATAACCGCCGCCCTGTTGGACAAAGGCGCGTTTGGCTTCGTCGATCGCCACGTTTTCCTGCTTCAGCGCCTGCAACAATGGCAGCCGCGCAGCATCCGGCGCGGCCGCCCAGGCCTGCAACAGCTTGGCCTGCTGCGTACGGTTGGCCGCCGCGAAGTCATCGGCCGGCCCGGCCTGCGCTAGCGGCGGCAGGCAGCACAGCAGCCAAAGCCACCGGCGGAAATGAAAGAAAAATGGGAATTGCATCGGCAGCCTCTTCTGTCGTGGGCCGGGCAAGCCCGGCCCATTGCGTTAGCACGGGATGGCGGCTTTTACTTGCCGCCTTTTACCGGGTGGTCCGGCTTTTTGTCGTTGCCGGCAATGTACGGGCTCCACGGCTGGGCGCGTACCGGCGCATCGGTCTGCCACACCACGTTGAACTGACCGTTGCCTTCGATTTCACCGATCATCACCGGCTTATGCAGATGGTGGTTGGTCTGGTCCATGGTCAGGGTAAAACCCGACGGCGCGGCGAAGGTTTGCCCGGCCATCGCTGCGCGCACCTTGTCGACGTCGGTGGTGCCGGCCTTCTCAACCGCCTGCGCCCACATATGGATGCCGACGTAGGTGGCCTCCATCGGATCGTTGGTCACCGCCGTGGCGTAATTCGGCAGGTTGTGCGCCTTGGCGTAGGCTTTCCATGCGCTGACGAACTGCTTGTTGGTCGGGTTGTCCACCGATTCGAAGTAGTTCCAGGCCGCCAGGTTGCCCACCAGCGGTTTGGTATCGATGCCGCGCAGCTCCTCCTCGCCCACCGAGAAGGCGATCACCGGCACGTCGGTGGCCTTGATGCCCTGATTGGCCAGCTCTTTGTAGAACGGCACGTTGGAGTCGCCGTTGATGGTGGAGATCACCGCGGTTTTGCCGCCGGCGGAAAATTTCTTGATATTCGCCACTATGGTTTGGTAATCGCCGTAGCCAAACGGGGTGTAAACTTCTTCGATGTCTTTGTCCTGTATGCCCTTGCTGTGCAGGAAGGCGCGCAGGATCTTGTTGGTGGTGCGCGGGTAGACATAGTCGGTGCCCAGCAGGAAGAAACGCTTGGCCGAGCCGCCGTCTTCGCTCAGCAGGTATTCCACCGCCGGGATCGCCTGCTGGTTCGGCGCCGCGCCGGTGTAGAACACGTTCGGCGACATCTCTTCGCCTTCATACTGCACCGGATAAAACAGCAGCCCGTTCAACTCCTCAAACACCGGCAGCACCGATTTGCGCGACACCGAAGTCCAGCAGCCGAACACCGCCGCCACCTTGTCCTGGCTCAGCAGCTGGCGCGCCTTCTCGGCAAACAGCGGCCAGTTGGAGGCGGGATCCACCACCACCGGTTCCAATTTTTTCCCCAATACCCCGCCTTTGGCGTTGATCTCGTCGATGGTCATCAGCGCCACGTCCTTCAACGGCGTTTCAGAGATGGCCATGGTGCCGGACAGCGAACTCAGAATGCCGACCTTGATGGTGTCGGCGGCCTGCACGCTCCAGGCCATACCCATGCCGAGCATGCTGGCGGACAACGCAAAAGCTTTTATGAAGTGGCGACGTTGCATAATTCAAACTCCTGATGTGTGTGAAAAAAGGGATGCCGAAAACTCACTCCGCGCGGTCAGATTGCCGCGATCGCGCCTGGTGCAGCATATGCAGGGTTATTTTTCGTACTTCGGCCTTGCTGACGGCGATGTGTTGAGTGAGCAGCGTTTGCGCCTCTGCGGTTTGGCGTTGCAGGATCGCCCGCAGGATGGCGGCGTGTTCGTTATAGGTGGCGTCGACCCGTGCGCCCTGGGTGAAATCCAGCCGGCGAATGATGCGGATCTTCTCGGTCAGATCGCGGTGGATGCGCGCCATTTCGCCGTTGCCCGCCGCCGCCACCAGCGCCATATGGAAGCGTTCGTCGTGCACTGAAACCGCCTTGCCGTCCTCCAGGCGCGGATCATCAGTCCAAAATTTGCCCAATGCCGTCAACGCCGGCGGCGTCTCGGTACGGGCGCACAGTCTACCCACCGCTTCGCGCTCCAGGACGATGCGCAGGTCGTACAGCTCTTCGAAGTAGGCGAAATCGAACGGCCGCACCTGCCAGCCGCTGCGGAAATACACTTCGACATAGCCTTCGCGCTCCAGCCGGAACAGCGCCTGACGCACCGGCGTGCGGCTGACCTGCATGCGCATCGCGACCTCGTTCTCGCTGAAGCGATCGCCCGGCAGCAGTTGAAAATCGAAAATATCATCCTTGAGCTGCAGATAAATGCGCTCCGCCAGCCCTTCCGGCCGCGCTTTGCCGCGATTGTTGGTGATTTGCATGGCTACCCTCTCCCCGACGTTATCAACCGGCGTGCTCCAGCCACAGCAACGCATCCCCCGGCCCTACCGGCCGCCCCTGGTGACAGCTGATGCGCTTGACTACCCCGGCGCGCGGCGCGGTGACCGCCAGCTCCATCTTCATCGCTTCGACCACGATCAGCGGCTGCCCGGCGGCCACGCTTTGCCCCGGCTCCACCAGGATCTTCCATACGTTGCCGTTCAGATCGGCGCTGACCAGATAGCCGTCAATCTCTTCCTGGTCGTCTTCCGATGGCGGCAGTTGCGCTTCGGCTTCGTCCTCATCGGCCCGCCAGCGCGCCACTTCGTGGCTGAAAGCCCGCTGCTGCCGCTGCTGGAAATCGGCGATGTCGGCGGCGTTATCCGCCAGAAAACGGCCGTATGCGGCGAAGTCGAACTCGCTGTCCTCGATGCGCACCTGCGCGCGCCCTTCGCGGAAGGCTTCCCGCTGCACCTCCAGCTCCTGTTCGCTGACCGGGTAGAAACGCACCTGGTCGAAGAAGCGCAGCAGCCAGGGTTCACCGGCGCTGAACTGCGGGTTCTTGAGGAACTTGTTCCAGATCGGCAGCGTGCGCCCCACCAGCTGATAGCCGCCCGGCGAATCCATGCCGTAGATGCACATGTACATGCCGCCGATGCCGACCGTGCCCTCGGCGGTATGGGTGCGCGCCGGGTTGTATTTGGAGCTCAGCAGCCGATGGCGCGGATCGATCGGCACCGCGCAGGGCGCGCCGAGATAAACATCCCCCAGCCCGAGGATCAGGTAGCTGGCGTCGAAGATGATGTCACGCACCTGTTCGCGGCGGCTCAACCCGTTGATGCGCTGGATGAAATCGACGTTGTTCGGCAGCCAGGGCGCGGATGAGCGCACCGTCTGCTGATAGCGTTCTACCGCGCCCAGCGTGGCGCCGTCTTCGAACGCCATCGGCAGCCAGAGGGTGCGCGTCGGCACCTTCAGTTGGCTGACGTCGCCCAGCGCCTGCTCGCGCGCCAGCAGGCGCTGCAGCAGATCGGCCTGGCCGATCACCCGGCTGTCGTAACGGATCTGCAGCGAACGCACGCCCGGCGCCAGCTCCGCCACGCCGGGGATCGCCTCCTGGCGCAGCGACTGCATCAGCAGATGGATGCGCAGGCGCAGCGCCAGATCGAGCAGGTTGTCGCCGTACTCCATCAGGATGTAAGCGTCCCCCGCCTGGCGGTAGACCACCGCCGGGCGCCCTTCCGCCGCCGGCAACGCCGCCAGCACCGCGGCGGAAACGGTCGTCGTCGGCGCCAGCTCCGGCGTGGGCAGGGTGATGGCCTTCACCGCCGCCAGCGCTTCAATGCTGCCGAGCTGCGCCTGCTCCAGCGACTGCGCCTGTTTGAAACCGATCGGATGGAAACGAATGCGATCGCCCGGTTTAACCTGGCCGACCTTCCACAGCTCGGCCTTGGCGATGGTCACCGGGCAGACGAAGCCGCCGAGGCTCGGCCCGTCGCGGGTCAGGATCACCGGGAAATCGCCGGTAAAGTTGACTGAACCTATGGCGTATTCACAGTCGTGCACGTTGGACGGGTGCAGCCCGGCTTCGCCGCCGTCCTGCCGCGCCCAGTCGGGCTTCGGCCCCGACAGCCGCACGCCGAGGCGGTTGGAGTTGTAGTGCACCTGCCATTCTTCAGCGAAAAACCGCTCGATCGACGCCGGGGTGAAGAAATCCGGCGCGCCGTGCGGCCCGTACAACACGCCGATATTCCACAGGCTGTCGTAGCGCGGGATCAGGCTGGCGTCCATCGCCTGCGGCGCGGCGATCGGCGCCGGGGTGGTGCTGGCCGCCAGCGCCGGCTGGCCGATCGCCAGCATGTCCGCCACCCGCAGCGTGCGGCCGGCGTGGCCGCCGAACTGGCCGAGGGCGAACGTGGAGCGGCTGCCGAGATAAACCGGAACGTCGAACCCGTTGCGCACCGCCAGATAGGTGCGGCAGCCACGCGTGGCGCGCCCCAGCGTCAGCACCTGGCCGGCCCGAACGGCGATCGGCTGCCAGTAGGCTGCCGGTTCGCCATCCACATCCGCCGGGCAATCGGCGCCGGTCAGGGCGATGACGGCGTCGCAGTGGAAGCGCAGGGTCGGCCCCTGCAGGGTAAATTCCAACCCGGCGGCGTCCGGGTGATTGCCGACGATGCGGTTGGCCAGCCGGAAGGCGAAGTCGTCCATCGGCCCCGACGGCGGCACGCCGATATCCCAGTAGCCGAGGCGGCCGGGGTAGTCCTGCACGCTGCTGTAGGTGCCGGGCTGCAGCACTTCGAGGCAGTGCGGCTGGAAGCTGAAGCCGTCCAGCATGCGGGTCCAGACTTCACCGGCGGTAAATTGCGGCATGGCGATCGCCTGCCGCAGGTAATCGAGGTTGGTGGCGATGCCGTGCAAACGGGTAGCGTCCAGCGCCGTGCGCAGCTTCTCCAGCGCCTGCTGACGGTCGTCTCCGCGCACGATCAGCTTGGCGATCATCGGGTCGTAAAATGCCGACACTTCACTGCCGGTCGCCACCCAACCGTCGACGCGCACCCCGGCGGGGAAATGCACCTCGGTCAGCACGCCGGGGCTGGGCTGGAAGTTTTTCAGCGGATCTTCGGCGTAGAGGCGCACTTCGATCGCCGCTCCCTGCGGCGCGCGCTGCAGCGCCGCCCAGTCCAGCGCCTCCCCCGCCGCCACCTGCAGCATGCATTCAATCAGATCCAGACCGGTGACCATTTCGGTTACCGGGTGCTCCACCTGCAAACGGGTGTTGACCTCGAGGAAGTAGAACTCGTCGCGCGCGCCGTCATAGATGAACTCTACGGTGCCGGCGCTGCGATAGTTGACCGATTCGCCCAGCGTGACCGCCGCCCGATGCAACGCCTGGCGGGTCGCCGCCGGCAGGTTCGGCGCCGGGGTTTCTTCCACCACCTTCTGGTTGCGGCGCTGCAGCGAACAGTCGCGCTCACCCAGCGCCACCACCCGGCCCTGGCCGTCGCCGAAGATCTGCACCTCAACGTGACGCGCCCGATCGACAAAGCGCTCGATAAAGACCCCCGCATCGCGGAAAAACTGTTCACCGAGCCGTTTCACGCTGTCGTAGGCGTCACGCAGCGCCGCCTCGTCGTCGCAGCGCGTCAGGCCGATGCCGCCGCCGCCGCCGGTGCTTTTCAGCATCACCGGATAGCCGATGCGCGCAGCGGCGCCGACCGCCTGCTCCACGCTGTCCAGCAGGCCGGTGCCCGGCGTCATCGGCACCTGCGCCACCGCCGCCAGCTCGCGCGCCCGGTGCTTCAGGCCAAACTCGCGGATCTGCGCCGCCGTCGGGCCGATAAAGGCGATGCCCGCCGCGGCGCAGGCGTCGGCGAATTCGGCGCTCTCGGACAAAAATCCGTAACCGGGGTAGATCGCCTGGGCGCCGGTGGCTGCCGCAGCGGCCAGGATTTTGTCGATGCGCAGATAGCTGTCGGCGGCTTTTTCACCGCCGACAGCTACCGCCCGATCGGCCTCGGCCACGTGCGGCGCATTGCGGTCGGCGTCGGAGTAAACCGCCACGCTGGTCACCCCGAGACGCTTCAGAGTACGGATGGCGCGGCAGGCAATTTCGCCGCGGTTGGCGATCAATACGGTAGTAAACATGTTCATGCCCCCTTAACGCCGGTGAGATAGTCGCGCCAGCCGCCAAACTCAGTGATATCCGTGGCGCCTGCCAGCGCCCAGGGTTCACAGATAAAACCTTTCACCCGGCGGCCGTCCGCCAGCAGCAGCGTACCGATGCCCAGCGGCGCCGGAATTTCGGCCACGAACTCGCCGAAGCGCGCCAGCGGGATATCCCACAGTTCGACGCTAATGGCGGCGCCCTGCGCGTCGCGCACCAGACCCGGCTTCGCCGGCTGGGTATCGGCCAGCGCGTACAACCGGTAGCACGGCGCGGTAAGGGTCTGCTCGACCCGCACCGCAGCGCGCTGCGTCAGCTGAAAATTGAGCGGCATGCCGCTAAGGTGAGCGCCCACTACCGCCACCCGTACATGCTGCGTCGACGGCGTTACCGCCTGCTCGGGCGGCAGCGCTCGCCCGGTGGCGCCGAGCGGCAGGTTTTGCCGGCGCTGCCAGCGCAGGCCGAACGCCGCCAGCGCCCGGTCATGCCAGGCCGGCGCAATCAGGGTGATGCCGGCGGGCAGGCCGTCTTCGCGCAGCGGCGCCGGCAGCGCCAGCGCGCTCAGATCCGCCAGGTTGGTGAAGTTGGTGTAGGTGCCGAACTGCGAGTTGAACAACACCGGCTCCAGGGCCATCTCCGCCAGGGTGCGGATGGTCGGCGACGTCGGCACCACCAGCGCGTCGAACGGCGCCAGCCGCTGTGCGATTTGCCGCGCCAGTTCGGCACGCAGGTATTCCGCCTTATAGGCATCGCAGGCGCTGTACGCCAGCCCGTTGCTGACGATGCCGCGCACCACCGGATCGATGGCCTGGGGATGATTTTGCAACATCGCCTCGACCGCGACGGTGCGTTCCGCCACCCAGGGGCCGTGATAGAGCTGCTCCGCCAATTGGCGAAACGGCGTGAAGTCGATGGGTTCCAACGTGGTGCCGTCGCTCTGCAGCTGCGCCAGCGCCCGGTGAAATGCCCGCTCGGCCTGCTCGTCGCCGAAAAACTCCAGCCGATCGGGCACGGCGAAGCGCGGCGCGGCGGGAATATCCGCCGGTGCGCCGTTCGGGTTGGCGCGGGAGTAAGGATCGGCGGCGTCAAAGCCGCCCGCCAGTTCGGCCACTCGCGCCGCATCGGCCACCGTCAGCGCAAACACCGACACCGCGTCGTTCAGCCGGCAGGCCGGCACTACGCCGCGGTTGGACAACCAGCCCTTGGTCGGCTTCAGGCCAACGATATTATTGAAACCGGCCGGCACGCGCCCGGAGCCGGCGGTGTCGGTACCCAGAGAAAACGGCATCAGGCCGCGCGCCACCACCGAAGCGGAACCGGAGCTGGAACCGCCGCTGACGTAGCGTTCGTCAAAGCTGTTAACCACTGCACCGTGCGGTGAGCGAGTGCCTACCAACCCTGTAGCGAACTGGTCGAGGTTGGTTTTGCCCATCACCACCGCGCCGGCGGCGCACAGGTTGGCCACCACGGCGGCATCGGCCTGCGCCCGATAGGTGAATGCCGGGCAGGCGGCGCTGGTTGGCCAGCCGCCGACGTCGATATTGTCTTTCACCGCAAAGGGCACGCCGAACAGCGGCAACCGGCTGAGATCGCCGGCGACCGCTTCCAGCCGCTGCGCCAGCTGCAGATACTGGCTTTCCCGCTGTTCCGGGGTAGCCAAATACAGCCAGGCGCGGTCATTCAGGCTCAGGCCGGCGGCCAGCGCCTCCAGCGCGGATCGCACGCAGGCAAGCCGTTCGCCCGCCTGGCGAGTTTGATAATGGTGTTGCCATTCACCGAGGGTAAAACCGCAGAGATCAACAGGCTGAGTCATGGGTTGAATTCCATCTGGTACACAAGATGGGATTCAACAGAGCAACCGACGTGCCAGTTTTTAATCTCATGATTTCAATAAATTATAATTAAAACTTATGACGCGAGAGTAAAAAACCTGCACCAGCGCCGCGCAGCGGCCGGGCAAAAAGAGTGCAAAAAAAAAGCGCCGTCTCGCGACGGCGCCTGATGATATGAGGTGGGTTTTACGCGCCGCGAATGCGCTGCGCCAGCCCCTTGAGGAAATAGCGCAGCATCTGATCGCCGCACGGACGGTAATTTTTGGTGCCTTCTTTGCGGAACAGCGCGCTCAGCTCCGGCTTGGAGATGCGGAAATCCACCGCGGTGAAAATCTGATGCATATCGGTGTCTTTCAGCTCGAACGCCACGCGCAGCTTTTTCAACACCAGGTTGTTGGTGATGGGCAGCTCAATCTCCGGCGCCGGGAATTTATCGTCCTTGCCGCGCTTGAAAAACACCAGGCCGTTCAGGAAATGCGCCATCACGTCGTCCGGGCACTTTTCAAACCCCGGCTCGCCTTCTTTGATGACGTAAGCGCCCATCGCCGAGACGTCGACGTCGAAATTATCCAGTTTGATAATCTCGACCATTTTCGTGTCGTTAATACTCAGCATGTAGCGCACGCTGCGCAGCACATCGTTGTTAATCATGGAGTTAAATTGCCTTTAGCTTGTAAACCGAGGGAGATGCGCGCAGTGTAAAATGAAAAATGCACCCTATACCCGCCGTACTTGGAATATGTGCGGCAGTATAGGGATCGGCAAGGGGTTTCTCAATCGATTTGGCTTTTTTGCTGATACAGCGGGATGTCTTCGCCGATAATGTACTTATTGCGCAACATCGACGACAGCTTGTCCATAATCATCACCACCACCACCAGGATCAGGGTGATGAACATCACTACGTCCCAGTTCCACAGCCGCATGTTTTCCGCATACACCAGGCCGATGCCGCCGGCACCGACAAAGCCCAGCACCGCGGCGGAGCGGGTGTTTGACTCGATCTGGTACAGGCTGAGCGCCAGGAAGGTGGGGAACGACTGGGTGAAAATGCCGTAACGGTGCTTCTGCAGGCCGTTGGCACCCACCGCCGTCAGGCCGCGGCTGGGGGACTTGTCCACCGCCTCGTGCCCCTCAGCGTACAGCTTGCCCAGCAGCCCGACGTCCTGCATTACGATCGCCAGCACCCCGGCCAGCGGCCCCATGCCGACGGCGCGTACGAAGATAAGCCCCCAGATCGCCATGTCGATGCCGCGGAAAATGTCCAGCAGCCGGCGCACCACCACCGATATCGGCCGCAGCAGCGGCGTCGACATCACGTTGCGCGCGGCGAAGAACGACAGCGGCAGCGCGATCAGCGACGCGGTCAGGGTACCGGCGAAGACGATGGCG
>Ga0207713_1002315_pt1 | contig 13996 bp, 10 predicted proteins | sample KBSS64metaG_FD_184404 | JGI IMG/M metagenome (GOLD analysis project Ga0207713, IMG submission 184404) | Switchgrass rhizosphere microbial communities from Kellogg Biological Station, Michigan, USA - KBS S6-4 metaG (SPAdes) (version 2) | ecosystem: Host-associated > Plants > Roots > Rhizosphere >...
TCCGAGCTATCGCGCAAAGGCGATTATGTGGTGCGCGACCTGTTCGGCAACGATGTGATTCTGGTCAATTCCGGCGACGGCAGGTTTTCGGCGTTTCATAATGTCTGCACGCATCGCGGTTCGCGGATCTGCCGTGGCGACGGACATGCCCCGATGCTGGTCTGCCCCTATCACGCGTGGTCGTTCCGCTTGACCGGCGAACTGCAAAGCGGGCGCGAATTGCCGGAAGGCATAGATCCCGCCGCCATGGGACTTCACCCGGTCGCCGTGCGCGAAAGCGGGGGACTGATCTTCTGCGGACTGGACAGCACGCAACTGCCCGAACTCGACCCCGCTCTGAAGGCTTACGCGCCTTCCTTGCGGCTTCACGGCCTGGATCGCGCCAAGATCGCGGTGCGGCGATCCTATGCTACCGAGGCGAACTGGAAGCTGGTCCTCGAGAACTTTTTCGAATGCTATCATTGCCGCCCGTCACATCCCGAATATTTTCGGCTGAACGGTCATGTCAGCACCACGGCGATCCGCGATAATGCCGCTGCCTCGGCCTGGCAGGAAGAAGTGGACACATGGCTGGCTGCGCCGGGTCGGCCCTGCAGCACGCCCGTGCGCGAAGTGGGAGGTGTCAGCCAGGTCAAATACTCGGTCTACCGCCAACCGATTGGGCGAGGCCGGCAGACGCATAGTCGCGATGGCGCACCCGTGGCCCCGCTGATGGGGGAATTCAGCGCATATGACGGCGGCGAGACGGGCATCCATTTCGGCCGGTTTTGCTTCGGGGGCGGATATAACGACCATTTCGTGCTCTTCCAGTTCGTACCGCGCGCGGTCGAGGATACCGACGTGATCGCGACCTGGTTTGTGGATGCCGACACCGATCTCGATACCCTCGATGTCGGCGCCCTCACCTTCCTGTGGGACGTGACGACGATCCAGGACAAACGCATCATCGAGGACAACGCCGCCGGCGTCCGATCGCGTGCCTATCGCCCCGGGCCCTACACCGCGCTCGAGCAGCAATCGGCAGACTTCGCCTGGACCTATGTCGAGGCGATGCGGGAACTAGCCGGCTAGAGCCGGTCAGACCAGGACCAGCTTGGCGCCTTCGGTTCGAAATTGGGTTCCAAACGCGCGCGAACGCTCGGCGATCATGGCCAGGATTCGCGGCGCGTCGGCCGGCCCTGCCTGCATTGGAAAACCGCGCGTGGGTCCAGGTGCGGTGCTGAAAACCAGCGGATGGAACGCCAGCTCCCGCAAGGTTCGGCCTTCGAACCGCGTCGTCGCAACGGCGCCTTCGAACCAGGGCGCTGGCAGGTCCACCACCTGGCGAGCGCTTTCGGGGCCCTCGCTGGCAATGGTCAGCGTGCGAGGGAGATCGAGGAACAAGCTTCCCATGCCGTAAAAGATCGGCTTGCCCCGATAGATTTCGAGACCCTGCACAGTGTGAGGCCCGTGGCGGATAATGATGTCCGCACCAGCCTCGATCAGTTCTCGAAACAGCGGTTGCAGGAAGTCCGCCGGGGTCGGATCTTCATATCCGCCTGAAAAGGTTTCGTGGGCATGGATGGAAAAGATCACGAGATCGGCTTTGGTCCTTGCCTCGGCGACGGACGCGATCAACGCCTTGCGGTCGGCAGCGCTCATTTCCCAACTGCGGCCGGGCTGGGGCGCAAGGCGGAACAGCTTGTCCTCGATCCGCAGTTCCTTCGCATCGGGGCCGGGCAGGTCATAGCCCTGCCAGCCGATCCGGTTGGCTATTGCGATCAAGGCGGACATCTCGGCTCGGTTTACCAGCGTCACCGGTTCGACGTGGAGAGGATTGACGCCGGGCCGCGGACCTGTGCCGGGTGTTGAGTCGCCCGCAGGAGAGAGGCCGGGAAAGGTCGAAGCCGCAGCGACGAGTGCCACGCGGCCCCTCGCGGTCTCCAGCACGACCGGCCGGCGCGCCTCCGCCAGGTCGTCACCGGCGCCAGCATACGCAAAGCCAAGGCGGCTTAGGGTGGCGGTCGATGCCCGCAGTCCGGCATCACCCCAGTCCATTGCGTGGTTGTTGGCCCGGGACAGCAAGTTGAGTCCGCTCGCACGCAACGCGCGAGCGGAGCGTACGGAGAGCCGTGGATAACCGCCACCATTCTCGGCGGCGCGATATCCCCTGAATCCCACCAAGTCGAACACGTTGCCCTCGGCATTGGCGAAGGCCACGTCGGCATTGCGGATAAGGTCGGCAACGCGGCCAAACGGGGGAAATGCGAAATCCGCCGCCGCATCATACGGTCCAAGAAGATCGCCTCCCAGGAAAAGTCTGAGGCTGCTTCCAGCTTGTGCGGCGGCAACGCGCCGTGTCAGCAAGTTGGCCCCTGCCGCCAGCCCCGCGCGAAGCATGGCGCGTCGATTGAACGCGCTCATCCCCAGTTACCTTGCGCGACCCGAGCGAAGTTTCTTCCCAATACGCCGGCAATCTCGTGTTCCGGACGCCCCCTGCGCAACAGTTCCTCGACGAGATCGCCGAGTTGAGCGGGCGAAAAGAAGGACACCCCACCCTCATGGTACCCCTGGTCGGCGGGCCAGAATTCGGGATTGCTGGAAATCAAGGTTTCCACATCCTCAAAATCCACCGGAAATGAATAGTCTATTCCCAAGCCGACATGGTCTGGTCCAGCGAGATCGCTGACATATTCGATATGGTCCGCAAGCCGCGCAGCAGTCGGTCCTTCGCCGCCCATGAAAAGCGACAGCCCGACGACGCCGACCACGCCACCGCCCGCTGCGCAGGCGAGAATTTGCTCGTCGGCAATGTTGCGCCCGTGCTGTTGGACGCGGACAGGATTCGAATGCGAAAACACCACGGGCCGCGTGCTCCGTTCAATCGCGGCCAGAGTAGTATGGTAGCCGCTGTGAGACAGGTCGACCGTCATCCCGAGCCGATTCATCTCGTCAATCACAGCTCCGCCGAAGGACGTCAGGCCGCAATCCTCGTCATGACAGCCACCACCGGCCGCGTTGTTGCGGTTGTAGGCGAACAGGATCTGGCGCACGCCGAGGTCGCGGTAGAGGCCGAGCATCTCGATTCTTCCATCGAGTGCGGTCATGCCCTCAAGATCAAACGCGACTGCCATCCGCCCAGACGCGCGTGCGCGCGCGATGTCGGCAAACGAATCGGCCAGCAGATACTCGCTCTCGTGCTGCCGAATCCACTGGCGGAACGCCGCCAACGTGTGGATGGCGGCCTGCCACGGCAACAGATCGAACCCGACGTTGACCGAGAGAAAATCAACACCGGCTTTGCGCCAGATCTCCAGATTGGAAAGATCGGCTTTGCGATCGGGCATGAAGCCGGAATGCGCATCCCAGACAAGGCTCCGACGGACCACATCAGACCCGGAAACGGCTGCAACCACCACGTTCTTCTCCTGCGCCTCAGCCACCGCCGCAAAAAGCAGCGACACCTTACAATACATATCTGTCTTGACATGGCTAGGGCGTTTCGGAACACCTTGTCTTATCCGGTTGGCACCCCGCCCACCCAAGATGGAGCGACCAGGTAATGCACCCAAGGAACGCGATCACCTTGCCGGCTTCCCACCCAACGGGACGCCTGCTCGCTGTCCTTACCGTCTTCGTTTTCGTCAACTACCTTGACCGCTATGTTCTGGCGATGCTGCTTGAAGGCATCAAGGCGGACCTTTCCTTGACCGATGCCCAGGTTGGGCTGCTCACCGGCGGGGCCTTTGCACTGCTCTATTCCACGCTCGCGCTGCCTGTGGCGCGGTTGGCCGAACACCGCAACCGCGTGACGGTGCTCACCGCTTCGGTACTGCTCTGGAGCCTGGCGACCGCGCTTTGTGGAATGGCAGGCTCTTTCGCCGCACTGATGGCGGCGAGAATGCTCGTCGGCGCGGGTGAATCGGGCGCGGTCTCACCGGCCCAATCGATGATCGGCGATGCCTTTCCGATCTCGCGGCGCGGCACCGCAATGGCAGTATTCAGCACCGGCGGCGCCTTGGGTACGGCGCTGGCCCCGGTGCTCGGCGGCTACCTTGATCATGCGCTCGGCTGGCGGAGCACGATGCTGGTGCTTGGAGCCGTTGGCATCCCGGTCGCCCTGCTTCTGGTAATGTTGGTCCGGGACCCGCCGCGAGGACTTTCCGATGGCGCAATCGGGACTGGAACCCCTCCCCCTTTGATGAACGCCCTGCGCAGCCTGCTCGCACGGCCTGCGTTTGCCCTGTTGATCCCGGCGATGGTGGCGATCGGTATCGCCGAATACAGCCTCTTCCTGTGGCTGCCTTCCTATTTCGAACGCACTTTTGATCAGCCGGCAATCAAGGTCGGCGCTTGGCTGACCTTGTTTCAGGGCCTGCCGCTGCTGGTGGGAACAATGACCGGCGGCATTCTGGCGGACCGGCTGATCGTGCGCGACCGCCGCTGGCTGGCGTGGCTGCCAATGTGTGCATGCCTTGTCGCGGCGATCAGTATCGCTTTCATCTTCATGTCCAGCCGCCTGGAGATTGCGCTGGCTATGCTGGTGGTGCCCTCGGTAGCGCTGGGTCTCTATCTGGCGCCGAGCTACGCCATGATTCAAGCGGTGGCGGGCCGGCGTTCGAGGGCGACTGCAGTCGCGACCTTTACGCTGGCGGTCAACCTGCTCGGCCTGGGTCTCGGGCCAGTGCTTGTGGGCGCGCTGAGCGACTTGCTGCATTCGACGCTTGGCGACCAGTCCCTGCGTTATGCGCTGCTGGCGGTATGCCCGATCTACCTGACTGCCGCCATATTCTTCCTTCTGGCTGCCCGCGCGCTCCTCTCGAGCATAGCGAGCGCTGCCAACGAATAGTCAGCCTATGGCGAGGAAGCGCACAAGGTCACATTCAACCTGCTCCAAAGCCTGGTTCCTCCCTGGCGGACAGCCAGTTGCGGAGTGTTCGAGAAATTGAATCAAGGCGATCTCGTGACGCACCAGAAGATCCAGGACCGTGCACACTTCTCCGGCTTCAGGCCGCGCGATCGCGCGGAAGCGCTCTAGCGCCAAGGGCAAACTTGGCATCGAGGCCTCAAGAAACGCTTCCCAAGTGGTCAATCGCGATGCGATGGCCCGCGCTTGGGCCGCAGCCCGCGCAGCCGATGCTTCCTGGGCAACTCCGGGCAATCGTGCGAGCGCCCGAGCCATCCGCCTCTCCAGCCGCGCGATCGCCTCAAGCTCGGCTGAATGGGCAGCGGCATCGGTAAGATGCCAGGCCAATTCCCGCATCAGGGCCTCCCCGAAGAGCTCACCCTCCCACGCCTGGCGCAGAGCATCCAACGTCTCGGGCGTCACGGCCCTGCCCCTGCGCCTGCCGTGAGTGACCTGAATCCAGATCCGCTGCCGTCTGCTGGAACCGGTCGCGCACAGCTCGGCAGGTGGCCTGCCCTCAATCCGGCGAAACTCCAGGTTGCCGTATTCATGATACTCTCTTGGTTGCGCATGGACTCGACAATACACATGTGTATTGTCTTCAAATTGGGAGTCAATGTGAAGCGAGCTTCTGGAATCAACACACCATCGTAGCGCGTGCGATTCGCAGGGAAATGCGAGACTGCGAGCGAACGAGGATCGTTGAATTTGGAAGCTCTCGGGAGCGAATCGATGAAGTCATACGCCAGAGTAGCGGTCATCGGCGGCGGGGTTGTCGGCTGTAGCATACTGTATCACCTCACCAAGCTTGGATGGTCGGACGTCTGCCTGATCGAGCGCAAGGAGTTGACTGCGGGTTCGAGCTGGCATGCCGCTGGCGGCTTTCACGCCATCAATGGCGACCCCGGCATTGCCCGTCTCCAGTCCTATACAATCGACCTCTATCGGGAAATCGAGGGCCTTTCCGACCAGGCGATCGGCATGCACATGACCGGTGGCCTGAACATCGCAGCGACGCCGGAACGATGGGAAGCATTGCGTTCCGATTTCGCGCGCCACCCGGTACTTGGCCTGCACACCGAATTGCTCGGCCCGGATGAGGTAAAGCGCCTGTGCCCGCTCATTGACGTGACCAATGTGCTGGGGGCACTCTATGACCGGCACGAGGGGCATGTGGATCCCTCAGGCGTGACCCACGCCTATGCCAAGGCCGCACGCCGAAACGGTGCCGAAATCTATCGCCATACCCGGGTGATGGACCTTCAGCCCACGGGGCGCGGCACTTGGCGAGTGATCACCGACAAGGGCGAGATCGAAGCGGAACATGTAGTAAATGCGGCGGGCCTGTGGGCGCGCGAGATGGGTGCGATGGTCGGCGTGAACCTGCCGCTGGTGCCGATGGAGCACCATTACCTGGTCACCGAACCGCTCAAGGAGCTGGTGGAACTGGGCCGCGAAATCCCGCTGGTGGTAGATCTCGACAATGAAATCTACATGCGACAGGAAGGCCAAGGAATGCTGGTCGGCGTTTATGAGAAGGACGCCACCCCCTGGGCACTCGGCGGCACGCCATGGAACTATGGCGACACCGAATTGCTGCCCCCGGCGCTGGATCGCATCTCCGACGCGCTGGTAAAGGGCTATGAGCGATTTCCGGCCGTCGCCGAAGCTGGCATCCGCCGGATCGTCAACGGCCCCTTCACTTTCACGCCCGATGGCAACCCACTGGTCGGACCTTTGACCGGCATCCCGAATTATTGGTCGGCCTGCGGGGTGATGGCCGGCTTCGCGCAAGGCGGCGGAGTGGGCTTGGCCTTGGCCCAATGGATCATCGAAGGCGAACCAGGTATCGACATCTTCGCGATGGATGTCGCCCGCTTCGGCGATTATGCAACGCCGTCTTGGGTGCAGCAAAAGGCTTGCGAATTCTATTCCAAGCGCTTCGTGATTTCCTATCCCAACGAGTTCTGGCCCGTGGGCCGACCGCATCGTACCGATCCGCTCTATCCCCTGCTCAAGGCCAAAAATGCCGTGTTCGGCGTGAGCTTCGGGCTTGAATACCCACTCTATTTCGCGCCTGCTGGAGAAGCTGCTGTTGAAACGCCCACCGCCCGGCGTTCCAACGCCTTCGCCGCGGTGGGGCGCGAGGTTGCTGGCGTCCGCGACGGCGTTGGCGTGTTCGATGCTTCATCCTTCGCGAAATATGAGATTTCCGGGCCCGGCGCGGCGGCCGCGCTGGACCATATGGTCGCCAACGCATTACCGGCATTGGGCCGGATCCGACTCGCCCCGTTGCTCGCGGAATCGGGCAGGCTGATGGGCGATCTTACTGCAATGCGACTGGCAGAAGATCGCTTCATGCTATTTGGCTCGGGCTATCTCCAAGCCTGGCACGGCCGCTGGTTCCAACACAGCCTGTCCGGCGAAGGCATTACCGTGCGCAACTGCACCGATGATCTTCAGGGCCTGATTCTCGCTGGCCCGTCGTCTCGTGAACTGCTGTCGCGGCTGACCGATCTCGACACGTCGTCTGCGGCCTTGCAGCCGCTTGCGGTCCGTTCCGCCTCGGTCGCTGGCGCAGATGCGATTGTCGCCCGCCTGTCGCTATCGGGTGAGCTGTCGTTTGAAATTTATGTGCAGCGAGAGCAACTGGTTACTCTTTACGAGCAAATTCATGCCGCTGGGCAAGACCTGGGACTCGTCGATTTCGGGCTGCATGCGCTCAACTCAATGCGGCTGGAAAAAAGCGTCGGCATCTGGAGCCGTGAATACAGCCGTGACACCACACCGGGCGCCAGCGGGCTGGATCGGTTCGTCGATTTTGCAAAGCCCGATTTCATCGGCAAGGCCGCCGCGCTTGCCGAGCGCGAAGCCGGCTCCTCACGAACCCTGGCCACGTTCGTGGTCGATGCCAAGGACGCGGACGCGTCCGGCTACGAGCCGATCCTTCGCGATGGACAGATGGTGGGTTACGTCACCTCCGGCGGGTACGGCCATCGCACCAGCCAGAGCATCGCGCTCGGCTATATTGACCGCGCAGCGGCATGTCACGCTGAAGGTTTCGTAATCCCGATTTTGGGCGATCCTCGCCCGGCAAGGCTCGTGCCCGAGCCGCTCTACGATCCGCACGGCTTGCGCACGAAGGCCTGAGCAAGCGGGTATCGACGCATTTGCACAGGCCGTTCTGAAGGCCCCCGCCGGCAGTGACTGCCTTTGACATTTACAATACACAACTGTATCGTGAGGCAATGGCAGGGCATTATTCGGCATGGAGAATTTTCCGCGAAGCGTTGCGTGGGCAGCGGGGCTGGAGCCGTGCCTGGCGCGATCCTGAGCCAGCTTCGCGGTACGACGTGGTCATCGTCGGCGGCGGCGGCCACGGCCTTGCCACCGCCTACTATTTGGCGCGCACTCATGGGATTCGGCGTGTGGCAGTGCTCGAACGAAGCTGGCTTGGCGGGGGCAACACCGGTCGCAACACTACGGTGATCCGCTCGAACTATTATTATCCAGCAAGCGCTGCGCTCTACGACATGTCGGTTCGGCTCTACGAGAATCTGTCCAAGGAACTCAATTACAACATCATGTTCAGCCAGCGCGGCATGCTCATGGTCGGCCACAGCCGGCATGACATGGATCTGATCAACCGCTGGGCCGGAGCGATGCAGATCAACGGCGTGGCGTGCGAAGTGTTGAACCGCGCGACGGTGGCGCGTCTGGCGCCCGCCCTCGATTGTTCGCCAAGAGCCCGTTACCCGGTCGAGGGCGGACTCATCCAGCGGCGCGGCGGCACTGCCCGGCATGATGCGGTGGCATGGGGCTATGCCCGCGCCGCCGATGCGCTTGGTGTCGACATCATTCAGGGTTGCGAGGTCACCGGCTTCCTGCGCGGGCCTGGCGGCGAAGTGGTGGGCGTTGAGACGTCGCGTGGGCGGATCATGGCCGGCAAGGTTCAACTGGCGGCGGCGGGCAATACCTCGGCGCTCGCCGGACTGGCGGGTTTTCGTCTGCCGCTGACCAGTTACGCATTACAGGCGTTCGTATCCGAACCGATCAAACCGGTGCTAGACACGGTGATCCTGTCGCTCGCGACCGGCGTCTATCTCAGCCAGTCAGACAAGGGCGGACTGGTGATCGGCGGCGGACTGGACCTCTATCCGTCCTTCGCCCAGCGCGGCAATTTGCCAGTAGCGCGTTCGGTCCTGGGCGCGGTGGCCGAGCAATTTCCCTCGCTTGGACGTGTCCGGCTCTTGCGGCAATGGGCCGGAACGGTCGACGTCTCGCCGGATTCGAGTCCGATCCTCGGCGAATCGCCAGTGCCGGGGTTATATTTGAACTGCGGCTGGGGCACTGGGGGATTCAAAGCCATTCCGGTCGGCGGCACGCTGATGGCTCACCACCTCGCCACCGGCGAACCCCACCCCATCGCGCGGCCATTCGGCCTCGATCGCTTCGCGCGCGGCGCCTTGATCGACGAGGCTGCAGCCTCTGGCATCGCGCACTAAGGCACTAAAGTCATGCTGCTGATCGAATGCCCCTGGTGCGGCCCGCGCGACGAGCACGAATTCCGTTATGGCGGGGAAACCCACATCGCCCGCCCTGGTCCGCCCGAGGCCGTCGATGACGCCGAGTGGACCCGCTATCTGTTCGAACGCGGCAATCCGTGTGGCATCCACCTCGAACGCTGGCATCATGGGTTCGGATGCCAGCGCTGGTTCAACGTGGCGCGCGACACGCGCAGCCATCGCATCCATGCAACATATGCGATGACCGATCCGCCACGCGCCATGCCGAACGGGGAGGACACGCCATGAGCCGGGGATCGCAGTGCCGTTTGCCTACCGGCGGCCTGATTGACCGGACGCGTACGCTCCGTTTCCGTTGGGAAGGCCGGGAGTATGTGGGCCATCCAGGCGACACGCTCGCCTCCGCGCTCATGGCCAACGGCGTGACCCTGCTCGGCCGTTCGTTCAAATATCATCGCCCCCGAGGTCTTCTCGCCGCCGGAGTGGAGGAGCCCAATGCGCTCGTCCAACTCGGCATCGGCAGTCGCAGCACACCCAACGTCCGTGCAACCGAAATCGAACTCTACGAAGGGCTCGACGCGCGCCCGGCGAACTGCTGGCCAAGCGCGGCTTTCGACCTGGGCGCCGCCAACCGGCTGTTGTCGCCTTTTCTCGGTGCCGGGTTCTACTACAAGACCTTTATGTGGCCGCACTGGCACCTGTTCGAGGGGCCGATCCGCCGCGCCGCCGGGATTGGCAGGGCGGCAGATGCCCCGGACCCGGATCGTTACGAGACTGCGTTTGTCCGCTATGACACTGTGGTCGTCGGTGCCGGACCGGCCGGCATCGCTGCCGCCCTCGCCGCCGCCAGCAAGGGCGGCAGGGTCGCACTGGTGGAGCAGGACAACCTGCTAGGCGGTTCACTGCTCTATGACGACGAGATAGTCGAAGGCCTGACCGGGGCGGATTGGCTGGCAAATGCTCGCGAATGCCTTGCTGCCGCTAGCGTCGACGTGCACCTGCGAACCACCGTCACCGGCTGTTTCGATCACGGCGCGCTTGCCATGTCCGAACGGATCGCCTCCGACGTTACGGAACGGCAGGCAGAACCTGTGTTGCGCCATCGGTTGTGGCAGGTCCGCGCCGACCAGATCATCCTCGCGACTGGCGCGATCGAGCGGCCGCTGGTGTTCCCCGGCAACGACCGCCCTGGCGTGATGCTCGCCTCAGCCATGCGGCACTTTGTGCGTCGCCATGCCGCCCTGCCCGGCACTTGTGCGATCCTGTTCGCCAACAACGATACCGCCTGGCGTACCGCCGAGGTCCTGATCGAGGCGGGTGTCCGAATCGCGGCAATCATCGACGAACGGGCGAAAGTGTCCGAAGAGCTGATCGCTCGTTTCGCCGGTCTGGCCGTACCCATGCATATAGGAGCCAGGATCGTGGCCACGCGCGGCTACCGTCGGGTCAAGTCGGCCCGCATCCGACTGTTCGACGAACGGATGATAACAGTCGCGTGTGACTGCATCGCGATATCCGGCGGTTACAGCCCCACCCTGCACTTGTTCGGCCAGGCCGGTGGCCAGTTGCGCTACGATGCCGACACTGGAAGCTTTGTTCCGAACGGTGCTCCCGATCATGTCTCCTGCGTGGGGGCAGCGGCTGGACATGGTGAGCCCGGCAGCGGTGCTTCGCTGCTACTGCCCCAAGGCCGGGGCAAGGCTTTCGTTGATTTCCAGAACGACGTCACCAGCGCGGACATCGCGCTTGCCGCCCGCGAGGGCTATCGGTCAGTCGAACATCTGAAGCGATACACGACGCTTGGCATGGCGCCCGACCAGGGCAAGACCGCCAACGTAAACGCACTGCGGATCATGGCCGCGCTCAGCGACCGCACGCCGGCTGAGACCGGCACGACGCGCTTCCGCTTTCCATACACGCCGGTGCCGCTGGCAAGCTTCGCCGGCGCGGATCGCGGGGAGTTGTTCCGGCCGCTGCGGCGTCTGCCCGTCCACTCGCGACATGTCGCGGCCGGTGCCCTGTTCGAGGAAATGGGCGGATTCCAGCGCCCTGCGGGATACCCCCAGCCTGGCGAAGATCGCGCAGCCACCGAGCAGCGCGAGGCGGACGCCGTACGCCGCGGCGCTGGTCTATTCGACGGTTCGCCACTTGGCAAAATCGAAGTCGTCGGTCCGGATGCGGCAATCTTCCTCGACCGCATCTATGCCAATCGCATTGCCAACCTCGCCATCGGCCGAGTCCGCTATGGGCTGATGCTCGATGAGCGCGGCACCGTCATCGACGACGGCGTGGTCGCACGCCTGGCGCCCGACCGCTTCCTGATATCGACGACGAGTGCGGGTGCCTCGCGCATTGCGGACTGGCTGGAGGAATGGTTGCAATGCGAGTGGACGGGGTTGGACGTTGTCGTCGCGCCGATCACCTCTGCCTGGGCAGTCCTGACATTGACCGGCCCGGCCACGCGCGATGTGCTGTGTGCGGCCGGGAGCTCGATCGACCTGGATTCCACCGCTTTCCCGCACATGAGCTGGCGCGAAGGGACGGTCGCCGGATTGGCGGCGCGGGTTCAACGCGTCAGCTACACCGGTGAAATGTCCTACGAGATCGCGGTCGCGCCGTCTCGCGCCGGGGAGCTTTGGGACCTGCTGATGGCAGCCGGCAGCGACAAGGGGATCGTGCCGGTGGGCGTCGATGCCTGGATGATCCTGCGCACCGAGAAAGGGTTTCTTCACGTCGGCAGCGACACCGACGGCACGACGACGCCGCTCGACGTCGGCTGGGGCCATGTGCTGAAAAAGACCTCGGATTTCGTCGGCCGGCGCTCTCTGCTGTTGCCTGAACAGCAACGCACCGATCGCCATCAGTTTGTCGGCTTCAGTGCTACGGACGGCTCCGTCCTGCCCATTGGCGCCCATGTGCTCGATCGCAATCGCGCCAGCGATGGCTACGTGACCTCTTCTGCCTTCAGCCCGGCCGTCGGGCGTGGAGTTGCGCTGGGTATGCTGCGCGCAGGCCAGTCGCGAATGGGTGAAACAGTCGACATACGCACTTTTTCCGGGGTGCGGCAGGCGCGGGTGGTCGAGCTTTGCAGCTTCGACCCAAATGGAGAGCGCTTGCATGTCTGATGATCAATGGACTCTGGCACGCAGGGGGGTCGAAGTTACGCAGCGACCATCGGGGTCGGCAATCTCGCTACGCGTCCGTCTCCCCGATGAAGCCGTGCTGGCTCGCGCTGCCGCCCTGCTCGGCGCAGCCCCGCCGCTTCGCCCTGGCCACGCCACCACGGTCAATGGCGCCCGTTTGTGCTGGCTGGCCCCGGGCGAATGGCTGCTGCTCGACTTTGATTTGCCGGCCGAGCGGCTCGCCGCAGCCCTGGCCCCGGCAACCTGTCACGTTGCGGAAAGCGGAGAGGCTTTCGTCCGCTTCCGCATCACCGGCGAACGCGCATTGGCCGTGCTCGCCAAGGGCACCAGTCTCGATCTGCCCGCGCTCGTAGCCGTGGGCAGCTGCGCGCGAACCCAGTTCGCGCAGATCCATGCGTTGATCGTCGCGCCGAGAGCCGGCGAAAGCAGACTGGATCTCGTCGCCGACATCACTTGCGCGGAACACCTGAAGCAGTGGTTCAGCGTGGCCATTCTCGACCTGGTAGCCGAAGGAAATCCCCGTGGCGGATCGTGATCCCTGTTTTGTGATCGTTCTTCGTTGCCCGGAGCGACGGGCAATCGTTGCCCAGGTCGCCTCTTATCTGGCCGATGCAGGCTGCACGATCGAGGAATCCAGCCAGTACCATGATCCCTCAACCGGGACCTTCTTCATGCGGGTGGTATTCCGCCCGGAAGATCACCTGTCGATCGACGTGAAAGCCCTGCATACGGGCTTTGCCCTGGTCGCCGATCGTTTCGGCATGGAATGGGAACTGCACGATCTCGCCCGCCGGCCCAAGGCCCTGCTGATGGTCTCCAAGTTCGGGCACTGTCTTTATGATTTGGTTCACCGTTGGCGGGCCGGCATGCTCCCGCTCGATATAGTCGGTGTAGTTTCCAACCATGAGACTATGAGGGACTTCTGCGAATTCCAGGGCTTGCCTTATCACAGGCTACCGGTGACGAACGACAACAAGGGCGAACAGGAAGCACGGCTGTTGGACCTGATTGACCGCGAAGGTGTCGATCTGGTCGTGCTTGCCCGCTATATGCAGGTGCTTTCGGAAGAACTTTGCCGCCGGCTGGAACTGCGCTGCATCAACATCCACCACAGCTTCCTGCCCAGCTTCAAAGGAGCGCGTCCCTATCACCAAGCCCATGCGCGCGGCGTCAAAATGATCGGCGCTACCGCGCATTTCGTTACCGCCGACCTGGACGAAGGTCCCATCATCCACCAGGATACCCGCCCCGTCGACCATGGCTTTACGCCGGAGCAGCTGGTCATGCTCGGCCAGGAAGTCGAGGCGTCGGTGCTCAGCCGTGCAGTGACCTGGTTTGCCGAACATCGCATCATCAGCAAGGGCGGCAAGACGGTCGTTTTTCGCTAGATGTTTGGTCCCATCGATAGGAGATGTTCGATGTGATCCAGGCTCCGTGAGGAG
>Ga0207713_1002320_pt1 | contig 13980 bp, 9 predicted proteins | sample KBSS64metaG_FD_184404 | JGI IMG/M metagenome (GOLD analysis project Ga0207713, IMG submission 184404) | Switchgrass rhizosphere microbial communities from Kellogg Biological Station, Michigan, USA - KBS S6-4 metaG (SPAdes) (version 2) | ecosystem: Host-associated > Plants > Roots > Rhizosphere >...
GGTCGTTTTCAAAACAGTGATGAAGCTGCATATTATTCCTTTCTATTTGAGAGAAACGGTGTAGACCTTATATACTGTTCTGAACCTATACCCACTAAAGATTTCCCTTTAGAGTCTTCTGTAATATTGAATATAAAAAGATCTAGTGCTGCATATCACAGCAGGAATTTATCAGAAAAGGTATTTATAGGACAAGTAAATTTAATAAAGCTTGGTTATCATCAAGGCGGCATGGCTGGTTATGGGCTGAGACGTCTTTTGGTAGATGAAAATGGCATAGCTAAAGAAATATTGAGTTTCCGCAAAAGAAAGAGTATTCAAACAGATAGAGTAATATTAATTCCGGGCCCCAAAAATGAGATAAAAATTGTAAATAGAATCTATGATCTCTTTATAGATTATAACGTACCAGAATTCATTATTGCTGAGAGATTAAATGAACAGAATATACCTGCAGAAAATGGAACATTATGGACTCGTGCAAAAATACATCAAATCTTGACAAATGAAAAATATATTGGAAACAACATATATAACAAAACCTCATCTAAACTAAAAAGTAGACTTGTAAAAAACCCCAAACATGAATGGGTTAGATGTGACAAAGCATATAAACCCATTATTTCAAAGAAAAAATATAATAAAGCTCAAGATATAATTCAGCTCCGATCCATACATTTGACTAATGAAGAGCTTTTAGAAAAGCTAAAACAAAAATTGGAATCTAATGGAAAACTATCAGGATTTATCATTGATGAAGATGATACAGGCCCTTCATCTTCTGTTTACAGAACCCGATTTGGTGGTCTTTTAAGAGCATATACTTTGATTGGTTATAAGCCAGAACATGATTACAGCTATCTCCAAATAAATGAAGCACTAAGATCATTTTACTCAGGTATAATTGAGGATTTTAAGGGGAGGATTTTAAAAAGTAACTGCTATATAGACGAATATAAATATGCCCCAATGCTTTACATCAATGATGAGCTTTTAATTTCCGTCCTTATTACTAAATGCATACATATGAAATCAGGTAAACTTAGATGGAAGGTCCGGTTTGATAACTCACAGAAAGCAGACATAACAATTGTTATACGAATGGATTCACAAAATATTTCGCCTCTTGATTTTTATATCATACCAAAGATAGAAAACGAATATAGTAAAATGTGCATGACGGAAACAAACAACATTCGATTAGATCTCTATAGATTTGATAATCTGGATAAACTTCTACAAATTATTACTCGCATGAAAGTGAGGGAACTATATGCTGCCTGAAACAAATGAATTCCCAATAATTCAAATTGAGATTGCAAAAATAAAATTCCTTAACCCACGAACTAGAAATAAGGTAGTGCATGAAGAAATTAAGGAAAGCATAAAAAAAAGAGGATTAAGCAAGCCTATAAGCGTGAGAGCGATTGATGAAGACGATTTCAAATATGCTTTAATTTGTGGTCAAGGGAGAATAGAGGCTCTCGTTGCATTAGGTGAAACCATTATTCCAGCAATTATAAGAGATGTATCAGAAGAAGATGCTTACGTTATGAGTTTAGTTGAAAACATTGCAAGGAGGAGACCACGTTCCAATGAGTTGTTACAGGTAATAAAAGATATGAAAATCAGAGGACTTTCAGACTCCGAAATAAGTGAGATTACTGGGTATTCATCGAACTGGGTGAGCAGTATAAATATGCTTCTTGATAAGGGAGAGCATAAACTTCTCTCTGCAGTCGAACGGGGGAATTTGCCTCTGTATCTTGCAGTGCAATTTGCAAGATGTGAAACTGAAGAAGCACAAGATATTCTTACCGAAGCATATGATAAAAAATTAATTAAAAGCCGGGACATTATAAAGATAAAACACATTCTAAATCAGCGAACAATTGGGAATAAAGGTGCAAAAGCAGCCGGGTTTTATTATCACAAACCATCAAAAAGAATGACTGCTGAGGAGTTAATTGAGCTTTATGAAAATAGTATCGCTGAACATAAATCTGTTTATAACAACTCTAAATTTATAAAAACTAATTTGCTGATAGTAAATGAGATTTTTAACATCATAATGATGAATAAAAGCTTTCAAAATATACTTGAACAAGAGAATCTATCAGAACTGCCATCTCAGATCCTCAATCCAATAAACAAAGAGGCATCAAAATGATTCAGATACGTTTTGGCGACAATTTTATTTATTTAGAAACTAACAAGCTAATTCACTCAAAGGAATTGTTAGAAAATGTAAAGCTAAGTCATAAATATCATCAAATAGTTACCTCAATTGAAAGCTTAGGTATTATTGAACCAATAATAGTGTTCTATGACAAAGATAAAGATGCCATTAAGATACTCGATGGCCATTTGAGGGTTGAGGCTTTAAAAGATTTAGGCATAGAAAAAGCTCCATGTATACTTTCGAGCATAGATGATGCGTTCACTCCTAACAAACAAGTCAATCATATAAATGTAGTTGAAGAACATAGAATGATAATCAAGTCCTTGGCAAAAGTTTCAATTGAAAAACTTAGTGCTGCTTTGGGCATATCTATTGATGCTATAAAAGATAAAGCTAATGTGATGAACGGTATAGATCCCAGTGTGATTGCGAAACTTTCTGATAAACCTATACCTAAGGCTACATTTGATGTTTTGAGGAAAATGAAACCAATTCGTCAAATTGAAGCAGTCGGTACAATGATTAATTTTGATAATTATAGTAAAAAATTTGCAATGAGCATCTTGGATGCAACACCGGCATCGATGATAATAAACAAAGGGAAAAACACTCCCTATAAAAAGGACATAAAAAAAACCATACTTCGTCTGGAACAGGAAATGGCAACAACTTCGGAAGAAACAAAAAAGCTTCAAACCGAGTATGGCTCAGATATGTTGAAATTCGTTATAATCCAGTCATATATTATTAAATTACTTGGTAACTCTAAAGTTCTTCATTGGTTCTTGGAAAACGAGGTTGATTATCTTAATGAGTTAAAAAGAATTTCGAAAATAAATTCTTTAGATGATAAGACTCTTGCTGAAAACAGCCATTCATAGTCTTGGTTATGGTTATGGTTATGGTTATGGTTATGGTTATGGTTATGGTTTTATATAGCCGAAGTATAAAGGTTTCTATTAGATATTAGCATAAGTAGGCAGTATAAGCCGTAATCATTCGAACGGGTTAAGTAGGTGAACTTATGGTTAACAAAATGAGATCTATTGCGTGAACGGCCACAGAGGAATCTGGTAAGCTCAGGTCTGGTGCCTTAGAAGCGGCCCTTGCTCACTCGAAGAAAGATGAAATAATTGCAGCCTACAATCGTGCAGAGTATCTCACAGAACGGGTGGTTCTCATGCAATGGTTGAGTGACTATGTGCAAGCTCAAAGGCTAAAAGCTATTGCTGCCTGATTATATAAAAGCAATTGATTTTTTCAAAAGAATTATAAAAATGGATGCATATAAAAATGAGAATCTCATATCATTAAAATTCATTAAAGACTGGAGCTATCAATTTAATTAAAAGTTGGATGGCATATAATTGTCAGTACAATCCAACTTAAAACTTCATTTTTCATATTTAGTTAAAGTAAATAGACAATTCTTCAAAAGAAAATCGTATATTTCCTTGACCTTTTTATAATTTGAAATGCTGTCATCCCTGCGTGCATTACATCGAAAACCTCTATGCCTTGATGTGGAAATTATTATTTCCTGCTTAGCCCTTGATAACGCCACATAGATGGCACATTTATCTTCGAAATTTTCAGAAGAATATTTCCAAAAAGCTTGATCCTCAACCCCAAGAAAAACAACAACTTTGTATTCCAACCCCTTTGACTTGTGTATATTCATTATATGTATACAATTTTCCGCAACAAACATTTTGGATGCTTCTGGTAATGAATTTGTAATATTAATAGTATACCTAAGATGACTCTCTAATTTATTCCAAAGTTTATCTCTGAATAATTTTGATTTATACTGCCCCCATTTAGAAATAAATTTACTCCACCCTATAAATTTTAATGTCTTATTGATTTTACTTAGTATGCAATCAGCACTCGGATCTTCATCAATTTCTAACTTATACATGGAGATCAGATCGGATATTTTATTAATAAGTTTTGACTCTTGTTCGTCTCCCCTATCAACATTATTTAACTCTAAATACAGTTCACTAAATTCATTATAACTTGAATGAGATTTATCAGTATAAATTCTAAATAGACATGCAAAGAATTTACCTAAAGGTTCTTTTAGAGCATCCTGAAGCTCTGTCATGTCTAAATTATTTATTCCTACCTGTGTTAATTTATCTCTTAAAACTGATGTGTACAAAGATGACTGCTGTTTAGTTAACACACATATTTCTTTTTCATTGATACCTGAATCTATCATGCCATTCAATTTTTGTACTAAATTATCAGCCTCTTCATATTCATTATTATAAACATGTATAGAACAGTTCTTTGGTTTTTTGTTAACTGTTATCGAACTATTAGATGATTGTATGAAATTTACAAAACAGGTTAAAACATCTTGAATTTCATTACTCGAACGGTAGTTTTTTAACAAAAACTTATCTTTTGCAGAGAAATCCCTCCGAAAATCGTTAAATACTGTTGGAGAAGCATCTGCCCAAAGCATTATACTTTGATTTATATCCCCTACGGCATTCATTACAGTATTATTTTCTTGGAATAAGAGCTTTAATAATTCGTACTGATCAAATCTTGTATCTTGAAACTCATCGACAAAAACATGGCTATAACTAACTGAAAAAATTTTTGCAATATCTGGTCTTGTCTTAATAATTCTAATTGCAAGAGTTCTAATGTCATTGAAACTGACTTTATCTTTCCCGTTAGATTTTTTTTGTTCAAACTCTATATCATAACCTTTATCAGGTCGATCTTTAACAGGTAAAACGTTTTTAAATCTATCTACAATACTTTTACAAAATGCGTCAAAAGTATAAGAATCAAAGCGATTACCAGTAGCCCCACATCGCTTCATGATTCGCTCTTTAATATTAACCTGTGCTTCTTTTTTCGTCGAAAGACATAATATTCTTTTAGGCCACGGACAAATGCCAGTTTGCAGTAGATAATTAGCTTTTTGAGCAAGAAACTCTGTTTTACCTGCCCCAGCTCCAGCCAATATAGAAACAGAACTAACCTCTTTAATCAAATCTAATAATTCGTCAGTAGGTTCAATACCTTCAGATAATGCCCAGCCACTAGTCATTCTATTATTCCCTCTGCAATCTTAACAACTTTATCCAACAAGCGAGTTAACTCTGGTGGTAATTTCTTAATTATTTCGCCTTCAGAATATTGGTCTTTAATTAATGACAACATTCTCAAATGTGACGCAGGTTTACTTTTGTTGGATAAAAACCTGTATCTGTACCAAAGGAATTTGTTTAAATACCCATCGCCAAAGTTGTAACGAATACCTGTATTACCACTTTTTAAAACAGCATCTATCAAAGTTTTCTCTTTTCCTAACGGAACTAGATTGGGCCCCTGTTCACTATAAGCATTATCCTTAGAACAATAGATATCAGGGAATGCATTAATCATGGAATAGTCTATATCTAGAGGAGAAGAATAAAATACATTACACTCTTCAAGCTCACTCAACAGCACCCTTGAGGTTTCATTAGCTTTTCCAGCATTATAATTAATTGAAAAGCTTAATGGATTGTTTGGCGAGTCCCACTCTGGAATGAATTTAATAATTGAATTATTTACATAAATACTGTCACTGCTACCATGTGTGATAATTTGTTCGACAGCATACTTCATTCTCCCAAAGCCGCCACCATTTCTATCTATATCTAAATCAAGTAATGTTATATAAGGTATTTTAAGAGAGTTTAATAATCGCCAAAAATGATTAACGTGTCTACCACCTAATGGAACAACAGATATGCAATTCGCATCAATATTTTTTGAGTACATTTCAATCAATTCAGGAAGGATAATTTCTTCGCTATCTCCCTCACCAAATATAACAAGTTTGGAAAAATATATTTCAGGATAGGCTTTAACTGCTTCTTTAACAAACTTTGAATGTTCATCTTTATCATCTGGAAGTGAAAGTTCACATACAATAGTACATTTACTTTCATTATCTAATCTAAAATGTCGGATCTGCTCAGGCTCAATCCTACTTAAAATAGATGCAGAGTGAGATGATATAATAACCTGGCAAAAATCATAATTGCCGTATTCTTTCACTAAAGATATTATCCTACCTAAATAATGAGGTGACAAATGATTTTCTGGTTCTTCAAGACAAATCATGCTGAATATCGGCAAACGTATTTTTTCGTGATTAAAGTTACATTCTTTTCCTTCGGATAAAAGTTTTCTGGTATTTCTATCTATATCAAACATCGCTTTTATGAGAGAAAAATAAACCAATGATTTTTGACCATCGCTAAGCCTGTCAACACTAACCCTGTTACCTAACTCATTCGGATTAAACTGTAATTGCAATAATTTCAATATCTCATCAACATTAGAAATTGGGAATTTAAGTTGTGCTTGAGATAAGTATCGCCCCTTATACACACTTCTCCAACTTTTATTAATTGCATCGGCTATTTCTGAAAGAGCAGGATTGGTATCCGTCAATAGATTAAGAGCATTAGCCTGCTCCTCAAGCAATTTTTTATAATCACCTGACCATTCTATTGCTTTAAGCAATCTACCTAAAACTGCTTTTGAGGAATATTTTAACTGAATTAACGGGTCTCGATTGGCTGGAACATAATTCAACTGTATCGAGTTTCTAACTGCCGATGAGCATTTAGTCATATCACTTTCGTCAGGGTCTTTATCGCAGCAATTCAAGATCCATACATTTTCCTCTATGTCTCCTAAAGGATTTAGCTCATAGCTTAGTGTCGCTTCTAATCGAACCCTAAAAATAAGCTCATCAGCCTCATCATCAAAAGTTAAATGTTCTATTAATGGTGGTATGCTTAATTGTCCCTCACAAGGTTCAGGAAAATGGAACCATGCTTCTATTATAAGTGTTTTATCAACTTCACTTTCTTCATCGTTATGATAAAAATCATTATGTGATATTATTCTAAGCGATTGGTCAACACTAAAAAGCTTGCACAATGCCTCCATAACAGTGCTTTTGCCTGTCCCATTTGATCCAATAAATGTTGTGAGATTTTCATTAAAACATATAACTTGAGGAACATCGTTTGATATGCTCTTAAATCCAGAGATGTAAACTTTGGTCAGTTGCATAATTTTTCCTTATCATGCTAATTAAAAGTATACAAAAACATAATTTTTTAAATATTCGTTGGTTCTTACATAGTTCTCCACTTGCCCCTGTCACCTTGCTAAGATATTCAATGCATTCAAAAGTTGTGTATCCAGTGTTTCAGTTATGGGTAAAGGTAAATCATTTGCTTGGCGGTATTTTTTGATGGATGCTCGTGTTGTGGGCCCCATAACCCCATCAATAATCCCGTCGTAATACCCCTTATCAAAAAGGGCAAACTGAACACGCATGATCAATCTTTTTCTCTTCTCCGAATCGGCAGATAAATTTCCAATTTGAGGTCGAGTATTTGCTGAGGATGCTGAGTTCGTTGAGCCGGAAGACAATGCTCTGCTTGATGAGGAGGGAAATTCAGAACCACTATTGGAGGTGGATGAGCCATAAGATTTAGGATAATAAGGAGTCGAACTTCCACCATAGTACCCACCACCAGACGAAGATCTATGAGAACTATGGCTTCGATGGGAGCTATGACTACGGTGACCTGCAATGTAGAAAGGAACTTCAGTGTTAAGTGGAGCTATAACTAAATCATGCTCATTAAGAGTCATACCGGGCAAATCACTTGCATCAGTGGAGGAATCACTTGCCCATACAGAATTATTGAGTGCTAAAAATCCCGGAAGTAAAGCAGCGAAATTAAATTTTTTCATAAAATTGGTCTTGGTGGTTGATGAAAACGGCCTTTTGATGAACTGAAATAACCAGCACAGAAAGACTTCTGAGTACATTCATCACATTCTTTGGGATAGTAATTTTTCCAATCAGAAATTGATTGAGTAGCAAATCCCCAAGCTCTTTCAGGAAGATGGCACAATGGGTAATTGAAGATTGTTAGGGGGATGCCTGACCTTTGTGCTGTTCCTATGGCAGAGAGAATTTTCTCACTATAGATATCATGCTCAATGAAGATTGATGACCAGTTTTTACGTGCCCAGCCAATAGATTCTAACCCCATAAGTGAAATCTGGTTAATATTGGAGAACACGCGACCAGCGAACTCTATGATATTGTCCAGTTCCATATAGTTAGCCAGTGTCGGAATGATTCTTAACTCAATGTTGATCCCTGAGTTACCGGCATTGATAAGCCCCCTAACTGTCTCATCAAATGCCTCCTCGCTTCCAACCAGATAATCATGAACTGACGACCTTGCAGAATAAAGCGGAATACCGAAAGTTATTTTGAGCTTTTCGCTTCGCTCTTTCACCTGTTGAGTAAAACTGACATCTACAAACTTTCGTCCATTGGTCAAAACATGCAAAGCTGTCTCAGGTGAGTTTTCGATTATGAAGTCCAGAAATTGAAGGAAATCTTCGCCATATAGTAGAGGTTCTCCCCCACTCACTCCTACTACACCATTCAGGGAGAAAGAGGCGATGGCAAGTGCTGACTGGGTAAGAAGCCAGTCATCGTTTCCTGTCTTAGGAGGCTGAGAACAAAAAAGGCAACTGTTGTTGCACCTTTCAGTCACCAGAACAGTGTTATGGTTTGCTCTACGTGACAAAATCACCCTAATCATGTTGCCGTTGTTAACAATCCCTATATCACCATCTTCTATGGAATTGAAAAGATCAGTGCTCACAACATAGTCTGCAAAATATGCTGAAAGTCTGGAATCGAGTACAGTTTCACTGACCAGTAAATTTGGCAGATAGAATTGAGGATTATCGGGCTTAGATTTGCACAAGCGATAGAAACCTTGCTGAACTGGCAGATCTGCCGTAAATCTGAAAATGTCGTTTCTCAGCACCTCAGACATAAGCCCACCCTTTAAGCATCTTTGCCATCGGTCCATCCTGAGAGATTTCATTCAGAAGGTAGCGGAACATGCCTTTGTGATACTGGCAGAAAGTAGAACGACTCTTGTCACCAACAGGTTCGCCATGAACACTAATGTTCTGGCAAGGATCTGCTCCACAGAAAGGCTGGTATGCACAGGTGTCACAACCTGGCATGGCGAAGTTAAATGAAGATGAGAGAGCGGAACGGTAGTATTCGTTGCTACTGAATGAGAGTGAGGCATACTCTCCTGCACTGAAATCTGCTTCTGGGTTTACTTTCTGAAGCATACGATTTTCATCACTACCGTAGACTTTACCGTCATAATTGAACAGGATGCAGTTCAGCACAACTCCGCTTGGCGATTTTAGATCTGCATAACCACTGAAGCCTGGATTGAAAATTCGCTTGAGATGAATAGCAGCCGAGTGCTCAATGACAGGTATTCCCTTTTCATTCAGAATCAACACCTCCTGCATCAACTCTTTATAAAAGGCAAAATACTCTGGCATTGAAAAAGTGAAGCTCTGCTTCTGAGCAAACCCATAAGGACTAACAGGCCTGATAAACATGTCTGTAAGACCCAGAGACAGATGAGCATCTACTATGGAAGCTGGCTCCTTTGTCAGTTCCTTAGTAACAGTGGTGACAGTTGCTACCCGGTTTGTCCCAAGTTCTTCTGTGATTTTCCGAATACCTGTTACTGCTTTGTTGTGAGCCTGAAAGTCAGTAAGGATGCGATTCTTGTTATGGACGGCTTCATTCCCATCAAGCGAGACAGAGAAAGTGATATTCCGCCCTTTAACCCATGAGAGGATGCTTTCATCGAGTAATGACAGACTTGTAGCAATCACCATTTCGAAAGCATCCCTACCCAATGAAATCTCGCACTCTTTATAGATTGACTGGACAAGATCGAACCGGAGAAGTGGTTCACCGCCCTGTACTTCTATCTTGTAGGGAGGTGTACCTAATTTCTTTATGATGCTGACAATTTGCGGTATCAGTTTCGGGTTGAGATCATAACCATCAGCGGTTTCCGATGCCCTGCTGACCTGGCAATATTTGCAAGTATGATCGCAACGAAGAGTAGGTACAATCATGAAGATTGGCCTGACCGCCAGTTCATTCATGAGTCGTTTGGCAAATGCCGAACTTAGTGCATAAGGGGTAACGGAGGAAGATTCATCTCCGCAAATGAAAAGTTTGCTTTCAAGCGATGAGGACTGTTCTTGACTGATATGACCGTTTACCAGATCAAGAAATTCCTGCTCACTGAAAAAATGATGAAAGCCAGCGAGGTTACTGATAAATACCCGGCCGTCAGACATCCTGTCGAAGTTAAAAGGCATGAGTTTCATTATGCAAGCCTGTCATCTATGCTTCGGAGAACCTTGCTGATAATGGCATCACGCAACTGACCAGTTTGATGGTGAAGTTTCTCACGGAGGCTAAAATCGTTTAACAGCCTTCCGAATTCAAACTCACATTCAGAACCACCTATCTCAAAGAAGATAATCCACGAGGATGTGTTTTCTTCAAGTTTCCATGGACTTACAGGAGTCATCCAGTATAGGGTGTTTCGGATAACCCATTCAGAATAAAGATTTTTTTGTAATATCTTTTCCCACATCGCCATTACCTTCCAAAAGAAATAATAACAGAAAGAAACTTATTCCATTTAGGGATTTTTCTTATAGATTAATGATATAACACTTTTCAAAGCATGTTACTGAGTATGTCAAAATTCTGAGATTCAGTTCAACTATAAATTAATCGAATCACGCACTCACATGATGCAGCAGTACTTTTTTTTCAGTGGTTAATCTGTTGAAATAGAGGCATAAAATGTTTGCTAAGTAGGCTCTAGTTTACTGTTGGTATACATTCTAGGTGGTGTGGATCTGGTTTGATAGAAGCAGATAACTAACTCTTCAAAGAAGCAAAAAAACCACATGTTGGTTGTTTACTCACCTCCGCTCAATAGATAGACTATTTACAGGAATTTTCAACAAGGCAGGAAAATTTAGTAATTTTTTTTTGGATTATGGCAAAGATGGTCAATGACCTATCCTATGGTTTATCAGAAAAATTAAATCTGGAAAAAAATTTTACGAAACAAATAATTTAGACATAAAAATTCGTGAGGGATATTATGGATTTTATTAATAAATTAGATATGTATTTGCAATAACTCAAAGACAAAAAAAATTGACAAAACCTCTGTGCTGTGCTATTTATTAGATGCAAACCCATGAAGGAGAATATACATATGACATATAAATTTAATTCAGGCTCAAATGAATCTGGTTGCAACGAATAAGATTTAATTTAATTCATTAAACATATTATAACAGAGCATATCATTATGCTCTGTTTTTTTAGGTGGAATCATGGCAGATCCTAATAAATCAAAGAGCTTCTTTCAAGAATACTCCGCACTATTAACTATGGGGATTATCGGTGGAGCTATATTAACACTCCTTATTTGGCAAATATCTTTTTATTCTACCAATATCTCTTCATGGCTTAGTACAAATGTTTTTACTGGTCCGAAGTTTAGAGCATATGCTTTATATTTTTTGAGTATTCTTTTATTTACATTAATCATACATCAAATATTATGTAGAAAATACCCTGAGTTAAAAAAGAGCCTTACATTTATTGCTTGCTATTTTTGCTTTCTCGGAATAATTGTGTCAGGGGTATTATTGAGCGATTCTGGAAAGAATTACCAGACATCACTGACGGTTTTAATAAGTTCGATTGTCTTAGGTACTGGGTGGTGGATTCAGTCAGTAGTTACTGCATCTTCTGCCAGAAAATCACATACTCTCAATACAATAATGAATCAAAGGCATAGTGCTCATTACTTCGCAAAATTAGATAATGTTTATAAGACTTTTGGATTACAGTCCTGCATTAATGAAGAAATAGCCTCAGAATATTATAATGGACATAAAGCAGGTCCTAAAATTAAACCTGATTTGATTCAAGGCTGCCGAGATGCTTCATATATCTTGAACTATTATGAATTTATTGCAGCAGGTGTCATCAGAAAGGATTTTGATGAAGCATTAATCAAAGAGTGTTTCTTTGAGCCGATGAGAGCTTTTGAAAAACGCACTTACCACCTAATTGAAGTGTTTAGAAGAGAAGACGCTGATGAATCTAAGATTTATGATAACTTCATTGCTGTATTAGATAGATGGCTTACTGAAAAATCGTTAACTACCAGAAAGAAAAAGAATCCCAATATTGCATTACCTAATAATTCCATTATGAACTCAAGTGATATGTATGAATCGTCAGCTACTGTCACTCCAATTGAGCCAGATAAACAAAACGAGTCTTAAAATAATTACTTTATAATTGAAAATTTATCTGCAAGGTATGACTAAGAGAAGCTCCGCTTCTCTTAGTCCCTTGTTTTTCGCCCTTCGGTTGAAAAAGAAAGTCTAAGTCTTACCTAACTCATTGACATAATTTGCATTTATATTATAACTGTAGTAGGTGTGCAAGGATCGCTCACCATAAAGCGAATACACATATGAAAAGGAGTTTATATGAGTAATACAATAACCTTATCCTACACAAATAGCTTTCAGCCTATTTCTAATAATCAAACATCATCAAATGAATCATTACGAATACATTGTGTAAGTGTTCGATTTAATAAAGAAGAATTAGAGATCCTTAATTCCAATCGTGGAAACAAAAGTAAAGGCGAATGGCTTCGTTTAACTTCCCTTGATAGGCTCCCTCCTGTCATACCTTCCATTAACCTGGAAGCATGGAAATCCTTATCTGATATATCCCAAAAACTAAACAGGTTAATCCATCATCTTGACACAAAAAGTAGCAATAGTGAGTTAACCAAAACAGAGATCTTCGCTGTAAAAAAACAGATCAATGAACTTCGCTCGTGTCTGACAGCTTCTGGTGATCTACCAGCCAGGTAAGCTGCTATATGAAGGGAATGCAACGGATCAAAAGGCACAAGAGCTTCGTTAATGTCGTGAAGTATGTGTTGAAACCAAGTTCTCACCACAGAAGCGATCCAGTTGTTATTGGCGGGAACATGACAGGTGATTGTGCAAAGGAACTGATAGCAGAGTTTGATACTGCTAGTGAACTACGGAAGGACATAGCTAAACCTGCTTGGCACAATTCGCTTCGTTTACCCAAAGGTGAAGAGCTTACAAACGAACAATGGAAGCTGATAGCTGACGATTACATGGATCAAATGGGGTTCAGTGACACTCATCTTCGTTGTTATGTTTTACATGATGACAGTGTAGGCCAGCACATGCACATCATTGCTAACCGAATAGATTCAGTATCACGTAAGGTTAATCTTGGTAGGCATGAGAGCCTCAAGAGTGGTCATATAATTCAGGCAATTGAAATCAAGTACGGTCTGACAGTGACCAAGACTGCGCCTTCTCTCTCAAATACACAACCGAAGCGGAAAAGAATCTCTCGAAACGAACAGATGCTTTCAGAACGGACTGGCCTTCCCTCCCCTAAGGAAGCTCTACAACAGATACTTGATAAAAGTTTGGCAGATACACCTGACCTTTTAACTTTTATCAAGAGACTTGAAGAAGCTGAGGTCGGCTGGACAGCCAACATTGCTTCTACCGGTAAGATGAACGGCTTCTCATTCGAATACCGTGATATCGCTTTCAAGGCATCTAAACTTGGAAAGGCATACTCATGGGCAAATCTTAGCAACCGTCTTAACTATAACCCCGGCCACTTAGAAGCTATAGGAACCAACACATCGACAAAAAACCACTCTGCTCCTGCTCCTGCTCCTGCTCCTGCTCCTGCTCCTGCTCCTGCTCCTGCTCCTGCTCCTGCTCCTGCT
>Ga0207713_1002325_pt1 | contig 13960 bp, 16 predicted proteins | sample KBSS64metaG_FD_184404 | JGI IMG/M metagenome (GOLD analysis project Ga0207713, IMG submission 184404) | Switchgrass rhizosphere microbial communities from Kellogg Biological Station, Michigan, USA - KBS S6-4 metaG (SPAdes) (version 2) | ecosystem: Host-associated > Plants > Roots > Rhizosphere >...
GATGATTTCGCCGACGCCGACGACGTGGCCGCTGACCAGGTGGCCGCCCAGGCGGGTGGTCGGGGTCAGGGCTTTTTCCAGGTTGACCTTGCTGCCGCTTTTAAGGTCGATGAAGGCGGTGCGCTTGAGGGTCTCGACGCTGACGTCGGCCCAGAAACCATTACCCGGCAGCTCGACGGCGGTCAGGCACACACCGTTGACGGCAATGCTGTCGCCGAGCTTGACGTCACCCAGGTCGAGCTTGCCGGTTTCGACGTACACGCGCACGTCACCGCCCTTGGGGGTCATGCTGCGAATGGTGCCGATGGATTCGATGATGCCGGTGAACATGGGGACTTCCTCAGAAACGGGTTGCGCGGGGCAAGCCCGGCATTATACGCCGGGTGCCGGCAGAGGGATGGCCGTGACCCGCCAGTCATCGCCCACTGCGCGCATTTCGGTGATTTTCAGCCGTGGCGCCTGGTTCATCTTGTCCAGCGGCCAGTCCAGCAACGGCCGGGCCTGGGAGCCGAGGAAGGTGCCGGCCACAAACAGCTGGTACTCGTCGATCAGGCCCTGACGGGCGAAGGCGCCGACCAGGCCGGCACCGGCCTCCAGCAGGATTTCGTTGACGCCACGCGCGGCCAGCGCCTGCAGCAGTGCCGGGAGGTCCACCTGGCCATTGTCGCCTGGCAGGCTGAGCAGTTCATGGCCGGCAACGGCATAGCGTGGGTCATCTGCGACAGCGGTGACCACCAGCGCCGGGCCGGCCTGGAAGAACGGTGCCTCCAGCGGCAGGCGCAGGCGGCCGTCGATCAGCACGCGCAGCGGCGTGCGGCTCAGCGCCAGGGAGGTGGTTTCGACATCCAGGCCCAGCTCGGCGCCGCGCACGGTCATCCGCGCGTTATCGGCCAGCACGCTGGCCGCACTGGTCAGCACCACACTGGAACGGGCGCGCAGGCGCTGCACCGCCGAGCGGGCAGCGGGCCCGGTGATCCACTGGCTTTCACCGCTGGCCATGGCAGTGCGGCCGTCCAGGCTCATCGCCAGCTTGGCGCGCACGAACGGCAGGCCGTGCTCCATGCGCTTGAGGAAGCCGGGGTTGAGGGCGCGGGCTTCGGCTTCGAGCACGCCGCTGGCGACTTCGATACCGGCGTCGGCCAGGCGCTGCAAGCCTTGGCCTGCGACTTGCGGGTTGGGGTCCTGCATGGCGGCGACCACCCGGGCCACACCGGCCTTGACCAGCGCCTCGGCGCACGGCGGCGTGCGGCCATGGTGGCTGCACGGTTCCAGGGTCACGTAGGCGCAGGCGCCGCGGGCCCGTTCGCCGGCCTGGCGCAGGGCATGCACTTCGGCATGTGGCTCGCCGGCACGCACGTGCCAGCCCTCACCGACCACCTCGCCATCACGGACGATCACGCAACCCACACGCGGGTTGGGGTGGGTGGTGTACACGCCCCTGCGCGCCAGCTCCAGCGCGCGGGCCATGTAATGGGCGTCGAGGATCGCGGTCTGGCTGGGCATGCTCACTCTTTAGCCGGCTCGCGGGCCAGGCGGTCGATTTCTTCGCGGAATTCGTCGAGGTCCTGGAAGCGCCGGTACACCGAGGCGAAGCGGATGTAGGCAACTTCGTCGAGCTTGCGCAGCTCGGCCATGACCATTTCGCCCACCACCAGCGACTTGACCTCACGCTCACCGGTGGCGCGCAGGCGGCTCTTGATATGCGCCAGCGCCGCTTCCAGGCGCTCGACGCTGACCGGGCGCTTCTCCAGCGCACGCTGCATGCCGGCCCGCAGCTTCTCTTCATCGAAGGGCTGGCGCGTGCCGTCCTGCTTGATCAAGCGGGGCAGCACCAGCTCGGCGGTCTCGAAGGTGGTGAAACGCTCGCCGCAGGCGACGCACTCACGGCGGCGGCGCACCTGTTCGCCCTCGGCGACCAGACGCGAGTCGATGACCTTGGTGTCGTTGGCACCGCAAAAGGGACAGTGCATGGTGGCAGGCAACAAAAAAAGGGAGGGCCATGGTAGCGCATTGCACTGGCAAGACAAGCCAAAGGGGTTAACATCCATACAATTCTGCCCGTGAAGGACCCACCCATGCATCTTCGTGCGCTCGTCGTGCTGTGCTGCGCCTCTCTGCTCGCCGCCTGCGGCAGTGACCGCCCCAAGACCGAAGCAGCCCCCGCGCCAGCGGCGGCCAAGGTGGCGAAAAACGCCGAACCGCTTGGCCCGCTGCCGGCCTATCAGCGTGAACTGAGCGGCACCTTGCTGGAGATCCCCGCTGGCGCCGACGTGGAGCTGGCGCTGCTGGTCATCGATGACCGCGGCCGCCCGCAGCAGCTGCTGGCCAGCAGCACCCTGACCGGCACCGGCCAGGCCTTGCCTTATCACCTGCGTTTCAACCCCGAGGCCTTCCCGGCCGGCGCCCGCGTCGAGCTGCGCGGCCGCGCCAGCAGCTCCGGCCAGCTGATCATGCACCTGCCCCCCGTGCGCATCATCCAGGCCCAGACCCAGGCCACCGGCCCGCTGCATTTCGAGAAGGCGCCGTAAGTGGCGCCGCTTGCCTTGCAACAGGCCCTCAGTGGCCTGATCGGCGAAGCGCGCCTGGTGATCAGCGATTTGCCCGAGTGCGAGCTGAAGCTGTGGCTGATCGATGATCAGAACATGGACCGCGCCTTCAGCAGCGAAGAAACCCGGCGCATCCTCGAAGAACCGCCTTACTGGAGCTTCTGCTGGGCCAGCGGTCTGGCGATGGCGCGTTACCTGGCCGAGCGCCCGGAATGGGTGGCCGGCAAGCGTGTGCTCGACTTTGGCGCCGGCTCCGGTATCGCCGGGATTGCCGCCGCCCGTGCTGGCGCCTTGGAGGTGGTGGCCTGCGACCTCGACCCGCTGGCCCTCGACGCCTGCCGCGCCAACGCCGCGCTGAACGGGGTGGAGCTCGGTTACAGCAGCGATTTTTTCGCCGAGGATGACCGCTTCGACCTGATCCTGGTGGCCGATGTGCTCTACGACCGCGCCAACCTGCCGCTGCTCGACGCCTTCCTGGGCCGTGGCCGCCAGGCATTGGTGGCCGACTCGCGCGTGCGTGATTTCAGCCACCCGCTGTATCAACCGCTTGGCGTGCTCGAAGCCCTGACCCTGCCAGACCTGGCAGAGCCACACGAATTCCGCCGGGTCAGCCTGTACCACGCCAGCCGCGAGCCTTTATAGTGGTGCGAATCACAGATTTGCGAGAGTCGCGATGAGCCTAGCTCCTAGTAAAGATCTGCCCTACATCTTCGATGCCACCGATGCCAACTTCCAGCAACTGGTGATCGAGAACTCCTTCCACAAGCCGGTACTGGTGGACTTCTGGGCCGAGTGGTGCGCGCCATGCAAGGCGCTGATGCCGCTGCTGGCGAAAATCGCCGAGGGTTACCAGGGCGAACTGCTGCTGGCCAAGATCAACTGCGACGTCGAGCAGCAAGTGGTGGCCCAGTTCGGTATCCGCAGCCTGCCGACCGTGGTGCTGTTCAAGGATGGCCAGCCGGTCGACGGCTTTGCCGGTGCGCAGCCGGAGTCGGCGATCCGCGCCATGCTCGAGCCACACGTGCAGATGCCTGCCGCCCCGGCCGCTTCGCCGCTGGAGCAAGCCAAGGCGCTGTTCGCCGAAAGCCGTTTCGCCGAGGCCGAAGCTGCGCTCAAAGCACTGCTGAGCGAAGACAACAGCAATGCCGAGGCATTGATCCTGTATGCCCGCTGCCTGGCGGAGCGTGGTGAGCTGGGGGAAGCCCAGGTGGTGCTGGACGCGGTCAAGACCGACGAGCACAAGGCCGCGCTGGCAGGTGCCAAGGCTCAGCTGACCTTCCTGCGCCAGGCCGCCAGCCTGCCGGAAGTCGCTGATCTGAAGAGCCGCCTGGCGCAGAACCCGCAGGATGACGAAGCGGCTTACCAGCTGAGCATCCAGCAGCTGGCGCGCCAGCAGTACGAGGCGGCGCTGGACGGCTTGCTGAAACTGTTCCAGCGTAATCGTGGGTATGAAAACGGCTTGCCACAGAAGGCGATGCTGCAGGTGTTCGAGCTGCTGGGCAGCGATCATCCGTTGGTGAGCGTGTACCGCCGTCGCCTGTCTTCGGCCATGTTCTGAGCCTGAGAATGCGGGGGCCGTTTTGCGGCCCCAGCATCCAGAACCTCACCCCACCCAGTGATACACCGGCGCATCCGCGCCACTTTCCACCTTCACCTCACTGCTGTGCCGCAAGCGCACCAGCAGACGCTTGCCCGCCGCAGTACTCCCGGCCAGCCCTTCCAACCGGTCCAGCAACTCTGGTCCGCTCATCTGCCCTGCCAGGCGCAACACCTCACGCGCTGCATTCCACTGCCCATCATCCTGGCGCGGCGACGCTGTTGTGGCTACCGGCTCAACCACCGGCACCTCGATCTGCCGCCCCAACTGCGCCCATTCCTGCGGATCCAGCTCGATGGTCAGGTCCACCGGCCAGTCACCAATCTGTCCACGAATTCTCACGATGCATTCCTTGAGCTCAGGTCAATGCAGCCATGCTACCGCAACATGAAACCTGCGCCACCCAGGCTGGCGGCCCAAATAAAAGTTGTTATAACATAACCGAAATTTCCCCAGCATCTCCCTGGAGTCGTCCATGCGTCGTCTGCTGCTCGCCCTGCCCTTCGCCCTGCTGCCCCTGGCCGTGGCCCATGCCCACGACGATCATGACCACGATCACGCGCACGGCACCCTCGGTGCCCACGAGCATGGCGTGGCCAAGCTCAATGCCGTGCTCGACGGCAACACGCTAGAGCTGGAACTGGACAGCCCGGCGATGAACCTGGTCGGCTTCGAGCACATGGCCAGCAGCGACGCCGACAAGGCCAAGGTTGCCGCTGTGCGCCAGCAGCTCGAACAACCACTGAAGCTGTTCGCCCTGGCCTCGGCCGCCGGCTGCAAGGAAGACCAGCAAGCGCTGGAAAGCCCGCTGTTCGGCGATGCGGCCAAGGCTGACGACGACGGTGATGAGCATGAGAAAGGCCACATGCACAGTGACATCAATGCCCATTACCAGCTGACCTGCGCCAACCCGGAAAGACTCGCCCAGATCGACCTTGCCCCGCTGTACAAGGCCTTCCCCGCCACCCAGAAGATCAATGTGCAACTGATCGGCCCGAACGGCCAGAAAGGCATCGAGACTTCGCCCGCCAAGGCCGTGGTTGCGTTCTGAAATGCGCCAGCCGTTGATTGAACTGCAGGACCTGATGTTCGCCTGGCCCGGCCAGGCGCCGCTGCTGGATATCCCGGCCTTCCACCTGGCTGCCGGCGAAGCACTGTTCCTCAAGGGCCCCAGCGGCAGTGGCAAGACCACCCTGCTGGGCCTGCTCGGCGGGGTCAACCGGCCGGGCCAGGGGCGTATCCAGCTACTGGGGCAGGACCTCGCCATGCTCGGGCAAGGTGCGCGTGACCGCTTCAGGGTCGACCACACCGGCTACATCTTCCAGCAGTTCAACCTGCTGCCGTTCCTTTCGGTGCGGGAAAACGTCGAACTGCCGTGCCGGTTCTCGCGCAGCCGCGCGGAACGCGCCATCCAGCGCCACGGCAGCGTCGACCAGGCCGCCAGTGAACTGCTCGCGCATCTGGGCCTGGACGACCCGGCGCTGCTTGCCCGGCGTGCCGACAGCCTGTCGATCGGCCAGCAGCAACGCGTCGCCGCCGCACGCGCATTGATTGGCCAGCCGGAGCTGGTGATCGCCGACGAGCCGACCTCGGCACTGGATGCCGACACCCGCGAAGCGTTCATCCGCCTGTTGTTTGCTGAGTGCCGGGCGGCCGGTTCCAGCCTGCTATTCGTCAGCCATGACCAGAGCCTGGCACCGTTGTTCGACCGTCACCTGTCCCTGGCCGAACTCAATCGCGCCGCCAAGCCCCGGGAGGCCTGATGTACCTGCTCCGCCTTGCCCTGGCCAGCCTGGCCAACCGCCGTTTCACCGCGTTTCTCACCGCGTTCGCCATTGCCCTGTCGGTGTGCCTGCTGCTGGCTGTCGAACGCGTGCGCACCGAAGCTCGCGCCAGCTTCGCCAGCACCATCAGCGGCACCGACCTGATCGTCGGCGCCCGCTCGGGCTCGGTGAACCTGCTGCTGTATTCGGTATTTCGCATCGGCAACGCCACCAACAACATCCGTTGGGACAGCTACCAGCACTATGCCCAGGACCCACGGGTGAAGTGGGCGATCCCCATTTCTCTGGGCGATTCGCACCGTGGTTACCGGGTGATGGGCACCACCACGGATTATTTCAGCCACTATCAGTACGGCCGCCGGCAGCATCTGGAGCTGAGCCAGGGTCGTGAGTTTGCCAGCGACCCATTCGAAGTGGTGCTTGGCGCTGAAGTGGCCGACGCACTGCACTACAAGCTAGGGGACAAGCTGGTACTGGCGCACGGTGTCGCCGCGATCAGCCTGGTCAAGCACGACGACAAACCGTTCACCGTGGTCGGCGTGCTCAAGCGCACCGGCACCCCGGTCGACCGCACCCTGCACATCAGCCTCGGCGGCATGGAAGCCATCCACATCGACTGGCACAACGGCGTGCCGGCCCGCGGTGCCGGGCGCATCAGCGCCGAACAGGCGCGGACCATGGACCTGCAACCGGCAGCCATCACGGCGTTCATGCTCGGCCTGAACAGCAAGATCGCCACCTTCAGCCTGCAGCGCGAGATCAACGAGTACCGCAGCGAGCCGTTGCTGGCGATCCTGCCTGGGGTTGCCTTGCAGGAGCTGTGGAGCCTGATGGGCACCGCCGAGCAGGCGTTGTTCGTGGTGTCGTTGTTCGTGGTGCTGACCGGCCTGATCGGCATGCTTACGGCGATTCTCACCAGCCTCAACGAACGCCGCCGGGAAATGGCGATCTTGCGCTCGGTGGGTGCACGCCCGTGGCATATCGCCGGGCTGCTGGTACTCGAAGCACTGGCGCTGGCGGTGACGGGCATCGCGGCGGGGCTTGGCTTGCTGTACGCAGGCATCGCCCTGGCCCAAGGCTACGTTCAGGCCAACTACGGCCTGTACCTGCCGCTGGCCCTGCCCAGCGCACATGAATGGACGCTGCTGGCTATCATCCTTGGCGCAGCGCTGCTGATGGGCAGCGTACCGGCCTGGCGCGCCTATCGGCAGTCGCTGGCCGATGGCCTGTCCATTCATCTTTGAGACTTAGTGCAATGATCCGGAACCTCATCGCCTTCTTCGCGGGTAAACCCGCTCCTACAGGTACTGCGCAGGCTTTGAAAGCTGTGGAAGACTCTGTGGGAGCGGGTTTACCCGCGAAAGGGCCGGGACAGGCAGCACAAATATTGCTGGTTGTGCTGCTTTCGCTGGCGCTACCCGCCTGGGCAGATGAGGTACGTGAACTGGACTGGCCCGCGCTCATTCCTGAAGGCGCGCCGGTCATCCCGCCACAACTGGCGCCGTTGCACGACATGTCGCAGCTGAGCGATGCGCTGTCTGCCGAATCGGCCCCGCCGGCACGCCAGCAAGCGCCCGACGCCCCGGTGGTGAAAAGCCTCGATGGCCAGACGGTCAAGATCCCGGGCTACATCGTGCCGCTGGAGGTGAGCGAAGAAGGCCGCACCACGGAGTTCTTGCTGGTGCCTTACTACGGCGCCTGCATCCATGTGCCTCCCCCGCCGTCGAACCAGATCGTGCACATCTTCAGCGAAATGGGTGTGCGTGTGGAGGACCTCTACCAGCCCTACTGGATCGAGGGAAAGATGCAGGTTAGAGCCTCCAGCAGCGAATTGGCCGACGCCGGATACCAGATGGAAGCCGAGAAAATATACGCTTATGTTCTCAAGTGAGAACTGTTTCGAATTCGTGATGACGCTTCTTTGAGCTGGGTCAAACATTCCGTTTATTCAGCTCCGTACCATTGGACTATTCAATTACTCACGTCCTTTGGGAGCTTCCATGAACAAGTCCTTGCTCGGTGCCTCGCTTGTGGCCCTTGCGCTCGCCGCCCCTGTTGCCCACGCCCACCAGGCGGGTGATGTCATCGTCCGCGCCGGTGCCATCACCACTGCTCCGAATGAAAGCAGCGGCGATCTGAAGTTCGACGGCAACAAGGTGTCGGGTACCAAGGCGACTCTGGACAGCGATACCCAACTGGGCCTGACCTTCGCCTACATGCTCACCGACCACATCGGCCTGGAGCTGCTGGCCGCGACCCCGTTCAAGCACAGCGTAGGCGTCAAAGGCCTGGGCGGTGGGCTGGACGGCAAACTGGCCGACATCAAGCAACTGCCACCGACCCTGTCCGTGCAGTACTACCCGATGGAGCCTAATTCCAAGTTCCAGCCCTATGCCGGCGTCGGCATCAACTACACCCTGTTCTTCGATGAAGACCTGACCGGTGAGCGCAAGCAACAGGGCTTCAGCAACCTCAAGCTGCAGGATTCGGTGGGTATCGCCGGCCAGTTGGGCATGGACTACATGATCACCGACAACCTGCTGGTGAACGCCTCGGTCTGGTATGTCGACATCGACACCAAGGCCAGCGTCAACGGCCCGACCGCACTGGGCTACAGCAAGACCAAGGTCGACGTCGATGTCGACCCTTGGGTGTACATGGTCGGCCTTGGCTACAAGTTCTGACCTGAACACAGCAGGGCGGCTTCGGTCGCCCTTTCTCGTTGCCCCCAGGACCAGCATCCCAGTGCCAGCGCACTGATTGCCATCCCCAGCCCACAGACCGCAAACCAGCCCAAGCGTGCATAAACCCAACTCGCCAGCACCGCCCCCAAACCGCTGCCGACCGAGTAGCAACACATGTAGGCGCCGATCAACCGGCTGGCCATCGCGCCACGGCCCGCCAGCAACAGGCTCTGGTTGGTGACGTGCACCGCCTGCACGGCGAAGTCCAGCATCAGCACACCCAGCACGAACGCCGTCAGCGAGTGCCCGACGAAGGCTGTCGGCAGCCATGACAGCGTCAACAGGCCCAGCGCCAGGCCGGTGGTGCGCTCGCCCAGCCCTCGATCAGCCAGGCGACCGGCCCGCGACGCCGCCAGGGTACCGGCGATTCCCGCCAGGCCGAACAGGCCGATCTCGGTATGGCTGAGCGCCAGCGGTGGTGCACTCAGGGGCAGCACCATGGCGCTCCACAGCACGCTGAACGCAGCGAAGATCAACAGGCCGAACAGCCCGCGCCGGCGCAGCTGGCGATCGTGTCGATACAAGGTGAACAACGAGCCGATCAGTTGCAGGTAGCCTGGCCGTTGCGCGGCTACCCGGCTCGCTGGCAACCAGCGCCAGAGCACCAGGGACATCAGCATGAGCACAGCCGCCGCCACGAAGTACACAGTCCGCCATCCGGCCAGGTCGGCGAGCGCACCGGAAACCAGACGCGCCAGCAGAATGCCCAGCACCACCCCGCTGGTGACCGTGCCCACCGCCTGGCCCTGGGTGGCCGGGCTGGCGAGGGTGGCGGCGTGGGCGACCATCACTTGCACCATGACCGCCATCAGCCCGACCAGGGCCAGGGCGGCCAGCAGTACCCGCCATTCCTGCGCCAGGCCAACACCGATCAAGGCCAGTGCGCAAATCAGCAGTTGCCCCAGCAGCAGGCGTTTGCGCTCGATCAGATCGCCAAGGGGCACGAGCAGGATCAGCCCAAGGGCATAACCCGCCTGAGTCGCACCGACCACCCAACCGATCTGCTGCTGCGCCACGCCCAGGTCGCTGGCTATCGATTCGAGCAAAGGTTGAGCGAAATACACCGTGGCCACGGCCATGGCGCTGGTGGCGGCAAGCAACAGGGTTATCCAGCGATTCATCGGGCTCACTCCTTTGCACCTGGTTTCAAATTGAAACCACATGATGGATATTTAGCAAAAGTGGTTTTAATCTGCAACCAGATGATCAACCCCGGTGCTGCCAATGCTCGATGAAGTGAACGCACAATGCCCCGTGGCCCGGGCACTGGAAGTGCTGGGTGACCGCTGGGCGCTGATGATCCTGCGCGATGCCTTCGATGGCCTGCGCCGTTTCAGCGAGTTCCAGAAGAACCTGGGGCTGGCGAAGAACATCCTTGCGGCGCGGCTGAAGCTGCTGGTGGAGAGTGGGTTGCTGGCTTTGCAGCCGGCGTCCGATGGCAGTGCATACAAGGAATATGTGCTGACCGAGAAAGGCCGCTCGGTGTTTCCGATCGTGGTGGGGTTGCGCCAGTGGGGGGAGCGGTTTCTGTTCGAGGCGGGGGAAATGCGCTCGGCGCTGGTGGACAGTGCCAAGGGGCAAGCACTCGAGGTTCTGCAGGTGCGGACAGAGGACGGAAGGCCACTGGCGGCGGAGGATTGCCAGCGCAAGCTGGTGCGCCATCGGTGAACAGGGGGCGCTTTGCGCCCCTTTCCGACCGGTCCGGCGCCCAGGCAAGGCCGCTCCTACAATAGATCGCGGTCTGCTGCAGGAGCGGCCTTGCCGGGGCGCCGGACCGGTCGCGAATGGGCTGCAAAGCAGCCCCGGCTATCTCAAACCTTGCCGAGCAGCTTGGCCAGCCCTTCGACCATCGGCGTCGGCTGCGGGAAGTCGAAACGCGCCAGCAAACGCTGGTTGTCCGCCCGGGAATGGCGAATGTCACCCGAACGCGCCTGGCCGTAGCTGATCGCCGGCAAGCTGCCCACCACCTGTTCCAGCGCCTTGAGCATCTGGTTCAGCGAAGTCGCCTGGTTCAGGCCGACGTTCACCGCGCCCTCTTCCACCTGCGCTTGCTCCAGTGCCTGCACCAGCACCTGCACCAGGTCGCCGACGTAGAGGAAGTCACGGGTCTGCTCGCCATCACCGAACACGGTGATCGGCAGGCCCTGGGCCGCCCGCTCGCTGAAGATGCTGATCACCCCGGAATACGGCGAGGAAGGGTCCTGGCGTGGGCCGAAGATGTTGAAGAAGCGGAACACCACTGGCTCCAAGCCATGCTGACGGCGGTAGAAGTCGAGGTATTGCTCGCTGGCCAGCTTGTCCACCGCATAGGGTGTCAGCGGCGCCTTGGGCGTGTCCTCGGCAATCGACTCACCTTCACCATTGTTGCCGTACACCGCCGCGCTCGACGCGAAAAGCACACGGCGCACGCCATGCACGCGCATGGCCTCGGCCACGTTGAGGGTGCCGATGAAGTTGCTCTGGTGGGTCTTCACCGGGTCTTCGACCGACGCCTGCACCGACGCCACCGCAGCCAGGTGGACCACGGCACGGCAACCGGCGGCGGCACGCTGAACCAGCTCGGCATCGGCCACATCGCCTTCGATCAGTGCCAGGCGCGGGTTGCCTAGCTGCAGGTTGTCGCGCTTGCCGGTGGAAAGGTCGTCAAGAACACGTACGGCGTAGCCTTTGGCCAGCAACGCATCGCACAGGTGGGAGCCAATGAAGCCGGCGCCGCCGGTGATCAGGATGGGGGCATCAGCCATGGCGGTAGAATCGATCCAGTAGTGGCGGCAAGCCAGCGCGCCAGGCACGCGGCTTGATGCCGAAAGTGTGAAGAATTTTCTTGCAGGCGAGCACCGCATGCTGCGGCTCCTCGCTGGCATCCGGCCGCGCGGCATGGGCCTGCGCGGTCGGCGCCTGCACGGCCAGCTGACGGTACTGCCCGGCCTCGCTGAGAATCGCCTGGCCCAGCGCCAGCGGCGTGGTCGCCTCGTTGCCGGCGTAGTGGTAGGTGCCCCACAGCGGCGCACTGCAATCGAGCTGCTTGAGCACCGACAGGATAACCCGCGCGGCGTCGTCGACCGGGGTCGGGTTGCCACGGCGGTCATCGGCCAGCAGCAGCTCCTGCGGTTGTTCGGCCCGGGTCAGGAAGCGGCCAAGGGCACCGTCGATGCTCTCGTCCAGCAACCAGCCGAAGCGCAGCAGGACATGCTGCGGGCACGCCGCGCGCACGCTCTGCTCGATACGCCACAGCGCCTGGCCACGCTGGCCCAGCGGCACTGGCTCGTCCTTCTCGCTGTAGGCCGTGGCCCGCGAGCCGTCAAACACCCGGTAGCTGGAAGGCTGCACCAGGGTGATCTGGTGGTGCTGACACAACTCAGCCAACCGCTCTACAGCCCGCTCCTGCTGGGCCAGGCGCTGGTCGCTGACCGACTCGGCCTGGAACCAGTCGAAGTAGTAGGCCAGGTTGACCAGGGCATCGGGGCGATGATCGTCCAGCAGCTGAGTGAGGCTGGCCGGGGCCCAGCCGTTTTCCGGCGGGCGCGGTGCCAGGAATGCGATGTCCTCCTCGGCCCCGAGACGAATCAGCGCTTGCCCGAGGGCATTGCCACCACCCAACAGCATCAGGCGCATACGCATAGAGTCAGCAGATCCGAACAGGTTGATGAGGGAAAGGGGTCATTTTGCGGTTTCCTGCCCGGGAAGTCCAACGCAGGGCCTGGCCAAGGCCGCCGACGGTAGTGAATTCAATTTTTACAAATAACAAGACAGTCGCCATCAGACTTCTCCTACAGCATGCCGGGAATGAGCTGACTTTCGCGTAGCAGCATAACTGCATTGAATAGTTGACTCACCCACTTGCCAGGTGGGAGCTGTATAAAAACAACTACAAGGAATGTTCAATGCCTCAATCGGAAGCCGATTACCTGGATTTCAATTCGAAACAAAGCCAGGCCATAGCCTGCGCAAGTCATGCCATTGCTGCATCGGGCGGCCCTGAAGCCAAAGGGGTTGCACTTCAGGCTCGCCTACTCGCCAAACAGCTCGAACAATCCTTGAGCGAGAGTCAGCGCTCGATCCTGCAGCGCTTTAGCAATGGCGATCTTTCTGCCTTGATGTATAGGCAGATGCGTTGTCCTGACGAGCCATTACCCGAACAGCTACCCGACATTTCTACCCTGGTGCAGAGCCCTCGTTGTCAATACCTCGCTGCACGCAATCAATTGCTGCTGGAGCTGGCGCGCCATCGGTGTTTCGCCTTCGATATCGACAACGAAGGCAAACAAATCCGTCTGGTCGGCAACTTCAAGGGAGGTGGCTGCAACCGACGACTCGACGAAGACCCCAGCGCAGAAGTCGAAATTAGCTCGCATGCGGGCTTGCGCTTGGGGCCACACACCGAAGCGCCTTACAACTGCTCGACAATTGCCTGCAATGGTCACTCCCCTGCGCCGTCTGCATTGATTCTCACTGCACGCTGGAATCCCGCTTACGAGCGCACGTATGTGTTCCCGCTTCGGGACATCATCGAGCGGATGAGTAGCCTTGATGCGCTCGCGCTGACGTCGGCATCTTTCGACTTCACACGCAGCGACTGCTTCGCTCACGGGCATGGCAATTCTGGAGAAGCAGTTTCAATGCTGCAATTCGAGGCCAGTGGCGGCTTCTCGCTCCGCTACAACAGTTACCGTTTCTCTCTGAATGATCGCGCCAGCAGCGCAGTGTCACACGCTTTCGAAACCTTCCAGAGAGCCCTGAAGGCTGCACAACCACTGGCGTTTGTCCTCCAACCTGACAGTGCACTTTTGATCAACAACAGCCGAGCCTTGCACGGCCGCGACAGAGTTCAGGACAACCGGCGCTTACTCATCCGTCAGTTCGGATATTCCCCATTCGCACAACCGCTGGTAATCGCTGAAGACCCGCTGCTGGTCTGTGGCTGAGCACAGGAAAACACCCAATGATCGAACTCGACTTGAACCTGATCCTGATACTCGCCCTGGTTGCACTGATGGCTGGCTTTTTCGATGCGATTGCAGGAGGCGGGGGGTTGATCACACTCCCGGTCTTGTTCGTTGCCGGCATAGAGCCCTTGGCAGCTATTGCCACCAACAAATTCCAGGCGGCTTCGGCCACGGTGTCGGCTACGTGCGCTTTTGCCCGCAAAGGCATGATCGACTGGAAGCGCGGCATCCCCATGGCTGTCGTGTCATTCATCGGAGGGGCCCTGGGCGCCTTGTCTGTCAGTTACGTACCCAAGAACGTTCTGCAAGCTTGCGTACCCATATTGCTGATCCTGGTGGCGGC
>Ga0207713_1002331_pt1 | contig 13944 bp, 6 predicted proteins | sample KBSS64metaG_FD_184404 | JGI IMG/M metagenome (GOLD analysis project Ga0207713, IMG submission 184404) | Switchgrass rhizosphere microbial communities from Kellogg Biological Station, Michigan, USA - KBS S6-4 metaG (SPAdes) (version 2) | ecosystem: Host-associated > Plants > Roots > Rhizosphere >...
CAATCAGAACCCGCACCACACCCTGTTTGCCGGAAGTCTTTTCTCACTGGCCACGCTCACCGGCTGGGGGCTTATCTGGCTGATGCTGCGCGAGCGCCATCTGGGCGGTACCATCATTCTGGCCGATGCCCACATTCGCTATAGCGCACCGATAAGCGGCAAGCCGACCGCCGTGGCCGATCTGGGGTCACTGGGCGGCGATCTTGACCGTCTGGCACGCGGCCGCAAAGCTCGCGTTCAAATGCAGGTCGAACTGTTTGGCGATAAAACACCGGGCGCGGTGTTTGAAGGGACCTACATTGTTCTTCCGGCAAAGCCCTTCGGCGCGTATGAAGAGGGTGGGAACGAAGAGGAGTAATCTCTTGTTCATTCACCTCGGGCGTGCTTAATCCGCCCGGCGATATCCCGCACAACGTCTCGCGCTGACTGGCTGACGCCGCCAAGCTGAAAGAAGCCATGGATGACGCCCAGCCAGCGCTGAGCGGTACACTTCACACCCTGTTCAGTCAGATGCTGATACAACATTTCTCCCTCATCGCACAGCGGGTCGTACTCTGCTGTAATGATATGCACTGGCGGAAGCCCGTAAAAATCATCGCGCCACAGCGGGCTGGCTTCCGGATGCTGGCGGTCAGTCTCTGCGAGATACATTTCATACCCACTAAGCAGGGTATCGCGGGTGATAATATAATCCGTGCCATTAAGGGCATAGCTTTCAAAACTGGCCGTGGCGTCGAGCATGGGATAGATAAGAATAAGCTGCGCAGGTTGCCACAGCTTTTTAACCTTAAGCCGCAGCGCCGTTACCAGCGCCAGATGCCCTCCTGCGCTGTCTCCACAGAGGGTGAGCCGGTTCTTATCTACGCCTAATTGGTCTGCATACTGCCAGACCAGATCCGCACCTCTTTCAGCATCGTCATGCGCGGCGGGGAAGGTATGCTCCGGTGCCAACCTGTACTGAATTGCAACCACCCGGCAATTGCCATAGTAGGCTAACTGACGGAGTTGATTGTCATGGGTATCAAAGCCGCCGCTGATGAAGCATCCGCCGTGATAGTAGATGGCTGTAGGCAATATTTCAGGCGCATTGAGAGGTGAAAACACCCGAATGGTAAGACCTTCAAGAAAAAGCGTCTCCACCTGTACGCGCGTTTCTGTCTTCCCGGCAAGCCCCGTGCTGGCAATATACCCAGCTCGTCGTACCTCAATGGTCTGTCGACGCGACGAGGGCCGACCTGCAGCGATAAATCCCTGAACCAACTGCGCAATACCCTGTTCCAGTGCCATGAGAATTCCCTTTAACTGTATGGATATACAGTTTTATAACCTGGTTTGATTCAAAAGAAAATAAGAAAATTGTCGAGGATAAAAATCTGGAAAGCGCTTTGTTCGCCTCTCCTGCCAGAACATGTGCCTGCGAGTTATTTTCAAACGTATTCTTCCCGGCCTACGCGGTCGGCACTGCCGTTGTCAGATTATCTGCTTCGGTTTTTTCGGAAGTGCTGGTAGTAGATCCACCAACAACCTATTGCTCCAATAACTCCTCCCGCGATACTTCCTTTCAAAATTTTCACGTAATCAATAGAGGACAACTTCAAAGATAATCCATTAAGGAAAAAGTAAAAAAGTCTGATTAAAATCTGCATAGTTACAGCAGCAATAAATAACCCAACCGGAAAGGCTATTAGCAGGTAAATGAAGATTAAAAACCATTTTGAGACTAAGATTTTCATTTCCCACCGCCCAGTTCTTTTCTGCGTGATTCGCTTTATCACGGACAATCACCGTGCCATTTTCAACCGCAGCACGCGAGGTGCCCTCCGCGCTGCCGCTGCTGTCTGCCCCGCTCAGCATGCCGTTTGCCATATTCCCGGCAAACTGTCCTGCGATACTGCCGCCGGTGCTGATGCCCGCGCTCTGGTGCTCCACGTTGTATTCGGCTGTGTTCTGGATATCCCGCCAGCCGAGCGTGCCGGTGTCGAGGCGGTTTTTATCTGCCGTCGCCGCTGAGGCCATCACGCCGCCGTCCAGCTGCGTGTGGCCGCCCACCGTGACGTCAAACCCGCCGGAGCCTGCGAATATCCCGCTCTGCTCCCGCACGGAGGCAAAATCGCTGTCCATTTTGTCGCGGCTGTAGCCGATGCCGCCCGAGCCGGTCATGGTGCCGAAGCTGAAGCTGCCGCCTGCGCTGATGTTCTTCTGGCTGCTGTCATAGCTGTCGGCGTCCTGCTCGCTGGTAATGGTCAGGTTACGCCCGATACCGGCCAGCACGCTCTCCCCGCTGACCTGCGCCCCGGTGAGATTCGTATCGCGGCCGCTGATAATCGTGAGCGTATCCCCCGCGTTAACCGAGGTTTCGGTATGGGTGAGGGTGGTGCCGTTCTCCTTACCTTTACCGGCATTCACGCTGGCGGAAACGTTGATACCCGCGCCACCAGAGCCATAGCCAATCCCGATACCCGCGCTGCCGCCGTGGCTCTCATTTTTGCCTTCAAGCGTTGAGGTGTTTTGTGCCGTGCGGACAGCAGAGAGCATCGTGCAGTCGCTCTGTCCACAGTTGATCACTACCCAGCCCTTACGATTGAATATCACCTGAATTTACTTACGATATCGTTGATTAAAAAAATGTATTAACCAGGTACTAATTCCTCCGATACCTCCACCGAACACACCAATCTTTAAACTGATATAAAACAAATCTTCTAAGGGAACTGTTGTGCCATTAATCCAAAAGATAAAATAGCGACCTAAAAATACAAAGCTAGAAAGCATAATGCTTCCCATCAGGGTTACATACATAAGGATAAAAAACTCTCTTCTCATTTAGTTACCATCCTTATTTTTGTTTGTTTCAACTACTTTAGGGCCACCTTGAACAACTCCCTCTGTGGTGGCGGAACTAAATATACTCCCCCAAATATCAGGGCGTACATCAAAATGTAATGGCTTACTTATTCCCATCCCTATATCTACCCAATTATAGTTTTTCCATGCAGGATTAAGAATCTTATTCAAAGGTGTTTGAATAAGATATTGTCCTCCTAAATAACCTGCACTTGCACCTAAAGCTCCCCAGCCAGCGCCTGTCAGTGGATCATCTCCTTTAAAATAATTAGATGTTGCTCCACCTGCGGCGTTCCAGCCGACAGTTCCCCAGGCACACGCATTTGCCGTAAACGCGCCAACATAACTGGCAATCAGAACATCAGTTGGATTTATCTCACCATTGACAAGATACTGAATCCCCGCATTTGCTGCTCCACCAATCCCCGCCGTCACCTGCATTCCTCCTGGCAAATAAATCAGTCCTGCAGATGCCATTGCGAATGCCACTGCATTGGCTTCGTTCTGTGCTTTCTGACATGCCGCCCCGGACGGGTTATCGGCACATGTTGCCATATCCGTTCCGTGCTGTCGTAACCACGCAGCCTGTGCATCTTCACTCCCGGCCATCAGGTTATTCTCCACCGTCGTCTTCCCGGTCTGCGCCCCAGCAACCGCAGATGCCGTGCTGTCGCCCGTCAGCCCGCCCGCGATGCCTGCGGCGAGGGTCGCCAGGGTGCTGATGGTCTGCTTTTCACTTTCGCTCAGCGCAGCAACATCCTTCCCGTACATCTCCAGCGCGAGCGTGCCCGCCAGCTCTCCGGCGGCGGCACCCGCTGCACCCGCAAGCGCATCTTTCCCCTGCACTGCCGCCAGTACGGCACTGGCCACCGCGTGGGCCGCGGCTTTTTCCATCCCGTCGTCCAGCCCGGACCGGTGACCGATAATCTCCGCCACGTACGGTGCAGCCGCTCCGGCCAGCGCGGCGGTCATATCTCCACCCGCCACCCCCTGAGCCGCAGCGGTGGCGGCCTGGATGGCCCGCTGGATGTCGCTGCCCGTGCCGGACTGCGACTCCCCGCTCAGCTCGCCCTGCGTGCGGGCAATATCAGACACCTGGCTCCCGATGTCGCTGATAAGCTGCGCCTCGTCGAGCCTGCGCTGCTCTTTCTCCTTATCGAAGATAGCGTCGATGCTGCCGTTTGCATTCTCCGTGTCGCGGGAGAGGGCGGCGGTGTCCTGCGCCTGATTCGCTTTATCACGGACAATCACCGTGCCATTTTCAACCGCAGCACGCGAGGTGCCCTCCGCGCTGCCGCTGCTGTCTGCCCCGCTCAGCATGCCGTTTGCCATATTCCCGGCAAACTGTCCTGCGATACTGCCGCCGGTGCTGATGCCCGCGCTCTGGTGCTCCACGTTGTATTCGGCTGTGTTCTGGATATCCCGCCAGCCGAGCGTGCCGGTGTCGAGGCGGTTTTTATCTGCCGTCGCCGCTGAGGCCATCACGCCGCCGTCCAGCTGCGTGTGGCCGCCCACCGTGACGTCAAACCCGCCGGAGCCTGCGAATATCCCGCTCTGCTCCCGCACGGAGGCAAAATCGCTGTCCATTTTGTCGCGGCTGTAGCCGATGCCGCCCGAGCCGGTCATGGTGCCGAAGCTGAAGCTGCCGCCTGCGCTGATGTTCTTCTGGCTGCTGTCATAGCTGTCGGCGTCCTGCTCGCTGGTAATGGTCAGGTTACGCCCGATACCGGCCAGCACGCTCTCCCCGCTGACCTGCGCCCCGGTGAGATTCGTATCGCGGCCGCTGATAATCGTGAGCGTATCCCCCGCGTTAACCGAGGTTTCGGTATGGGTGAGGGTGGTGCCGTTCTCCTTACCTTTACCGGCATTCACGCTGGCGGAAACGTTGATTCCCGCGCCACCAGAGCCATAGCCAATCCCGATGCCCGCGCTGCCGCCGTGGCTCTCATTTTTGCCTTCAAGTGTTGAAGTGTTTTGTGCCGACAGGAGGTTCACGTCGCGGCTGGCCTGAAGCAGCAGGTCGTTTCCGGCATCAAGCTGGCTGCCCTGCACCAGCACATCCCCGTCCGTCGCCACCACCGAGAGGTTATTTCCGGCGAAGAGGCTGCTGCCTTTCGCCGTGGTCTCCTTCATGGTCTGCGTCGATGTTGAGGACTGGCTGCCGTAAGAGAGGCTGATACCGACCGTGTTGTCATTGCCCGCCTGGTTGCCGGTGGCCTGGTCGGTGAGGACCGCCTGCGCTCCCTGTCCCGCGGTCAGCGCACCTTTGACCGCCTGCAGTGCGGCCAGACGGTCGTTATCGGTCTCCCTGGCCTGCTTCAGGGTGCTCACGCTGGTGTTAAGCGCGCTGCCCGCGGTACCGGAGAGGGCGAGCGTCAGGCCGGAGGATTTCTGCTCCACGGTGTGAGTCTGTGCGCTGCTGTCCGCGGCGGCGGTGATGCTGACATTTTTCCCGGCAAGCGTCATGTCCTGTCCGGCTATCAGGTCTGAGCCGTGCACCGCCAGGTCATTGCCTGCGCTGAGCGAGACATTGCCGTTTACGGAACCGATGGTGCTGCCGCGATGGGTCACCTCCTGCGCATTATCCGTTACCTTCAGGCTCTGGCTGCCGTAGCTGATACCGATGCCGCCCGTGCCGGAGAGGCCAGATTTTTTCTCCTGTCGCTGATGGCTCTCCTGGCCGTGCTCTTCTGCGGAGGTGACGGTCAGGTTGTTTCCGGCGGCGAGCCGGACATCGTTATCTCCGACAATATCGCTACCCTGAACCCGTAAATCATGTCCCGCCTGCAGGGTTACGCTTTCGCCGCTGAACAGGGAACCCTGCGCCGTCTCGCTATTTACCACATCGTGCGTGGTCACGGTTTTTTTCGAGAACGCGCCGCTGCTGCCGGTGGATTGATGGTGTGATTCAAATTCGCTGCTGTCGATGGCGGCGGTGATGGACATGTCGCGGCCAGCGCTGGCGGCAAGGCTGCTGCCCGCTTCGACGGTCGCGGCCTGAACGCTAACGTCGCGCCCGGCCATCATTGCGACATCGCCCCCGCCAGCCACCTCGCTACCCACCTGCTGCGTGGTGGACTGCTTCAGCCAGTTATTTTTATCCCAGGTAAGGTTATCGCTGGCGGACGTGGTCACGGTGGTGAGGTTCAGGTCACGTCCTGCGTTAAGCACCGTCTGGCTCTCGCTGCCGCTGTTAACGACCTGCGCCCCGGTCAGATTGAGATCGCGCCCGGCGTTAAGCACAAGCTTGCCGTCGTCGCCCTGAACGTAGATGCCCGCAACACGCTCAAGGGTGGTGCGCTCAAAGCTGTTTTTCCCGGCGGTGCTTTTGGCACTACGGGTCGTGGTGGTGAGGTTGATATCCCGCCCGGCGGTTGCCAGTACGGAATTGTTACCTGAGATTGTGCCGCCGATGTTGTTAATGTCCGTGCGGGCCAACAGGCTGACATCCGCACCGTGAATGGTGCCCGCGCGGTTGGTGAGGGAGTCTGCGCTAAGCTGAACCCTCTCCTTGCCGTGGATCGTGCCGCTATTGACCAGATCGCGGTTCAGGTTCATCACCACGTTCTGACCGCCCATCAGCGCGCCAGCGCCGTCAACGTCTCCCGGCTGTACGCGAACATAAACCTGCGGCACCATCACCGTCTGCCAGCTTTCGTCCGCAAGCTGGACGCGGGTGTTGACCAGCCAAACCATATCTTCCGTCAGCAGACCCATCTGCTCGGCGGTGAGCGCTACCCCCGGAACAAGCTGGTGCGCCTTGCCGAAGGCAATACCGGCATCCATCAGCGCTTTGAACTGCGTTTCGTCGTCACGGTGATCGCCCAGGTAACGCTCGCCGGTAAGCGCAATCACCTGCTCCCGCACCAGCCGCTGCTCGTAATAGCCGTCGCCAAGACGCTTGTGCATATTGTCATGGTCCAGCGCGAACGCGTCCTGCATGTAGTCGCTGCCCAGCCACTCTTTATTGTTCGTGAAGCGTGGATCGGTCTCGATCAGGTAACGGGCATCAGATGCTGGCAGCGTGTTAAACAGGCTGTTGTCCGGCAGGCGGATGTCAGGGGAAACTGCGCGGATCACGTCGCCCTCTGCGCCGCTGGCAGGGGTTTCAATCCATTTTCCTGCCGTATTGCTGGCAGGCAACACAGGGGAAAGTTTTTCCTGTTCCGGTGACGCCGCGTCGACGTCGACGGACAGGCTCCCCGTCCCATTGAGCGTGGCATCTGTTCCGTGCGTGGTGGCGGGCGAAAGGGTCATGCCGCTGCCCTCGGTCTGGCTGTATCCTTCCATTTTCCCCGGCGACAGGGTGATCGACTGGATCACCACGGGTGGCAGATAGTCCGAGGTACTTTTTCCCTGAGAGTCGCCGCCTTTTTTGGTTTTACGGCTGTAGTGTGTGACCGAGCCTGCATCCGTTATCCATCGGCTGCCTTCCGGCATGACGTTATCTACCGTATCGGCGAAAATACCGAGCGTACCTCCCGCGACAATCTGGCTTTTGTCGTTCAGCACGTGGTTCGCGCTGATGACCATTTGCCCGCCGGAGAGGATCTTGCCCGGGTCGCTCTCTGCGATAACCTCCTCTTCGATGGTGCGGGTGTAGTTGTACTCGTAAAAGTTGTCGTTGTTGGCACCGGTATCTTCCGGCGTGTTGAGGTTCAGCAGGTCGTCGGACGAGTTGCGGTCGACAAACACGCCTTCCTCATCAGCGCTCCAGCGATTGGGCGATCCCTTGTGCTGGTACTCGTGGATCTGCTCGGTGGAGATCAGCGCCACCTCGGTGCTGAAATGGTCGTTGATGTTATTAAGCTGGCTGACGGAGAGCGCCATGTCACCTGCGGACTCAATGGTCGCGCTGTGGTTGTTCAGCGTTTGCGCCTGTCCGGTCGCAAAGCCGTTTTCATCCACTCGCCCACCGATGGCGAGCACGCCGTCGCTGTAAATCAGCGCGTGGTCACGGTTGTTGATCGTCCCCGCCCCGATGTCCACGCGCTGGCGTCCGGCGATAGTTGCCGCCGTACCGTCCTGGGCGAGGTTATTGAGCATTGTCGCCTGAAGTGAAAGATGGTCGCCATAAAGTCGCCCCGTTCCGACGTTGGTCAGCGTGTCAGCGTGAATCCACGTCTGGCTGCCGTCGATAAGACCGTAGTTACTGAGGGATGAGGAGACGGTCAGCCAGGTCGCTCCGGCGGCAATCTCACCGGACGCGGTATTGAGCAGGCTGGCGGCGCTGAGGTCAAGTTTTGCCCCTGCCAGAAGGTTACCGCTATTGGTCACGCTACCCGGCGTGGCGAATGTCATGCTGCCGTTGGCGATGACGTCGCCCGAATTGTTAAAGCTCTGCTGCGTGCGAATCAGCATGTCGCCGAGCGAGAGGACCTGCCCATCGCCGGTCAGGGAGTCGGCTTCAAGCGTGACGTTCTCGCCGCCAATCACGACGCCGTCAGTGTTGATGAGGCGCAGAGCCACGCCGCTCAGCGACAGCGTGCCCGCGGCGGACAGTTCGCCCTGAGCGTTATTAAGGGTATCGACGTGAGCAATCTGCAGCGTATCGCCTGAAATCACCGTTCCCTGCGCGTTATCAAGCTGCTGGCTGACGATGGCCACATCCAGCCCCTCAATCCCTTTCTCGGCGGCCTGGGTGTTCCGGTTGATCAGGCTGGCAGCGTTGAGCGTTACCGCTGCACCGCTGCGCATCAGCCCAAGCGTATTGTCGATGACCCCCGAAACGGCGTTAACCATCAGGTTGCCGAGAGATTGTATTTGCCCCTCGTGGTTATCAAGACGTTCGAGATTTAACGCGATCGCCTGCTCGCTGACCACGCGCCCGCCTGCGCGATTATCCAGCGACGCGGCGTGCAGCGTGATATCGCTCTTTGCTCCGATCGTGCCGTTCTGGTTATTCAGGCTGGCGGTCGCCAGCTGCATTGACGCCAGGCTGTAGAGCGTGCCTTGCTGGTTATCCAGCTGATATCCGTGTGTATCCAGGAAAATGCCGTTGCCCTGCATCACTCCCTGACGGTTATCGGTATCGCTGTGCGTTGCAAGCGTTAGCACGTCCAGCGCCACCAGCGTGCCAGCGATATTGCTAAAGCGGGTGGTGTCTAACGTCGCCTGTTTCCCCGCCAGCACGACTCCCGCATCGTTTTGCACATCGGCGGCCTGGATCGACATGTTCCCCTGGCTAACGATCCCGCCGGTGTCGCCGCTTTCGCGGTTGCTGATATGCTCCACGTTCAGCGTCAGGTCACCACCGCTCTGTACCAGACCGCCACCGTCGTTATCCAGCCGCTGCGCCGTGAGCGTAAGATCGCGTTGGGCGGCGATAACCCCTCCCTGGTTGACGAGTTGCGCCGTTTCTATACGCGCACTGTCACCCGAGACCAGCGTTCCCTGCGTATTCTCAAGCGTCCCGGTACGTGCATTAAGCGCTCCCGTCGCGCTGACCGTACCGTTGCGGTTATTCAGCGCGTCGGTTAAGTCCAGCGTCATGCTTTCGCCTGCGCTAACCGTACCGAACCGGTTGTCAACGGAGAGCGCATCCAGATGCAGGGTGGCTTCAGAGGCCAGTATGCCGTCGCGGTTATCCACGCGGGTGGCCTGAATCGTACTCTTTTGCGCACCGGCCAACATGCCGTGCTGGTTATCAATGGCGCTGGCGAGGATATCCAGCTCGCCAAAACTGACGATGCCCCCCGTGGCGAGGGTGTCCTTATTTGAAATCGCATTGCCGTGCGTGTTGATGGACATTGCCGAACCCGACTGGATAAGGCCGGAATCATTATTCAACGCGCCGCTTTCGAGGGACAGCGTGCTGCGGGCGGCGATTTGTCCGCTGACGTTAGTTATCGACTTGATGCTGGTGAGCGCGATGCGACCCTTTTCCGCACTAATAAGCCCGCCGTCGTTGAGCAACTGGTCTGCGGTCACGCTGGCGCTTTCTGCGGCGGCCAGAACGCCTTCGCGGTTATCCGTCGCACCCGCGGTCTGCACCGACAGGCTACCCCCATCTGCGGCCAGGATCTGGCCTTTACGGTTATCCAGCGCGGCGGCATTGAGGGATATAGCGGCGTTGGCGGCAATGGTACCGTCGCGGTTATCAATACCGTCCCGGTGGGTGAGCGCCAGCGCCTGCGTTCCGCTCTGGCTTATCTGGCCTTTCTGGTTTTGCAGCTTTTTCGCCGTGAGCATGACGCGGTCGGCAGCAAGCAGGCCGCTGCTGTTATCGAGGGTGCCGGATGTTGTGACGCTGAGTTGGTCATTCGCGACGACCTGCGCGCTGGCGGTACTGATATCCCCTTGACCGGCATTAAGCGTGATGTTTTTTGCCTGCGTCAGGCTCCCGGTAGCATCGAGACCCAACCCGGTGGCGCTTACGTTACCGCCCGCCGCGTTCAGGCCATGCATCTCAAGTTTTCCGCTGGCGTTGAGCGTCATATCGCCCTCGCGGCCTAAGGTGCCGTCTGGCTGTACGCCTGCGGCCAGCGTGCCGGTGCTGGCAATCGTGTTGCCCGTCAGGCTGACGTTGCGCTGAGCCGCGATGGAGCCGCTGTTCTGTACGGAAGCCGTGCCAGAGAGGGCAACGTCAGCGGAAGACCAGATTGCACCGCTGTTTTCGATACGGCCATCGGCTGAGAGGGTGACCATACCGGCTTCTGCGCCAATGTTGCCCGCATTACGCACCCCGACGCCTTTTTCCGTCCCGAGAAGGCGAATTTTTCCGGCGTACATGCCGCCCACCTGCGATACATCCAGCGCCAGGCTGGGTTTTGCCGTGCCGTTATCCGCGAGCGCAGTAATCTGTTCGTGAGCGGCATCCACGCTGTTGCGCCCGGTCGTGACGCGTAAATCCTGGGCATGAATGGCCGCATTTACCTGCACCGCACGGCCAATAATATCGGTGTGGCTCTGGCCGGTAGCGTTCATTCCGTTACCGTTAATGTGAATTTCACCCTGCTCGACCCGGTAGCCCGTTATCTGACCGTTCTGCATTTGCGCCGTGCCGGTGGTGAGCGTGGCTCGCCCGGCGTTGATAAATCCGCAGCCGTCACAGCTAATGCCCGACGGACTGGCGATGACGACGTCCGCTTTTTGTCCCGCCACTTCGATAAAACCGTTAAGGCGGCTCGGATCGCGGGCGTTAACCTCGTTGAGGATAATTTTCGCTTCGCCTTTTGCCAGCCATGGGTTGGCTGCCACCATTCCGCCAAGCTGGGTGGCGGCATTTTTATGGGAGTTGTTGAGAATGACGCCATTCTGGTCAACGTCGAACTGACTGAAGGTATTGCGGGAAACGCCACCCGCTGAAGGCGTCTGGATATTGACCTGCGGCGTACCGTTGGCGGTACCGATAATGGTTGGCTGCTGTTTACTGGGTGCCGATGCATCCGCCACAATCCCTGCGGCCTGTACCGTTATTGCCCCGCTTGCCAGCCACAGGCTGAGGCTAATCGCCCCGACGCGGCAGATAAGTCGCTGGTGGTTATGTTGTAAACCGGAAGAGGGCGCGCTGCCAGAACAGCCGCGCGCCAGCTCCGATACCACCATCAGCATGCCGCGAGCTTTGTTAAAGACGATACGGTAAAGACGTTTGTTCATGTGAAAATCCTTTTATGTGTTATCCGTGCAGCGGGTGCGTCTTTTTCCAGTTCAGCAACGCGTCGCGCGTGACCCGTTTGCCGTAAAACGTTTTGATGCGGCGTCCTTTTTCTTCACCGCGATGCCAGAGAGAACAAGCCATGTGATGCGGGAAAATCTCTTCGCGTAACAGGCGGAACATGTCTCGCGCGTGGCCAAAGGGGGCGATAAAGTCGCGAAACCACAGGCGATCGCCGTTGCACCAGTCTTCCTCTGGCAGGGTAATGACGGCCTCGTTGAGATAGCGGCGTTCAGCCTCTTCGCTCATCCACGCCCAGCTCAAAAAAAAGACCGGGCGACCTTCTTTTTCCACCAGGACGTACTGCTGGCGCTTGATGACGGGCAGAAGAACCGCGGGCAGGACGTGCAGCGGTGCATCCCAATGGTTGAATGAGTGCATCCATAACCAGACCGATGCACCCAGCGCTTCCGCTTCGTTAAGGGTTTCGCCCAGCAAAATCGGACAGTGGACCGTGAATTCGCCATACCGCATCGTCAGAGATCCATGTTCAGGTTGAAGCCAAAGGTAGCAGGGCTGGTTTTGAACCCCTCGGGGCGAGAAAACGGAACGCCCGCAAACAGGTCGAAGCCGACTTTCCAGAGCGTGCCGCGTAGCCCGGCTGCACCGCCGGCCAGATGATTTCCCGTCAGGTATTCCGTTCCGCTGCCCGCCACTTCACCGTAGTCGGCTGCCAGATAAAACTCGGTTCCTGGGAGAGGGGTCTGTAAGGAGATATCGTTGCGTACCAGCCAGCCACGATCGGCGTTCAGGGTGCGTTCGCCATCAAAGCCGCGCACGGTCCAGCGCCCGCCAATGGAGAATTGATCCTGCGAAGTAAGCGGGGTGGTACTGGTCTGACGCTGCCAGGCTATGTCGTAGCGGAAACGCTGGTCGATCAGCTCAAACGGCAGGCTCAGGCGGGCATCCGTGCGAAGAATGCGGCTCAGCGCCGTGGCTTCATCGAATACTTCTTCTGGCGCAGGCTGTGCGCCAAACCAGCGAGTACCGCGCTGATAGCTGATTCCTGCATCCAGCGTTGCCGGGCCGATATAGTGACGGTGAGAAAGCCCCGCTTTCCAGGAGGAAACGTGGCGACGCTGCACCTCGATTTCAGTGTCGCTGATGTAATTTCGCGTTGTCCGGCTCTCGACGTCCCACGTGAATGAGGTTTTTTGCGCGCTGTTGCGGTGCAGTACCCGGCTGAGCTGGGCAACCACGCTTTGGCTCTTTCCGCTGTAGCGGTAATCACCGCTCAACCCGGCGACCGTCTGGTGATAGTGGTAGTCGCTTCCGGTCAGGGAAAACCCCCACCAGCCAACCGGAACGGACCAGTGGGCGCTGAGGTTTTGGTTGCCTTTCTCCGGTCCGGTTTGCAGGTCATGGTTAATGGAAAACCAGAAGAGATCGCTCAATGCCAGCGGGTTATCCAGTGAGAGGGTCATTCCACCCTGATAGCGTCCGGTTGATGATGAGCCGGAGTCGTCAAGCGACAGGCCAAGCCGCCAGAATTTGCGCTGCTGGCGGGAAATGACAATATCGCTCTCGCCGGGTTGTGCGGCAGGAACAATCTCCATTTCCACCTGCACGGTGGGTAAACGCTGAAGGTTCTCAAGCCCTTGTTCAATGTCCCTCAAATCGAGCAGATTGCCGTCATGCGCCGGGAAGGCGCCATATAGCCAAATCCAGGGGCTGCTCTCACCGGTTAAGGTGACGTGACGAATTTTTCCCGGTATCACAGCCAGCTTTAAATGGCCGCTTTTTATATCCTGAGCAGGGGCCAGCACGCGGGCGGTCGTCCAGCCATGGGAAATCAGCCGGTCCTGGAGCGTGCTCATCAGGTAATTAATCCCTTTCGCGCCAAGGCATTTTCCAACCGCCCGATCCGCAAGGCGTTGCAGCGGCAGCCAGTGTGGCAATGCTTCTTGTCCCGAGAGCGTGACGTCGTGAATAACAAAGCAGGGCGTTTCGGCAGGAAAGGCCGTGATGATGGTTTTTTCGGCGGGGGGCTGCAGGCGAATATCCGGCGCCTGCGGCGTCAGCTGGGCTTCCAGTGCCTGCTGACGCTGCTGCTGAAGGATAAATTGCTCATCTGCCGGTGCGGCGACAGCCGTCGCTGAAAGGCTGAGAATAGCGCAGATGAAAAAGACGGCGCTTTCCGTCGTTAATCGTTGAAATTCCATTTCAACATTTTCCCTTACAAAAAGTAATGTTTTCTTGCGAGGGATAGTGACGAAGTAAGAGAGAGTTTTCTACGCGTAGCGGCTAAATATAATCTGAAATGTCGTGCTGTGGCAGGGGCTGGAGGCGTGTGGGAGCGGATAAAAAAAGCGGGTATTACAGGCCGGGCAAGCTCGCGCCGCCCGGCACTGTCAGAGGTAATTACTCCCCTTCACCCGGGAACAGGAACGGGTTGATCGAGCTGCGGGCAAAGCCCTCCTGCTCCATCTTCGCGTCCAGAATCA
>Ga0207713_1002343_pt1 | contig 13902 bp, 11 predicted proteins | sample KBSS64metaG_FD_184404 | JGI IMG/M metagenome (GOLD analysis project Ga0207713, IMG submission 184404) | Switchgrass rhizosphere microbial communities from Kellogg Biological Station, Michigan, USA - KBS S6-4 metaG (SPAdes) (version 2) | ecosystem: Host-associated > Plants > Roots > Rhizosphere >...
ACAGGTACATACGCTGGTATAACGAGAAGCGTATCAAGCTATCATTAGGTGCAATGAGTCCGGTGAAGTACCGACAGCATCTTGGGATCACAACATAACAGTCCAAGAAAACATCCGCAGCCCCGAGACGGACATCTCAATTTAGCTATTACAGCATTGGTGCGCATAACAAAGATTATGTTAAATATTATTATTTAACGCACTAAAATCAATTAGTTATAGACTCACTAAGACCCTTGTCTCCTTTATGCTCTATTTGGACAGTTTGAGAAACAGAGTCCTCTCCTGGGTTTGCTCGCGTTAAAGCTATTGATGTACTGGTGATGTTGTTGTAGATCCCCAACAACAACATTTCGTGCGGCAACCGACCTCCCTGGCAACTTGTAGTTGAATTCTTCGTATTACGCCCCTACTATATGCGTACGGTTAATTACCGTACACAATTTGATGCAGGCAACTTATAGGCGATAAGCCTAGACAAATATTTAGAGCCTTTGGCTCGCACTTAACGAGGAGTTGACCGCCCTTCCTACATCACGGGTGGTCGAGGAGAAAGACCATGTCAGCACTGAAGAAACAGCGCATCGATCTTAGATTAAACGAAGACGACAAAAGCATGATCGAAGAAGCCGCGGCTATGACTAACCAGTCAATTTCACAGTTCATGGTTAGCACAGCCTCTGAACGTGCAGCGGAAGTTATTGACCAGCACCGCCGCCTGATTCTTAACGAGGAATCATGGAACCTGGTAATGGAAGCGATCAGTAACCCACCGGCACCGAACGATCGACTGAAACGAGCTGCTAAGCGTCTCCAGAATTTGGAGTAATTACGTGGACGGTTTAAAGGTAGAGTTTTTTTCTGAGGAAGTTGAATATGATTTAAGCAACTTCGATTGCGGCGAAGAGTACCTTAATACTTTTCTCACTGACCACCTGAAACGCCAACACATCGGCAAAGTATTACGAGGTTATGTGCTCGTCACGAGAGAAGATAAGCCTCGTGTTATGGGGTACTACACGTTGTCCGGGAGCTGCTTCGAAAAGGAGCAGCTTCCAAGCAAAACGCAGCAAAAACGAGTGCCCTACAAAAACGTACCGAGTGTTACTCTGGGGCGTTTGGCAATTGATAAAAGCATACAACGCCAGGGTTATGGAGACGCGCTTGTAACACATGCCATGAAGGTTGTGTATTTTGCATCTCAAGCGGTAGGAATACATGGAATGTTCGTTGAAGCGCTTAACGACAACGCCAAAAAATTCTACCTTGGATTAGGCTTCGTTCAGCTCAAGGGTGCGAACAGCAACGCCCTCTTCTATCCAACCAAAGCGATAGAAGAGCTATTCGGAGCTCAAGACGAATAAACAAAAGCCCCGCCTGATGCGGGGCTTATTTGTGCATATGAGTAAATAATCAAGTAACCACATGGCCATATGATTCATAAATCATAGAATCTTATGATTGCGTAATTATTGGCGCCCTTTCAACCAATCTCTGACTAGGAATGTTCTTCAAGTCGGTCATCAGGCATTGAGTTCAGTATTCTGAGCTGGCGGGACAGGTGGATAGCTCTTATTCCCAGGCGGCTGGCCTGATTGTTCAACTCAACAATACCATCGTCGTCATAGGGAGTGCTTTCAATAAAAGCAGAGCTAACTGCCGAAACGCCCTCTTCCCTGAGAACCTAAAGTTGCTAAGAGATCTTGAGGTAAGGATCGCCAGTCCCCAGCGACTGATGCAAAACTTAGTTCGGTGATCTGAAAGTTTGCGGTAATGCGGACCTCATTCACGTTCACCTTCATCCTGTGCTGCATGTAAGCAACGATGCGCAAATCACTCCAGCAAAAAAACGAGACCGGTACTGATATAAAGGCGTCCACTTTCCAGTTTCGCAGCTGCAGTTCTTTCTTCACGCCTACGGGTAAAATGATGAGTCAGGCTCACGCCACACAGGGCTGCACCTATCGACGAAATCGCCGTGATGATCTTGGGCCACAGGCTGGCGCTGTCCTTCACGACTTTCACACCTTCAGTTGCAATAAACCAGTCTGCCTTTTTTGTTCCTTTTTAAGAAATCCCGCCGCCCGTGAATGTGTTGCTTCGGTAACTAATCCATTCGGGAGACTATGGATATTTCGTTGAAAGCTGAAAGGCCGCCGCATCGTCAGCTATGAAGTGATCACCGGTCTCATTTCCGTAATCGTCCCAGTCCTCAACACAATCCAGGTCAGTACGTTCACGCCAGACGTTCTGCGAGGAACGCCAGATGGCAATTACCTTCCCGCTATATGAAATCAATTCGCGGTATTGTGGCGAATGCTCCTTGAACCACATTTTCGGATTTGAACCTGATTTACTGGTCAGATACTCATACACACACAACAACGTTCCAAAAATGTTCTCCGGGACGTCACAGATCTCGCATGACTGGCATTCCCATATTTTCGTTATAGTCATAATCAATTTCCTTATTATTTGATGGCTATTAGTTCTATTTATCATCACTAACAAAACAATCCTTTGTCCGCTCTAAGTGATGAGTCAGTTAACAATCACCCTCCGCAATTACTGGACGCACCAATCCTGCACTTCCGAAAAATTCATAATATCAGTATTTCCGGAAGTAATGAGAGAGAGATAGCCCGGAATGACCCGTTAAATCAGTGGGGAGTGTGAAAGAGGGGTATTGCACTAAACAATTAATATTATAGCACATTTTTTAATTTTGTCCCAAAAAATGCGCAAATAATCGCCGTGTTCCGGAACTGGTATTTTTCGGATCTGAGGTGAAAAAGAGAAGAAAACGGATAGGTCATGCATATCCATATTCTGCACATCTGCATATGCTATAGCGCACGCAGCGATATTTTTGATTACATCGAAATGTTTTATAACAGTAAGCGTCGGCATGGTTCGAGTGCCCATATGCCTCCGACGGAATATTAAAATCAATATTATCAACGGCTCGGAAGTGTCTAGATTATCTGTGGCTATTCAATACCCTTCTATTTATGTTGTTTAGTATAATTAATAATCAATTTGATTGGTTGTGCATTCTGCCCGGCACAATTGACTCTAGAATAACCGTTTTTTTTGCTAGACTCATAGCTACAGATCACGTGAAAAAAAACCAATACAGGAACAGCTGTGTATCTATACAAAACCATCGCAGAGCTTTTAAGAGAGCAAATACTCCAGGGTATACTCGAAGCAGGTCAGAAATTACCATCCATACGTCAAATGTCGGTAATTCATGGGATTAGCACCTCAACAATTGTCCAAGCTTATCATCAAATCGAAAAAGAGGGTTTAATTGAGTCAAGATATAGGATGGGATACTTTGTCATACAGAAAATAAAAAAACAACAAACAGAACAAAAACATAATATTAACCCAATGATTATAACTAATCCTGCTGTAATGGATCTTTTGTCTATAGAAAAAGCTTCTAATGTCATCCCCCTACATATCTCCAGGCCCGAAGTAAATCTATTGCCACGGATCGCACTCGATAAAAGTATATCGAGATGTATGCGGATAAACAGTAATAGTTCATTAGATTATTCACCACCATTAGGAAATTTTCAACTGAGGAGTCATATACAAAAACACTACGCAAACTTAGGCTTAATTGTAGATTTTAATGAAATATTAATCACTTCAGGAGCTATGGAGTCTATATCACTTGCAATTCGTGTTTTAACTAAACCTAATGACATTGTTTTAATAGAAAGTCCAACTTATGAGGGTATTTTACAGTGCATTGCCATTCAAGGTCTTAGGGTTATTGAGTTGAAGAGGCTCGCAAGTGGTAATTTTGATTTCGAAAGGCTGGAAATTATTTTGAAAGAACAATTTGTTCGTGCTTTCATATTCGTCCCAAATTGCTCTAATCCTTGCGGAACAATAACTGATGATGTGACAAAAATGAAAATAATGAAGATAATCAATAAATACAATACAATAATCATCGAAGATGACGTCTACGGAGAGCTTGCATGGACAGGAGCACGTCCGTCAACACTTCGAACCTACGATACATGTGGCAGAGTGATATTATGTAGTTCATTTTCCAAAACCCTAGCTCCAGGAATGCGCGTAGGTTGGATTTTTTGTGGTAAATGGATTAATGACATATTACGTGCTAAATACTTTACGACTGTCGGCAATGCTTCTTTGCCCCAGCTTGCAATTGCTAACTATCTCGATAATTATAATTTTGATCGACATTTAAAAAAATTGAGAAATATTTTATTTGATAATGCAAAACGTATAAGCGATATGATAGTAAAATACTGGCCAACAAGTACAGTGTGCCATGAAGCTAAAGGTGGTTTATCTATTTGGGTTAAATTACCGGAAAATTACACCTCACATTTATTATGTCAAGAAGCACTAAAAAAAGGTATAGGAGTCAAAGGGGGGCATGCTTTTTCAATTAAAGGTGAATTCACAGATCATATTAGACTGAACTGTGGTGTAAAATATGATGAAAGAGTAGAGAATGCATTAAAAACATTAGGTAAGATACTATATGTTGACTATTAAAAATAACTATCAAAATTGATACCTATGAACTTAGCTATCGTTTTTTTGGGCTCATACTTAATTATCTAAGGCTCGTTGAAATTGGCCCCGCTGGTCCTGACATTTTTCAGGAATGCATCCTTGTTCCATGATTTCGCCTCGCCGCTACTGAGTCCTTTGGTCAGCCGATCGCTCAATTCCTGAAGGCGTGTTTCAGCCTGCTTTTCGCACAGCAGACACAGCGCGTCGGACAACCAAAATACGATACGGAATACGCGATAATTTAAAAGCGATAGCCGCTGCTGCTAAAGCAATCCTTTACGGACTGGCATGGTTAAATAATGCGCTAAACGTACAATAATTTCCGATCTCCAAACTCACCCCTTTAATGGTAGTGAGCGGACAGTCACGGGGCAGGGGGGGAAACACAACATATAGATGTAAATGCCGCTGAATGGGTGCCACATGCTGTGTTTAACGGCGCGCCGCGCGCCGGGGTGGTTCGCGAAGATCCGGAACCACCAGAAATCGGATCTGAGGAGAGTAAGCGAGAAATTATTGCCTTAATAACACAAAAAGTGAGTGATTGTTGCGATGAGTGGATTATTGCCTAAAAATTAATTATAGAGAGTTAAATGTAAGAAATTAGCAATAATATTGTCTGAGCGGGAATTATGTGTCCCGCTCAGACAGATTTATCAGAGATGTTCGAACCGGGCTACCACAGCACCGTTGATTTCCAGCATCTGATTCCAAGTGGTGGTCACCGAGCCGGTCAGAGGATCTTCACTGTCCGTCTTCCACGATGAACTGAACAGCAGACCATCAGGCTCTCTCCGCAGATGGAGGTTACCGAAGATACTGTTCCTGACGAGCAGGGAATAGCATCCTTTATAGCCCCACACCTGATAGACAACACAGCCGTTGATTCTGACCGGCATCAGGCCGCCGGGAGGTGACGTCAGTTCCACCGTGATCCCCAGCTCTGCGTGCCTGTCAGCGTGGTGGGTCAGTTCACGCAGCTCGCTCCCCAGGCGGGTTCCGAAGAAAATAAGCGTAAAGCCATCGTTATCGGCGGTCATCTCCCTGACATGCTGTAGCAGTTCGTCCACGTTGCGGACGTTTTCAGTCCGCTGCGGCGGCAGATGGCTCAGGATGCGGTAAACGTCATAAAGCAGATAATTTTTTACTTCCTGGAGCCCGGTCAACTCGCCGTATACATTGCTGTTAATTCCCTGGGCAATGATATTTTTGGGCATGGTTCCGCAAACTGACCTGGCCTCCCATGCCGTATCCCTGCTCTCAACGCTGTTGAAGGAAAAACGGGACAGCAGGACATCATGAGCAAGCATGTCGGGCAGTCCGTGAGTGAGAGTCAGATCGGTATTTCGGAGGCGTTCTGTATCGACTTCAGCATGAATAAGCTCATCCTGCATGCTCTGACTGAACGCCTGAATATAGGCATCAAGCGTTGTATTGAAAGCAGTTATCTTTTCCCTGAAATCTTTCTCTGGCATTAAATAGCCGTCAGAGGAGGTATCTCCACGACGCTTCATTCCATACAGCCGATTGATAATCTGCTGCTTTGTATAATACGTGAAGGTATTCTCATCCAGCGCATCCTGTACCCGCCTGCTGACAGTCAGAGGACCGACGGAAAGATAAAAAGCAATATCTGCGTAACTGCCGTAAATATTACTGACGTCTTCATAGGTCCCCATATAAATGCGGCCGGCAATGGTTTCGGTATCACTGAATGATGAAAACGCTCTTATGAGTCCGGTCAGCATCCCGTACCAGCCGTCTTCACGTCCGTTATTACGGTGTTCTAGCCTGATGATACTGTCAATAATATCCGTGGCTGAATTAAACGAAAGGGTCAGGCGATCGTGTGCGCCCGTTGGATAGACAAGGTCTGAATTCAGAAGTCGCCTGACAACGTCTTTCAGTGGCACATTCTTTTTCTGCCTGATATGAGAAAGAATATAGCCTGCAGTCAGCAGACGCACGTCAGCGAGAGCATTATAAAATACCGTCGCCAGCGTCCTGTTGGCTGAATATTCATGACCCCTCAGTACTGCCTGCCAGTCAGAACTGTCAGGATCCAGCGCTAATAACGCCGGTGTGAATAAAAAGCTGTGCCATCGGTACTGCTCAAAATGCTCTTCAAAGTTGTTCCGTCCATACCAGAGCAACAGCATATCTGAGCTGTGTTCAGAGGCAAAACGATCATCTTTCATGACTGCAGTGATGACAGTCTGAGCGGTATGAAAAAGATGAGCCAGAAGGCAGTTATGATCGCTGTCAGATTTTTCTCCGGCCCGGTTCTGAAGACGTCGCCACATGTACCAGCTTTCCCATTCACCGATGAAGTCCTTAACAAGCTCACGGTGACGCAGCTCCTGGGCGACTGTCAGATTTTCACCATACCCTGTTTTCCAGTCTGTCAGTGCATGCCACACATGGAAAAGAGACTTAACATATTGCTCAAAATCACTCAACTGCCAGCTGTCAGAGCCCCGGTATACTGAGAACGGGATGGTCATGACATGACGAAAATATTCACCTGTGGTTTCCAGCGACTTTACCGTAGTTTGGCTGAAAGCATAAAATTCCTGATGGAAAGACTGGCTGAATGTCAGCATAAATCCTGCGTCACCGCATTCGTCAATATAATTACCGTCTGCATACCGGAAACTCTTTTTCAGCGTTGTGTAGGTTTCAACCAGCCTGTCTGCTGCGCTGATGAAAGAACTGATATTTCTGTCTTCAAGAGCATCGTAGGCCTCACCGTAAAAATCGCGGGTAATGTACCGGTATTCTTTCCAGTTTTTTTGGGGACCTCTGATAAAGCATCGTCTGAAAAGAAATGCCCAGCCCCGAGGAAAAATGACATCAGAAGATGCAATTAAGGTTATGGTATCCTGCTTACGGCCGAGAGAGGGAAGTAAAATAAGTTCACCAGCACTGTTTTTAACAGGCCGGAGAAATCGCAAAAGAAAACGGAGTGGTCGAAGCCGGACATCAGTTATGTCCTTCCCTTCGCCGACATAGTAAGGTAATAACTGCATGTTTTCTTCACCTGAAACATACCAGCGCAGGATCTCAATGCCTTTAATGTGATTTTTATCAAGATAGTTGCCCGGATGCCGGAGCCATGCATTTATCAGTGAGCGTGAAATAAAATTTTCCACAATCTCTGACTGAAAGTACTTCAGCATAAGATGATCGCGCTTTTTATCATCCAGAATATTCAGGCTTGATATAAAAAACCATATAGACAGCCCGAGATTGAACAGCATCCAGATCAGGGCTGTAATGGCAAAGGCGGTCGTCAGGTATTTATCGCCTGCTGATGAAAACAATCCCCCAGTCACGATAAATGCGGCCAGTGACAGTCCGCTGAGACCCGCAAACATGTAACCTGAATGCAGTTGATAAGCTGACTGAATATGTATCCGGGACGATTTTTTCTGAAAGAGCACGCTGATAAGACCCACAACCAGTGGAAAAACGATCCCGATAATCGTCAGCTGAGCGCCCAGCAGGTTTGACATCCATGCCGGCAGTGCCGTGACGCCTTTCAGATAGGTACCGGCAAAATAATGAAAAACGGGGCGAAAGAATTCCGCAGCGATGACTGCGCCAGCCGCCGCCGACCAGAGCAACAACATCGCCCTCAGATAATGCGTGGAGCAGTAGATCTGAGCCCTCTCAGGCAGGCTCCAGCGATGTCGTTGATATACCGCATTGTTTTTTAGGTTTTGCCTGAGTTCGGCTCGCATTATAACTGAAAGGTGTGTAAGGAATTTGCCCGACATAGCGTTCCTGATAGATAGGTGGTCAACCTTTCCATCATACGTCCTGCGAGCAGAGTATTTCTTTAAAAATCTCAACCATACATTCTTTCGGCCCGTCCGGAGTGAGCAACTCAGTGGCACTGCACCACTCGGTTCGCCGAACATAAATTATCCGGTTAAGGTACAATCCCCTGAAAACACGGTATAGCGCGAGAGTACTCTCTATTGCGATAACGTAGCCTGTTCAAAAAAAGGCTTACAATATTGTCCGTCTCCCAGACTTACCCCTGTTCGGGCACTTTTCTTAAAAAGAACGTTTCCCATACAGTGCTGTTAACCTGTGTTAAAATTTGGCGGCTAAACAGGGAGAGTCAAGATGAGTAAACGAAGCGATATCATTGATGGAACATCTGCTGCCAGGGTTCCATATGGACTGGTTTATACAGAAGTACTGGGCTGGATTGATTTAGGTCATGCTCAGGGTACTGATATCAGAAATTTGCTACGAAGCATTGATGCCGGTGAATCATCCGGGAAGGAATACTACGACGTTGCCTATTCTCAGTCCATGTCCGATCCGACCCGAACCATAAAAATGGGTAAATTCATTACCTGGCGAATTAAATGCGGGCGTTCATATTTAGAACGTAAAAGTATTGCGCTGGCCATGATGATGTCACTGGCCAGAAAGTTTGAAGGGCTTCAGTCCTCATTCCCCATTAGTCTGACGACAGATAGTGGATTCAGCGGGGAAGACCTGGTATCAGATCTGCTCGGGTTTTATCGTGTAGTTTCGACCCAGAACCCTTTTGGCATGCTACGTCCGGTAAGTAAAGAGGAAGCGCTCAAACGCTGGGACTACTATGGCGGGATTGGCTCCTGGAAAAATGAAACTTTCCAGCCTCTGTTGTTCCCGGACCCGGAAAGATTTCCGAACGCAAGCCCTCGTAAAGGGGAATTACCGAATTTCATGAAATCGGTAAGACCGTGGAATGACTTTCGCTCCGGGATTGTCCGTATTACCAGTGCTAATGGTTCATTTATTGACAAAGCAAAAGGTGGGGTATTGCCTTATGCGTAAATCACTTAAATTACTTACCGTGTTAATTGTTCTGGTTGCAGCAGCGCTGATGTGGGCATGGCCGTATGTAAAAATGGAGTTTGCTGGCAGCGCGCACTATACCGAACAGGATACGCAGGAATATGAGTTTTACACTCCTGATCTTCTGAAGAAAATGCCGCGAATTTCCTCCCGTTACGATTTTGATTTTACAAATATTACAGGTCCGGCCTCACATGTCTATGCAGTCAGATATTATGATGCCGTAGACGCTGAAGAAATCGACCTTTATCTGGATTCATTGGGTTACAAAAAACAGGAGAGATGCCATATTGAAGCTGTATGCTGGCTTGGTACCGATCCTCAGGAAATCGTGACGGTTAGCACCTTAGAAACCCCTAAATCCATCTTAATTTCAGTTATCTACAACTTCTGAATTAAACAGATCACGTGATGATTTTTTTGCAGTTATTGTGATCCCGGCGCAATGGAATGCAGGCCGGAGAGAGAAAACGCGAGTTCGTTCGGGAGAATGAGGTAATACAACCTCCAGCCTAAACAGATACGACAAAGTAGTAAAAAAGAAAAATGATAAACTCCTGAATGGAACCTTAATGCGAATAACACCTTATGGGTAATTATCAACAGGGGTCATTGAAATATTTTCATAGACAAGGCTGTTTATGAATTATTTATTTTTTTAAAGTTGATTGTTTATTAAAATGGATATTATTTGTTACTAAATTGATACACCTCCTGTTGTATGTCGTAATTATACGGAGGTGAGAGAGCTATGAACGACTTCCATATTTTAACGCTTTGCATTGAAAAAAAAGATGTGGCTGGCGCGATGCGGGTTCTGCGGGATAAATCAGAATTTGCCATGCGAAAGATTTTAGAAAAATTAAAGGTCCGTGTGCCGGCTCTTACCGGCAGGGCATTCTGGCATGATGTCCAGCGCTGGCTGCTGGCTGCGTGTCGTCGGGGGAAAATACAGCATGAATCTGTCCGTAACCGAAGCGCTTTCCAGCCTGCAAAAAACCAGGCATCTCAGTCCGGGTGCGCTGGACATGATCAAGCTGGCGGCGCTTCTGGCCATGTTGCTCGATCACATCAATACGCTGCATGCTTTAAAACCTCCCGTAGAGATCTCACTGGTGAACCACATTTAATAAATGATACCAGCTTTGGCTATGAACTTAAAACACCAGATCCGGTAAAAATGGATGCGGGAATATATACAGGTGAATTAAAGCTGATCGTCGGCCCTGGAGGTGATATAGACTTCGGGGATAACTTCCAGGCATCAGACACGGAACTTAGAATCAATATTGCTCTTTCAGTAAACCACGAACTTAAATTAACCACTACCGCAGATGCCCATGCTGTGTCACTGCAGCCCTGCGCTTCGGGCCGAATTTGTACTGCCGATGAAGGCTCTGCCAACTGGGAGCGCTGGATGATTAATCAGGTCACCCCGGAGTTGACCGGAAGGAGTGATTTCAGCCTCTCCAGCTCGGGGACTTTTACGGTTTATCTGGAGTGTGAGCAACAAAGCGGTCCAGACTGCGCCCTACAAAGCGATAACTCCCCTTCGCAGACGGTTCCCGTTCAGAGCTTGTTGACTTTACCGAATAATATTGTCGACTCATTTACTGGCTCAGTGGTCTCGAAAAGACGGCTGGCCGTGGGTAAGGATTCGACAAAAAATGTTTTTACGGCGAATTCATTCGTGGGGAGCCGGGCTGGGAGCATTGATTTCATGATCAGCCAGAAAGACGTGGACACCATACTGAAGACGCGTCCTGATACCTATCGGGGTGCTGTTACAGTTATTTTCGACCCCCAATTACACTGAGTTCGGGGCTTATCAATGGACGATAGTTTTATGCTAATGAAGCACAGGATGGTTCTGAAAGTCGTGACAAGGGGGGCAGCAATATGAACGAGAAGGAGATACTTGTCGTGCTGACGGAAAATACTTGGCTGTATGCCGGGCTAACAGCCATGCTGCCGGAGATGCGTTGCTTGCGTATGAATTTTAATACCAGCAATCTGCCATGTGAAATACAGGATGCTACCAGAATTATTATTGCGGTTGACTGCCGGGTATTTTTCAGTGGCGAATGGACCGCTTTTAACCACCTTCGAGTTAAAAAGCCAGGTTCGGAGGTGGTCTGGATGGTACGAGAAGAGACGGGGCCGTCGTTCCCGGCGGGAAAGTATGGAGAGTATGTGCTGGGGCAGAAGCAGGATATTGTGTCGCTGGGTAAGACATTGAGGAATCGCTACCTGAATTGCCGGGACAACGTGAGTCCTGCAAGCCTGTCCTCCGTGGAGCGCTTTTTGTTACCGTATTTCATGAGCGGGATGAGCATGCCTAAAATTTCAGGCTTGACGGGCAAAGCAGTTAAAGTACTGTACCGTCACCGCAGGAGTATCATGCTGAAAACCGGTTTCAGGAATGCGGCTTTTATGCAGTTTGTTTACAGCCAGAACCAAGGCTTGCCTTGGTTAATTTTATCATAACCTGTGACGTTAGTTGATTTATTGCTGGCTGACAGTCTACTTAATATTCGTTTTATCGCCCAATCTCAATGCTCCGTATGGGTATGAACTAGGTTAACCTGACGACCTATGCCGAGTATCGGTCGATAACACCTGCCGTATGCTGCCAGCAAGCGCGGACTTGATATCGGCATTTTCTGCGGCACCCACATTCGCGATCAGCAACTCAACTGGCATCCCTATGTCGACATATCCGTCACCTTCGGCGATATTGATAAGCACGGAAAGAGGAAAAGAATCAGCTTATGGAAAAATACCATGCGCGCCAGCCGAATGAGGAATATCCTCACTCGGCGTGTAATGGTCACACATGAAAATCTTTTATTCACAATTAATTTTGTTGATGCAACAAAGACATATCTTTTAGCTCGTGCAAGGCAATATATAATGCATGTTTAAAAAATGTTTTTTTCTTTCAGGTATTTTATTTTCCATCACACCAAGTTTTATATCTTTAAAAAAGATAGAGTTAACTTCGGTGAAATCATCTATGTACATATTACTACTAAATGTTGAGAAAAAATTCTCACTACTATTTCTGTAGGTGGATGTTATTCTTGGTTCTGATCTTTCTTTTGCTATAAAATCATTTCTAAAAACTAAAAAATCTAAAACCTCTATTTTAATAATCTCGGAATCATCAAAGTTCTGCCAAAAAGATATAACCCCATCATTAATGAAATTATTAAAAATGAAGGTGTTAATCATGTAAAGATGGGGGCTGTTATCATAAGGCCTAGCGTTAAAGGATGTCATTTCCAAATAATTGGCGGCGAATATCAGATTTTTTGCGTTACGAAACTTTAATTGACCATGTGCATCATCAGGCCAACCAGTAAAGTAATTAAGGTATACATCGACGTCATCATACTGTTTTATATAGATTATATGATCGCGCGTAATGTTAAACTCATGTGAGTTTATATTGTAGAGGTGCTGAAGTTTGTTTCCCGCAATGAAATTATTGTAAAAGCTTGATCTTGTTAATCCATCAGTAGCATACCAGGCACAGACATAGTTCCCCTGATCATCGGCAATAGTAATATCACCTCGGCCACTAGATATAGTAAGTCTTTCAATTAGCTTTAACGTTCTGTCGTCCAAATATGATTTGGCTTTGTTGATCTCTATAAGAGAACCAAGGAAGTTATAGCTTACAATTGTATCAGTATTTCTGTAAGTGTTTATTCCTACACCAGGGCAATTGCGTTCTCGCATCAATACATTCCCTTTGATTAAAAAAGAAGTATGTGCAACTGAAATCTGAGCTATGGATGAATCCGTTCGACTATTGATAAACACATTGTAAATTATTTTGATGTCACTTTTTCTATTACCATGAAACTTAACAATTACATTGTCAAAAATAATATCACATATTACAATATCGCTTACAACAGTTGAGTATGTATCCTCACCTACTATTGGAGCCAATTTTGAATTACTGTAAAAGATGGTGGAATCTTTTTGAGAGCCAACTAACCATCCTTTACTTGATAAAGTCACGTTGCTGTCAATTCTGTAGCGACCTGAAGGGAAAAAAAGGCCTTTCCCCTGGGATGCAGCTAGAGCAGATTGTATGATGATTTTTTCGCTTTGATCTTCGTCTACATCGCGCGCTATACCTACAGATAATGCACAGACTAAAAACCTTCCTTCATGAAAATCCTCTCCGTCATAATCCTGCAATAGAACAGTTTTATCGTTCATAATTCCTCGACTTAATTTTTGTTGATATAAGCATCAATGATGCTTCTACTCATTGGTACGGGTAATCATCGTGATTACTATAGTCTAAAAACGGTTCTGTCGTGGACTGACCCCGCCCCGGTAGACGATCCTGCCCTATAGTTTGAGCATAGGAGGAGCGTATGGGCACACCACGATTTACACCTGAATTTAAGGAAGAAGCCGTCCGTCAGATAACGGAACGCGGTTATTCCGTCG
>Ga0207713_1002347_pt1 | contig 13883 bp, 14 predicted proteins | sample KBSS64metaG_FD_184404 | JGI IMG/M metagenome (GOLD analysis project Ga0207713, IMG submission 184404) | Switchgrass rhizosphere microbial communities from Kellogg Biological Station, Michigan, USA - KBS S6-4 metaG (SPAdes) (version 2) | ecosystem: Host-associated > Plants > Roots > Rhizosphere >...
CCTCCCTTTTTTACATATTGTCTGCACAAGCCTTCGTCTCATACGCAAACAACAAATAAAAAAAGCCTTGGTCCAAAGACCAAGGCTTGAAACGTAATATAAAATTAACGTTTTGAGAATTGCGGTGCACGACGAGCGCCTTTAAGACCGTATTTTTTACGTTCTTTTATATGTGCATACAACTATGAAGGAAAAAGGAATAATATAATTTACTCAAAGCCTGATTTATCAGGCTTTTTTTATATTTTATCAAAACTAGCTTAAATACTCTTATATATGTTCAGTGGTCAGAAGGTGGTCACAAAAACTAGTTATTGGACTTTAATTATTTCTTTTTTAATCTAAATTTGATATTTATTCAAAAGATTTTAGGACCTGACTTCCAATAGAGATTGATACATAGATTCAATCTTTTTCTTATTTTTCTCAGAAAGCCATCGCCACTTTACCTCAGATTCATGACCGAAGATATCAAAATCAAAGAAGTTATCAAAAGAGTCATCAAAGGAGTCATCCTGAAGAGTGTTGTTATTGACATTATCTATCTGTGTTTGTTGAATAATATCATCACATTGTGGAGCATGTGTGTTTCCTGGTGATTCTGAAACCAATTTAGTAATGATTTTGTTAGTATCTATCTGTAATTCTAATGCAACTGAAATTATTTCATCATCATTTAACCACTTTCTTTCGATGGAGAAATTCAAAAACTCTATAATTTCTAAGTGATATTTCCCCAAAAAAGATTCAAAAGGACCAGGATATTGAGTTTTACAGAGTAGGAATGAGTCTATACTATATCCGCATTCTAATAGTTTAAATGCACCATGGATGATCTCTTCCAAGCTTAAATTATTAAATATACGAGCATCAAGTTTATTATTATCAGGCAATTGCATTAATACATAGCATCCAGCCAGCTCTTTTCTATACTCATATGTCTCAATATCAAAAAATTGCTCTATTTTCTCTAAAGATAAAATCATCGGTACAATATTATCTAGTATTGGATCATACAATTCTTCTGCCATTTCATAATAAATTGATGTCTCTATTTCAGAGATCTGTTCTTTATTTATGGATTCAATAAATATATTAAATTGTTGAGGAACCAATTTAGATAGACCAATAAATAAATCCATGTCCATAATGTCATTAGGACCATTAAATACGTTCTGAATTACTTTCAAGGCATCTACTTCTTCATCCATTATTAAATCTTCAATAACTTTTATAAAGCCGTAGCTTCTTAATGAGTTACTTGCAGCATTATTCTGAATGTCATGTTTTAATAGAGAGCGAATTGTTCCTCTAGTTTTGAAGTCGTACATATGATATAAAACACTAATAATTTTGTTATTATTCGTATGTTGCCTCTTTAACGTTTGAAAATCTCTATACTTCTTGTAAATATTTTCAGCTAAAAGTTGAATTAAATCTTTATCTAACCCTATAGGTTTACTAGTTATCTCTTTCGTCATAACAGGTATTCCAAAAATATCCATAGGGACATCTGCGAAGAAGAAAAATTGTTCAAAGAAAATAAAGCTGTTAATTAACAACTTAATCATATGTTTATCATCTTTTAACTTATAAAGTAAAAAGTCACGAATAGAGTGATTTTGAAATTTAATAATAATATCATTCTGATAATTATTAATAGATATAAACGAATCTTGCAATTCACTTAATGCTTCTCTATATTTGGAATTAAAAAAGGAAGTATCTTCGCCAGCCTCTATTAATAAACTTTCTAAACTCGCTCCCATTTCTTCCAAAAACATATCACTATCCGCTACTAGTAGCAGATATAAAATATACTTTGCGTATGAAGATATGTGTTTTTCAAATGCATGGTTCCATATTTCTTTAGGGTCATTTAACGATTCAATAAAAGTATCCACATATTGAGAACTTAAAATTCTTCTGATTTTCTTAGGGGTTGTTAGAGTTTCGATAGTTCTTGGATTGAAATTCTCGTGATCTAAAATCTCCAAATACCTGTCATTTTCAAGAAGTTTGTTTATATATTCAACAGAAATACCCGAAAAGAATAGGCGGTTATAGAGTAACTGAGATTTAAACATAAAACTACACTCTGATAAATCTATTTGGCATTTGGATACATTTAAATCAGCTTGTTGAATATATTCACATTCGTTTTCAGCTTGTTTAAAGATGTATTCCCTAGTGGTTAATATCAACTTTTTCTTTGGGTTGTTAGCCACATTCTCTATAAAACGTATTAGTCGCTGCTCTTCATTCTTAGATAAAAATTGTTTGTAGAAGTTACTTCCTAAAAAGTCCTCGAATAAAATCACTTGGTTAATACCTTCTTGAAAATATTTATAACCCTCTTCAATGTTTCTTGATACGATGACAGGTTGATAACCTTTATTTATGTAATTGTAACAAAGAAGCCTTGCCATAGTACTCTTCCCAATGCCAGGTACTCCTGAAATAATTACAAAGTTATCATTTTCTAATATTTCTAATGCGCGTTTATAACTTTCAGGAACCACAAGATATTTTTGATCAGCTTGTATTTTTTCTAATAAGAAAGAAACTTCAGTATCTTGTTGTCGATGTATTAGTTTTTCAATGATTGCGCTACTAGAGAGCCATAGCTTAAAATGAGCCTTTTCAATTTCTGGATATTTTCTTAAAAGGGCGTTCAGTTCATCTTTACCATAAATATCTCCGGTAGATATAATGAAAGGAGAAAATAGATTTTTTATAACATCTTTTCGCGTTCTATTTAGCCCAACAGAAGTAACCAAGATATATTTAGTAGGCTTCAGCTTCTCTACTTTTGAAACCTCTCTTTTTAACACTTGTAACAAGTCGTTATATTGTGAATAGCGCTTGCATTGTATAACAACTAATTCAGTGTCTGATTCAAATCTTAAGTCTATACCCCCATCTTTGCCCTCTGCAAAGATTTCCAAATCATATCCGATTTGTAATTCTAATAGATCATGACACAATTGTTCAAACTCAGTTGAAGATAAGTTTAAAAAATTATACGACATTTTATCCCCCAAAAATCGATTTAATTATGTAAACAAATTAAATTCCTTACCGCATAAAAGGAAACACTTAAATAATAAGAAATTTATCTTATATCGTCTCGTACATATTTGAAATCCTTTTTCTAACATTATAAAAAATGCCCTTCTCCATTAGGAGGGGCATTTTTTATACCTAGTTATAGTGATAAACCAAAAAATTTTGCAATAGTTGATAGAGAAGCTACCGTACCTATTGAACCTTTTAAAAAGCCTAGCAATTTTTGTACTTTAGATTTATCTTTTGCTTCAACAGCCTCTTTTAATTGCTCAGCATTAAATTCAGCTTGTTGTCTCTGCTGCTCATTGGATATTTTACTTATTTCCTCAAATAACTCTTTAAATGCTTTTTCTGATTCGTCTGCACTTATATTTTGAGACTGAATGACATTATCGGCTTGGATAGCATTATTTCCTTTTAAATCAGAATGATTAAAGCTTCCTTCGATTTTCCTTTGACTCACGTGACCATCTCCCCTATTGTTTTGGTTCACTATATTATTTTGGTTCACTATACCAATTAAAATGTTAGGTGACTGACTTTGTAAATTATTTAAAGCCTGTTCAGATAGTAACGCACCTTGCAGTATAGACTCTAGTGATTGTGGTTTTCCAGCTAAATCATTTGAAGGTGTCTCAGGCTTAGATGGCTTTTTTTTTTTATTTCATCTTTTATATACTCTTTATATTCAGGATTAATTTGGAATACTGGAAAGAAATCTGATGTCCTTATATCAAATTCTTCTCCACAAAATCCACATTCGAATTCTTCCATAGTTTCTTTTTTATCGTCTATTTTTAATTTACGATAACAATTTGGACATCTTAGTTCCCATTTTAAGATTAACTGATCCCCAACGCCCGCCCTTTCAAGAAGAAAATTAAAAGCTTCGCTAGAAGAGGTGCCCAGATACTTTGCCAGAGCTGAAGGATAAAACCTATCAACTCTACTTGTTGCTAATAATTCTATAAAATTTTCTATTTTTTTCCTAACTTCATAAATATTAGCCATCTGTGCACCTCTCCTCTGTCAATTGTATCTAAATAATAACACGGTCCCTTACAAAGTCAATAACTCCCTCAGTAACTTGAGAAACGAATACTACACTTTGTGTGGTAATACCTATTCTTATTGTAAAAGTCTCTTCTACATTCCTAATAATGAACGGAAATTTTATAAATCCACCCTGATGCTGTAAATAAGGGTTTAAGTAACTAAATAAGGGAAGAGTTCTAATTTCACTACTTCCAGCCATACCTACAGTTTCCATACCAGATAAAACTAAAGCGGCAAATGGTACTATTGCCTCTCCTTGCATAAAAGAATCACTTGCATTTTGTAAATGCGTTTCTAAAACATCAGAATCTTTTGTTTGCATATATTCATCAAGTGCTTTTAGCACATTAACCACTGAATTCATTTCATCCTCGCTGAACTCTTCAAAATATAACTCTGGTTTTGAAGTCGCTTCAGTTAATTGCCCATTTAGCCTATCAGCAATAGCTCCCATTTCTTGTTCAAAGGGGGCTTCTATAGGTTCCATAGTAATTTGCAATTGGAGAGTTTGTGCAACCTTCCTCGCAATATCAGGAGCCTTTCTTGTATCCCCTCTTATTTCTAAAATTCCCCTATTTGCATCATAATAAACTGTAGAAATTGCTGATTTAGAAATTGTCCTAATCATTGTGGGAGTGGTTTCATACCTAACACCACTTTTATAAATATATCTTAAAAATGTTCCGGAGTCATTTAAACCCTTTGAGCCTATTAACAATTCCGGATCAGTGGTAACATCACTTTCTTGAATAGGATTCCTCGAAGTAAAAGGGTCGAAATTAGAATTTTCTCTTATAAGTCTCCTAAATTCATCAACAGACAACCCGTCATCAAATCGATACCAGGTTACAGCCGTTGCCTTTGTAGCTAATATTCTATTCTCAATCTTTGAAATTGTTTCCTCACTAAATCGAGTTCTTGCAGGATAAATCCTCATTACCAATTCATTTTTATTAAGTGAGGTATCGATATCGAGGTCTGCAGCAATATCTTTCAATACCGATTTTGTTAATTTAAATAAATCTTGAATAAACATGACGTCTTTAACAGTATGCAATTTATATTTCCCTCCTCTATCAACTAACTAATTCTCTATCTTTATTACAATTCCTTCAAATGAAGAGAGAATATATAGGTAAATAGTAAGTCATCAATATAAGTTTCTCTCTAATCTGTAGGGCTAAGTTTCCAGTTTAATTTGCTATAAAGAAGCTCTATATAGAATGATTCACAGAGGGCAAGATATAAGCTTCGCTACCATCAGTGTCCGTGAATATGACTATAAGTGATTCTATATATTTCGTGGTCAATTATTGTTTAATAAAAAAACACCCTTTATAAGATTGGGTGCCCTATCGTTAATAATGAAATTAGTTTAATGTTTTATGTACCTATGGTAATTATAAGACCAATTAAAAACAGCTAAAAACTAGTTTGAAAATTAGTTAAAGTACGAATCCCAAGTGGAATCAAATCCCATTTCTAAGAGGATATCGTTGAAATTTACAGATGTAAAATCTTTTGTATAATCGCCAAATAACTTTTGGAGCTTTTTCAATAAAATTTTATGCTCTTTTTTTGGCAGTACCATTTTCAAAAAGGATATTACTGTAAATAAATTACCACTATCCAATTTAGAGCTTGGAATTCCCAGTACAGGAGCAATATTACCACTTCTAGCTGGTTTATGAAGACTAAAACTATAAAGACGTTCTTCATGTGCACAAACATTTCTGAAGAACGTAACTGTTTTTAAGATGCTCTCGAGCATATCTGGAGTAAAATGAACTACCGTTTTATAGTCTCTTTTATAAGCAACTGCAAAATCTTTCGAAATTTCATTTTGAAGAGGATTAGTTAAACAGGAAAAAAAATACTGCATATTTCCTAGTGTTAAATAATTAACTAATACCCACAAGGGAACTCCATCATGCTTGTCGAGATAATGACCAATAGGATTGTTTTTTTTTCCACTTTTAGAGATTGTATTCGAAATAGTTGAAATTAAACTCAAAACATCCTTTAACTTCTTAGGATCACGAGAATAATTTTTTAATATTAGATATGCATGAGACTCCTTGTATTTCTCAGAGAATCTATATGAGATTTTAGATTTTACACTACTTTCGAATTTCAATAAATACTCTAATAATACATTCCTCAAGTCTCTATCAAAAGTATATAATTTATATATCTCTTCAAAGGTTGCGCCTGGTTTATACGCGTCAGGAACAATAACATTACCATTAGGATGAACTTGCAAAAAAAAGTCCTTGTATCCGTTTATTACACCATAATAATTCTCTAATTCAAGTATCCTCAACGCTCTTGAACCATTGCTTATTGTTAAACCTCTACCACGTAAAATAGCTAGTTGTTGACGATGGGTCATAAAAGGCTTCATAATTTCAACTCCATAAAAATAGCCCAGTCCTCGTAAGGAACATGGGCCTGATCGCTAAGATCATTATATTTTATGCAGCTTTGTATGTCAAGATGCATGTCCTCAAAAAATGTTAAATCATAACATTTTTTATTGCATGATCTATTACACCAAGAAGGTATGTATCATATGTTAAGTTACAAACCGATAACAATTATTTAGAAATTTTCCCGAGATGGTTTTCCAGATCATTAAAATCATTTTCCATATATCCCGAAGTTTTCTCAATATAGGAAATGAAATATTGCCCCCCTCCACTCTTTTCTTAAAAGATCCTTATGAACCTTATTCAAACCTATTAAGAATCTGCTCTAATTTTACACTACCAAATAAAAATTGCCCTAGCTTTTTCTTAACTATTTCTAGGTTATCTTCAGCAACTGCTAGTTGTTTTAAAGTAAGAAACATTTGTTTATTTTTATTTGAATAAATTGTTGTCCCGGGCTTTTTTCTTTTTTATATCTCCTACCTTTTCTTTCATTAATCCTCTATTCTCTTTCAAAGAGTTAATAATCAATAGGTCCCCTAAAACAATCAATATTGTATAATAAGGGAAATTTTATTTAGGAGGTCTTCATGCTTTTAAGTAAATTTGCTGAAGTTAGGTGCGAAACCGCTAACAAGAAACATTTTAACAATCTAGAATATGAGTGGAAAAAGGGTGATATAATTTCTGTCCCTATTGAACATCTAATGGAAAAAAGCACAGCTAGAGTTGTCGTTATTTGCGATTATTGCTTAGCGGAGGGAAAAACGAAATTTTTCAATAAAACCCTTTGGCAATTAAAACTTAGTAGGAAATCCATTGCAAAAGATGCTTGTGAGACTTGTATTCAAAAGAGACGTGAAGAAGTTCTTATGTTAAAGCATGGCGTTAAATTTACCAGTCAAATTAAACTATTGAAACAAGGTAAATTCTCCTCATTAGTGGAATTTGTTGCAAGCGAGTTTGAAAAGCAAAATTATACCCTGCATACGCAGAACTTAATTTACGAAAATGATGATCAACCTTTGAGTTTCACTTGTAGCATTCATCCCGAATTAGGCCTACAACAAACAACGTATAGAAATGTTAAACGGTCTAAAACGTGCAAATCTTGTATTAAAGAGCATCAATCAGGGAGTAACAGTTCTTTTTGGAAAGGCGGAGTCAGTCCGTTAAATCATTATTTACGCAATTTTATTGAACTTTGGAAAAGTGATAGTAAAAAGGCATGCGATTATAAATGCATTATCACAGGGGATAAAAAAGATTGGATTATTCATCATTTATATCCTTTTAATAAAATACTTGATGAGACTTTTCAAGAGTTAGGGTTTCCAATGCATGATGATGTTAGCATTTATTCTGATACGGAGCTTTCTTTGATTAAAGAAAAAATATTGGAGATACATTACCGTTATCCATTGGGAGTTCTAGTACGGGAAGATATTCATGATGCGTTTCATTCATCTTTTCGGGAGGATTTTACTCCAGAAGATTTCTTTAATTACGTTAAAGAAATCTATGGTATGAATTATGAGCCTGTTTATGGACAATATGTCAAGGTTAAATATATGCCATTCAAGAAGAACTCTACCTCAAAATTCAACGGGGTTTCGAAGCAATATGGTAAGTGGCATGTTATCATAAAAAGAGGAAGAAAAACTATTAAATTAGGACCTTTCGGAAACGAAATTGAGGCAGCTCTCTCTTACAACGAAAAAATCATCGAGTTAAGAGGACCAGATACTCCTATTAATTTTATTTCCGAAGAAGAATTAAAATCATACGAAGAATTCCAAAAAGTTAAAGAAAAAATGGTGAATGAATTTTATTTAAATTCTAATTCAGAAAAAGAGTATCGGAACTTCCACCCATTAAAGACAGAGGGTTCATCTCGATTTATTGGTGTGTTTAAAGTAAAGAAATATTGGGTTTCTCGCATTGTTTATAAGAGAGAGAAACACAAAATAGGCCATTTCAAACACGAAGTTGAAGCAGCGCTTGCGTATAATATAAAAGCAATTGAATTGTTTGGGGAAGAGGCTCAATTGAATTTCATTTCCAAAGATGAATATTTAAAACATCAAAGACAATTAGCTGAACATCGTTGGGAATATTTTGAGCCTCGTAAGAATGCTTCTACCATTTATACAAATGTCATGTTTGATAAATACGTGTGGGTCGCTATAATTTCCATTAACAATAAAAATAAAAATATCGGCTATTATATAACGGATAAGCTGGCTGCGATTGCTTATAATCATTATGTCATTAAAAATGATCTTCCGAGAAAGTTGAACAAAATTGACGGGATTGAGCCAGAAGAATATGAAAAAATCCTCAATGAATACGAAGAGGAGAAGAAGTATTTTAAGTGCAAAAGCAACGGACCAACCATTTATACAAACGTTAAGCTGACTAATACTGGACGCTGGCAAGCATCTATCCATATTGAAGGGAAATTTCGTGTAATCAATAGGTACGATACCGATTGGGAAGCGGCAATCGCTTATAATGCTTATGTCAAATACCATAAACTCGATCGGCAGTTGAATAAAATTGTGGGCATCCCTGAAGAAACTATTCAAGAATACGAATCTAGATTCGAAGACGATCAAAAATATCACCGTCACAAAACAGATGGTCCAACCATTTACACAAATGTTACTCTCGAGCCAAGCAGGAGATGGTCGGCGAGAATTAAAAGAACGCAAATTGGCACCTATGACACCGACTGGGAAGCTGCGATTGCTTGTAATGAGTACATCAAATATCACAAGCTTGTGAGCAAGCTTAATAAAATTGTGGGCATCGATGAAAGCACTATAAGAGAACATGCGCAGCGTTTTGAGGAAGATCAGAAATATTTTAGGCATAAAACAACTGGAACGACCATTTATACGAATGTTCGTAAATCCAATCAAAAATGGGCGGCGTTTATTAGTACTAACGGTAAAGTCCATCTTATCGGCTTATTCACAACAGCGAATAAAGCCGCCCAAGCCTACAATGAATATGTCATCGAGAACAAACTTGAACGCAAGCTTAATAAAATTGTTTAGTTGAAAAAATGAACCGTATCTGTAATACTGAATCGATATAACTTCAGATTTATCAGTTTTATTCACGACGAGTATTTAAAAAAATTAAACGGTGGAGTAACTTTTTTGTTGTTACTCCGTCCTGGTAGACTAAAAAAGCCCTGCTCACATTCAGGGCTTTTTTTATAACTTTTCACATCAAGCGTCCTTGCTTTATTAGAAACTTATGAGCGTTGGGTAAAACATTATTTTTAAGCAACTCAGCATTTCCGCGATAAAAATCAATTGACTCTTTTTTGATTAAATTATCGGGGTTACTCAATGCTCTAATTGAAGTATATTGGAACTTATCACCATCAAATTTAGCTTCCAAAAATTTTTTAGATGTTAATCCATTAGACAAGAGAAAATCAAACAAGACTTTCCGCTCCCTCCCTCAGGCTCCATGATTAAAAAGACCCTTATGTTTTTCTAAAAGCTCATTCATACGCTCAACAAGAGCCCCAGCTTGTTCTCGATACGGTTCTTGCCAATGCTCCCACTGATAAGTACTCTTTTCTGCTTTCCACCTCAATCTCCAAAACTGCTTAAGGCACTCCCTAAATTCTCCATTGTTTTCAATTAACCACGCAAGTACAGGATTTATTTCATTTTTCCCTTGCTTTGATTTTATAGATGATAGGGTCTTTTCGAATCTAATTATCCGTTGACGCAATCTCATAGACCTTCTACCTCCAACCGCTTCTCAATCTCTTTCATCCGTTCATCAAGTTCACCTACTTCCATAGCTTTAATTATGCTATTGGATAATGTCGCAATAACCCTTGCCCGCTCAATACTTGTTGGTTCCTCCCGCATTAATTCATTAATAACTCTTGCAAGTAATCGTCTTACATCTTGTGGTTTCTTTAACCGGATATTCCCTTTTGTTACCCCCATATTTTATCACTCCCTTTTAATACTGAAATATCAATAGCTTGTGCTACTACTTTTAATACAAAAAGAGAATCTTTTAATGTTGTTTAAAATCCTTAAATTATATTGAGGGTGGATTAATAGCTACGTAGTTTGAAGAAAGGGGATCATTTATAGAAGAGCAACATATTGTCTCTCCCTTCTTTCCCCTTCTTTATTTCTTTTTCATTCTTGTTTGTGTCATTTGGTTGTGAAGCTCTGGTCAATTCATTGGTGTCTTGTGGATGTTCCGTTGTCAAACTACTCTGATACTCACTCCAATTAAGGACTGTTATTATGCTATATTTATTAGTACTTTTAATGTCAATTTTCCCCCATTTTTCAAACTTTTTAATCCAAGACCATAACGTTGTTTCTTTTACTTTCTTTTTAGGGGATAGTGATTCGTTATATTCTTGACTCAATGATTTCCTCCCTGTTAGGAATTGTCCAGGCTCTAGAACAACCTCTTCTTTATCAAATAATATATTTCTTCTCGTATAAGTTGCTTTCATTAAACACAGTATCCATAGTCTGAAAATATCAGGATCTGCAAAGACGGAACTAGTTTTAATTTTCCTATGTAACTTTATCCATCCATCCATAACTACTTAACTACATCTCCGAAAAGCAAATTTAAGCTTTGGAATAGCATAATTTTATTTCCCCTTCCCTACCTAACTACTTACATTTTGAATTACGACGTACCCACTCTTCTATATCTTTAAGATTTAACCTAATGATTTGACCCTTTTGAAAAAAAGGAATTTCTTCATTCGTTATCATGTTCCTTACTGTAGGTATACTGACTTTTAAATATTTAGCGGCTTCTTTGATAGTTATTATTTCTGCTTTTGATTTTTCGCCTTGAAGTTCTAGTATCATCTCTTTTATCAAACTTTTTAAATCATTTTTATTAGTTAATATTATGTCTTCCGGTAACTCTATTTTAAAACTCATTACCCTTTCCCCCTTCTTCTTTTTCTTCAATTTGAGTACAAAAATCTTCAACTTTTTTTCCCAAGGTAAGAGCTATCTGATCAATAGTAGCATTTCGAACTTTTTTTTTTACCCTTCTCAATTTCGCCAATTGTCTTCCGTGTAATACCCGATTCAACTGCTAACTTAGTAATAGTCCAACCCTTTTCAGCCCTTGCTATCTTTATTTTTGTTCCATCAATCTTAAAGGAATATTTTTGCTTAATACACTTTATATATTTCATAAATTCGCTCCTTTTTTCTCGTTTTGAGTACAAAATGATAATAACATCTCAATATGAGTAATTCAAGTTGATTTTTGTATTCAAACTGTGTAGTATTAAATTGTAATTACTCAATTGGAGGTTAAATAAGACATGTATGGAAAACGCATCAGGGAATTAAGAAAAGAGAGGAAAATGACTTTACGGGATTTATCAGACGAACTAAGCATTCCTTTCACTACGCTTGGTAACTATGAACGTGAAGATCGACGGCCTAGTTTTGAGACATTTGAATCCATTGCGGACTATTTTAATGTAAGTATCGATTATTTAGTGGGAAGAAGAGAGCAAAAGAATTTTGATGAATATGTTTTTCAAGAAGATTTTAAACACCTTCAGGAATTAATGAACGTGGCATCCCCTGAAGTTAGATCAGTAACCTCTGCTATATTTGATCGTCTTTACTTGTTAACTAAAGAGGAATTAATTTCACAAAAAATTAAAGAGCTAGAGCTCATAGACCAGATATTACAGTCTATTCTTTTGATGAAAAATGGATTTTTAAAGCTTAGTGATACCAGCTACGACGACATACTAATTCAATATTTAAATAAAAAACCGGAGATAGATAAATGTTTTAACGAGCTTTTTATAATCTACACACAAGATTTCGCAGAAAAGAAAAAAGATCAATAAAATTTCTTATATTATATTTTTCTTCAAAAAAGAAGCTCTCTATCATTCATAAAATAAAAAGAGGTGGAACAATGGCATCCTTTCAGAAATATACAACCAAACAAGGTCAGATGTGGTTATTTAAAATGGATATCGGTATTAATCCAGAAACAGGAAAAAGAAAAACCACGACACGTAGAAGCTTTAAAACAAAAAAAGAAGCTCAAGCTGCTGCTGTGAAACTTAAACAAGAGTTATTAAATGGGAATTTAATGATTGACACTAACCTTACTTTTGAGCAGGTATTTATACAGTGGTTCACAAATCATTCTAAAACTATAAAACCAAGTACAAAGAAAAGTATTGAATCTAAATTCAAAAAACATATCCTTCCCCGCTTTGGGAAGTTAAAAATGAATGAAATAACTAGGCCCTATTGTCAGCGAATGATAAATGAGATTGCAGAACTCATTACATCTGTAAATGATATAAAAATTCAAGCTAACCAAGTCTTTAAATATGCTGTGAAAATGGACATTATACAGAAGAACCCGTTAGAGCACATCAGTATACCAAAACAGCAAAAAGATTTAATTAATGAAAAAAATCACATAAATGAGCGTAATTATTGGAAGAAGGACGAAGTAAAACAATTCTTAATCATAACAAAAAATGAATTGTCGTTAAGAGATCACACTCTCTTTCACTTGTTAATTTACACAGGAGCAAGAAAAGGGGAATTATTGGCTCTTAAATGGGAGGACATCAATTTTGAAAATGGATTTATTCGTTTAACAAAAACACTTTTTCATAATGAGGGTGAATTCATCTTTCAAACGTCTAAAACCAAGGAATCTAAGCGCACAATTAGTTTAGATACTAAAACCCTATCCCTATTAAAAAAATGGCGTGTAGAGCAAATACAAGCGAATTTAGCTAATATGGATACTTTTAGTGATAATGAAATTGTTTTTACAAGAGATGAAGGTTCCCCCATGCGCCTAGCTTATCTAAATGACAAGCTTAGTGCAGTTATTAAAAAGCATAAGCTTCATCGAATCACTATACATGGATTACGTCATACACATGCCTCTCTTTTATTTGAAGCAGGAGCTAGTATAAAAGAGGTACAAGAGCGGTTAGGACATTCAGATATACAAATGACCATGAACATCTATACACACGTTACAGACGACTTAAAAGAGCAAACAACAAAAAAATTTCAGCGATACATTGAGCTATAAGTTGTGGTCAAATATCATTTGGTGGTCAAAATGTGGTCAAATTTACTTTTGAATATAAAAAAGACCCTCGACCAATAAAGGTTGAGAGCCCTGAAACGATAATAAAATTAACGTTTTGAGAATTGTGGTGCACGACGAGCGCCTTTAAGACCGTATTTTTTACGTTCTTTCGCACGAGCGTCACGAGTTAATAGACCAGCACGTTTTAATGTT
>Ga0207713_1002360_pt1 | contig 13837 bp, 15 predicted proteins | sample KBSS64metaG_FD_184404 | JGI IMG/M metagenome (GOLD analysis project Ga0207713, IMG submission 184404) | Switchgrass rhizosphere microbial communities from Kellogg Biological Station, Michigan, USA - KBS S6-4 metaG (SPAdes) (version 2) | ecosystem: Host-associated > Plants > Roots > Rhizosphere >...
ATCTTCTTCCAGGCCGACAAAGGCGTGGATTACGGCGACCTGATGAGCGTGATGGATAACCTGCGCGCCGCCGGTTACCTGAAGGTCGGTCTGGTCGGACTCGAGAGCGCAGTCAAGAAATGATCACGACGCGCCATAAGCTGACGCGTTACAGCGGTAGCCTGGCCGTGGTGCTGGGTGTTCACGCGCTGGCCATCGCGCTGGCGCTGAACTGGACCGCCCGCCCGCCCATCGAATTGCCGCCGCAGGCAATGATGGTCGAGCTGGCACCGGTTCCGGCCCCACCACCGCCCGCACCGCCGAAAGTCGTCACGCCACCGCAGCCACCGGCTCCGGTTGAAGAACTGCCGATCCCGAAACTGGCCGAAGCGCCGAAAGCCGAGATCGCGGTGCAGAAACCGAAACCCAAGCCGAAACCCAAACCGCCGAAGCCGATCGAGAAGAAACTGCCCGATCCGCCGAAGGAGAAACCGTCCGAAGAGAAGCCCGCCGATACCCAGCCGACTCAGGCCCCGACGGAGAAATCAGTCCAGCCTGCACCGGGCCCGTCGCCTGCACAATTGGCCGCCAAGGCCAGCTGGCAAGGTACCCTGCTCGCGCATCTGGCCAAGTACAAGAAGTACCCGGCCAGCGCTCAGGCACGGGGCAAGGAAGGCTTGAACCGGTTGCGTTTCGTGGTTGATGGCGAAGGCAACGTGCTGTCGTTCGAACTGGTGGGCCGCTCCGGCAACGCCGATCTGGACCGGGCCACCCTGGAAATGATCCGCCGCGCCCAACCGCTGCCCAAGCCGCCGGCCGACATGCTGACCAATGGCGCGATCGAAATCGTTGCGCCGTTTGTGTACTCGCTGGAACGCCGCCGCTGATCCGCACTCGCGGATCCCGGCCTGATCCAGCCCAGAAGGCACCGAAAGGTGCCTTTTGCTTATCCATCCACGGCAAACCGGCATTGCCCGGTGTCGCATTCATCACTCAGTCTGATAACGTGCGTCTATCGATTGCAGCCGGTATGCTTGGCCCGCATCTTCATGGACGCTTGCTATGACTCTCACAGAATTACGCTACATCGTTACCCTCGCCCAAGAGCAGCATTTCGGCCACGCGGCCGAGCGTTGCCACGTCAGCCAGCCGACCCTGTCGGTGGGCGTGAAAAAGCTTGAAGACGAACTCGGTGTGCTGATTTTCGAGCGCAGCAAAAGCGCCGTTCGCCTGACCCCGGTCGGCGAAGGCATCGTCGCCCAGGCGCAGAAAGTGCTGGAGCAGGCCCAAGGCATCCGCGAGCTGGCCCAGGCCGGCAAGAACCAGCTGACCGCCCCACTGAAAGTCGGCGCAATCTACACCGTCGGCCCGTACCTGTTCCCGCACCTGATTCCGCAACTGCACCGGGTCGCCCCGCAGATGCCGTTGTACATCGAAGAAAACTTCACCCACGTGCTGCGCGACAAACTGCGCAACGGCGAGCTCGACGCGATCATCATCGCCCTGCCGTTCAACGAAGCCGACGTGCTGACCCTGCAACTCTACGACGAGCCGTTCTACGTCCTGATGCCGGCCCAGCACCCGTGGACCCAGAAAGAATCCATCGACGCCGCGCTGCTCAACGACAAGAGCCTGCTGCTGCTCGGTGAAGGCCACTGCTTCCGCGATCAGGTGCTGGAAGCCTGCCCTACCCTGACCAAGGGCAACGACGGCGCCAAGCACACCACGGTCGAATCCAGCTCGCTGGAAACCATTCGTCACATGGTCGCGTCCGGTCTGGGCATCTCGATCCTGCCGCTGTCGGCGGTGGACAGCCACCACTACGCCCCCGGCGTGATCGAAGTGCGCCCGCTGTCGGCACCAGTGCCGTTCCGCACCGTGGCCATCGCCTGGCGCGCCAGCTTCCCACGGCCGAAAGCCATCGAGATCCTCGCCGACTCCATTCGCCTGTGCTCGGTCGCCAAGCCTGCCGCGCCGGTTACGGCCGGGTAAGTCAGCGTCATGACTGAGCTGTCGCAGGTCTCGGTCACCGCACTCAAGGGTGTCGGTGAAGCCATGGCCGAGAAACTGGCCAAGGTCGGCCTGGAAAACCTTCAGGACGTGCTGTTCCACCTACCGCTGCGTTATCAGGATCGCACCCGCGTGGTGCCGATCGGCGCATTGCGTCCCGGGCAGGACGCCGTGGTCGAAGGCACCGTCAGCGGCGCCGACGTGGTCATGGGCCGGCGTCGCAGCCTCGTCGTGCGTTTGCAGGACGGCACCGGCGGCTTGAGCCTGCGCTTCTACCACTTCAGCAACGCGCAGAAAGAAGGTCTCAAGCGCGGCACGCGGATTCGCTGCTACGGCGAAGCCCGGCCCGGCGCCTCGGGGCTGGAGATCTACCACCCGGAATACCGCGCCATCAACGGCGACGAACCGCCGCCGGTGGATGAAACCCTGACCCCGGTCTACCCGCTGACCGAAGGCCTGACCCAGGCGCGCCTGCGTCAGTTGTGCATGCAGACCCTGACCCTGCTCAAGCCATCCACCCTGCCCGACTGGCTGCCGACCGAACTGGCTCGCGACTATCAACTGGCGCCGCTGGCCGACGCGATCCGTTACCTGCACAACCCGCCCGCCGATGCCGACGTCGATGAACTCGCCCTCGGTCATCACTGGGCCCAGCATCGCCTGGCTTTCGAAGAACTGCTGACCCATCAACTGTCCCAGCAGCGCCTGCGCGAAAGCATGCGCTCCCTGCGCGCGCCGGCGATGCCGAAAGCCACCAAACTGCCGGCGAAATACCTGGCCAACCTCGGCTTCAATCCGACCGGCGCTCAGCAACGAGTCGGCAACGAAATCGCCTACGACCTCAGTCAGCACGAGCCGATGCTGCGGCTGATTCAGGGCGACGTCGGCGCGGGCAAAACCGTGGTCGCCGCCCTCGCTGCGCTGCAAGCGCTTGAGGCGGGTTATCAGGTCGCACTGATGGCGCCGACCGAGATCCTCGCCGAGCAGCACTTCATCACCTTCAAACGCTGGCTCGAACCGCTGGGCATCGACGTGGCGTGGCTGGCCGGCAAGCTCAAGGGCAAGAACCGCATCGCCGCGCTGGAGCAGATCGCCAGCGGCACACCGATGGTGGTCGGCACCCACGCGCTGTTCCAGGATGAAGTGCAGTTCAAGAACCTCGCGCTGGTGATCATCGACGAACAGCACCGCTTCGGCGTGCAGCAGCGTCTGGCGCTGCGGCAGAAAGGCGTCGGCGGGCGCATGTGCCCGCATCAACTGATCATGACTGCCACGCCGATTCCGCGGACGCTGGCGATGAGCGCCTACGCCGACCTCGACACCTCGATCCTCGACGAACTGCCGCCCGGTCGAACCCCGGTCAACACCGTGCTGGTCACCGACACCCGCCGCGTCGAAGTCATCGAACGGGTGCGCAGCGCCTGCGCCGAAGGCCGTCAGGCTTACTGGGTGTGCACGCTGATCGAAGAGTCCGAAGAGCTGACCTGCCAGGCCGCCGAAACCACTTTCGAAGACCTGACCGCCGCCCTCGGCGAGTTGAAGGTCGGGCTGATCCACGGCCGCATGAAACCTGCCGAAAAAGCCGCCGTCATGGCCGAATTCAAGGCCGGCAACCTGCAACTGCTGGTCGCCACCACCGTGATCGAAGTCGGCGTCGACGTACCCAACGCCAGCCTGATGATCATCGAAAACCCCGAGCGCCTGGGCCTTGCGCAGTTGCACCAGCTGCGCGGTCGGGTCGGCCGGGGCAGCGCGGTCAGCCATTGCGTGCTGCTCTACCATCCGCCGCTGTCGCAGATCGGCCGCCAGCGCCTGGGCATCATGCGCGAGACCAACGACGGTTTCGTCATCGCCGAAAAAGACCTCGAACTGCGCGGCCCCGGCGAAATGCTCGGCACCCGCCAGACCGGCCTGCTGCAATTCAAGGTCGCGGACCTTATGCGCGACGCCGATTTGTTGCCTGCCGTGCGCGATGCCGCCCAGGCCTTGCTCGAACGCTGGCCTACCCACGTCAGCCCGTTGCTCGACCGCTGGCTGCGACACGGGCAGCAATACGGCCAAGTGTGAGCACCGTCGCAGTTTCTGACAGCTCGTTCCAACCAAGCTGGTTATACTCCAGCAATTGTTTCAAAAACGGATACAGACCATGACCGAAGCTGCTCTCGCCCCCGAATCACCGCACGCTCCGTCTGTTATTCGGCTGCTGCTCAACAAGCTGGGCGTCGCCTACGAAGAAGTGCTCGACCACCACGGCCTCAACGCCTCGCGCAAAGTGCAGGCGGTGTTGCTGGACGACGCGGTCGGTGCGCTGATGGTGCTGTTTCCACAGAGCCAGCTGCTGGATCTCAACCGCCTCGCCGAACTGACGGGCCGTCGCCTGACCGCCGTGTCCACCGAGCGCCTGGAAAAGATGCTCGGCAAACACAGCCTGAGCCTGTTGCCGGGCCTGCCGGCGCTGACCAGTTCGCCGTGCCTCTACGAAGAAAGCCTGCTGCGTGAACCGAAGTTGCTGATCAACTCCGGCGAGCCGGGCCTGCTGCTGGAAATCGCCAGCGAAGACTTCAAGACCATGCTGACCAAGGCCAGCGCCGCCAACTTCGGCGAAGCCCTGAGCAGCATCCGCCCGAACCTCGACCGCCCGGACGATGACCGCGAGGAAATCACCCAGGCCGTTCAGGCGTTCACCGCGAGACGCATCCAGCAGCGTCTGGAAGCGACCATCGAGATTCCACCGCTGGCCGAAACCGCACAAAAAATCATCAAGCTGCGCGTCGACCCCAATGCCACCATCGACGACATCACCGGCGTGGTCGAAACCGACCCGGCGCTGGCTGCGCAAGTGGTGAGCTGGGCGGCGTCGCCGTACTACGCGTCGCCGGGCAAGATCCGTTCGGTGGAAGACGCGATCGTCCGCGTACTGGGCTTCGATCTGGTAATCAACCTGGCGCTGGGCCTGGCCCTCGGCAAGACCCTGAGCCTGCCGAAAGACCACCCGCAACACACCACGCCGTACTGGCAGCAGTCGATCTACACCGCCGCCGTCATCGAAGGCCTGACCCGCGCCATGCCGCGTGCCCAGCGTCCGGAATCCGGCCTGACCTACCTCGCCGGCCTGCTGCACAACTTCGGCTACCTGCTGCTGGCCCACGTGTTCCCGCCGCACTTCTCGCTGATCTGCCGCCACCTGGAGGTCAACCCGCACCTGTGCCACAGCTATGTCGAGCAACACCTGCTGGGCATCAGCCGCGAACAGATCGGCTCCTGGCTGATGCGCTACTGGGACATGCCGGACGAACTGGCCACCGCTCTGCGCTTCCAGCACGACCCGAACTACGACGGCGCCTACGCCGAATACCCGAACCTCGTCTGCCTGGCCGTGCGCCTGCTGCGCAGTCGCGGGATCGGCTCCGGCCCGGATGAAGACATTCCGGATGCGCTGCTGGAACGCGTTGGCCTGAGCCGCGACAAGGCCAATGACGTCGTGAGCAAAGTGCTTGAGGCAGAAGTGTTGCTGCGGGAACTGGCTTCGCAGTTCAGCCAGGCCTGATTCGCGCCCATAAAAAAGGCCCCACACTCAACCGAGTGTGGGGCCTTTGTATTTGATCGTTCCCACGCTCTGCGTGGGAATGCAGCCCGTAACGCTCCGCGTCACAGCCTCACCCCAGACTCAAGCAGCCTTCGGCTTGGCCTTCCTAGGCTTCAAATACTTCATCAACCCCTGAAACCACATCACCAGCGCCGGATTCCCCTTGAGCTGGATCGACTTGTCCTGAATCCCCTGCATGAACGCCAGCTGCTTGTTCTTCGCCTGCATTGTGGCAAACCCGAACGCCGCGTCTTTAAAGGCAATCGCAAACGCCGGCTCCGCCACCACCCCGGACTTGCTGGTAATGCGCTGATCTTTCACCACGAAATGCCGCGCCACCTTCCCGTCCAGAGTCTGTAGCTGAAACACCAGATCCTTGTCACCCAACTGCTGCTGGAACGCAGGATTTGTCCGACTGGCCTTACCCATCAACAGACCCAGCATCCACAGAAGAAAACGAAATTTCATGCGCACAGCCTCAAAAGGAAAATGAACGGCTGGGGGAGTGTAAGGGATTCGGATGGATTCGCCACTATCCTGGATTGATAGAAGACGATGCAGGTCTTTTCTCGCATGATGACTACCAAGTCACGCTTGCAAACCCTTGAGCCTGATCGTTCCCACGCTCCGCGTGGGAATGCCTCCCGTGACGCTCCGCGTCACACCATCCCCCGTCCTACACCTGAAGAAACACATTCCTGTAGGAGCTGCCGATAGCAATGGTTTCTTGTTCCTCTACCCCGCAAATCCTTGGGAAATCTCCTTCAAACTGCGGTGCTGTCCGTGAACTAGGCAGGCTGGACCATCGTCGATAGCCTCTATGTGTCACCGCAAAATCGGTGACCGGATGTGCAAGTCCGAAAACCGGAGCAAATCTTTCCAACTCAAAAGGATTTACACCGATGATCGACCCAACCTTCACTGACGAAGAAGTTTCCCCTTACGAATTCCCAGACTCAAAGAAACTCCACGAAGCCGCCGAACGCGCCCTCGACCACCACTTCAAACCCACCGCCCCACGCCCCAAACGCCTGGGCGGCCTGTTCGCCCTCTGCCCCAACGCCGACGCCGAAGCCCTCATGGCCAACGCCTCCGAAGACCTCCTGTCCATCAGCGCCTTCGCCGCCAACCTGGCCGACGACCTCGACGGCCCCCGCCGCTCAATGGCACTGGGCCTGAGCAGAATGGCGGATGGCGTGCGGTTGATGGTGGAAGGCACGCTCGATCACATTGAGTTTCGGGAGTATCAGACCAAGCCGTAGCTGAATCGCGGGCGGAAAAAAGGGGACGTTGAGTCCCCTCTTCCATTCTTCGGCAACAGCAACTAGCGAAAGTCCTCTGCGCTTTTTGGGGCCTTCTCTAGTCCGAAATCCGCCAACCGGTGTACGTAAGCATGACCACCGGCATTACAGGACTGCCGGAATACAACTTTGTCCTCCTTGAGCACTGTCAGAAAACTCACGAAGGCCTGACTAACGAGGTAGGTGTACGCACCGTTTTTGAACTTGATGATGTTCAGGTTCACGCTGCCTTCCGACGCATCTACAACAAAGAACTTTCCCTTGGGTGGAATAGCGTTCTTGGGGTAGACCATCTCGATGTTCCCCGGCACACCGTAGCGATACTGAACAGAACCGGCCGTGGGCTTGCTGTTTCCCCGCGCACAAACAGAAACCGTCTTGCCGCCCTCCAGCGGGCAGCTGAAGTAAATGTCTTCGTCATCCGAGCACAACGTTCCATCCTGCCCGCCCTTTAACGGCGCCGTCTCCTGCGAAACGCGCTCCGGCGCTTTCGCGATATCAGCACAGTTGGACAGGCAAATTAGCTTCGAAAGATCCGGATCATCGCTTTCAGTGAACAGGTAAGTCGCTGAACCATCGCGGTTGCGGGCGTGATAAACGGGAACACTGACGGCCAGCCCTTTGGCCGACACCGGCACCTTGGTATCCCCGCCCGAGACGACCCAGCCTTCGGCCTCCCCGCATAACGCATCCAAAGCGACTTCACTGAACGAGTCTTTCGTAGGCACGGCGAACGGCTTGGCATCACCTCGGCAGTCGTAGCCATGCCAGTAGGGCCCGGTGTTCATATCAATGTCGATCGAGAAAACATAAGCGCCGTCGAGCACCACTTTGCCGCTGTCATAGGTGAAAACCAGCCAACGGCGCGACTTCGCCTGGGAGTAATTTTCTTCCTGAAGGATGTAGCGCTCGCCATCTCGATACAGCCAGAAGTCACTCATCGCCCCTGCCGGCTCCGCCGTCTCGGAAAGGCGCTGCCCGGAATGTGCGTCCACCAGAAAGTTGTCTTTCAGCGCCAGCGCACAGTCGCTATCAGCATCCCTGCACGACGTGAGAGACGGGAACATCGGCGCCGCCACCGCAGAGAAAGAACACATCAATAACGCAATCAAACCTAATCTTTTCAACTTGCCACCTGTTTCAAAGCGAGTAATCCATCACTTCTTCAAGCTGCCAGCATGGCCCACGGGCAAACCGATACTCGAAGACATAATCGGTATCCGGTTTCTGCAGGATGGCGACGGCGTGGTCACCCTGCTCTTCCTTGACGGTCAACGTCAGGCCCTGGGCCTCTCGCTTCGCTACATCCGGGATGATCGGGAAATTGAGCTGATCGCCGCTGAGGCTGCTTTTTTGCATCTCGGGCTCGGGATCACCGGCCACAGTCGTGACCATTTTCAGCGGCTGCTGGACGAAAGCTTTCTGCACGTCCGCGCGTTCAGAGAAGGCTGAGAGAAACGTTGAAAAGTTGAGTGAGGGGCAAGCAACACTGGCCTTGTCACCATCAGTTTTGAGTGGCTTCTGACGGTTGCCCTGATCCAGTTTCGAATCCGAAATCATCCTTCCATCCAGATCCGCCAAGTACTTCTTGATGCTCGCCGCATCCTTGTAAGCACACTCGACTTCTACGCCATCTTCCCGATTGATACCGTCAAGGCAGTTCTGTAACTCAGGATCTGGCAGGTCACCCCGAAAGAACTGCAAAGCCAAGTGATCGCCGTCCTTGAAGATTGGAAGTTCCAGCACCGAATAGGAATCTCCTTCGAAATGTTCGTCCAGAACTTTGTGTTTTGTCAGGACAAACATGGACTTCCCCGCTCGCTCAGGGAATTTGCGCTCGAAGAAGAACACCGAGGCAATTTGTTCATCCTCAACCTTCCACACATAATTCAGCGTAGGTTTCACCGCATTCATGGGCGCGTAGAAAATCTCGGCACGTGGCACATGCACGCCCCTGACCTGACCCTTGAGGTTGTTCTTCAAAAAGAACACCGTGATCTTTTGATCACCCAACGAAGCAACCACCGGAGGATGCAGTTCACCGATGGTTTGAGGGTCACTTGCCGATGCCGGCTGAGTCGACAAGCCGACGATAAGCCCGAGCACACCAAAACAACTTAAGAGCCTGTTCAATTCCGATCACTTCCCTGCTGATCAATCTTCTAAATATTTACGCTGATGGTTTCACGATGACTCAGGTGCGCCGCATTTCAGCTCTTTGATTTGCTCGTTTTGAATCGGAATTACACAGGCGAGGCGCTTCTCTGCCTCCTCACGAAGCTCGAACAAGCTGAGCGTCAGCTGTAAACCATCCGAAGTGAATGCATGATCCTCAAACAAGGCACTGGCGTAACCATCCCAAAACGATTTGCCGTTAAAACTGCAAAACCGTTTTGAGGAGAGCTCCCGCCAATTGCCCTCGGGCGCGAGGATCTGAACATTGAGGCAGGGGCTACCAAACGTAGTGACATAACGAGCCACCACATCGCCGTATCGTTGCGAAGCAGAACTGGAAACCTTGGCGACATCGACCACTTCACTCGGACCATCCGGAACGACCGCATCCAGGAAGGCTGCACGCTCTAGACTCATTCTGGCGATGCACTTATTGAGCACCAAGGTATATGCCTGCGAACCAGGTTCGACATCCGTGGCATCGAGGGGGCAAGTGGTATCGCGCAACTTGATCCAGGCGCGCTGCGAGTCTTTTGCCATAGCCATGTAAGCCTTTCCTTGTTCAGGCTCAGGCTTCCATCGAGATTCAAATCGCGCCATCAGTTTTTTGTAGCTGGAATTGAGTTTTGCGTCGGCACTCTTGCGGTCGGCTTCCACACACTCATCGTACTGCCAGCTCACGGTGATGACTTTGCAAGTGTCCTCAGCGAGCACGGCTGAAGCGGACAGCAGGCCTAAGGACAACGCGATACAGCGCACAAACATGTTCAATGTTTCATTCCCTGAATAACGGATCGCTCAACTGCACGTTGAGGTATTTTCTGCTCCTTACCGTCGGCGCTCATCGCGTCGCGGTACTGGCTGTAATAGCGCTGCGCTTCGTCTTTGCGATCAAGGCGCCAGAGCGAGTCGGCGATATTCAACATCAACACTGTGCGTTTTCCGACGGCCTCAACGCCGCGATAAAACTTCAATGCAAGTTCATCGTTACCGCCCTCGGCCAGGTAGAAGGCCAGGTCGTTGAGAGCTTGAACATTGCGCGCCGGTGGGTGACAAGCCATATAGGCGTCTGGACTTATAGTGCGAAGATTGAATTCGAGTTCTTCCACGCGAGATTGCGGCACCTCAATACTTGCGACTCGATTCAACAAATCCTTTGGAGACGGTGTCGTCAAGGCAAGGTCAAGAACTTCCCCTTCACCGGAGGTCCATCGATTGCCCTCCCACTTGCCGTAGCAAAACGTGGCTGCGTGCTGACTCAGTACGCAACCGGTCTCCATCGAAACGACACCGCAACCAGTCTCCTCTGTTGGAATTTCTTCAGCCTCTTGACCAATGACAACGCCATACAGAGTCTGAAGAAGCAGCACTGTTTTTTTGTCAGGGCTTAGCCAACTGTCATGCGTTTCGGTACCAACGTCGGAAACATAGAGTGGGAAAGTCTTGCCATTCGCGGTAAACGAGGCGATCGCCAACTCCGCAGCAGGCCTGCTCCATTTCTTATCCTTCAGCGTCAACATGTGCCCGCCAACCCCGACGATCTGAATGTTCTCAGCCAAGGCATAGGCAGAAACGAACAGGCTCATGACTATCATCGCCCATTTAAGGCTGCCCATAGTCGATCCTTTTCACTGACGGACTTTCCGACTGCAACTGCCTCTTCGTCACGCCGTAAGCCTTGATCAGTTCTTCCCAGGAACCCTTCGAACCAAATGAGCGCTGGGTATTATCGAAGCTGTATTGCTCCAATCGCCCCGCCGTCGAGTAATACCCGCGCCATTCAGGGCAAGCACCGCAACCGCCGTAGCCGCCGATCGAAACAAGACTGCCCTTGGTGCCTTTCACACAATCCATCGCCACGACAATGTTACTCAGCATCTTCGCTTTCTTACCGTCAGAAGTGAGCTGTGAAACCTTGTCGATGTTGCGGCGCAACACTTTGCCGCCAATGTTGATCGTCTGGTCGGAGCAGACCGGGATGAGATGGGTTTCTGCGTCATCCACCGTCACGGATCGGCACGACGACACCATCACCACTTCAACACCGCCACATTGCATGACATCGCGTTGGGTGTAGGCGTCCTTGGGAGCAGCGAAAGCTGGAAGCGAGAGCAGCAGCGAAAGGCTGCCCGCGAGAAGATGCTGATTCATGGAAAATTCCCTTTTGCCGTTAACCGGCCTGTTGCCCAGCCAGGCACTTTGCGTAGCCATCGGCGAATTTGGCATCGAATGACAGCTCCACCGGCTCTTCCAGTTCAGCCGAGGTATTGAGCAACACCCGAGTGGCCGGGGTGTATTTGATCCAGCCGATAGTGCCGGTGCCGTCCGTATCAAAGAACAACTGGGCTTGCACGGTTTCACCGTCGTCATCGTCAATCAGCAGGTTGACCTTGTCCTTGCCGACATAGCGGAACGGGAAGTTGCTGCTCCTGACCATTTCGGTGAGATAGCCGTAGCAACTCCCGGCTTCGGCCGTTGCCGGAATGACGTAGGTGAGGGGCAACAGTAGAAGTGCACTCAGCATGGGCCGAATGGAAAAGCGGTTCATCCAATCATCCTTAATCAAACGGCGGCGATCACAAATCCTTGAACGTCAGCAGCCGGAACTCGTTGTTCACAAACTCGAAGTAGCGGGTCCTGTAGTGGCTTTCCAGCTCATTACCCTGCGCGTCCTCTTCGGTATCGGCCGCAATGCCGGAAACAATGAGCAAACGGCTATCAGGCCGGTTCGACAGGCTTAACGCATTGCCGTCGTATGCATTCGGCAGTCCGCCGACAACCTCCCCCGTACGCGCATCCAGCACTTCGCCGCACAAGGTGCTGCCGCCACAAGCGAACTGGTACAGGATGTAGTGGCCGGCAAAGTTGACCTTGCGTTTGAGTGCCTGTGCACGGTCCTTATCCATCCTCGGGTTGCTGTGCTCTTGCGGCACCGGTTCATGATTAGTGCCGGCGAACACTGGGGTGACGGTGTAATCCTTGAAGTCCGGGTCAGCGGCGAAAGCCACGGACGTGACAATGGCCAAGAGGCCACCGAGTAGAACTGAATATCCTTTCACGCTGTAACTCCGTAACTGAAATCTATTCGGACTGACCTTCATAACGCTGTGTCTGCGGGTTGAATTGCCACAGATGTGGTCGGGTCATGGCTACGTTATTTTTGTAGCGAATCTGGGCGCGCTTATCCCTGATGTAGGAATAGATCTCGATGTCTTTGAAGTCGCCGCCGTTCTTGGGTGGACCGTCCAGAACTTTGACCCCGGCGAAATACTCGCCACCCGCATGCTTCAAATAACCATGGCACTGAATCAGGAAGGCAAAGGTCAAGTCACCAGCCGAGCCGTGACTGGAATAGGAAGTGAAAATAAAGTCCTCTTGGCCGTCGCCATTGAGGTCGCCGCGGTATACCACCCTACCTTCTTCCCGCCTGAATCTGTCGTCGTAGAAACTTGAGTGTATGTCCAGAACGTAATCAGCTCTTTCCACCCATTGTGAGAGGAAGTTTTTTGTATCGCTTTCCTCGTTGCAGAAATCCGACGCCATCCCTGCCATAGGCAACCAGCTCATACATAACAACAGCAGTCTTTTCACTTCATTTCCTTTGAACTAACCCGTCTCAATTCAGCGGGAGTGTTTGTCCATTCGCAGCAAAGGGCGCGCTCGCCGTAGCGCCATTCGCCAGCAACATTTCACGCGGTAACTCCGTTCGGTCTTCGCAGGCTTACTCAAAAACCATGCTGCGCACCGCTGTTTTGATTTGTTCAAATCCTTCGGTGCTGATCGCCAACGGTTTGGCCGAGCCTGATTCCGCCGAGCCGATCAGCACGTCTTTACCCCGCAGCAGGCAAAAAGCGACGCGGGTAATGTGCCGTCGTGACTTGTCGTGGAAGCCGAAGATGAACCCTGAAGAAGCCTCCCCAGCCCATTGCTCGAAGGTGTAGGTGCTCCCGCGACCCGCCAACTCGTTGGGCACCCAACCGTGATCAGTGAGGGTCGCCGGGCACCTTCGGTCGTTGTCATCACGCAGGACTTGCACCGCAAACGCATCGTCTTCCGGAGGTTTCCAGGCGGTGAGGCGGGAAAAGAATTCCGTACTTTCACACATCAAACCAAACCACGGCTGGCTCAGGTTGGAGGGTTTCTCGAAGTGCCAATCGGAGCCACTCGACGTTGGCGCTTGCCACAAGCGAGGCGCGCTGGACGATTTGGGCAACTGTTTGGCTGCCACGAAGACCGGATAGAAATCATCGAACGTCAACCATTGGTCTTGCAGCAGCGGCATTGAGAACCGACATGACTCCATGTCTACAACTGCCGCCGCCGGGCCGTGAAGGACCTGTGACTGACCCATTGAATTGCCGACTATCACGGCATCGGCGGCATGGCCCACCTGAGCAAGCACGAGCAAACCAGACATCAACCCATGGAAGTATCGGGCGTTCACTTCACATCCTTCGAATTCATCAATTCCAGCTCACCATCCCGATACAACACTTCGCACCCGATCCACGCCAGATCCACCTGCGGCATCACCGCCGAAGGCTTGCGCAGTTCCCGCAACAACGTCGAACCATGCGACAACCGCCCGCCCATCCGCGCAATCACCGCCCGCGCGGCCTGATAGTGCGCGTGGCGCCCGGGATCGAGGGTGTCTTCCAGCAAGATGTCTTCGCCAAGAATGCCCCGCACCTGCCCCGGGTAAATCATGAATCCGGTGGCTTGTTCGGCACCTTCGCGGCCGTCCTGCCAGAAGCTGCCGTCGCGCGTGCGGATGTCCGGGTGCGGC
>Ga0207713_1002368_pt1 | contig 13782 bp, 15 predicted proteins | sample KBSS64metaG_FD_184404 | JGI IMG/M metagenome (GOLD analysis project Ga0207713, IMG submission 184404) | Switchgrass rhizosphere microbial communities from Kellogg Biological Station, Michigan, USA - KBS S6-4 metaG (SPAdes) (version 2) | ecosystem: Host-associated > Plants > Roots > Rhizosphere >...
GAGGCTACCTGTCAGAGCCATTACATCGCGGCCAGGTAAATCGCCATAATCTCAGCGTGAATCGCTTCGATACAGGCCTGAGCACCCGCTACTTCTCAAACATAAACAACGCTTTATCACGCAGTAGATGGTCATTGCCTCGGCGGCGGGTAAAACCAATTCGGTCAAAGTATTCGAGAATCTGTACCGCCAGTTTGCGACCTACGCCGAGACTGTCTCGGAAATCCGCAGCGCTGGTGGCACCTTGTGTTTGATCCAGCTCGCGGATCAAATTAGCAAAGGTTTGAATCCGATCGTTACGGTAATAGCGATCTTTTAAGATCGCAGTCACCAGCCCAAGTTGTGCGGCAAAACGCAGTAGCTGACGTACTACTTGTTCATCTTGTTGTGTTTCCCGAGCCAGATCGCGTACCCACCAAGGGTCATCACCAAATAGTGCGTCAATTTTCTCCCAGACTGCTAACTGCTCTGCGGAAAATCCCGGTTTGTGATCGGGCAGATGCAGCCAGCCTTGTCGGCTTGCGAGTAACCCTTCCTGGCGCATTTTTTCAATCAATGCCAAAACCAGTGGCTCATCTTCACTTGGCAAAGCCATGCGACGCAAACGCTCACGGCCAGGACCGGGCTGGTCGTCATGCTGTTGGTGATAACGCTCCAGGGTATCGAGCAGTTTTTGCTTCCAGCGTGCGGCCATTTCTTCGCTAAGCAGGCTATTGCCCGCGCGCAGAAAATCGGTTCTGTTTAGCAACTCTTGCAAGCCCTGGGAGGTCAGCTGACGCGCCCAGGCGAAATCATTCAGGGTTACGGCGCTTCGTTGTAGATGGATATCAAGCGCCTGCTGATCATTTTCTGCATCTTTAAGCTGCTGTAACCATGCGAGGAATGCAGGCTGGCGTTTACCGCGGCGTGGAGCGTGTAGAAGAATGGCTCGCGCTCCTGCAAGTGTGACACGAGCGGATATATCACGCAGAACCAGGCGGTCATTGTCTGCAAGCCATAACGGCGTATCCAGAACCAGTTCGGCGAGGTCATCTTCTAGCAGAGAAATGCGCCCGGTGACATGACTTGCTGCATGGTGGATATGCAGCGGCTGCCATTGTTGCAGCTGTGCATGGCTTTGCAGTTGAACGATCACACGCTCAACGGGCTGAAGGGGTTGTTCCGCCAGCAGCCAGTCGCCACGTTTGATATCCAGTTTTTCCGCATCGCCGCTAATGTTGACAGCTATGCGTTGCCCGGCAAAAGCGGTGTCGGTTTTACTATTTTGGGCATGCAAACCGCGTACACGCATCGGTTTATCAGCACCGGTTAACCACAGTGTGTCGCCAATTTTTACTTCGCCACTTAATGCGGTTCCGGTCACTACCAGACCGGCACCTTTGACGGTAAAAGCACGGTCAATAGCGAGACGGAAACGGTGCTGGCGCGGGAGTGCACGTTCCGGCAGAGCGAGTAGATGTGTGCGTAGCTCGTCAATTCCTGTGCCGCTGGTGGCTGCTGTGACAAACAAAGCCGCCTCTGGCCAGCCAAATTCACTGAGTGTTTCCAGCACCGCTTCGCGTACTTCATCGATTCGCGCATCACTCACCCGATCGGCTTTGGTCAAGGCCACGGTAAGCGACGGTTTGCCGGTTAATTGCAAGATAGCGAGATGTTCGCGAGTTTGCGCCATCACGCCATCATCACAGGCGACAACTAACAGCGCGTGGTCGATACCCCCCACGCCTGCCAGCATATTGGCGAGGAATTTTTCATGCCCTGGCACATCAATAAAACCGGGAATGCGGCCATCGGGTTGTGGCCAGTATGCATAGCCCAGGTCGATAGTCATGCCGCGCTTTTTCTCTTCGGGCAGACGGTCAGCGTTCACGCCAGTTAAGGCTTGCAGCAGGGTGGTTTTGCCGTGGTCAACATGCCCGGCGGTAGCAATAATCATGGGTTCAGGTTCTCCATGAAACCAGCTTCATCTTCAAGGCCACGTAAATCCAGCCATAAGCGCCCATCGCTGATGCGGCCAATAATCGGTTTTGGTCGTTCGCGCAGGGCTTGTGTGAGTGCGGCAAGCGTTGCGCCACGCCCATCTTTTGGTGTGAACGTTAGCGCGGCACTTGGCAAACGATCCACCGGTAGTGAGCCGCTGCCAATTTGCGATAAACATGGTTCTACGCAAACGGTAAATTGCTCGCCATATTTGTTTTTAAGGGCAGGTAACAGGCGTTGTGCAAGCTGTGTGATTTCACTGGCACTACGGGTTAGCAGGCGCAGCGTCGGCAATCGTTCGACCAGCGTTTCCGGGTGTTGATACAGGCGCAACGTCGCTTCGAGTGCGGCCAGAGTCATTTTATCGGCGCGTAATGCGCGTTTTAGCGGGTGGCTTTGAATGCGGGCGATAAGATCTTTTTTGCCGACGATAATGCCCGCCTGCGGGCCGCCGAGCAGCTTATCCCCAGAGAAACTCACCAGGCTGACGCCAGCCGCAATCAACTGTTGCGGCATAGGCTCTTCTGGCAATCCCCACTGAGTTAAGTCGACCAGCGAACCGCTGCCTAAATCAGTCACAACAGGGATATTTAGCTCATTACCGAGTGCCACCAGTTCTGCTTCATCGACCGCTTTAGTAAAGCCCGCAACCTGGTAATTGCTGGTGTGGACTTTCATCAATAGCGCCGTATTTTCATTCGTCGCCTGGCGGTAATCTTTCAAATGCGTGCGGTTTGTCGTACCAACTTCCACAAGTTGGCAGCCCGCCTGGCGCATCACATCGGGAATACGGAATGCACCGCCGATTTCAACCAGTTCACCGCGCGAGACAACCACTTCATCACCACTCGCGCAGGCGGCAAGCATTAATAACACGGCGGCCGCATTGTTATTGACGATACAGGCGTCTTCCGCACCGGTCAGTTCGCAAAGCAAGCCTGCCAATGCTCGGTCACGGTGCCCGCGCTCTGCACCATTTAAGTCATATTCTAGTGTTACGGGGTAGCGCATTGCCTGAGTCACAGCCTCAATTGCGGCTTCTGCCTGCAATGCGCGGCCCAGATTGGTATGCAGTACTGTCCCGGTCAGGTTAAATACTGGTAATAGGGCGCTGCGCTGGCCTGATTCAAGCTGAAGCTGCGCATGTGCTGCCCAATCGCTGTTCCAGGGCGGCAGGATTTCCTGAGTACGAATGTGTTCCCGTGCCACCTCCAGCATCTCTCGTAAGGTGTTCACCACCTGAGTGTGGCCGAAATGGTGCAGCAAAGTGCTGAATGAGGCGTCACGTAACAGTTTATCGATTGCTGGAAGTTGGCTGTACAAGGTGCGATCGGGGGTCATGGTAAGCCGCTGAGTGGTGAAATATGGCGATAGTTTACAGGGGGAGTTGCCCCCCTGTCATGGGAGTTTAGGTTTGGGATGTGGGTGTGCGCTGCAAGTAAGGATATAAATTTAATATGAGTTAATTTTTTTTGGAATGAAATGAATTAAACATTGATCTTTCTCTTAATTAAGAAAGGGAGTTAAAATTTGTTTTCTGATATTTATATATTGGGATTGAACATGGATGAGGAGCAATTAATAAAACTGATGAATGATAATGGCTTTACAAAAAAAAGGAAGTAAGGAAATTACTCATTACCGCTGAAAAGCATCCGGTGACGCTTGAATGGGGGGCGCGAGTTTACTCGGCTTTTTAAAAGTTTCATGCTTGCATTATTAATAGTCAGTGCTATTTTCTGTATACCCACTTTTTCTACCCATAGTGATATTGTAATGAAGTTATGTATGTTTTCGGTGTATATACTTGTGATGGTTGTTGCATATAAAATATACGCCTTGAATTATATGTTTAAATGTCATCAATTCATGAAGGTTATAAAACAAACATATAAAGAGGTTGAGAAGAATGAGTGAGTATATTGTGGCATTATGTTATTTTGTTTTTGCACTTTCTGGTGTAATTATCGTTTGGAATTTAAAAATATTTTTTAGCGGCAAGAGGTTTAACTCAGCAACATTTTTTATCTATTTATTAGTTACTTCCCTGTTTGGTATGACGCATCTGAGTATTCTGGAAAAAGGTATTAGCGTATTGTTTACTTTTACTAACCAATGGATCGAAGGAAATACAATGGTAAGAATTATTGCCACTGTCTTTTTGTTTATACAGATTTTCATTTGGCCATCATCAGATAAATCTAAAAGACGTATGTAACAGGGTTAGTGATTATGTACGTATCTTTTATTCATATTGAGTTTACTGTCTGGGAAGCAGAAAAAATAGTATTACCGTCCACGAAAATCTCCAAACCCAATGCTGGGCGAGTCATTGTTTGATAACCTTTCAGGAAATCTGCATTCAGAAAGTGAAAAAGTCTCCATGCATCTGGTTTGAGAACATTTTTGGCTAATCCATAGCCGGAAAGAGCAATGTCAACGCCAGCATAAACAAGATCGCCATGGTTTTTTGTATATCCTAGTGCAACTGCACCTTCTTGGTACCAGATACTGGCAAAACCTTTATAATTTTTATCGTTATTCAGGAGTGAGTGACCGTTTTCATCCATGGCGTTCATGCCATGTATAAATAGAGTTAATCCTCCAGCAATTGAGGGCAAACCCATTGCGCAGCCTACTAAAGTCACACACGATCCCAACCCCGCGGAAATCATTCCTAAACCAGCTAAAACTTGGCCCACTCCGCCAAGAATAAAGGCTCCTTTAACAATATATGACCACACATCATTTTCTTTTTTAATCTCGATAGTCATATTTTGAGTGACTTTCTTTTGTCTGATCAGTGACTCTTGGTGTATCAAATATGATCGCTCTTCTTTAAGATGGAACATAGCCTCTCTTTTGCTTAATTCTGTGGATTCACCTCTTAATATTTCCATTTTATTCACTATAAAAAGATCTATGTTATTAATAAAATCAACACGCCCTCGAGATGTAGTAATGAATTGAGAAGCTGTTAATGCACTTTCTTTGAGCATACGAGCTTCCAGCCCCCCCATGGTTCTGTAGTAATCATCCATGCGATCTTTATCATGACCAAAGATATAATCCATATCAGAACACCCTATCTTCCCATAAACTATAGCTCGACGTTCCCGCTGATACATGTTCCCAAGTAATACTTTCGTATTTCAATGAGACACTCTCGATGGGTTGAGCATCATTATGGGTTAGTGAGTTTGGTGAAACTAAACTCAGGTCTGCAATTGTCGCTTTAATCAGCTTTATTCTATAAAAAAGAGATTGTGTGCCAGATTTATCCGTTCTGTAGGCTTCAAATACTGCATCCATCTTTTCATTGTTAGATATAGCGAAGGCTAACAGCGGCGAGGATTTATCGATTGGCTTTTTAAAAGTTAATGGTTGGTGATTAACATTTTGATCCCGGGATATCGCATAGGCCAGTTCGTAAATAAGAATTTGGTCACGATGGGTAGCCTGATAAGCGTTGCCAATTGAATCATATGAAGAACAGCCACCAGAAAGCAGTCCTTGTTGTTCACCAGTCAAAGATAGATAAATATTATTTGCCATGATTATACATCCTGTATTAATGAGTAATTATTTCAGTCTGTTTAAGTTCCAGAAATAGTGTTTGCCCGTCAGAAACATTCATTCTGATTCCGTTTGCCGGAACGACAGACAAAATCTCAAAGCTGACCATCATGACAGCTGCCAGCTTCTCCTCTAAAGTGAGTGGGTTTTCATTAATCATTTCACAAATTTTACTGGTAAGTTTTTTTATACTTTCTTCATTCTCATTTCCAATAACACACATTGATAAGATTCCTTAATAAATATCGACGGATCTTTTTTACTCCATTATTGAGATGCTGATAATTTACTTTTTATAAATGTAAGGAATCGGATTTTTTATATTCATTCGTAATGAAGAAAGATAATAGCCTCTTGCTTAACAGAGGCTATTTAATGGCGGGAGATCATGCCGTTGGCGGTTCTGTCCGTGCAAAACTTTCACGTTCAAAGAGTTTTTCGACCAGCTTTACCAAATGTGGGCGGTCGACACACCAGCCAGGGGAAATCCGGCGGAAGTTGAGATAGCTCACCGCGCAAGCCACCGCGATAGTCGCCACGCAAAGTTCATCGGCATTGAGTTTTTTATCCGCAGCGTATTGTTCGAGCAGTGTCAGGCCTCGGCTGATTTTTTCGCGCTGGCGGAGTAATTCGGTTTCAGATTGTTGCTCGATTGGGCGCTGACGTTCGCGCACTGAAACCAGGGCGGCGTCCATTATACCGTCTGCCAACGCTTCAATCTGGCGCATTTGCAGGGCGGCTTTTGGGTCACGGGGGATAAGGGCAGGGGCGATGTCCAACAGCTCGAGGTATTGCGCAATAATTGGGGAATCGAACCAATACTCGCCATCGTCCGTCACCAGCGCCGGAACTTTGCCCAGCGGGTTGTATTGCGGAGTGGTGCTGTCGGCAGTCCACGGGTTTTCGTTCACAAACTCAAACGTGATGCCCTTTTCCAGCATGATGACGGATATTTTGCGCACGTACGGGCTGGTGTAATTACCGATAAGTTTCATTACATCGTCCATTTTCAATCGACAAAGCGTAAGTATGGTTCAGGAATTATGAAGACGCCTGGGGTCGCGCGATGTTGTTTGCCGCTGCGCTGTAATTTTCTGACAAAATCAAATCAACCGACACCGCCGGGTTGCCCCGGATCACACTCCATAAAAATCGCTTAAAATTTCTTGTGATGCTAGTCACATATAAATAACAAAGTCACAACCATGAAATGTGATTTTCATCACGTTTAGGCGTCAATTATGCGCAAAAAATAGCTGCTGTGTTTTTTTTACACACTGATTATGTGACGCAGATCTCCTGATCGTAGTTGGTCACACCCATCAATTGGTGATCCTTGTCACATAAATTTCCACTCGCTGGACACCTTAACGATTCAGTGCCAGATTTGCCTCACTTAGAGCACCTGGCAGCACTGCTTGCCACCACATTAACAATAAACCTCGGGCTGCTTTCCCAGCACGTAAACACAACAAGGGGTGTGCGTATGTCATCCGATATCAAGATCAGAGTGCAAAGCTTTGGTCGTTTCCTGAGTAACATGGTAATGCCAAATATCGGCGCGTTTATCGCCTGGGGTATTATCACCGCCTTATTTATCCCGACCGGTTGGTTGCCAAGTGAAACACTGGCGAAACTGGTAGGCCCAATGATTACCTATCTGCTGCCATTGCTCATCGGTTATACCGGTGGTCGCTTAATCGGTGGCGACCGTGGTGGTGTGGTGGGTGCAATCACAACCATGGGTGTTATCGTCGGTGCTGATATGCCGATGTTCCTCGGCGCGATGATTGCAGGCCCTCTGGGCGGCTGGGCGATTAAACATTTCGACGCGTGGGTAGACGGCAAAATCAAATCCGGCTTTGAAATGCTGGTGAACAACTTCTCCGCTGGCATCATCGGTATGATTCTGGCGATTCTGGCATTCATGGGTATCGGCCCTGCGGTTGAAGTCCTGTCCAAAGTATTGGCGGCGGGCGTTAACTTCATGGTTGTCCATGACATGCTGCCACTGGCTTCTATCTTCGTAGAACCTGCGAAAATCCTGTTCCTGAACAACGCAATCAACCACGGTATCTTCTCGCCGCTGGGTATCCAGCAGTCACACGAACTGGGCAAATCAATCTTCTTCCTGATTGAAGCAAACCCAGGTCCAGGTATGGGCGTGCTGATGGCGTACATGTTCTTCGGTCGCGGTAATGCTAAGCAGTCTGCGGGCGGCGCGGCAATCATCCACTTCCTGGGCGGTATCCACGAAATTTACTTCCCGTATGTGCTGATGAACCCACGTCTGATCCTGGCCGTTATCCTCGGCGGTATGACTGGCGTGTTCACTCTGACCATCCTGAACGGCGGCCTGGTTTCTCCGGCATCTCCGGGTTCCATCCTGGCAGTTCTGGCGATGACACCAAAAGGTGCGTACTTCGCGAACATCGCAGCAATCGTTGCAGCAACCGCAGTTTCCTTCGTGGTCTCAGCCATCTTGCTGAAAACCAGCAAAGTGAAAGAAGAAGACGACATCGAAGCCGCGGCTCGCCGTATGGCTGAGATGAAAGCGGAATCTAAAGGTGGCGCAGCGCCACTGGCGGTCGGCGCTGGCCTGTCTAACGACCTGAGCCACGTGCGCAAAATCATCGTGGCATGTGACGCAGGCATGGGTTCAAGTGCGATGGGTGCGGGTGTGCTGCGTAAGAAAGTGAACGATGCGGGCCTGAAAAATATCTCCGTGACTAACTGTGCAATCAATAGTCTGCCAGATGATGTTGACCTGGTCATTACACACCGTGACCTGACCGAACGTGCGATGCGCCAGGTTCCACAGGCACAGCATATTTCCCTGACCAACTTCCTCGACAGCAGCCTGTACTCCAACCTGACCGAGCGTCTGGTGGCCTCTCATAACCTGAGCGAGAAAGAAGTGAAGGTAATGAGCAGCCTGGAAGACAGCTTTGTACCAAGCGAAGAAGGGCTGTTCCGCCTGGGGGCTGGCAACGTGTTCCTCGGCCTGACTGCTACCAACAAAGAAGAAGCCATTCGCTTTGCGGGTGAGCAACTGGTGAACGGTGGTTACGTCCAGCCTGAATATGTTGATGCGATGTTTGAACGTGAAAAACTGACCCCAACTTATCTGGGTGAAGGTATCGCAGTTCCGCACGGTACAGTTGAAGCGAAAGACCGCGTACTGAAAACCGGCGTTGTGTTCTGCCAGTATCCACACGGTGTTCACTTCGGTGAAGAAACTGATGATATTGCCCGCCTGGTTATCGGTATTGCTGCTCGCAATAACGAACACATCCAGGTTATCACCAGCCTGACCAACGCGCTGGATGATGATTCAGTAATTGATCGCCTGGCGAATACCACCAGTGTTCAGGAAGTTCTCGACCTGCTGGCAGGTAAGAAGTAAGTCTCCACTTCCCTCTCCCGAATGGGAGAGGGTTCCGGTGAGGGTGGTCAATCCCACAAACCTCCTCACCCGAACCCTCTCGGGTAATTCAAATTTAAGAAGGTGAACGACATGAAAGCATTACATTTTGGTGCAGGTAATATCGGACGTGGCTTTATCGGAAAACTGCTGGCAGACGCTGGTATTCAACTGACCTTTGCCGATGTAAACCAGACTGTGCTGGATGCGCTCAATGCGCGCCACAGCTACCAGGTTCACGTAGTTGGCGAGCAAAAGCAAATCGATACCGTTTCCAATGTTAATGCTGTTAGCAGTATTGGCGATGAAGTTATTACCCTGATTGCCGATGTAGACCTGGTGACCACGGCAGTCGGCCCGGTAGTGCTTGAACGCATTGCACCAGCCGTGGCAAAAGGTCTGGTTCTGCGTCGTACCAATGGTAATGAGAAACCACTGAACATCATCGCTTGCGAGAATATGGTGCGTGGCACCAGCCAGCTTAAAGCTCATGTCATGAAGGCGCTTTCAGAAGATGATCAAGCGTGGGTTGAGCAGCACGTTGGCTTTGTTGATTCTGCAGTGGACCGTATTGTTCCACCGTCAGAATCTGCCACCAATGACCCGCTTGAAGTCACGGTTGAAACATTCAGCGAATGGATTGTTGATAAAACCCAGTTCAAAGGTGATCTCCCGAACATTCCTGGCATGGAACTTACTGATAATCTGATGGCGTTTGTTGAGCGCAAACTCTTCACGCTGAATACCGGGCATGCTATAACCGCATACCTTGGCCAACTGGCCGGTCATCAGACCATTCGCGATGCGATTCTGGATGAAAGAGTCCGTGCTGTTGTGAAAGGGGCAATGGACGAAAGTGGTGCGGTGCTGATCAAGCGCTACGGTTTTGATGCAGAAAAGCACGCAGCCTACATCCAGAAAATCCTTGGTCGTTTCGAGAACCCGTATCTGAAAGATGATGTGGAGCGCGTAGGTCGTCAGCCGCTGCGTAAATTAAGTGCGGGTGACCGTCTGATTAAGCCATTGCTTGGCACCATCGAATACGGTTTGCCACACCTGAATCTGGTTGAGGGTATTGCCGCAGCAATGCATTACCGCAGCGCAGAAGATCCACAAGCTCAGGAACTGGAAAAACTGCTGGCAGAAAAAGGCCCACAGGCCACTCTCGCAGAAATTTCTGGTCTTGATGCCAATAGCGACGTGGTAGCTCAGGCGGTGAAAGCGTACGAAGCTAAAGCGTAGCAGAGATGAGAGCGGGTGCAGTGGATGCTGCACCCAATAGAAAATTTTAGTGATGCAGGCAAAGATGGAAGAAACCCAGGCCTTTGAAAACCGTGTGCTTGAGCGTCTCAATGCCGGCAAAACCGTACGCAGCCTGCTGATTGCCGCGGTCGAACTTCCTGGTGCTTCAGGTCTTCCGTAAAGACGACTATGCGGTGAAATATGCGGTTGAACCCTTGTTGGATGGTGACGGGCCACTAGGGGATCTTTCCGTGCGTCTCAAACTTATCTACGGGCTTGGCGTGCTCAATCGCGCGGAGTACGAAGATTGCGAACTATTGATGGCTTTGCGTGAAGAGTTGAATCACGACGGTAATGAATATAATTTTACCGACGATGAGATGCTTGGCCCATTCGGTGAACTGCACTGCGTTTCTGCTCTACCGCCGACACCAAAGTTTGTTGATGGCAGCGATCCTGAGCTGTTTGCCATGCAAAAACAGCGCTATCAGCAAATAGTGCGTTCCACGATGGTGCTCTCTTTAACTGAGCTGATCTCACGGATCAGCTTAAAAAAAGCCTTCCAGAAGTAATCTCGAGCCGCCGTCTTACGCCGAATGGTGTATCCTTGCCAGCAATGAACTTTATTCACGGTTAATCAAAAATGAAAGAAATCGAAAAAGCAGAAATCAAACGCCTGAGCGATCGCCTCGATCTTATCCGTCACGAGATGCCAGAACTGCACCTGATCAACGATGCTGAAAAGTACGCTGAGATGGAAAAAGAGAAAGCGAAGCTGGAAATTGAGATCGTGCGCCTGCAAGCGGTGCGCAACCAGAAGCTGAGCAAAGAAGCACAAAAACTGATGGCACTGCCGTACAAGCGTCCCATCACTAAAAAAGAACAAGCCAACATGGGCGCTCTGAAAAAAGCGGTACGTGGCCTCGTTATCGTCCATCCAATGACGGCGTTAGGTCGTGAGATGGGCCTCGAAGAAATGACCGGTTTTTCTAATACCGATTTCTAAGTTAACACTCGATTTTAAAAAGGGATGATCCTTTAAGGTTCATCCCTTTTATTTTGTTTAAAATTCCTGTTTTGCGAAGCTTATTCATAACTTATTCCCTCCCCATTAGATTAAATTCTCACAGCATCTATTCTCTGACACTTGTGTATGAACTAGCCGATACCAGGCGACAAAGACTCGCTCCTGTTCTCTACGTAGTTTAAAATAGATACAAATCGAACGATTTATACCTATTCAATCGAAATGAGGATGAGGCATGATCAGTTTTACTGCCAACCAGGCAAAAACTCAGTTTGGGGAAATGATTGCTAAAGCGCAGCGTGAACCAGTGAGCATCACCAAAAATGGCAAACCCTCTGTTGTCGTGATGTCTATTGCCGATTACAACGCTATCGAAGAACTCAAGTTGCAGAATCTGCGCGATAAGCTTGCACGTTCCGTTGCTCAGATTAAAACAGGCAATGTCTTTGACGGTGACGATGCGTTTGATGAGTTACTGAAGGATCTTTAATGGCTGGATATAAGCTGACGGAAGAGGCACGAGAGGATTTGCGCGAGCTAAAGGGATTTTCACTGAAGCAATTTGGTAATCTTATGACTCGTGAATATCTGGTTGGTATGCGCGTTACGCTACAGCATTTGGCAAAAATGCCGGGGATGGGAATGGATGAATCTGACGATTTATTTCTTGGTGTATGGAGCTTTCCCTATATGAGCCATATGCTCTATTACCAAAAAGCCGAAGCAGGGATTGTCGTTATCGGTATCATTCATCAGAGTCGAATGCCGGAGTTGTTGTTAAAAAGGCGATAAGCCAGCAGTTCCCCACTGGCTTTTTAGTTTCTACTTCAATACCTGCGGGTTCACGCAGTTTTCTTTCACGTTGCCACTGAGCGCAGCAATCAAATTATCTACAGCGCAAGCCGCCATGTTATAGCGAGTTTCGTGTGTCGCGGAACCGATATGTGGCAGGGCGACAACATTCGGCAGGCTAAGCAGCGGCGAGTCAATCGGCAGCGGTTCTTGCTCAAATACGTCCAGGCCAGCCGCGTGAATTTTACCGTCTACCAGCGCTTGAATCAGCGCTTTTTCATCAACCACCGGGCCACGTCCGGCGTTAATCAAAATCGCTGAAGATTTCATTTTCGCCAGTTGCTCAGCACCAATCAGATGATACGTTTCATCGGTCAATGGCAGAGAAATACAGACGAAGTCAGATTCGGCCAGCAGAGTATCGAGGTCGCAATAGCGAGCGTTGAAGCGCTCTTCTGCTTCCTGATGATGGCGGCGCGCGTTATACAGAATCGGCATGTTGAAACCGAAGTGAGCACGTTGTGCCAGCGCAAGACCAATGCGGCCCATCCCCAGAATACCCAGCGTTTTGTGATGCACGTCGATGCCAAACCAGTCTGGCCCGATACTGCCTTGCCACTCACCAGTTTTCACACGCTCTGCCACTTCCACCGCACGTCGAGCTGTCGCCAGCACTAATGTCATCATGGTGTCTGCGACGGTTTCAGTCAGCACAGTTGGCGTATGCATCAGCGCGATACCGCGTGAAGTCAGCGCGTCCACATCAAAATTGTCATAGCCAACAGAAACGGTTGAGGCGGCACGCAGCTTTGGCGTGTGTTCCAAAAACGCTTTGTCGACTTTCTCGCTGGAGCCAAGAATCCCTTGTGCATCGGCAAAAACCTGCGCATTTTTCTTGATCGTATCAGGACTTAAATCATTCAGTTGAGTGACGGTAAAGTGACTTTCCAGGCGGGCAAGCAGGTCGTCAGGTAACTTTTTGTAGAGGATGACGGACGGCTTCATAGCGTTCTCCATTGAACAGTTGATACAGGTCAGGCGGCATAACAGCCGCCTGACCTGAGATTAGGCGTGGTGCGCTCTCACCGGAACTTGTTGGTTTATGGCCGGTTTCACTATCAGAGTTAGCCATACTGATGCAAGCAATGCTACCCCCATAAATACATAGGATGCGGCCGGGCTGCCCGTTGCGCCGTTGAGGTAACCAACAAACCAGGAGCCAACAAACGAACCGAGAGCGCCCATGCTATTAATTAATGCCATCGCGCCACCGGCAACGTTGCGCGGCAGCATTTCCGGAATAATCGCGAAGAATGGGCCATACGGTGCATACATTGCAGCACCGGCAATCACTAGCAGAGTGTAGGAAACCCAGAAGTGATCGGCACCTACCAGCCAGGAACCGAGGAATGCAAACGCGCCAATAAGCAGCAGTGGCCAGACAAAAAGCTTACGGTTCTGCATTTTGTCGGACGCCCAGGACACCACAATCATGGCAATTGTTGCCGCCAGATACGGAACCGATGACAACCAACCAACTTCAACCATTCCCATGCCTGCGGCACCTGCGTTACGGATGATCGATGGCAACCACAACACGAATCCATATACGCCAATACTCCAGCAGAAATACTGCATGCAAAGCAGCACAACATTACGCGAGCGGAAGGCCTCGCTGTAATTACGTACCGCTTTAATCCCTTCTTGTTCCTTCTCAAGTTGCGCCTGCAACGCTGCTTTT
>Ga0207713_1002376_pt1 | contig 13755 bp, 17 predicted proteins | sample KBSS64metaG_FD_184404 | JGI IMG/M metagenome (GOLD analysis project Ga0207713, IMG submission 184404) | Switchgrass rhizosphere microbial communities from Kellogg Biological Station, Michigan, USA - KBS S6-4 metaG (SPAdes) (version 2) | ecosystem: Host-associated > Plants > Roots > Rhizosphere >...
CATGGCGCGTAGTGCGCCGATTTGATCGCGGGCAGTTGGGGATGCTGCCCTGCGCTTGAGGCTGCGCCATTGGTCGGACGATCAGGCTGATGCAGTTGAGGACGGACTTTGGGACTTAGCGGTCGATCGGCGCGGCGACTTGGAACGCCCGGTTTCGCCGACACTAACCATTCGAGGATCTGACTGCGCCGTATTTACTGTTTTGTCCTTATCGTCGTGCCGGTCCGGGCAGGCGCGAGACGCGTTTCAGGCAGTGCGCAACCGATCGACGATTGCCATGATTCGGCGAGCACGCGTCTCGAATGCTTTGGCTGAGGTGACATTGTCGGCGTCCGCGCGCTGCCGGCTGGGCGCCTGCTTGCAGAACGTCTCGGTCAGACCGGCCTCGGCGATTGCCTTTGCAAGATCATCCGGGATTTTCGCTGTCCGCGGTTCACTGTCGAGCTGCAGCTTTACCGCGATCGCGTCTCCCCCGGCGATGCCCGACGCGGCCCGATTGGCGGCGCTGAAAGGAAGCATGGCCGTGCCGCGCATCACTCCCACCGTCGTGCGGTATCTGTAGCCATTGACAGTGACGACGACGGGCGGGCGCCCGCCGCCCTCCAGCTCGGCAATCACGTCCGGCGGCACGATGATGCCGGTCGTATTCGTCCCAGTCCGCGTCAGCTCGGTCTTGAATTCAACATGCTTGCCGCTCATCGTCACTCTCCCCCGTCCTCGAGGTCCTCGCCCGATTGACTTGTCTCGCCACCCCCGATCGGCACGCGCGACAAAGGCCAATCCTCAATCCGGCATCGTGCGGGCGTCAATAGGCTCACAATTGGGTTCATCATCAGCATCATCCTGCCGCCAAAGGTCGGCTTCCCCGTTTCGATCACAGCCTTGAGGTTATCGACGATGAACTGACCGCTGCCGGACATCTTGGCCGTCTTCGTCCCAGCAAACGCTTCCGAGATCAGCGTTAGCTCAGTCCCGCCAGCAACTTCGCGCAACTCATACGTGGTGCGTGCAGGTGGCTCGTCCGCAGCCATCGCGAAATTGATCGCATGCGAAAATCGCGTCGGCGGCGAGAATTCCAGAACCTCGCCATAGGCGATGACACTCTTGCCGTCTTTGGATACCATGCGCATCGGGCGACCGGTTTGAAGTCCGCCTTCCGCGTGACAGATTGCGCCGAAGAGGAAGGGCAGTACCTGATCCGTCTGCACGATGGTGTTCCACACGGTTTCGATTGGGGCACGGATCACGACCCGCCACATCTGACGTTCCCGCTCAGTCACTGCGTTGCTTCCCCTTTTCCCAGCGCGGCACTCTCCGCGGCGTATTTGATGTCGAGTAGATGACCGGCCCAGTAGCGACCGAAACTGGTTGTCCAGCGATCGACGAGCGACTGCAGCGGCGCCGCGTTCAGATAAAGGCGGCGCGATGTTCCCTCTCGTTCGCTTATGAGAAGGCCAGCGCGTTCCAGCACCGTCAGGTGGTTCATGACCGCGATCCGCGACACGTCGAAACGTTTGGCCACGAGCCCTACCGCAATGCCCGGCGACGATCCGACGATATCGAGGATGTTCCTGCGGTGCACGTGCGCGAGCGCATGGAGCAGCGCGTCGAGTTCCGACTCAGTCATAATGTAATTACTAAATTACATTATGAGATTGGTCAATGATCCGAGTGGAGTGCACGTCGCACGCCTCGCAGCCAGGGCGTGAAAGGCGCCCCACCGCCCTCTGGCAAACCGCGGCCTCTGTGAGAGGGTGGGAGGAAAAGCCTATTTCCTGATTTGACAGGCTGATCCTGCAAAATGTCCTGACGTGGTCCGAATGACTGCCCTTGTCAGATCGCGACATTCGCGCCGTCAGAACCGAACGGCGCAATCTGGTCGCGTGCTGCCGGAAGCAGAACGCCCCGTCGTGGGACGAAGTTGTCATTCCGAGCGTCGGCTTTAAGCGTAAACTGCCGTTCGCTTTTGCCGGACGGACACCACGTAACGGGCGTCGGGTATCACCTGTTTGTCGCCACCTCCGGCGCTTCCCCAGAGGGATTGAGAAGCGGGAACACGGAAGGCTTCCTGAAACCCGTCCATGTGGTCAACTTGCGAAATAGGTGCGGGCCATTTAGTGATCTTCGGCGGAGGAAACGATCATGGCGACAAGCACGGACCGGCGCACCGTGAGCGCGATACTCCTGATTGTCATGCTGCCGGTCGCGATCGGCATAGTCGGCGCGCCGATGCGCTACGCCGCACCGGTCGCCATCGCGCTCACCGTCGCGCAACTGCTGCTGATCGGTGGCGCAGCCTACGGTCTGGCGGGGCCCGCTTGGCGCTCGGGCGACGAGAACCGCCAACGCATCGTCGTCGTGGCCATGCTGCTGATCCTGCCCTTAACACTGCTCACCCTGATGCCGGGCTATGGACCGCCCTTCGCCGCCAACCTCGCGATGAACCATACCCGCTACGTTATCCTGTTCGTCTCCGCGACTTTCATGGGCGCGGCGTTCCTAATGCTGAAGGACGTGCTAGCAGATGCCGGTGAGCGCCTGTTCTCGCCTTTGGGTCAAGCAGCCGGGCTGCTCGGCACGCTTGTCCAGCTCGTCTGGACGGCGATATTGATCGGCTGGATGGTGACGCTTGCGCACAAGCCCGCCACTTATCTGCCGGTCTATGGCACCCTGACTGAAAACAGCTCGGACGTACTCCTGTTCTTTGCCGGCCTGCTGACTTACGTCGCGACCGCCTGCTATGCGCTCGCCTTCGCGCGCGCTGGCTGGCTGGGACCAATCAAGGCCAAGCTCGTTGCCGCGATTGCGACGATCGCGATCCTTGGCTTGGCGGCGCGAGGCCTAGGATTTCCCGATCTTGGCGAGGACTGGTACATGGTTCCGGGCGACATCGTCGGCATCCCGGCGATCCCCTGGCTCATGCCCTATCTGCTCGGCGTGGCCGCGCTGTTCCGGGCGGCGCGCGACTGATCGGATCGATCCGGCCGGACTGCCCGCCGCAAGGCGGGTTATATCGTCGCCATGACAAAACTTTCGCCGATCGAGTTGGAGTTCGCGACGATATCCAGCCTGCATAGCAGGTCCGGTTGGAAAGCTACTTCAACAACGCTTCATGCCCTGGCATCAATTCCAGCGAACTGAGTTAAGTTGGAACAGGCGCCCTTTCCCGAAAAGGAACGACGATCGACGAGGCCTGGGCTTTCTCGTTGGGATCCTAAACGGGAAGATCGGTGCGGACGATCCGGGCGGCGTAGCAGCCGCGTTTGGCGTAATGCGCCTGCAAGTAGGCTATAGCGGGATTCTCGAATAACCGCTTGATGAGCGGCGCAAGGGCATTCCCGTCCCCAAGGTCGGCATCCACCATCTCACCGTTCTCGCCAAACCCGCGTAGCGAGATAGGGCGGATGCGAAGCGCGTCGGGAACGACATCAATCGCGTCGAGCGCGCGATTGGCACCTTCGCGCACGAAGATAGCGTGCCGCGAACGGTACGCCGTGGCGGCAGGCTGATGCTCGTAATTCAGCAGGATCGCGTGCTCTCCGATGTCCATGTCACGGACTTCCACGCGATCTGGAAAGCCTGGTTTGGCATTAACGACGTACCGCTGTGCTCCTGCAGCAGCGAGATCGGTATCGGAAAGCCCGTAAAGGTGACTAAACTGGCCGGGGTCTATCCCTAGGATGCGAAAGGACATGGGCGAACTCCTAAAGGTGTTACGATTCTATGGCCCATCTCACCTGCGCAGGCTTCCCGCATCTTGCGATCAAACCGCGAATTCCCGTATCGGCATCCCCATGGGGAAGCGCCGGAGGTGGCGACAAACAGGTGAAATGCGCTACGTCCGCTTCCGACGTAACCTGGCGTTCAAGCGCTAGCATCGGAACGACGTAAGGTGGTCGAGATCAGGCAAATCTTTTGGCACCAGCAACACTGGCGACGACAATGACGGTCACGAGCAACATGCCCGGGGCCACAGGCTCATGCAGCAGGACAGCAGCGAGGACCAGTCCCAGGAAAGGCTGCAGCAGCTGCAACTGACCAACACTCGCAATGCCACCAAGGCTGAGGCCGCGATACCAGAAGATGAAGCCGATCAGCATCGAAAAGACCGAAACGTAACCCAAGCCGAGCCAACTGCTTAAGCTAATAGTCCCCAGACCGGACGCCGGCCAGAGCATCGCCGTGCCAAGCGCGGCAAGCGGCACACACATGACCAGCGCCCAGCTGATCACCTGCCATCCACCAAGCTGGCGCGTTATAACCGCGCCTTCGGCATAGCCCAATCCGCACAGCACAATGGCGGTGACCATCAGGCCGTCGCCAAGATCCGTGGGCTCTGCCCCCCGGGCCAATGCGAAACCGGCCACGGCGGCCGCCCCCACCAGAGCGAAAACCCAAAATCCCGCTGATGGTCGTTCGCCGCCGCGCAACACGCCGAACAGGGCCGTACACAATGGCAAAAGCCCGATGAACACCAGCGAGCGTGCCGAAGTGATATGCTGCAGAGCCAGGGCCGTGAGGAACGGGAAGCCCAGCACACAGCCCCCCGCCACAACTGCCAACTGGCGCCATTGGCGGAACGACGGTCGTGGCTGACGCCCCTGTGCCAGCAGCAGGCAGGCCAATCCACCAGCGATCAAAGCGCGCAAGCTCGTCAGCAACAGCGGGGAAAAGCCGATGACGGCGAGGCGCGTGGCGGGCAAGGATCCGCTAAATATTGCGACGCCCAACAGGCCATTGCCCCAGCCTCGATAGTTGCCCTGCATGAAAAACGCCCTTGATGTCAGAGGCACGGGCTAGGCAAGGCGCACGGGAACGGCCAGAGACAGAACAGTACAAATTGCAGATTCTGTATCATGATAGGAGCCATACAGATGGTCGGTGCAACGCAGGCAGGCCGAGTAATGGAGGGTATACGTAGCCGCATTGCCTCGCGGCTGCTCTGCTCTGGTGACCGCCTGCCGTCCGTAAGGCAATGCGCCGCCAGTTTCGGCGTTTCACCTGCCACGGTGGTTGAGGCCTACGATCGGCTCGTCGCTGAAGGCCTGATCGAGGCAAAGCCACGCTCGGGATTTTTCGTCAGCGCGTTGGCTGGTGCGCCCCAAAGCCCATCGGCCCGGGGCCCGCAGCGCGACCCCGCCATTGACCCGTTCTGGGTCTCGCGACAATCGCTCGATTCCCCGGCGGCCATCGCGAAGCCCGGTTGCGGGTGGCTGCCGCCGGAATGGATGCCCCAACGCGCGCTTCAGAAGGCCATGCGCGAAGTGGGCCGCGATGCCGCCACGCTAACAGACTATGGCACCACGGCGGGCGATCCTGTCCTGCGCCGCCAGATCGCGCTGCGATTTGCCGCAGATGGGCTGATGTGCGATCCCGACCGGATTCTGCTGACCAGTTCGGGCACGCAGGCGATCGATCTGATCTGCCGCCTGTTGCTGCGTCCCGGGGACGCGGTGCTGCTCGATGATCCGTGCTATTTCAACTATCAGGCGCTGATGGCTGCCCATCAGGCAAGGCTGATCAGTGTGCCCTTTGTGGCCACCGGCCCTGATCCGGCAGCCTTTGAAGCCGATTGTCGCGGCTGAGCGGCCGCGCCTCTACATCACCAATTCAAGCCTGCATAACCCCACCGGAGTCAGCCTCAGTCTCTCTACCGCACACCGCCTTCCGGCCATTGCCGCCGCGCATGGCATGGTGATCGTCGAAGACGATATCTTTGCCGATTTCGCCCCAGGATCGCCAACCATGGCCGCACTCGATGGCCTTGCCGGCGTGATCCGCATTGGCAGCTTCTCAAAAACGCTCTCTGCGGCGCTGCGCTGCGGTTATATTGCAGCGCGGCCGGAATGGATCGAGTCCTTGTCGGACTTGCAACTGGCAACCGGCTTCGGCGGCCCAAGTCCGCTTGCTACCAGCGCCATCAGCCATGTTTTGGCCAGCGGCACCTATCGGCGGCATATGGAGGATTTGCGCGTTAGGCTCGCGCGCGCGCGGAACCAGGTTGGGCAACAGCTCTTTGATCTGGGTGTTGTACCGCAAGGTCTTCCCACTGGCGGCTTCACCTTGTGGTGTCGGATACCAACCGGCCTCGATAGCGCGACATTGGCAACGACCTGTCTGAAACAGGGCGTCATTCTAGCTCCGGGCAATGTGTTCAGCCCCAGCCAGAGTGCGGCGGCTTTTCTGCGCTTCAACGTTGCTCAGACCAGTGGACTGGTCTTGGGAGTGCTGGAGTCGGCATTACAGGATCAACTGGCTCTCCTTTGACGTCGGTCGCTTGAAACAGACCTCGGCTAGGGCCTATCCTAATCGTCCTGACGGCAGGTCTTGGCGGATTCTGCCGCTGGTGAAGTCATCCAGGCGCGGCAAAATGTGGTCGGCAGGTGTCACGAAAAATGGACCTAACTGGCGATCGGAAATCCTTCTCTGGGCATCTCAGTCGGGTCGACCTCCGTGCCGATCGGTTCAATTTAATGTTTCGTCGCCGACGACAAATGCGAGGTATCTTCGAATGTCAAAGCAAGCGGCCAGAGCGATGTCTTCGTGAAAAAGCGCTCAGGCCGGTTTTGCCGGGTCTCGTGCAATAGGCCGAGCCAACAAAGCGGCCGCAGGACATGCACATAGACGAGCGATTTCATATGGGAGTTCTTGTCAGCGCTGCCTGTCAGTCTGGCACTGAATTGGTGATCCGTCACACCTGAATCGGCTTCGCTGTTCACGGGATTGAGGACGGAAACCCATTCGATTTCCAGCATGTCATCCTGGCCAGCGGAAAGGAGCAGATGCTGTGCAAGGGCAATCCAAAGGCTCCCCGAATGCTCCAACAGGTCTGTGCCAATTTTGGTTATGTGTAAGAAGCCCTTGCGGTGACGGGCGAGCTTGGCGGCCAATAACAAATCGTGCAGCACCACCAACGGGGGAAAGTCATGCTCGTTCAGTACTTTATTGATAGCGAAGAGTTCATCTGCCGTGTATCCCGGCCAATTGAAGGCTTCAGCGGCCCAAGTGACATAGTATCGCTTTAGTGCCCTGCTTGGCGTCAGCCCGATCAGACCTACTTCCAGGAGATGCCGCAATGTGAGCATGGCTGCTCGGTGGAGCGGTGACAGCTCCAACTGCGGGGCATCGGCGGCTGGGGCGTGAAACTCGATCATTACAAAGAGGCTTCTGCCGCGGAGCGGAACTGGAAACAACAGCCGACATAGCCCCGCAAATGAGCAAGCGGACCGAGCAGTCCTGGAGATTGGGAATTGGCCAACTGAGGTGGTCCCGCCTTCTTGGACAGTTTGGCGGCTAAGTTAAGCTAATCCCGATTGTCGTTCATGCCGCCTGTTTGATCATCGGATCATGGGGGGCATGCCCCCCATGATCCGATTGTCCGATCTGCCCATATGCTTCAACCGGGGTTCTCCCGGCCAAGCCCGAGTGTGGACGTTGGGTATTGTAATAGGTGATCCACCGGCCAAGGCCAGTCCGCAGCTCGGAACCTGTCTCGAAGGCATGGAGATAGACGCACTCGTACTTCAAGGACCGCCAGAGCCGCTCGATGAAGACGTTGTCCATCCACCGCCCCCGACCGTCCATGCTGATGCGGACCTCGGCCTCGCGCAGCACGCTGGTGAAGGCTTGCGACGTAAATTGGCTGCCCTGATCCGTGTTGAAGATCTCGCGCCTCCCGAACCGGGCCAGCGCTTCCTCTAGCGCCGCGACACAGAAGCCGGCATCCATTGTGTTCGATAGCCGCCAGGCCAACACCTTGCGCGTTGCCCAGTCCATGATCGCCACCAGGTAGAGGAAGCCACGGCGCATGGGGATGTACGTCACGTCGGCGCACCAGACATGGTTGGGCCGCTCGATCGCCAGCTTGCGCAGCAGGTACGGGTAGATCCGGTGCTGCGGATTGGGATCGCTCGTGCGCGGCCGCTGGTAGATTGGCGTCAGGCCCATCTTCGCCATCAGCCGCCGTGCCCGGCGGCGTCCAATGTCCCGACCATTGCGCCGCAGGTGCCGCGCCATCTGGCGGCTGCCATACCATGGGCACTCCATGAAGGTCTCGTCGATCACAGCCATCAGCGCCAGGGTTTCGTCCGTCTCCGGGACCGGCGCGTAATAGTATGACGAACGACTGATCAGTAGCAGGCGGCATTGCGCTGCGATCGGCAGGCGGAGGTGAGCCGGTTCGACCATCGCCCGCCTCCGGTCCACGCTCATCGACCGAAGGCTTTCGCTAAAAAATCCCGCTCCACCACCAATTGCCCGATCTTGGCGTGCAGCTTCTCCACCTCGCTCTCGCTGGCGGCCTTGGCCGCATCGCCAGCCCCGGAAAACGTGCCTGCCATCCCATCAATGGCCTGACGCTTCCAGGATGCGATCATTGTGTGGTGGACACCGTGCTTGGCTGCCAGCTCCGCCAGCGTCAGATCGCCCCGGATCGCCTCCTTGGCTTTGAAATCGGCGCTGTAGCGCTTTCTCGTCGTCTTCATTCCCGTACCAATCCGTCAGGTCGGGATTAGCTTAGCATCCTGTCCAGAAAACCGGCACCACCTCAGATCGTGATCGAGGTCTGCATGGACAGCCCCACTACACTCAGCGCAAGGACGTCGACGATCCTGAACGCTCACCACATGTGGCGCTATCCTTTGGTCGGCGGCTCGCAAAACCGACGACGCGGATCAATATTCCTAACCTTTGTCTAGTACGCCCTCCTCTTCCTTTCATGGCGCTAGCACCTTCTGTGGCTATCGCCCCGGTTAATCCCAGACGAGACACTCCGGAACTACCCGTTCGAGGGCCTGGATAGGCAACGTGAATGAAGGGCAGCTTCGGCCGATCGGCGCTCGAAAGGAGGCTTACCGGATCGTCCCCAATCGTGGTCATTGGGCTGCAGCGAATGGCCCCCCTCTCGTACGATTCAGTGCTCAATGAGGCGGTCAGGCTCTAAGCGATCCTGCGCATAGCACGACCATGTCCTACTCAATCCAGCGGAAAGCGAGAGCCTGCCGTCGGCCTTGGTGCGGCGAGAGGATCAAAATTTGTCCAAGAGGACCAGTTTTCGTGTCACTGGACAGTTACCGGGATGCCCCGCGAGGAGCATAACCCGCATTCGCGGGTATTCGTCGACATTCGAAAAATACTGGTAATTCAATGACAAAGAGTGAGGCTCTATTCGCCGGTATTCGTTGACATTCACCCATATCCGCCGCAATGTGTTGGGAAGGAAGTGGGGAAGAATGCCGAAGTTGACCGTTGCAGAGGTGCGAAACGCGAAGCCTGGCGAAAACTCCGCTGGCCGACCGGCCAAGCGAGTGCTGGTCGACGGTGCCGGCCTGTTGCTGGTTGTCGCGCCTTCCGGCGCTCGAAACTGGATTCTGCGCGTGCAGGATGGGAAAGACGCCAAGGGTAAGCCCCGGCGGCGCGACATCGGGCTTGGGGCGGTGGACGACGGCGCGGGGCGCCGAGCGTTTGGCCACGGTGACGATCGCGCCGGAGTGCTGCCACTCATGCAGCGTCGGATGCTGACCTTGGCCGAGGCGCGCGAAAAGGCGGCGGCCTTGCGCCGGCTGGTGAAGGCGGGCGTTGATCCACTGGCAGAGCGGGATAAGGCGCGCCGTGTGGTGCCCACCTTCGCCGAGGCCGTCACCGCAGCACATGAGGCGCTTTCCCGCGGTTGGGCTGACAGGACCGCGAAGGCTTTCCTTGCGTCCCTCATCGAGCATGCAAACCCGGCATTGGGCGCTTTGAAGGTTGACGCGATCGGCGCGAGCGAGATCATCTTGGCCCTTGCGCCAATCTGGCATGACAAGCCGGTGATCGCGCGAAAGGTGCGCGCCAGGATCCTGCAAGTTCTTGCATTCGCCAAGGCGCGCGGCTGGCGCGCCGATGCGCTCCCCGACGCGCGCGAGTTGCGAACGGGCTTGGCGAAGCAGGCGCGGGGGGACAACTTCGCCGCGATGCCGTTCGCAGATGTGCCCGATTTCGTGGCGGCTCAGCTGGGAAAGGACATGGGAGCCAGCCGCGCCGCGTTGCTATTCGCCATTTTGACCGCTGCACGATCTGGCGAAGTGCGGCAAGCGACATGGGAGCAAATCGACGTCGAGGCGCGGACTTGGACGCGGCCGACCGCGATTATGAAAATGGGCGCCGCGCATGTGGTGACGCTATCAGATGCGGCAATCGCAGTGCTTGACCGGCTCGCCCCCAATAAGGCGCTGCGCGTAGGGCTCGTGTTCCCAGGTGCAAAGGCAAATCGCCCGCTTTCCGACATGAGCTTGACCAAGATCATGCGGTTGGCCGATCGTAAAGAGACGGTTCACGGGTTCCGGTCTGCCTTCCGCGACTTCGCCGCCGAGCGGTGCCCAACAGTCCCGGCCATGGTGGCGGAAATGGCGCTGGCGCACCGAGTCGGGACATCGACGGAGCAGGCGTATCTGCGCAGTGATCTACGGGATATGCGGCGTGCGTTGATGGACGCATGGGGCCGGTTCGTGGCGCCGTCTCTTTCGGGCTCGGCTGGCAACGTCGTAGCGTTGGCCCAGGCGGCACGCTGATGGCCAGAACCGACCACACTGGCCTTGATCCGGTCAATTTTTGCCTGTCGGATGGTGACCGGCGGATGGTCGCGGCGCGGCTGGGATTGCCGGCGGATGAAGCTGTCGTGCTGGTCGAGCTGCTAGAGGACGAATGCCGGGCGCATTTGGAGCGGCAGGCGGTCGAATGGCAGGAAAAGGAACCGCTCTTGCCCGAAGCGGCGCTTTTCGCCGTTTGGACCGATGCGGAACGAGACAAATTCGGTCGCATTGGAGCGCTGGCCGCCGCGCTAGTCAAGGCATTGGGTGAAGTCGAAAAAGGCATTGAGATAGATGGCCATGGTGTGAATGCGGATTTCGCGATCTATCTGGCCGGCCTTTATGGTGTCGGCGCGCCCGGCGCAGATCCGGGTGATCGATGGCGTGAGCTATGGGAGGGTGCGCCTGGCGCCGTCGCGGGCGCGCTGTCGACGCTCGAGCGCATCGGGACGTCGGCGAAATTGGCTATGCCACCGCGCGTGACTGCCGGCAAAAAGGGGCATTGGCTTGCCCGGCTGGTCCTGAAAATGCGGGATCATCTAGATTGGGCTTTGCCGGTAGGCTCGAGCGCGCGCGAGATGTTGGAACATGCGCCTGCCAGCGGGAAAAGCCCGTTGGTGCTGACGGTGGGTATCGGCCTGCATTCGATGCGAGTGGCAATAAGGGCCAACTCTGGTGATCCTGACATCGTCCCGGATTTGAAGGACTTGCCAGCGCAAATCGGGCGAATTTTGGCGGCGGATAGGGCGGAGCGAGACCGGCTAGACGCGGAATTGGGACAAAATTCCGCGTAATTATCGTCCGATTTTGTCCCGGTATAGTTGTGGTCGCGCTTAATGGTGTGTGTATTGAAGGTCTCCGCAGTGTCCGAACGTGTTCGGGCGCATAGTGGAGAAAACAATGACAGCAGCAGCAATTGTTGACCCGCATCAAGCGGCGCCATTGGCCTATGACATCACGACTGCCATCCGCATTTCAACCATCGGGCGCACGAAACTCTATGAGTTGATCGCCGAAGGGCGCCTTGCGACAAGCAAAATCGGCAACCGCCGTGTGGTCTTGGCTGATAGCCTCCACCGATTGATTGCCGAGGGCTATTGAAGTGGCGCGCGCCCCCGCCGCGCGGCGCGGCAGGGGCGGGGAAATGCTGGCGGGCGCTTCCTTCGCTCAGAATAACTTGGCCGATCTGCGCGCGCAACACCTGGTTGCGCGCTTTGCCCTACCGCTTGCGACGGCTGCGCTCGTTGCGGCCTTGGCCTTCGGCGGGAGCGATCGATGACAGGTTTCATCGCGCTGCACCGCGCGGCTTTCACACATCCAATCTTGAAGGATGCCGAACGCTTCCGCGCTTGGTTCTGGCTGATCGCCCATGCTGCGTGGAAGTCAACGAAGCACAATGCTCGAGGGCACACCATCACGGTTGAGCGCGGCCAACTCTGCGCGGGGCGCGAGTATCTGGCGAAAGAGTGGGGCTGGTCGCCAAGCGCGGTGGAGCGGTTTTTGGCCCGTCTCGAAACCGAACAGATGATCGAACGGGAAACCGGACAGAAAAAGACGGTCATAACCATCTGCAATTACGACAAATATCAAGATTCTTCGGGGGAAACCGGACAGACAACCGAACACAAAGCCGAACAGAAATCGGACAGAAATCGGACAGATAAAGAAGAAGGAAACAAGGGAACAAGAGAAACCCCCTTTAATCCCCCTTCGATCAAGATGGCTTTGCCAAAGGATTGGGAACCGGACCTCACGCCCGCCGCCGCCGCTATCGTGGCGGCATGGCCAGCCGGCATGCTTGCCACCGAAATCGAGAAGTTCCGCGACCATGCGGCGGCAAAGGGTCGGCGCCAGGTCGATTGGCAAGCCGCTTTCAGAGTGTGGATTACGAACGCCAACGAGTGGAGAAACCGAGATGGAACAAGGAACGCTGCCCAGCGTGCCGGCTCGATGCGATCGATCGGCGAACGAGTTGCGCGCGCCTATGCCACGCAACCTTGATGCATTGACCCCGGTGCCAGCACCTGTGGCTATTGCGGAACTGACTGCGATCCTCGCGCTTTGTGCGCCGGCAGCCATGAGCGAAGCGCACCGCGAGGAGTTCCTACACGTTGCTTATCAGACGCTTGCACACCTACCACCTGACCTGTTCGTTGATGCAGCGCGCAGCGCGCGTGTCTGTTGCAAACACCCGGCGCAGGTAGTCCCCCATATCGCTGCTCATGCTGCTGAGCGCCAGGCACTGCGCGACCGGCTGAAGGCCGGTCCGCAGTGCGGGTTGATTGCAGACCACACTCACGCGCCCCGGACCTGGTGGCGCCCGGACGCGGATGAGCTGGCACGGGCGAAGGCGGAAGTGGCCGATGCCATAGCAGCCGGAGCCAAGCCGACCGAGCGACCCATGCTGGAGCAAGAGCAGCAGAGCGCCCGCGGAGACAGGCCATGAGCTTGCGCGCCGACGCGAACGCACGATTTCGCGCGCGCCGAGACCGGAACGTGCGGAAGTGCGTAACATTGTTGCGTAGGTGGAGGCCCACCCCCCAAGGGGGTTTAGATCCCATGCCGTCGGCTCCGTGCAACCGCAGTTGGAGTTACGCAGAGATTTTTTTTCGCCCTCTCACATTTTGCGGCATGGTGGGCGCACCGCACAGGAAAATAAATCGGGCGACGGCGGTGCGTGACGCTGGTGGCGCGCCACTCGCAAATGCCCGAGGTGGCGCGGATTTCGGCCATTTCGCGCAGAGTAATGCCTGCCCGGATGGATCGCTGCCCGGAATATTTTTCCAGTTATTTTTATCGCGCATTTTTTGCCATGGTGCGGAAAAAAATATTCCCGAGCGAAGGGGGGCGGCATGCGCGATCACCGCCCGCTAACGGCCGCGCCCCCCGCCATCCCAGCGCCCGATGTCGACATAGCAACCCTGCGGCGCTGGGCTGCCCAGTTGCAGCCGGCGCACCGCGAAGCGATTGCCCACCTGTTTAGCCCCGCCGCGATCGAGGCGGCCACGATCGCGCGGCGCGATGCCCTCGTGGTGTCGATGATTGCCGGCCGCCAAGGCTCATCGCTTGGCCTAGGGCCTGTGGGGATTCAGGATTCCCAAGACGGCGGAGATATGATTCACACTTTTGATGGATCGCTTCGTACTGACAGATGCCCAATGGGCAAAAATCGAGCCGCATTGCCTGGGCA
>Ga0207713_1002377_pt1 | contig 13751 bp, 11 predicted proteins | sample KBSS64metaG_FD_184404 | JGI IMG/M metagenome (GOLD analysis project Ga0207713, IMG submission 184404) | Switchgrass rhizosphere microbial communities from Kellogg Biological Station, Michigan, USA - KBS S6-4 metaG (SPAdes) (version 2) | ecosystem: Host-associated > Plants > Roots > Rhizosphere >...
CACTGTCGATTGTGACAGGCGCGTTAAGGGACCCTGGCTCGCGGCAACGGATTCTCGTCCGCTTGCCTCTATCAGTTGATAAAGCGTGTCATATCGATAGTGGTTGGTGGGGTCAGTACGCTGGTTTCTGAAGTAGCGTATCGCTGCGACCGAGTCCCGGATCCGAGTGATATTGCCGACAGGATCGTAGGTGTAGGCAAGGTCCTGGAGAGCATGGCCTGAACGACTTGAGGTGAGTTGCAACAGGCGATCGCTTTGTAGGTCATAACGGCGAGTTGTTGTTACACCATTACCGGCAGTTTCGTGCTCGATCTGACCACTGACGTTGTAGCGCCTGTTACTGAGTAGCGTTTTGTCCGGCAGATGCCTGCGTTTGAGGGCCACCTGTATGAGCTGGCCTGCGATGTCATAGCCCAATAGCCTTTGGTTGTTCCGAGCATCGGTTTGGCTCACCAGATTGCCCAGGGCATTGAAACGCCATTGGGTGGTTTCACCTTCGGTTTCGAGTTTGCTGTCGCGGTCAGTCAGGCGCTCTGGCCAATCGACAGTGGACAGCTCGTTCATGAACTGTCGGGATTCGCTTAACCGAGTGCCCGCGAGGTTGTATTCCTCGAGATGCAGGCAGCCAGCCGTGTCGTCGTGGCGAATAAGGCGTCCGCACTGATTATGTGGACTGTACTCGGCGCCGCTGTCGGCATAGAACATCCGCTCAGTTGTGGCAGAAGCAGCGTTGACAGCTTGCTCTGAGATGGCGATCGGGCGTAACAGGTTGTCGTACTCGATCTGACGTTGATTGTTCCGACCATCCCACTCGAATCGAAGCTCGCCGCTGGCCCCCGGCAGTCTTGCTTTCCAGCCGGCGTCAACGCTGCTGTTCAGTAATGGTTCGCGGGAGAGCCCGTACACCATGCTCAGATTAGGCTGGCCTTGCGTTGCCCACAGACGTGGGTCCCACCCAGAGCTCAGGTGTCCGTTCGGGTTGTAGGCCTGGCGATTGATTCGCGGTTCAGGTGATTGTTCCAGGTGGGCACGGTAGTAGGTCACGGTACGAATCGAGTGGCGGCGCGGGTCCTGTGCCATCAGGGTTGGGGTGGCGTCGTGAATGTTGTTCGGCAGGAAGTTGGCCATGTGATAGTCGCGCGCTTATGGAAAGTTCCAATGTATGCGCCTGGCCTTGAGCTTTTTAACTATCAGAAATGACACGTTTATGTCTGTTTGTGAGCACCAGTGGGTGAGGGTGCAAAGCGGCGCCTGTGGGGGTTGGCGCCGGTTGGGTCTTTTGGAATCAGCTTACTTCTTAACCAACGCCGAACACGCTGCCTTATAGGCCTCGTGCTGATATTTGTTCAGCGTATCCGGCAGCTCGACATTGAATTTCTTGCACTGCGCCGTGATGGTCTGCGGCGACAGCAGCGTCACTTCGCAATTCTCCAGTAACTGGAAAACCCCTTCGATCTTGAACGTGGTCGGACCACCGGCAAACTCACCTTTCTTGCTGCGCTTCTTGATCGCGATACGGTCGATGGAGTTCTCGCGCACAAACGAAGCGACCTGGGCTGCGAACACTTTGACGTTGGCGGCTTCGTCGTCATCGTCCAGGGCAATTTTCTTGGTGGCGAGCGCGACATGGCTCAGCGCCAGACCGTCCAGCGTGGCCACGGCGATGATCGCTTCGCTGCCTTTGATTTCGATGCCGCAGACTTTCATGTTGAATCCCTTTACTGGCTGAAGCGTGCAGCTTACAGCTCAAGTTGAGTGGCGGTGATACCAAACGCCGCGGCGATCTTTTCGCGGCTGGCCTTGCGAGGCTTGGCGACCGTTTCCTGTTGGGCAAATGCCGGCTGGGATATACCCATTCGTTTGGCCACTTCATCCTGGGTAAGGTTCAAGTGTTCGCGCCAGGCGCGGATTGGGGTAGCGCCATCGACAATGCGGCTCACCACCTCATGGGGGATCAAATCGGGCTCGATTTTCTGCGCCACGTATTGCGCATAGGGAATGACAACAAAGGCTGGATTGCCTTCGGCGTCGTTGATGATTTGGATGTCAGTAGGTGCGTTCATCGCGGAAAAATATAAGTCTTTTATAAGGTTTCGAATCTTTGCTTATATTTTTATGGTTGGCTATCAACAACATTTTTCGGCATGTTGCGTGAAAAGCTCGCAGAACAACGGCTTTGGACAGACGCTGTAGGTCAGATCAAAGTGCTTTGGGGGAAAGGGCTTTTTGGCGATTGAAAGCTGGAAGTAGTGCCAGCTTTCACCGGAATATTCAGGACTATTCCTGCCCAATCGACTCCAAAAACTCCGACCGTTCATCACTCATCCGCGCAATGCAGTCGTTCTGGGCAATGGTGAACGCCTTGCTGCCACTCGTGGCCGGAAAGGCTTCGACGGCGCAGTCGGCATCCCGGGTCTTCAGCCATTGCTGTTGGGCGGCCTTGAGCTTGGCGGTGATGTCGGCCAGTTGCGACGGGTTTTTGCCGTATTGCGACTGCATGCGGTCGGCCAGGCCCTGGAGGTTTTCCTTGAGCAGGTCTTCGGCGGTGGTTTTGCTGAAGGCCGAGCACTCGAGGGTCTGGACGTCGTTTTCGACTTTATCGCACGGGTTGTCGTCGGACTCCTGCGCTGCGTGTACGCCGGTCGCAATCAGTGCCAAAGCCAGAAGGATGGATTTCATTCAGGTCGCCGCTCTATTCCAGTGATGCAGCGAATTCTGGCCCAAGCCGAGGGCCTTGAACAGGTCGCTGATTGTGCCTGGCGACGACCCTTTGTCGCGGATTGACGCTTTCGGCAAACCCCCTGTCGTTTTTGCACCCGGTCGCCGAGGCACCGAGGCATATGCTGGCCCCAAAGCGCCGGCAGACGATTCGGCGCATGAATCGCTAATAAGGGGACAGCCTGATGAGCCCAGCCGAATTGCACGCCGACAGCATCGTTATCGACGGGCTGATTATTGCCAAGTGGAACCGTGAACTGTTCGAAGACATGCGCAAGGGCGGTTTGACCGCAGCCAACTGCACCGTGTCGGTGTGGGAGGGCTTTCAGGCCACCGTCAACAACATTGCCGCGAGCCAGAAGCTGATCCGCGAGAACAGCGACCTGGTGATGCCGGTGCGTACCACCGCCGACATCCGCAAGGCCAAGGAGCAGGGCAAGACCGGCATCCTCTTCGGCTTCCAGAATGCCCATGCCTACGAAGACCAGATCGGCTATGTCGAGGTGTTCAAGCAGCTCGGCGTGGGCATCGTGCAGATGTGCTACAACACCCAGAACCTGGTGGGCACCGGTTGCTACGAGCGTGATGGCGGCCTGTCGGGCTTCGGTCGCGAAATCGTCGCCGAGATGAACCGCGTTGGCGTGATGTGCGACCTGTCTCACGTCGGCTCCAAGACTTCCGAAGAAGTCATCCTCGAGTCGAAAAAGCCGGTTTGCTACTCCCATTGCCTGCCGTCGGGGCTCAAGGAGCACCCGCGCAACAAGTCCGATGAAGAACTCAAGTTCATTGCCGACCACGGCGGCTTTGTTGGCGTCACGATGTTCGCGCCATTCCTCGCCAAGGGTATCGACTCGACCATCGACGACTACGCCGAAGCCATCGAGTACGTGATGAACATCGTCGGCGAAGACGCCATCGGCATCGGCACCGACTTCACCCAGGGCCATGGCCAGGATTTCTTCGAATACCTGACCCACGACAAGGGCTACGCCCGCCGCCTGACCAGCTTCGGCAAGATCATCAACCCGCTGGGCATCCGCACCGTGGGCGAGTTCCCGAACCTGACCGAAACCCTGCTCAAGCGCGGCCACTCCGAGCGAGTGGTGCGCAAGATCATGGGCGAAAACTGGGTGAGCGTCCTCAAGGACGTCTGGGGCGAGTAAGCCACTGCACCTCTGAATCCTTTCCCCCGGCCGCCCGCGCCGGGGGCAACAACAAAATTTTTCTGGAGTTAAGTTTCCATGGCCAAGATCGCCCCGCAATTGCCAATCGAAGTCGACAGCGAGACCGGTGTCTGGACGTCCGACGCCCTGCCGATGCTGTACGTGCCACGGCATTTCTTCGTCAACAACCACATGGGCATCGAGGAAGTGCTGGGCGCTGAAGCCTATGCCGAAATCCTCTACAAGGCCGGCTACAAGTCCGCCTGGCACTGGTGTGAAAAGGAAGCCGAATGCCATGGCCTGGAAGGCGTCGCGGTGTTCGAGCACTACATGAAGCGCCTGTCGCAGCGCGGCTGGGGCCTGTTCAAGATCCAGGACATCGACCTCGACAAAGGCACCGCCAGCGTCAAGCTCGAACACTCGGCGTTCGTCTACGTGTACGGCAAGGTCGGGCGCAAGGTCGACTACATGTTCACTGGCTGGTTTGCCGGCGCGATGGACCAGATCCTCGCCGCTCGCGGCAGCAAGATCCGCACCGTGGCCGAGCAAGTCTACGGTGGCTCCGAAGAGGGCCACGAAGACGGCTTGTTCATCGTCAAGCCGTTGTAAGTCGAGGAACCCGCCATGGCTTTCGAAGCAATGTTCCAGCCGATCCAGATCGGCAAACTGACCATCCGTAACCGCGTGCTCAGCACCGCGCACGCCGAGGTTTATGCCACCGACGGCGGCATGACCACCGATCGGTACGTCAAGTACTACGAAGAGAAAGCCAAGGGCGGGATCGGCCTGGCGATTTGCGGCGGTTCGTCCGTGGTGGCCATCGACAGCCCGCAGGAATGGTGGAGTTCGGTGAACCTGTCCACCGACCGCATCATTCCGCACTTCCAGAATCTGGCCGATGCCATGCATAAGCACGGCGCCAAGATCATGATCCAGATTACCCACATGGGCCGTCGCTCGCGTTGGGACGGCTTCAACTGGCCGACGCTGATGTCGCCGTCGGGTGTGCGCGAGCCGGTGCACCGTGCCACTTGCAAAACCATCGAGCCGGAAGAGATCTGGCGGGTGATCGGTAACTACGCTCAAGCGGCTCGCCGCGCCAAGGCCGGTGGCCTGGACGGTGTTGAACTGTCGGCGGTGCACCAGCACATGATCGACCAGTTCTGGAGCCCGCGGGTCAACAAGCGTACCGACGAATGGGGCGGCACCTTCGAAGGCCGGATGAAGTTCGGTCTGGAAGTCTTGAAAGCCGTACGCGCCGAGGTCGGTGACGATTTCTGCGTGGGCATGCGCATCTGTGGTGACGAGTTCCACCCGGACGGCCTGTCCCACGAAGACATGAAGCAGATCGCCAAGTATTACGACGATACCGGCATGCTCGACTTCATCGGCGTCGTGGGTTCGGGTTGCGACACCCACAACACCCTGGCCAACGTGATTCCGAACATGAGTTATCCGCCGGAGCCGTTCCTGCATCTGGCTGCCGGCATCAAGGAAGTGGTCAAGGTCCCCGTGCTGCACGCGCAGAACATCAAGGACCCGAACCAGGCCACGCGTATCCTGGAAGGCGGTTACGTCGACATGGTCGGCATGACCCGCGCGCACATCGCCGACCCGCACCTGATCGCCAAGATCAAGATGGGCCAGATCGACCAGATCAAACAATGCGTCGGTGCCAACTACTGTATCGACCGTCAGTACCAGGGCCTGGATGTGCTGTGCATTCAGAACGCCGCGACTTCTCGTGAATACATGGGCCTGCCGCACATCATCGAAAAAACCACTGGCGTGAAACGCAAGGTGGTGGTGGTCGGCGCCGGTCCTGCCGGGATGGAGGCCGCCCGCGTGGCCGCCGAGCGTGGCCACGACGTGACCCTGTTCGAGAAAAAGGAATTCATCGGCGGGCAGATCACCACCGCATCGAAAGCCCCGCAACGGGACCAGATCGCCGGTATCACCCGCTGGTATCAACTGGAACTGGCACGGTTGAAAGTCGACCTGCGCCTGGGTACCGCGGCTGACGCGCCAACCATCATGGACCTGCGTCCGGACGTGGTAGTGCTGGCAGTCGGCGGTCATCCGTTCATCGAGCAGAACGAACACTGGGGCGCGGCTGAAGGCCTGGTGGTCAGCAGCTGGGACATCCTCGACGGCAAGGTTGCACCGGGCAAGAACGTGCTGGTCTACGACACCATTTGCGAATTCACCGGCATGTCGACCGCTGACTTCATCGCGGACAAGGGCAGCCAGGTCGAGATCGTTACCGACGACATCAAGCCGGGCGTGGCCATTGGGGGCACATCGTTCCCGACTTACTACCGCAGCATGTACCCGAAAGAAGTGATCATGACCGGCGACATGATGCTGGAGAAGGTCTACCGCGAAGGCGACAAGCTGGTGGCGGTGCTGGAAAACGAATACACCGGTGCCAAAGAGGAGCGGGTGGTTGACCAGGTGGTCGTGGAAAACGGCGTGCGTCCGGACGAAGAAATCTACTACGCGCTGAAGGAAGGCTCGCGCAACAAAGGCCAGATCGACGTCGAAGCCTTGTTCGCGATCAAGCCGCAACCTTGCCTGGAACAGAGCGGCGACGGCTACCTGCTGTTCCGCATCGGCGACTGCGTGGCCCAGCGTAACGTACACGCGGCGATCTATGACGCGCTGCGGTTGTGCAAGGATTTCTAAAGGCTGCACTTGACCCTGTGGGAGCGGGCTTGCCCGCGAATGCAATCTGTCTGCCGACATTGATGTCGACCGACCCACCGCTTTCGCGGGCAAGCCCGCTCCCACAGGAACCGCTGACCGCGTTTCTCCAAGATGTTCTGGTGGGAGCTTCACCATGTTGAACACCCTTCTTCCAATCCTGTTGTTCGCCGCCCTGGGCCTTGGTGTCCTGGGCGCGTTGCGGCGGGTGGCCATGTGGCGCCGGGGCCGGGCTTCGAAAGTCGACCTGATCGGTGGACTGTTCGCCATGCCCAAGCGCTACATGGTCGACTTGCACCATGTGGTGGCGCGGGACAAATACATCGCCAACACCCACGTCGCCACGGCCGGCGGTGCGGTGGCGTCCATCGTGCTGGCGATTCTGGTGCACGGTTTTGGCCTGCATAACCGCTTCCTCGGCTATGCGCTGCTGCTGATGACGGCGGTCATGTTCGTCGGCGCGATCTTCGTTTACCTGCGTCGGCGCAACCCGCCATCGCGCCTGTCGAAAGGTCCGTGGATGCGCCTGCCGAAAAGCCTGCTGGCATTCTCGGCCTCGTTCTTCCTGTTGACCCTGCCGGTGGCGGGCATCCTCCCGGAAAACTTCGGCGGTTGGCTGTTGGCAGCGATTCTCGGGGTTGGCGTGTTGTGGGGTGTGTCGGAGCTGTTCTTCGGCATGACCTGGGGCGGGCCGATGAAGCACGCCTTTGCCGGCGCCTTGCACTTGGCCTGGCACCGCCGCGCGGAGCGTTTTGGCGGCGGCCGTTCCACCGGTTTGAAGCCGCTGGACCTTAGCGACCTGAGTGCGCCACTGGGCGTGGAAAAACCCAAGGATTTCACCTGGAACCAATTGCTCGGCTTCGACGCCTGCGTACAGTGCGGTAAATGCGAAGCCGCGTGCCCGGCCTTCGCTGCCGGCCAGCCGCTGAACCCGAAAAAACTGATTCAGGACATGGTCGTCGGCCTGGCCGGTGGCACCGATGCAAAATTCGCTGGCAGCCCATATCCCGGCAAAGCGATTGGCGAGCACGCTGGCAATCCGCATCAACCGATCGTCAACGGTCTGGTGGACGCCGAGACCCTGTGGTCGTGCACAACTTGCCGCGCCTGCGTCGAGGAGTGCCCGATGATGATCGAGCACGTCGATGCCATCGTCGACATGCGCCGTCACCTGACCCTGGAAAAAGGCGCGACCCCGAACAAGGGCGCCGAAGTCCTGGAAAACCTGATCGCCACCGACAACCCGGGCGGCTTTGCGCCGGGCGGGCGGATGAACTGGGCGGCGGACTTGAACCTCAACCTGCTCAGCGAAAAGAAATCCACCGACGTGCTGTTCTGGGTCGGCGACGGCGCCTTCGACATGCGCAACCAGCGCACCCTGCGCGCCTTCGTCAAAGTGCTCAAGGCGGCGAAAATCGACTTCGCCGTGCTCGGCCTCGAAGAACGCGACAGCGGTGACGTGGCCCGGCGCCTGGGCGATGAAGCGACTTTCCAGCTGTTGGCCAAGCGCAACATCCAGACCCTGGCCAAGTACAGCTTCAACCGCATCGTCACCTGCGATCCGCACAGTTTCCATGTGCTGAAAAACGAATATGGCGCCTTCGACGGCAACTACCTGGTGCAGCACCACAGCACTTACATGGCGGAAATCATCGATGCTGGCGCGCTCAATCTTGGCCAGCACAAAGGCGACAGCGTGACCTACCACGACCCGTGCTACCTCGGCCGCTACAACGGCGAATACGAGGCGCCGCGCCAGGTGTTGCGCGCGCTCGGGATCGAAGTGAAAGAGATGCAACGCTCCGGTTTCCGCTCCCGCTGCTGCGGCGGTGGCGGCGGTGCGCCGATCACCGACATTCCGGGCAAGCAACGCATTCCTGACATGCGCATGGAAGACATCCGCGAAACCGGTGCCGAACTGGTGGCCGTGGGTTGTCCACAGTGCACCGCGATGCTTGAAGGCGTGGTCGAACCCCGGCCGCTGATCAAGGACATCGCCGAACTGGTGGCCGACGCGTTGCTCGACGACGCCGCGCCTGCCAAGACACCCGTCAAGCGCGAACCTGCGGAGGCCCACTGATGAGCGACATTATCCGCCGCGACCCGCGGGCCGAATGGATCGCCCGCAACCGTCTGCATCCATTGCACGCGGCCATGCAACCGGCGCAACACAGCTGGATGGGGCCTAACGGTGTCATCCGCAAGAATCCCCATGGCATTGGCTTTATCGGCCCCAATGGCATCAAGCGCATCGACCGCAGTGGCGCCCAGCAGGGCGGGACGACTAAACGTTCAGCCGCGGTTGAAGTGCAATTGCCATTGCATCAGGTGGCCGCACCGGCGTTTTACATCAGCGTGGTGCCGGATATGGTCGGTGGCCGCTTGAGCAGTCACGACCGCGACCTGCTGGGCCTGGCCCATCAACTGGCCGGCAAGGACGGCGCGGTGCTGGCCGTGGTGTTCGGCGAGCACAAGGAAAGCGCTTTTGCCACGGCGGGCGTGGACCGCCTGCTGGTGTTGGAAGGCGAAGCATTCAGCGGTTATGCACCGGAGCAACGGGTCCAGGGCCTGCGGGCTGTGGATAACCAGTTCAGCCCGCGCCACTGGTTGTTGCCGGACAGTCGCACCGGTGGCGGGGAACTGGGTCGGCGCTTTGCCGCCGCCCTGGGCGAACGCCCGGCCACACGGGTCTGGCAGGTCAAGGATCAGGAGTGCATCGGCCGCGCCGGTGCTGGTCTGCAAGACCTTGCCCGTCCGCTGGCGCGCTTGATTCTGGCGGCTGCCGAGTGCGCCGAGCCGGTGAGTGAAACCCGTCATGAAGCATTGCCGGTGGAGTTATCCACAACCGTGGCGCGCAGCCTGTCGCGGATCGAAGATCTGGGCGCTGTGGCGGTGGACCCGGCGGCGATTCCGATGGCCGAGGCCGAGTTCATTTTCTCCGGCGGCAACGGGGTCAAGGACTGGGGACTTTTCCACAGGACCGCCGAAGCCCTTGGCGCGACCGAAGGCGCATCCCGGGTGGCGGTGGACGATGGCTTCATGGCCCGCGATCGTCAGGTTGGTGCATCCGGTACCTGGGTGACTGCACGGGTCTATGTGGCCGTGGGGATTTCCGGGGCGATCCAGCACCTGCAGGGCATCGGTGCCTGCGACAAGGTGGTGGCGATCAACCTCGACCCTGGCTGCGACATGATCAAGCGTGCCGACCTCTCGGTGATCGGCGAGAGCGCGGAGATTCTTCAAGCCTTGATCGACGCGGTAGAGGCTTACCGCAACGACGCCAAGCGCGATGCGGCTTAAGGGAAGGAAAGGGTTATGAGCACGAAAATCATCAGCCTGGTGTCCATCGGCGCCCACCCGACGTCCGGTCGGCCGCGTCGCGCGGAACAGGATGCGCGGGCGGTGGAACTGGGCCTGCAGCTGGCTGGGGATAACTTACAGGTGCTGCATGCCGGCGATGTCGCCGAGCCTGCGCTGCGCGCCTACCTGGGCATGGGCCTGGAACAGTTGCATGTGCTTGAGCAGCCCGAGGGGGCCGATGCGCTGCCGGCATTGACCGAGTATCTGCGCGATGCCGGTGCTCAGGTGGTGTTGACCGGCAGCCAGGCGGAAACCGGTGAAGGTTCGGGCATGTTGCCCTTCCTGCTGGCTGAAAGCCTGGGCTGGCCGCTGGTGGTGGGGCTGGCACAGGTCGAGTCCATCGATGGCGGTTCGGCGCTGGTGCTGCAAGCCTTGCCGCGCGGTCAACGTCGTCGGCTGAAGGTGCGCCTGCCGTTTCTGGCAACGGTGGACAACGCCGCGCCCAAGCCTCGTCAGAGCGCGTATGGCCCGGCCCGACGCGGCGTGCTGCAAGCGCAGGACGTTGAAGTCATCGATGATGAGCTGCTCGCGGTCGCCAGCCTGCAACCGGCCAAGCCACGGCCCAAGCGCCTGAAAGTAATCAAGGCCAAGAGCGGCGCCGACCGCATGAAAGCCGCGACGGCCAAGGCCAGTGGTGGAGGCGGGCAGGTGCTCAAGGGCGTGACGGCACAAGCGGGGGCTGAAGCGATCCTCAAGTTGCTGATTGAAGAGGGTGTGGTCCGCTGACAAATAGTCACCCTGGATCAAATGTGGGAGCGGGCTTGCTCGCGAAGGGGGCGTGTCAGTCGACATGAATATCGCCTGGCCCGCCGCTTTCGCGAGCAAGCCCGCTCCCACAGATAAAGCTTCATCTCACCGACATTCATGGGGGAACAATGGCCGTTGAATTTCGTTCGGCAGTGCGCGCCGATGCGCGTGAGATTGCGCGGTTGTTCCAGATTTCATCCGAGGGCGCTTCAGATTACATCTGGAGTCAGATCGCAGAGCCCGGGCAGGATCTGTTGGACGTCGGTGCCATTCGCTATGCCCGGGACGACGTCGATTTCTCCTACCAGAACTGCCTGATTGCCGAGGCCGATGGCCAGGTCATTGGCATGATGCACAGTTACGCGATGCGCCAAGATCCACTGGCGGTCCCGACGACCGACCCGGTGCTGGCGCCTTATGCCGACATGGAAGTGCCCGATACCCTGTATATCTCCAGCCTGGCCCTGCATGAAGGCTGGCGTAACCGGGGGCTGGGCAAGCAGTTTCTCGCCCATGCCCAAGAACGTGCCGACCGGCTGGGGCTCAATGGCCTGAGCCTGATCGACTATGCCGCCAACACGGGCGCCCGGCGTTTTTACGAGCGACACGGCTTCGGAATCATCAAGACCTGCCAAGTTACCCCTCACCCCATGATCCGCGTCACGGGTGATGCCTATCTTATGCACAGACCCTGAGCTGGATAGGGGGTTGTTCGAACCGCGACAGTTATCCACAGCGCCCCCCATCTTTTTTCTGGCTCCACGCTGACAAGGACGGTGAGCTACAGTTTTCTATGCGCTGATCAAGGGTGCGGCACGCTTTCGGGAGTTTTCAGACATTCAGCGCTGACTCATAAAACCCGGTTTTATGACTGGCTTGAATATGAAGACTTTCGCTCTTTTGGCGCTCTTTGCTACGGCCATGTGGGTATCCACAGGCCTGGTGTCTGCCGTCCAGACAAAAGCGCCCGTGGCCGATCTGGACTTTTATCAGTGGGTCGAGACCGAACAGGGGCGTAACGCGTCCCTGGCTCAGTTGCGGCAACAGTGCGACAAGGTGCCGGATGCCGATAAGCACCTCGACTGTTCGGTGACGGTCCTGGCCAGAATGCTCGAGGCCAAGGTCGCCAACCAACTCCCCGAATACTATCTGGCGATCAAGAGCAGGCATGCTCGGGCGATAGAGTCCAGCACCGATCTGAAACCCCTGTTCTCCATGTTCGGCGACAAATCACTGGCTATCCTGGCGACGACTGGCAATTTCTCGGTCAGCGGTTCGGTGCGGCATGAGGTACTGCCGCTGCATCCGTATGCCAACGACTTTTACATCGCGCAGGAAGTGCTGCCATTTATCGATGTCGGTGCGGCCAACGGTGTCTCGGCGCGTTTTGTACTGGACACGGGGGCACCGCAAACCCGGGTCAACATCGACACTGCGAAACAGATGGGCATCAGGTTGTTGCCCGATGCTCAGTATCGCTACAGCACGTTTTATGGCGAAAAGGGCCTGGCCGCCAGGCTGGGCATTCTCCGGTCACTCAAAGTCGGCACACGCGAGTTCAGGAATGTCCTGGTGTTTGTCAGCGATCGGGATAATTTGTTGGGGCTGGACCTGGTCAGCAAACTGGGGCGTTTGAAGATCACCAGAAGCGCCCTGGAACTCAATCCTGCGCCTGTCAGGCGCTGTGATGCGTTCATTGCCTTTAGCCGCCAGGATCTCAACCAGCGGCTGGTGGTGGCCGCTCAGCTGGATCGCAGGACAACGCAGGCCATCATCGATACGGGAAATGTCGACTACCTGACGGCCGCGTCACCTGGCAGGCAGGTCAATGCCGTGCAGGCACTGGCACCAGGAAGCTCGAACGGTTACACCGGCGACAACAGGCACTTTCAACGCTTCGACGGCGTATTGGTCATGCAAGGCAACATCATGGCGGTCAGCTACAAATACTACCCGGGCTTCACCATCCCGCCGTCGCTGCTGGGCGGGCAATACGTGCCGTCGATATTGCTCGGTTGGCGCGCCTTCAAGGACTTTGAATTGAACCTGGACCTGAACTCAGGTCGCTCATGCTTCAATAAAGTCTGAATCGTTGGAGTTTACCCACAATCCCTGTTGGTGGTTCTGTGGATAACATGTTCGCCCCTCGCTGCACCCCATACAAATCAAGACCTGCAGGGCGTCGTTCAAAAAACAACCAGCCTGGTTCGTGGTTTTTCCAAGCTTTTTCAAGGGGATAAGTGCTGCTGTTAACGCAGACTTGCCCCCAATCTCTGTTGGCGCTTCTGTGGATAAGATGTTTGCTATCGGCTGCAGGCCTTATAAATAGCGGTGCGCAGGCGTCTGATCATAAAGTGATCAAAAGGTGGTTTTGCATTGCCGGCTTTCACGCAAACGCTGGATTTTTCAAGGTTTCAGCGGTTTTCCACAGAGCCTTCCAAGTTAACCCCAAAGTCTGTTGGCGCTTCTGTGGATAAGGTGTTTGCTATCCTCTGAACGCCATGCAGGCCGTGGCTTTCAGGGTTTCGATCAAAAAACGACCAGTCCATCCGTAGGAGCAGGCTTCTGGATAAGTCACGGTTTTTCTTTGGTTTTCGTGAAGAAAATTCCCAGCATTTCCACAGTTGTCCCCAATAGCTGTGGGTGGAGATGTGGATAACTTGTTTGCGGAAGGCTGGGAGGTGCGGCGGGCATAGGTCTGAACGAGATAGCTCATATTTCGTACAGTTCTATGAATGACGGGCAAGCCCCCTGTAGGAGCGAGCCTGCTCGCGATGGACGTTAACGATAACGTTGGCAACCTGACACCCGGCGGCGTTCTCAGGCTCATCGCGAGCAAGCTCGCTCCTACAGGGAGTGGATTTAGCCTTGGACTGGAACGCCTTTGAGGTACGGCGCAGGCTCGGCCCCCAGGTTGCTCAGCAGGCGCTCGCTGTACCAGTCCACGAAGTTCACCACGCCGAACTCATAGGTCTTGGAGTACGGGCCTGGCTGGTACGCGGTGGAGTTGATGCCGCGCTGGTTCTCTTCGGCCAGGCGACGGTCCTGGTCGTTGGTCGC
>Ga0207713_1002384_pt1 | contig 13728 bp, 7 predicted proteins | sample KBSS64metaG_FD_184404 | JGI IMG/M metagenome (GOLD analysis project Ga0207713, IMG submission 184404) | Switchgrass rhizosphere microbial communities from Kellogg Biological Station, Michigan, USA - KBS S6-4 metaG (SPAdes) (version 2) | ecosystem: Host-associated > Plants > Roots > Rhizosphere >...
ATAAGGGTGCTGGGATGGGTGTTCTGGTGGTCGACCCTGAATAAACGCAGGCCACCCATACCCTTTCTGTAAACACATCACTGTGTAGCAGCTGGCGAAGCTGCTACCAGTCACGGAATAGCTCTAGGTCGCACACCACGCTGGGAATTCCCCCAAAAAATCAGTATGCTGCGCCCCACATTTGCGCATCGACCCGCCTCGCGGCGTCAGATCGCACCGACAAGGCAGATGACTTTCTCGCCAAGTCCCACAGCCGGACGCAAGATCCGGGTGTACGTTTTGAAGGCTGGCGCGGTTTACCAAAAATGATCCAAGCCAGTCCCCGAGAAGCCGGCCACAAGCCGGCTTTTTAATGTCTTTTTGAAAGCCATTCTCATCTACTGAAAACCGCTAGAGCCTTGCTAGATCAAGGGTTTCAGCCTATTTTCGTTCCCGTGACTTCCGTTTTGATCCGAGGCGTTCCACGCGTAAGTGGGGGAACAAGTGGGGGAACAGAGGGCGAAAAAATGGGCAAACTGACCGCTAATCGAGTCAAAAATCTGGTTGAGGCTGGGACGTACGAAGACGGAGAAGGGCTTCGCCTTTTGGTGAAACCCTCAGGACGAAAAACCTGGGTACTCCGCTTTCAATTGAACGGCAAACGCAGGGAGATGGGTCTGGGGAGCTACCCTCAGCTCGACCTGAAAAAAGCCCGCGCAGCAGCCTATGAAAATAAAGTCCAGATTCTCAATGGCACTGATCCACTCGCGAAACGACAGGCTGAACAAGCCGCTCAGCGGGAAGCCGCACGCCGGGAACTGGCACAGTTGATTACCTTCGAGAAATTGGCAACCGACTACCGAGATGCCCATGGATCGAGCTGGTCGGAGAAATGGCGCAAGGGCTGGTTGAGAAAACTCGAGCTCTATGCTTTCCCTACAATAGGGAAGCTGTCAGCTGACCAAATCGATACCAAACATCTGATCAAGGCCCTACAGCCACTCTGGTCAACCAAAACTCGGACGGCTGATGAAGTACGTGGGCAAATCGAACAGATCCTGGATGCCGCCAGAGCTCGAGGTCTCAGGACTGGAGAGAATCCGGCACGCTGGCGCGGCCATCTGGAAAACCTGCTCAGCCGGCATGAGAAGAAGAAAGCTCGCAAACGCCAGCATCATCCTGCGCTGAAATGGCAGGACCTGCCGAAGCTCATGGAAGCCTTACTCAAGGACCCCAGCCACGTTTCTGTCGCAGCTCAGTTACTGATTCTAACCGGCGCTCGCTCGCATATGGTCCGATTCGCACGCTGGGATGAATTTGACCTGGAGTCGGGTCGATGGTCTCTGCCTGATGAGCGCATGAAAACCCGACAAGCGTTCGCGATCCCCCTGGCCCCAGAGGTGGTTTCACTTTTGAAGGGGCTTCCGAAAATCAACACCAGAAGTCCCTACGTTTTCCCCGGCCACGGCCGAAGCGGCGTGATGCACGCTAATGGCATTCGCAATCTGCTACATACACTGGGTTATGAGCACATCACTCGTCACGGCTTCCGTTCAACCTTCCGAGACTGGGCAGGTGAAAAGACGCCTTTCCCGAGAGATATCTGCGAACTCGCGCTGGCCCATGACGAGCGCGGGGAAACGGAAAGCGCGTACTCTCGATCAGATTTTTTTGATAAGCGGCGGGAGCTAATGAACGCGTGGGCCATATACGCTACATCCAGACCTGAACACCCGGATGAGGCTCAATGCGGAACATCGGGGGAATGATGAGGCACCGATCGCTGGGTCGGCCCCTCGGGCGTATGCATCAAGGCGACAATCCCGTAACTACGGCGCAACCAACATCGGTGTAAGACCACAAGGTCTCTGGTTACCGATTTTAAAAGCCGGGTCCCTTTAAGCAGGGATGCGTAGCCTCCCTGCTTAAAGGGACCTCACTTAAAAAATCTAAAGCCCACGCAACTGTCTGTGGAAAACCACGGATTTCCACCGGTGGATAATTTCATCCACAGCCGCAGAACTCCCGAAAAATCGAACCTTGACCCAAATTATCCACAGGCGTAGAAAAGATCGGGCAAAGCGCTGTCGTTGACAGCAACCCAGGTAGCCAGAACCTTAAAGGCTACGCCACACCATGGTGGTTATCCCAAAGTGCGATTAGCGTCCGGCGGCTCGCACGGTCACAACGATGTGATGGATGCCTACTTTTCCCAGCGTGCCCACTGCGGCAACTCGTTCCCTTTCAGAGCTGCCCTGCAGCAACCTATCCGCTTGGCCATTTCATTGCGCCAACCTGCGCCCGTCTCTTTCTCCCGGAAAGAGACGGGCGCTCCTACCGCTGCTGCAGCCCAACTCGTACAAGGCTTTGCGGCGTTCTCCCTCGTGACAATCGGCATGACAAACACCGAAGTCACTAGCAACAGCGATGCAGATGATGGTGCCGCAGCCCACGGAATGGACTGCACCTGACTGACAGTCAGGCATGCCCCGGTCATCGCCTCACTGCCTTCACCCGACTCAGGATCTCGCGGCGTTGGTCTCGTCAGCCAGTGCAGCCTCCACCCGCCCCCCTCTTCGGAAGTGTTCAGGGGGCCAGATCATGAGATGCCCAAGCTCCCGGTCGTAAGGAGCCGCCAGTCCCGCGTTAGTGGATAACCCTCACAGGTCGCAGGGGCCTTTATCCCTGATAACACTCAACATTCTTGGCGGGATGACGTGGGGAAAAGCTTCAACGTTTTGGCTTCGAGAGGAGTTTCATCATGGTATTGGTCGGTAGACGGGATGGGCGGCAATTGAGCTAATGCCGGGCCGCAAGCGCTGAAAAATCTATTTGGTAGCGGGCATGACGGCACGGTCAAGGCGCACAGCGAATTGAAGTGGAAGGGATATAAAACGGATATCGGAAGAGCGAGTGGCGATGTCATCCTCGGTGGCTGACTGTTCATTCGTTCGCCGCGTCTTCGAGAGTAACCATCTCAATATCAGCGTCGAGGTCATCGTCAGCCACGGTCGCTGACGCGGGTAGACGCTTAACCACCTTCACACCCAGATCCACAAACCTGTCGACGGTTTTGGTCAGGCTGCCATGCGAGCCACTCAAGGTATTCATCCCGTCGACATAGGTTTTTTGAACCGTAGAGAGTTGATTTCCAAGCTTGTCCATCTTCTCTACGAACACCCGTAACTTGTCGTAAACACGGGTCGCCTGCTGCGCCAGCAGAAGTGTGCTTCGGTTTTGGCGCTGGATGGTCCACAGGTTTGAGATCACACGCAGAACAGGCAACAGAGTCGTAGCTGTCACGATCGCGATCCGCTTTTCATAGGCGTCCTGGAATACACCTGGGCTATGTTCCGCCGCGACTAAGTACGCGGGTTCAACGGGTATGAACAGGAACACAAAGTCGGGAGAGTCCATGTCCTTCAACTCCGGATACTTTTTGCCGGAGAGGCTGGTGATGTGTACTTTCAATGCCTGCACATGCGCCGCAAGCGCCTTCGCACAAGCCTCATCCGTTTCTGATGAAACGTATTCGGTGTAGGCAACCAATGACATCTTACTGTCAATGATGATGTGCTTACCTTCCGGGAGCTGAATCACAAAATCCGGACGATTATTCTCAGCATCGTCGTTTTTAAAATTAGCCTCACGCTGGTATTCAATGCCCTTGCGCAACCCGGCCTGCTCCAGCAACAGTTCAACCTTTTGTTCACCCCACGTACCCTGCAGTTTCTTGTCTCCCTTCAATGCTTTGGTCAGATTTGAAGCTTCGGTGGTGATTTGTGCGTTGAGCTCCATCAACTTTCCTAGCTCAGTCTTCATTGAGCTTTGCCCTTGGACGGTATCGGTGTGTACCTGATCGACGCGCTGACGGAATGACTCAAGCTGATCTTTAAAAGGTTTGAGAAGTGCGTCCAGCCCCTGTCGGCTCTGTTCGGAGAAGGTTTGCTGTTTAGTGTCGAAAATCTGTGTCGCCAGGTTCTGAAACTCTTGCTTGAGCTGCTCTTTGTTCTCCTGGAGCAGCCGTAGCTTGGCTTCTGCGGCCTCCTGGTCCTTGGCTCTACCTGTATCGAGATGAGCCAGTGTCGTTTGCAAGTCGTTGCGTTGGGCCTGCAGACTCCGCAGTTCGCTATCCTGTTTTTCGATCTTGGTTCTGGCATCCTCGAGGTTCTGTTTCTGCTCGGCGGCTTGGCCAAGCAGTTCGCTCTGAGTGGTCAGCACTTCTTGGGCTTTGACGAACCGATTGTCCAGCGCGTCGTAGGCGACTTTGAGTTCTGTCAAATGCTTAACCTGCTCCAAGGCCTGACTCAGCTGTTCACGCAAGGTCGCATTTTGATTCTGCTGATCGCCAAGCTGAGCCGTCCCCTGCTCTATTTTCTGAGTCTGGACGGATAGCTCTATTGCCTTTTCTACGGTTCGAGTTTGTTCAGCCAGCAATTTTTCTTGTAGGCCACTCACCTGTGCAGTCAAGGCCTTCTCTAAGTCAGTTAACGCCGCAATACCGCTTTCCAGTTGCTGGCTTTTGAGCTGATGCGTGCTGATATCTTGGTTCAGTTGCTGTTCGCGCTGCTGGGCGAGTGCAAGATCACCTTGAAGCTGTTGATGATCAGCCAAGGCCTTCGCTTGCAGTTCGGCGTTGTGCTGGGCGGCCTTGGCGGCCGACAGTCGACTGCCGACCCAATACCCTATCAGCAGGAAAGCAAGGCTGGCAGCGACGAGACTTGCAAGCGTAATGGTGTCCTGGGGCATTGCGAAATCCTTTCGGAGGAGGGACAACTCATTGAAGGCTAGATGATGGCACCGCAATGTCTAGCTATGAACTGTCAATAAAAAGCACCTGTCTTTACCTGTTTTAGCCAGCTCGAGGCGTTAGACGGCTAGGGAAGCTTGGGAGGCGCGCAAATGCTTTCACTGTGCAAGTAACCAGCATTCGCACGTGTTGATAAGCAACATATCGTCGGACGGTGCAGTCCAGTAGCACCCATTTGCTGGTTAGAGAGCGTTTTTTGGACGCCGCGTTTTTCAGAGGGCGCACCTTCGACCACTTAATCCTTTATCGAGATAATCAGAAGTCTAATGTGATTGCGAAAAGACATGCATCCAAGAAATGCTCAGGGCGGGCACTAAAAAATATCTATTTCTAAATCAAGCCCACTGATTCTCTCGGATGATCGGTATAGGGAATTCACCTTCACTCCACGGAATGCAGCGATCGAATGAAGAAACCGTGCTAAACCTTTTTTGAAGGCTGAAACTCCGTATACAAAGACCTCCTCCCTCCCCCGAGCAAGTCGGCGCTAAGGGACTCAATGGGCAATGGGTGAAGTCCATAAGCGAGCAAGCGATTCCCCTGATTTCTTTCCCTTTATGCTGGACCTCACGGACGCACTGCCATGATGGAACTGCTTAAACACCTTTGGCCCAACTTCACATCACTCACGCTCGGTACTACCGAAGCCTTGAGCGCCTGGTTTTGGATTGTCATGGCCACCATCGCTGCAGGTTGTATTGTCTTCCTGCTGCTTGACTGGTTTAGATTCAAAGTGCGTATGCGTGCTTTGGGTAGCCTGCTGGAAGGGCAAAACCGCGAAAATCTGGCGCTCAACCGTAGGGAAACACTGCAAAAAGCCCTGGCATTAAAGTCAACGGGCATTGGGGCGCTCTGGCGCGAATTCGACGACAGCCTGGTCAGTTCCAGCGATCACAAACAGTTGTTTAACACGCTGGACGCCGAACAGTTTTTTAACCCCCGCACACTCGCTTCAGGGCTAACCTCCAGCCGTTTGCTGGCCTCCCTACCTGGTTTCCTGGTAGGACTGGGTGTTTTGGCCACCTTCGTAGGGCTGACAATTGGTCTCTCGAAACTGAAACTCGACAGTCATGCCGGAGTGGAACAACTGCGTTCTGGCATTGACGTCATGATCCAAGGCGCGGCAGTCGCCTTTATGACCTCTGTGTGGGGCGTATTCTTCAGCCTGCTGCTCAACTTTATCGAAAAGTTGGTCGAGCGCTTCGCATTGAGCCAAATTCATGCTTTGCAGCATCGGATTGACTCTCTCTACCAGCTTATCCCCGCCGAACAATCGCTGGTGCATATTGCCGACTACAGCCGTGAGAGCAAGGAAGCCCTCCAAGAACTGCACGAACGCATCGGTGACCGCTTGCAGGAAAACCTTGCAGGCATGGGCGATGCGATGCAACAAGCGATGACGGATGCGTTGAACAACATCATGGCACCAGCCATCCAAACCCTGATCAGTACCAGCAGCCAGCAGTCCACACAAATGCTGGAGAAGCTGGTCGGCAACTTCATGTCTGGCATCACTTCGGCCGGCCGCGAGCAAGGTAATTTGATGCAGCAGGCGGCTGCCGATGTGAACGCAGCGGTGGGGGGCATGACCGCGCGGCTCAATCAGTTGTCCCATACACTGAGCGACCAACAAACTCGGCAATTGGAGGGCAGCCAGCAGCAAAACCGGCAGTTCGAAGAGCAACTGGGGCGCATTGCCTCCGCCGCGGAGCAAAGTCAGCAACAAACGGAAAGTCGCTTTAACGAGCTGATGACCAACCTGACCAGTCAGCTGAATAGCCAGCTCGGTTCAGCGCAACGCCGCGATGAAGAGCGCCAGACGATGGTTGAGCGTCTGCTGGCCGAGGCGAGCGCCAGTCAATCAGCGTTGCTGGACAGAGTCACCAATTCCAGCCGTGAACAACTGCAGGCGCTGTCCGAGGCCGGTAACCAGCGGCATGACAACCTGGAGAAAATGTTCTCTCGCTTGATGACAAACCTCAATACTCAACTAGATTCGCAAATGGGCGCAGCGGAGCAGCGGGAACAGGAGCGCTCCTTGCGCCACGAGCATCAGCAGGCTTCTAGCTTTGCTCAGCACCAACAGCAAGTGAGTGCTCTCGCCGAAGCCTCAGCCGCGCAGCAACATGCACTGGAAGAGACGGTTGGTAAGTTGCTGAACAATTTTGGTGAACAAATGGCCGGCCAGGGTCAGCAGTCCGAACAGCGTGAACAGTCGCGTCAGCAACGCTTCAACGAGCAGTTGGAAAGCATCACGATGCAGCAGCAGGAGCTGCTTAAAGGGATCGCCAGCGCAGTGCAGGTTACCCAGCAGCAGAGCCGGCAGATGGCCGAGCAACACCAGCAACTCATGGGTGGGCTACAACAAGCGAGCGACGCCGCTTTCGCCAGTAGTCGGCACATGGACAACAGTGCCAATCAACTTGGCCTGCTTTCCACCAATGTTCGCCAAGCTGCCGAGTTGCTTGGTCAGCGCTTAGAAAGCGTGACACAACGAATCGAATCCGCGGGCACCCAAAATGCCCAACTGGCCACCCAGCTGATCAGCCAGGCAGAGGTTCTCGCAAAGCTGCAGCAGGCATTGCTCGACGGTGCGCAGCGTTTCGAACAGGCAGCGGGCGAGGCACGCAATGGCTTTGGCGAGATGAGGAGCCATCAGCAAGAGTTTCTTATCGGTGTTCGTGGCGAATTCACCGCATTGGGCGAGGCTTTACGCAAACAGGTGGAAGGCGTCGAGCAACAGGCAGAGCAGTGGCTGCGTGCCTACGCTGGTGAGGTACGCCAGCAGGTGCATGAGCGAATGGACCAGTGGAACAAGGAAACCCTTAGCTTTGCGAACACGATGCACGCAGCCGTGCAAGCAATCAGTAACGTGGTCGATGAACTGGAGGCCCATTGAAGCGCTGGCGCAAGTCCAATGAAGCCCCGATGGAGGATGAAGATCCTTACTGGAGGTCCTTCGTCGACATCATGTCGGCGCTTCTGGTGCTATTCATCCTCGCCTCGGTGGTGCTGATTCTTCAGTTGATGGAGAAAAGCGCGCAGTTCGATAAACAGGTTTCCCAGCTGGAGCAGGCGGAAAAAGTTCGCCGCACTATTCTAGACGAAGCCGTAGAGGAACTGCGCAAGCGTGGAGTCAAGGTCCAGGTTACCGAGAATCATACCGTGTTACGAATCCCCAACGAGTTGCTTGGCTTCGATACGGGCGCTTTCGAGATTCAACCGCGTTATCAACCGACCGCACTTGAGATTGGCGAGGTGATTGCCCAAGTTATCAAACGGGATGATCGGATCAATTATCTGGACACCATTTTCATCGAGGGACATACCGACAATCGGCCATTCCCCGGGTTCATGGGCAAAGGCAACTGGGGACTTTCGACGTTCCGTGCCATTTCATTGTGGCAATTCTGGAGCTCTGAACTACCCCAGGCGCAACGCTTGGACCGGCTGAACAATCAAGACGGTGAACCGTTGTTCTCGGTCAGCGGCTATGCCGAGACCCGACCGGTGAGCAAGGATCAGGGAAGCGAAGAGAGCTATCGCTTAAACCGTCGCATCGACATCCGCTTTACCATCCGCCGCCCACAGAGCACAGAATATGAGGCACTCAAGACACTTCTTGAGAACTCCCAATGATGAAGTTACCCCCCATCGAAAACCATTCTGGTGAGTGGTTGCCAACGGTTATTGAGGGCTGGGGGCAGTTGGTGGAAAAAACCAAACGGATGAAGACCAAAGTAGGCAGCAGCGATGCATTTGAGCGCACACTTGCCGCGCTTCGAGACATGGCTAGCACCGGGCGCTTCGATGACTTACGAGAACTGCTCGGACGTCGGCTAGGAGCCCGAGCACTGACTTGGCTATGGTTGCACGACGAGGTAGTGGGTAAGCGATTGTTTAATGCCAGGATACTCGACGTGCTGGTCGAATATCAGCAACCACGGTTGAGTCGCTTAACTCTGATTCAGCTGATCCAGTTATATTTTCGTTATTTTGACGGTCTGGATGTGTACAACAAACACGGTGAAGATAGCTTGCGTAAGCGGCTTGAATTGCATTTGCTCGTGCAGATAAGCCGTATTCCGAGTCGGCCAACGACCTTCGGAGCGGATCCCTTGATGACCTTGTACCGGGAGGGCGAATGGCTATTAACACTCGACGGTCCAGTGCAACTGATCAATAGGGTACGCGACGAGGGTGGAGAGCTAACTGAGGCCTTCGAGAAGATGGGCTTGAATGGCTTCGATGTCGGGCGCTACGGCGATGTTTGTCGGGCGCATTACTACCTGGCAGTGCTGCGAGAACTGTCGCCGGGGGAGTGGAGCGATGTGCTCGACGAATTGCTTAAGCCTGAGGTGAACAACGCACCGTACGAGGATGGTCGGCGCATTGGTCATGCTGCACTAGAGATTATGATCGACCGCGCAGGCAGTGAGCCTGGAGATGCTTGGCAAAACTTCATCCTGAGCCTGGCTGGCGACCCACGTATTGCCAGCTCTTCCAAAAATTTCCGTGAATGGTGGCAACCGCTGGGCGAGGAGCGCATTGGGAAGGTCCGTGGTTGGTTATCCAAAGAGGATCTGCGTCTATTCCTTCAGGCGGTCCAGCAGTACGGTGTGGAGTCGGGGAAGCAAGATCTGCAACGCATGTTTCCAGCCCGCAAACTCTTTCTCGAAGGCCTGTATCGGCTGGGGTTGATTCGCCATACGCGATTGATGCTAGGTCGCCTTGCCAAGGAGTCGGTGCATCGCATCCTCGGCGAAGAAATGAAAACCGAGTTTGCTCGTATGGACGGCATAATGAATGACAAAGCCGTAATCTATTTAGATTGTGGCGATTTTCACCTGATCGAAGGTTCGCATAGCTTTAAGGTTTGGGTATACCTTGCTCAGCCGGGAACCTCATTGCAATCTTACGAACGCAATCATTTCACGCATTCAGACCTAATCTCTGGATTGCCTCATAAGTATCGGGAAATGTACCCCTCCCTTCCATACGAAGCGATTGTTCACAATGGTACTTGGCAACGCAAAGTATTCGAATTCCTCGCGAATAATGGTATCGGGCTGGATCTGGAGCAGTTACTAAGCAGGCAGGAGTACAGGTCATATTTGAGCAGATACGGCATACCCGTTGTTAGACGCAAAAATGCACAGGTTCTGGAATCTACAGAGCGATCTACCTGGGCAGCAGCCCCTACTTTTGTGCAGGCCGAAAGAGGTGCCGTTGCGCCAACGCGACCTCAGCAAACGAGTTTGAATTCGGCACCGAGACCTCCCCCACAGCCGGAGGAGCTGCACTCAAGTACCATTTCAAAATCTATCAAGCCTTTGCCTGAGAGCGGGAATGATCCGCTGAAGGATCTTCTGAGCCATCTCGGTACGTTTGAGCTAAACGTGCTGCGCTACTTCGCCACCAACCCCGGCGACAAGGTGCGTTATGCGGCCAATGTACTTACGGTCGAAGCACGCGAAATCAATCAGGTTCTATACGGCCGACTAAACGCTCTGTGCCAACAAACGGATAGCTTTGGTTGGTCGGTACGCGCAGATATCGCTGCTGCCTTAGACCGTTTGCCCGCTGGGGATTGAGAAATATGGGACTAGTCGAAATCTTCAAAAGCCTGCTGGGAGAAAGCAGCGCCAAGCTGAGTACACAGCAGGGTTTTATCTACTATGCAGATTCGGAAGGTCTAAATCTCTACCTGGATCGAAAGGTTTATGCAGATCTTGCCGAGGGACAGGGCAACGCGCTGCAGAAGATTCAGCTGGTGGTCCTGCGTATGCTCGAAGAGCAGGGAATTGCCTTACCACTTGCCAATGGCTTTCATCTTTCCGCGGAGGACGCGGCGGGCCTCGACGATGAACAGGCAGAAATTCTGCGTCTGCCGCGTCGCTTCAATATGGGGTTTGTCTGTCAGCTCAGCGGTCGAACTGGGAATAGCAGTTTCAAGGCACAGCTGTTGGTATCGTCCGACTCAGGCGAGGTGCCATTTACCCGCAAGGGGCCGTTGCTCTATTTGACCTTGAGTGAGGCCTACCGTCTTACGCCTGCGGAACTGATGGGATTGATGGCTTGGGAGCATCACCTGAAGCTGCAGCCCGAGCAACGTGGGGAGTCGGCCAATCTGCGGCTAATGGCCGAACTCCAGACTGCAGCACGCAGTGGCATGCGCATCGACCTCAGCCACTTCGAGCGTTTGGAGGTGGTGGTGCCCGAAAATATTGGCGTCGTCGCTACCCGCTTGCCTGATGGCAGCTTGATGCTCAGCCCCAGTCTAGGCGATGGCTCAACGCCTGATCAATTAGAGAAGCGCTGGTCACAGCTCGACATGGGCGCTGATGGGGGCGTGCTGCGCATCGATAATCGCGTGGTGCTCTTGGACCCGCAGAAAATGCAGGCAATCAAGGAGGTACTGGGTAACAAGCGTATTCCTGCCGACAAGGTTGCCGAGTTCATTGCGACGCCGAGTGCTTTTCTGGATGCCGCATTGGTCAATCTGGACCTAGGCTTTTCCATTCGTGTGGCCGGCATCGGCAAGCTCCAGCATATGGAGTTCGGCGAGCTTGATACCAAGAAGCAAGACTGGTTTAGTCTTGATACTCGCGCGGCTCCTGTCGAGATCATTTCCAAGTTGGTGCAGTCCGAGGAGGATCTGGTGCGATTCTCGGATGCTTACGCAGCAGCAAAACAGCAAGGTGCGGAGAGCCTGATCTTCGATGGGGAATTGGTGGATATCTCCAGCCCGGAGCGGGTGGAGGAACAATTAGCAACAGCCAAGACGGCTTTCAGCATATCGAAGACCGAGACACCGGACGGTTCTGACGCGGCAGACGACATAAAAGAACGAGTCAGCGTCTTGTTGCACGATGCTAATAAAATAAATAACGAGCTTTTGCGTATGGCTAGCCAGGCCAAGGCAGTTCGCGAACCAAACTGGGAAGCCTATGCACGCCAGCCGTTTCCACACCAGCGCGAGGGTATTGACTGGATGCTCGGGTTGTTGGCATCTGCGCTGCAGGCCGACCATGACGACCTTTATCGACTACAGGGCAGCCTGCTGGCAGACGATATGGGGCTCGGCAAGACCTATATGTCCTTGGTTACGGTAGGTGAGTACTTGTCTGAACAAAAGGCTGCGGGTCGGCCACAGAAGCCAGTCTTGGTCGTGGCCCCGCTAAGCCTCTTGGAAAATTGGGAGGATGAGGTCAGTCATACCTTCAACGGCATCCCGTTCCGCGACATTGTCGTGTTGCAATCGGGGAGGGACCTGAGTCGTTTCCGAATAAAAGGTGCAGAGCGGGAATCCAGCCAGTTGGCCTCATTGATGGATGATGAGGGACAAATGGCTGATGACGCTCTTCGGTATGCATTGGCCATTGGTCCTGAATGCGGCGCTCATCGCCTGGACATGGATCGTCGACTGGTGCTAACAACCTATCAGACTCTGCGTGATTACCAGTTCTCGTTGTGCCGAATTGATTGGGGCCTCGTTATCTTTGATGAGGCCCAGAACATTAAAAATCCCAATGCCGCGCAGACCCGCGCAGCCAAGGGCCTGAAGGCTGACTTCAAATTGCTTGCTACCGGCACGCCCGTGGAGAACAGCCTTGGGGATTTTTGGTGCCTGATGGATACAGCCCAACCTGGCTTATTGGGTGGCTGGAGAGAGTTTCGTGACACCTGGATCAAGCCAATATTGAATGCAGCCGATGATGACCGAGATGAGGTCAGGCGTGATCTCGGCGGCAAGCTGCGCGATACCGTCGGCGCGTTCATGTTGCGCCGGGTCAAGGAGGACCAATTAAGAGGGCTTCCAAGTAAAACGATTCACAGCGGCGTGCCCCAACCTGAAGGTAGCCAGCTTAGTCATGATACCCAACTCGCGCAGTGCATGAGCGGAGCGCAATTGAGGGCATACGACGCCGTACTCGACAACTATCGCAGCCAGCGGGCCACGGAAGATATGCGTGGGCGCGCACTGGGCGTGCTGCAGAACCTTCGAGAGATTTCCCTGCATCCGTGGTTGCGGCAGGAGAGCCACTTGTTGGCAGGAAATGCCAAAGAAGCGCGTACGCGAATGTCGGAATCCGGGAAGTTGGTAGTTCTGTTAAACGTGTTAGATCGAATCAGTAAGCGGGAAGAGAAGGTGATCCTCTTCATGGTGACCAAACGTTTACAGCGCGTGGTGAAGCTTTGGCTAGACCAGATTTTTGATTTGAATATTTCGATCATCAACGGTGACACTGCAGCGGTACCCAAAAAATCTGATGTGCTGACTCGTAAGCAACTGATTGCAAAGTTTGAGGTGCAGGCTGGCTTTAACGTGCTGATCATGTCGCCGGTTGCCGCGGGTGTCGGCCTTACCGTAGTCGGAGCCAACCACGTTGTGCACGTGGAGCGCCACTGGAACCCTGCCAAGGAGGCTCAGGCTTCAGATCGGGTTTATCGAATAGGTCAGAAAAAGGAAGTCCACATCCATTTGCCCATCGCGCTTCACCCAAGGCATGACTCATTCGATGTCCATCTTGATCGTTTGTTGCGCGGGAAACTGATGCTTAAGGATGCAGTGGTCACACCAGAGATAGTGGGTGAAGTTGAGATGATTCAGTCGATGGGGTTGTAAATGGTGTGTCTCTGCCCTAAGCAAATACCCTGAGGATATATCCGTGTCTCCATTGCCCTAGAAAAAGCCGGTCAAATGCCGTGCAAAAATCACAAAAAAGTGGGGGAACAAATGGGGGATCAGAGCGCTTTTCAAAACAACTAAATCTATGTTTTGCAAAAAGATAGATCGATAAAAAGCTAACCACAAGCCGGCTTTTTAATGCCTGGAAGAAAGCATGCCTGTCATCTGAAACTCTGAACGAGGGGTAGTCGGGCCAGCGCCGCAACCGTAACGACAAACGTCATTACAGGTATTTCACCATGGCTTC
>Ga0207713_1002389_pt1 | contig 13716 bp, 13 predicted proteins | sample KBSS64metaG_FD_184404 | JGI IMG/M metagenome (GOLD analysis project Ga0207713, IMG submission 184404) | Switchgrass rhizosphere microbial communities from Kellogg Biological Station, Michigan, USA - KBS S6-4 metaG (SPAdes) (version 2) | ecosystem: Host-associated > Plants > Roots > Rhizosphere >...
CTCGGCGCGTTCTTTCGCAGTTCCTCGATCAATCGCGAAGAACGCGAACTGCTGATGATCGTCACGCCGCACCTGGTGCAGCCGTTGGCGGCGAATGCGCAACTGCCGTCGCTGCCGGGGGAAAAAATGCGCAATTACGACCCCAACTGGTACCGCCTGTACTTCCTCGAAAACGGCAACTTCGATAAACGCAGCGGGCTATCGCAATGAGCCAGAACCTAAGCCAGACCTTCCTCGCGATCACGCGTAACAGCACCGACCTCGAATGGCTGCAAGGCGCGCTCGCCCCCTTGGGCCAAGTGGTCAGCGCCGGTGGCGGCAGCCTCGACGAACTGCTGGCACTGGTGGACGTGACACTGGCCAGCCTGGTGTTCGTGGGCCTGGACCGTGAACATGTGGTGGCCCAGTGCGCACTGATTGAAGGCGCCCTGGAAGCCAAGCCAAGGTTGGCTATCGTCGCGCTGGGCGACGGCATGGACAACCAGCTCGTACTCAACGCCATGCGCGCCGGCGCCCGGGACTTCGTGGCCTATGGCTCGCGCTCCAGTGAAGTCGCCGGGCTGGTACGGCGCCAGAGTAAACGCCTGCCACCGGTGGTGCCCAATACTCACCTGGGCGGCCTCACCGTCCTGTACGGCGTGCAGAGCAATGCCGACGGCGCACTGCTGGCCAACCACATGGCGCAGGTGGTGCAAAAAAGCGGTCAGCAAACGCTGCTGCTCGATCTCGGCCTGCCCCGGGGAGACAGCCTGGCCCTGCTGGGCCTGGAGAGCTCGTTTCATTTCGGCGATGCCCTGCGCAACTTGCGTCGTCTTGACGCCACCCTGATCGACAGCGCCTTCACCCGTTGCGAAGCCGGGCTGCGGATCCTCGCCTATGCCACCCAGGATGAACCGCTGGAACACACCAGCGCCGCCGAGTTGTACATGCTGCTCAGCGCGCTGCGCCAGCACTTCCAGCACATCGTCGTGAACCTCACCGGCCAGCCCGACAGCGAAGCCTTGCGCACCTTCGTCAGCCATTGCGACAAGCTGCTGTGGTACACCGACCAGAACGTGCTCGACTGCCGCCGCAACCTGGCGGTACTGAATCTGTGGCGCGAAAAAGGCATGAAACTCGATCATGCCAAGCTGCTGGTGGATCGCTACCTGCGCAGCGTCGCGCCAGACTCCGAGGCCTTGAGCAAAAGCTTCGGCATGGAAATCATCGCCACCCTCGCCTACAGCCCCGAGGTCCGTTTGAACGCCAAGAACCAGGGCATCACCCTGTTCGAACTGGCCCCCCGGGAAGTGCTCACCCAAAGCCTGCGCAACCTCGGCGAACGCTTGGCCAAACGCTCCGAAAGCCTGGCCAAGCCCAAGTCCTGGTTCAGCCGTTTGAGAGGTACGCCATGAGCAGCGAAAAACTGTTCGGCGCAACGCACCGCGGGGTGGCCGGCAATACCGACCACGACGGCCTTAAACTGGTGCTGCACCGCTACATCATCGATGCCATCGAGGAGTCCGGGAAAAACCTGCTGGAGGGCTCGCGCCAGGTGCTGGCGCAGTTCGTCATCGACAAAGTGGCCGAATACATCGCGCGCTTGCACCTGGCGATTTCGCGCTACGAGATGGAGCGCCTGGCCGAAGAAATCGTCGACGAACTCACAGGCTTCGGCCCGCTGGAAGTGTTGCTGCGCGATTCGGCCGTCACCGAAATCCTGGTCAACGGCCCGCACCGCGTGTTCATCGAGCGCGATGGCGTCCTGCATCAAAGCGACTTGCGTTTTATCGATGCGCACCATGTCGAGCGCGTCATCCAGCGCATCCTCGCGCCCCTGGGCCGGCGGCTCGACGAGTCTTCGCCGATGGTCGACGCGCGCCTGCCCGACGGCAGCCGGGTCAATGCGATCATTCCACCGATTGCGCTCGACGGCCCATGCCTGTCGATTCGAAAATTCCGCCAGGACATGCTCAACAGCACCGACCTGGTAGCCATGCAAAGCATCGACCAGGCGATCTATGAATTCCTGCAAGAGGCCGTGGGCAAGCGCTGCAACATCCTGATCAGCGGCGGCACCGGCACCGGCAAGACCACGCTGCTGAACATTCTCAGCCAGTTGATCGACCCCCACCAACGGTTGGTGACCATTGAAGACGTCGCTGAACTGCAACTGGGCCACCCTCACGTGGTGCGCCTGGAAACCCGGCCGCCGAATGCCGAAGGCCATGGCGAGGTGAAAGCCAGCGACCTGATTCGCAACGCCCTGCGGATGCGCCCGGACCGGATCATCCTTGGCGAAATCCGCGGTGTCGAAGTGGTCGACGTACTGACCGCGATGAACACCGGCCACGACGGCTCCATGAGCACCGTGCACGCCAACAACGCGCAAGATGCGTTGTTGCGCCTGGAAACCCTGGTCGGCCTGACCGGTCGCAGCATTGCCGAACGGACCTTGCGCCAGATGATCTGTGCGGCGCTGGACGTGGTGATCCAGTTGACGCGCATGCCCGATGGCCGTCGATGCGTCAGCGAAGTGGTCGAGGTAATTGGCATTCGTGAAGACGTGTACGTCACCAATACCCTGTTCCGCCTCGACCGCCGCAGCGGTTTCGGCTTCATGCGCGAGGCGGTCAACCCCGCGGGTGACAAACTGCGCCGCGAATCGGCGCTCTCTTGCTCGGTGTATTGAAGGCCACGGCATGCTCAAACCGCTGCTGCTTATCTTTGTCTGCCTGGCGTTGCTGGGGCTGTCGGCCCGTTTGTTCATTCGCGGGCTACGCGAACCCGGCACCCGTCGCGTGCTGGAACGCCTGAGCCAGGGGCAACCGGAGCGGGTGGTGCGCAAAACATCCTGGACGGGACTGGATCGCGCCTTTTTGCGCGCTGGCCTTGGGCGGCCCACCGAACGCCTGGGTGTATGGCTGACGCTGTGGGGCTTGGGTGTTCTGCTCGGGTTTATCAGCGGCGGCTGGCCGGGGTTGCTCGCCTTGTTGCTGTTGCCTCCCCTGCTCCTGCGCCTGTATGTCGACTGGCGTTACCAGCGTCGGCTCAAGCGCATGATCGAACTATTGCCCGCATTGCTCGATCACAGCGTGCGCAGCCTGAAATCAGGGCGCACCCTGGCCGACGCGGTACTGGGCGCCATCGACGCCGCCGAAGAACCGCTGAAAGATGCCTTGGGCCGCGTGAAGCGCCAGGTACACATGGGCATCAGTCTGCCGGACGCCACCTCGGACTTCGCAGAACTCTACGACAAAGACGAACTTCGCCTGTTTGCCCTCGGCTTGAAGGTCAACCACCGCTACGGCGGCAACGCCAGTGAACTGCTGGAAAACCTGATCAAGATCATTCGCGAACGGGAACAGGCTGCTCGCCAACTGAGCGCCATGACCGGTGAAACCCGAGTCACGGCGGTGGTCCTGGCGCTACTGCCGGTCGCGGTGGCCGGCTACTTCCTGGTGTCCAATCCCAAGTATCTGATGACCATGTGGGACGACAGCTCAGGGCAATCGATGCTGTTGGGAGCGCTCGCCCTGCAGGTGTTCGGCTGCCTGGCGCTGTGGCGGATGTTGCGCAGCCTATGAACGCGTCCATGTTGCTGAGCTCGCTATTGTTCCTGCTGGCATCGGGATTGTTCATCTGCGTCATGGTGCAACTGCGTCATCGTGCTCGCCAGGTGGTGCAGCGCCTGGACGGCAAGACGCCGGGCGAAAGCCGCTTGAGCCAATGGCTGCAGGCGCTGGGCACCAGCCGGGTCGGCCAGAAGTCGGTCAAGCTCGACAACGAAACCCAGACGCTGCTCAATTGCCTGGGCTGGCGTACTGCACGGCAACGGGCGCTATTTGCCGCGTTGCAGGTTGGCGTGCCGGTACTGGCGCTGGCGTTGAGTGCATTGGTGCAGGGGCTGTTCTTCCCCCAGGTCATTCACCCGTGGCTGGTCCCGGCGTTCGCCCTGGGTATCGGTTATCTGCTGCCCAAGCGTCTGCTGGCCGCCGCTGCGCACCATCGGCAGAAAAAACTGGCGATGGAAATCTCCACCTTCATTCCGCTGCTGCGCATCCTGTTCGAATCGGGCATGGCCGTGGAGCAATCGTTGCGAGTCTTGAGCAATGAAGGCCAGCAACTGATGCCCACATTGACCCAGGAGTTGCGCCTGGTGCTGGCCCGTGTCGATTCGGGCCTTGAGTTGGGCGATGAACTGCACAAGGTTACCCGCTTGCTGGCGGTCGACGAATTCACTGACACCTGCGTGATCCTGCAACAGCTGGTCCACCAGGGCGGCGGTGCGATGAAGTCGCTGCTGGCGCTCAAGCTGTTGCTCGATGACAAGCGCCTGGCGCGCCTTCAGGAATACATCTCCAAGATGTCCGCAAAAATGTCCGTCGTGATGATGCTGTTCCTCTTCCCGGCGTTGTTGATCGTACTGGCGGGCCCGGGCTTTACCGCCCTCGCCCGGGCTTTTGCTTCTTAGGGGAATCGTGATGAAAGCAATGATTGCGGGTTTATGTCTGCTGATGCTGGGGGGTTGCGCGAGCAACGGACAGACACCCTGGAGTGCACTGGCCCCCGTCAGTTGCGGAAAATTGAACGCCGAACAACAGCTGTCGCTGAACCTGGCCGATGACATGGCCAACGACGGCAAGTTGCACGCCAGTTTGGCCAACCTGCAGAGCCTGCCGGACAATGTTGCCGACGTGCGCCTGCGCAAGGCCAAGGTGTATCGACTGCTGGACCGCAGTGAAGCCGAGCCGCTGTACCGCAGCCTGCTCGGCGGCTGCCTGGCCGCCGAAGCCGAACACGGCCTGGGCCAACTTGCCGCCGCCCGGGGCGACCATGGCCTGGCCCAGGCGCACTTGCAACGGGCCGCCCGACTGGCGCCCACCGACGAAAAAATCCGTAACGACCTGGGCGTGGTCTACCTCAATCAACTGCGCATCGAAGACGCCAAATTCGAATTCCTCACCGCCATCGAGCTCAAGCAAAGCGACCAACTGGCCGCCGTGAACCTGGTGACCCTGTTGATCTATCAGGACGACTGGAACCGCGCCGCCGAACTGGTCAGCCGCCTTGGCCTGAATCCGGCACAAGTCACCCAGGCCCAGGCCCGCGCCGAGAAACTCAAGTCACCCGGCAAGTCCGGACCGACCGTCGCCGCTGTTCAGTAGGGAGCACCCTGATGAAACCGACCACCTTGTACTGCCTCGGCTTGCTGGCCTTGCCACTTGCCGCTCACGCCATCGACGCCGGCCCCGCCTCGCCACAACAACAGGAAACCGAAGGCTGGCTGCAACTGCAAAGCAGCAACACCGCCGCCTCCACCAAGCCGCAAACTGCCAGCGCAGCCGAGCGCGAACTGGCGATTGCGCGCTGGCTGAAAAGCTTCCAGCACGAGATCCCGGAGTTCTTTGATCAGGATGCGGGCGGATCGGTGAACAGCGGATCGCAGCAATAGCGCTAAACCACATCCCCCCCTGTAGGAGCGAGCATGCTCGCGATGGTCCTCAACGATAACGCTGGGCACCTGACACCCCTCGGTGTTCTCAGGTTCATCGCGAGCATGCTCGCTCCCACAGGGGGACCCAGTACATCAGCCAGATGCGGGTCGGCTGGCGGGCTGGATAGGTACACCAGCCTAAAGCGCCGATCAGCTAGTCGACGCCCGATGCCGCAACCCCGAATGATTCGGCGTCATCGCCAACGCCAATTGCGTGCGGTTATGCATATGCGTCAACCGCAGCACCTGCGACACGTACAACTTCACCGTGTTCTCGGTAATGCCCAACTCGCAGGCAATCTGATAATTGGTTTTCCCCTTGCCCACCAGCCGCGCCACCTCCAGTTGGCGTGGCGATAGCTGATTGAAGATGGCCGGGACCTCGGTCCGCTCGGTATCGCTGGCATCCCCTCCCGACGCATTCGGTGTACGCCGGACCCGGTCCAGGTCCTGATACAGATCATCAAGGGACTCGGACAGGTATTGCAGCTTCTGATTCAGATGCCCCAACTGCAGCGTCTTGTGCCGCTCCTGCAGTGCCACTTCCTGGCGCTGTACGCCTTCGAGCAATTCACCCAGGTCAATCGGCTTCTGGTAGTAATCGGCAACGCCGGCGCGCAGTGCCTTGATCACATCCTGCTTGTCCGCCTGCCCGGTGAGCATGATGGCTTCGAAGGCCCGGTGTTTGCCACTCAGGCGTTGCAGCTCCTGGACCATTTGAATGCCGTCCAGGCCAGGCATGTGCAAATCGCAGAGGACCAGGCCAATGTCCATGTCTTGTTGGAAACGTTCGATCGCCTGATGGCCGGATTCGCAGGGAACGCAGCGGTAGCCGTTGCTCTCGAGAAATTCGCAAAGTTCTGTGACGATCAAGGACTGATCGTCGACCACAAGGACTTTTATTGCCGAAGTACGCTTGTTCACGTGCAACTCCCTGCAAGGCCAAGGACTGACCGTCCTATTACTGAAACCCCTGTATGAAAGTAGTCGCTCTTTCGCCGCTGTACAAAACTGTTCACGTGCCGAGCCAGGCCAATGTCAGCACCAGCCCCACCAACAAGAAAGGGGCAAAGGGCTGTTTCCTTGACAGACCGGGCTCCAGATAACACAGGCGACTTCTAAGCCCTTGACTGATATGAAGCCAGACTCTTGGCGCCAGCAGCATCCAACACACACTGGCCAGGCCGGCACCGATAAACACGCCCAGCACGTGCCGACCATCGGTCGCCAGCCCCAGGGCGGTCATGAGTTTGACGTCCCCGCCGCCAAGGCGACGCATCGCATAGCCGGGCAAGGTAAAAGCCATGGCCAGCAACGCAGCCCAGCCACCCTGCGCGGCTGGTGCGCCGATCCAGGTGGTTCCGCTCCACAGCAGGTACGCCAGCGCCAGTGCCCCCACGCCCAAGGTCAGGCGATTGGCGATGTGCCGTTGCCGGGCATCCTGCGCTGCGCATAGCGTCAGCCAGATCAGTAGGACAAAGCTCTGCATCCGGTAAAAAACGTCCGTTATGGCGGAATGATTCTATGCTGACATTACCTCGTGATGTCAGGGTAGTCGCACTCATGAAAAGCAACCTCCCACGTAAGCAAAAAGGTGCCGTAGCGATTGAATTTGCCTTGGTGTTCGTGATCTTTTTTGCCGTGCTCTACGCGATTGTCACGTATAGCCTGCCGCTGTTGCTGATGCAGTCGTTCAACCAGTCGACCGCCGAAGCCGTGCGCCGTAGCGTGGCCCTGGACCCGAACACGCCCGGCTATGAGGCTGCGCTGAAAAACGTCGTCAAGCTGGAACTGACCCGGCAGTTGGCCTGGATTCCCGCCGGGCTGAATTTCGATGTCACCACCGACACGACCACGACTTATACGGGCGGCGTGTTGAAGGTGGCCATCCACTATCCCTCGCAAAAGTTGAACGCGGTGATTCCGTTTCTGAACCTGCCGGGGATTGGCCCCATACCGAATTTGCCGGCGACGCTCACCGCCAGTTCGAGCCTGCAATTTTGAGTGCCGGGGATAAACTCTTCGGGCGCCTGCTCAATCGCCACCCGCCGGCACACCAGGAAATCGTGGAGCCCCCGAGCGTACTCAGTGTCGGCCTGCAGATACAGCTCGACGCCCAGGGTCGGGTGTTGCACCTGAGTGGCCCACTGCGGCATCTGCTGGCCCAGCAGGCCCCGGCGGCACAGCTTGTACATCTGCTGGATTTTCTCTTGCCCCATTGCAGCCTCGCCATCGAGGGTCCCCCCGCCGATTGGCGGGGTCAGCTTCTGGACCTGGATTTCTACAGCCTCAGCGGCTCGCCCCTGCACCTGCGTGGCTGGGTCCAGCCAATGGCCGACACCTGGTTGCTGCAGTTGCTGGACATCGGCGACTTGTTGCTTGAACGCCGACAAGCGCGCCTGCGCGAGCAGTGCCAGTTGCTCGCGGCGCAAATCGGTGAACAGTTGCGCCTGTGCAGCCTGACGCGCTTGCCCGACGTGCTGGTGGACCAACTGCAATCGCTGGCCCAACGCTTTCACATCCCCTGCATCGCCCTGGCGTTGCTCGATGAGCAGGAGGGCTGGCAGATTCACCAGCACTATGCCGGCTTTGACACGCCCAGCCTGTGGCACAACGGTCAGCGCCTGGGCACCGGTCTCGACAGTCTGGACGGCTCCACGCCATATCACCTGAACCTGGCCGAGCACCCGCGCCTGCAAGGCACCTTTGGCAACACCGAGGGTTTCGCCGTGCCTTATCACGACGCTCAAGGCGTGGTCGCCTGGTTGCTCTGTGGCTGTTACACGGCCCATCAACAGGCCCCGGACGTCAGCGAGCGCGACTGGCTGCAGTTTGCCGCCGCCCTCGCCGGCCCCTTGCTTGCGCGCTTGCGCGAACACCGCCATCACCTGGAGCTGGAGCGCCTGGAGTCGTTGCAGGCGCTGCTGGGCACCGGCTGGTGGGAAATGTTCAACGACAACGAGGTGCAATTGGCCCCCTCCCTGGCCCGCGCCCTGCACCTTGACCAGGAACGTCTGCCGCTGCAGGACTGGCTCGCCCAAGTGCACCCCGCCGATCGCGAAGAATTGCACAGCCGCCTGCAGGACTTGCAACTCGAGGACGTACCCCTGCTGTTGTGCGTGCGCCTGCACCGTGCCGACGGCGACACTCCACCGGCCTGGTATCGCTTGCAAGGCCAGGCCATCGGCGTGGGCCGCCAGCGGCGTCTAGTCGGATTCATGCTCGACATCAGCGACATCAAGAACCAGGAACAACTTGCCGCTGCAGCGCATGCCCGACTGGACAATCTGATCGCCAGTTCACCTGCGGTGATTTACGTGCAGCGCTATGTCGAAGGCGCGCTGCAACCGAGCTTTTTCAGCGACAGCCTGCAACCGTTGCTGGGCTGGACGCTCGCTGATTGTGCCGGAGCGGCGTTGGTCGATCGCGTTCACCCCGAGGATCGCGAGGGTTATTTCGAACGCACCCGCCTGCTGTTGCGCGAAGGTTCGGTACGTGCACGTTATCGGCTGCGCGACAGTCGCGGCGATTACCACTGGCTGCTCGACGAAGCCAGGTTGCTGCGTGATGACCTGGGTTTGCCGGTGGAAGCCGTCGGCCTGTGGCTGGACGTCACCGAAGCGACGCTGGCGGCCGAACATGTCAAGCAGAGCGAGGAGCGTTACCGGATGCTGGTGGAGGACTCGCCGGCCATGATCTGCCGTTACCGTCCGGACCTGACCCTGACCTTCGGCAACCGGCCGCTGGCGACCTACCTGGAATGTTCGCCCGAGGGTTTGCCGGGGGTTAACCTGGGCAGCTGGATGTCGGCGCAGCAGCGCGAGTCCTTCCTCCAGCGCCTGAGCCAATTGAGCCCGGAGTTCCCGGTGAGCACGGCGGAAATCAATCTGCAGTTACCCGGCCGGGAACACGCCTGGTGGGTCTGGTCGGATCGCGGAGTATTCGACGAGCAAGGCCGCTTGCTGGAAGTGCAGGCCGTGGGTCGCGACAACACCGAAGTCCGGCGTGCCCAGCAACAGCTGACCCAAAGCGCGAAAATGGCCACATTGGGCGAGATGGCCACCGGCCTGGCCCATGAAATCAACCAGCCGTTGAACGTGATGCGCATGGCGATCATCAATGTGCTCAAGCGCCTGGGCAATGGCGATCTACAGATCGATTACCTGACCGACAAGCTCAACCGCATCGACGCTCAGGTCCAGCGCGCCGCGCGGGTGGTGGACCACATGCGCGTGTTCGGCCGCCGCTCGGACATCGAACAGCAGCCGTTCAACCCGGCCCAGGCTATCGACGGCACCTTGTCGCTATTGGCCGAGGGGATGCGCGGCAAAGGGGTGGAACTGCGGGTCAGCGAGTGCGCTTTTGCGGTTCAGGTACGCGGGTATATCGATCAGTTGGAACAAGTGCTGATCAACTTGATGGTCAACGCCCGGGATGCACTGCTCGGCAAGCGTGAGGTCGACGGTCAATTCAAGCCGTGGATAGCGGTGTATACCGAACGCGATGAGCACGCAGTGCGGCTGTGGGTTGAAGACAACGGCGGCGGCATCGATCCGCGCCTGCTGGAGCGGATTTTCGAGCCTTTCTTCACCACCAAGCCAGTGGGCGTCGGCACTGGGCTGGGGTTGTCGGTGAGCTACGGCATCGTGCAGAACATGGGTGGCACACTCAGCGTCAGAAACTCGGCCGAGGGCGCACGGTTTTGCATCGAGCTGCCGATCGTGCCCGACGATCAGATCACCAGCGATGCGCGCCCGGCGTGACAGCTGAGGTTGGCGCCGACTTCGACCTTGTTCAAGTCGATGCCCAGGCTCGCCAGCAGCGTGTTGATCAGGGTATCCAGCAACGGGCTGAGCACGGTGTTGATCGCATTGACCAGCGCGGTGGTGACGTCGTTCAAGAGGCTGCCCAAGCCACCGATGATGCTGCCCGACAGCCCGTACATGTTCACGCCGAGGTCGCTGACGGTGGTGCTCAGGCTGTTGACGATGTTGTTGGTGGTGTAGGCGTAGAAAAACGGTGGCTGGTTGATTTCCGGAAGGTTGGCGGCGGCAGGTGCGGCATACACGTGAGGCATGTTCGCGCTTTGCGCCACTGCGGTATTGACCTGGAGGCCGATGCCGCCAGTCTGCCGATGGTTGTAGCAGATCGCCGGTAAAAACAGCAGTCGGTTGCAGGTTTGCACGCCGACATAAATGACTTGCAGCGGGTTGACGATATTGGTCGGCGGGACCGTGGCGGATCCAAAAACATCCTCCGGGTTGATCTGTCCGATTTTCAGCCCGATCAGCTTGGTCGTGGTGCTGGTGGTGAGGCTTTTATTTGTCGTGCTCATGCAACTGTAGGCTGTGACATAACTCCAGGCACCGCCTGCTTCCAGGGCGACATCGAGACGTATCGGCGATGGCAGGAGCTTGACTTCCGTGGTGTCACACGGCGCACCCAAGCCGCAGGTCAGCAAATTTTTCAGTTGCAGGCCCAGCAGGTCTTTCAGAAAGTTGGTCAACGACGTGGCAAGGTCCAGTACCGCATTGGCCAGGGGTGTGATGGCGTCCAGTACCGGCAAGTCAATGGACAATAACGTCTTGACCTGGGCGGTTCGAACATAAATGCGGTCAGGCCCCAAAGGTGCCTGGGACGCCTTTTTCGGATTGCCCACGGCCGACAATTGCGGCGGCTGCATCACCTGCACCTGCGCGGTGATCTGCGCCAGGCCTGCGAGGTTGATCGGCAGGGTCGCCACCAGGCCGTTTTGTTTGTTGGCCAACTGCACGACGCCTTCAATCAGGTCGTAAGCCTTGAGGTTCACTGCCAGGGCCGAGATGTCACTGCCACTTTCGACGTGCAGTAAGTCGCCCAGCACCACACGGGTCGCGCCGGCAGCCAGTTTCAGCGCCTTCAGGCTGACGATCGTGGCACTCGCCGCCAGAGTGCCATTGGGGTCCAGAACATTGATGGCGGCCTGGATCAGTTGGCTGACGGTGATGCTGTTGGACAGCACCTGGTCGTAGCCTACGGCGGTCAGGCCGAGGTCGACTTTCAAGCGATTGAGGTAGCTGAGCAGGCTGATGTTGCTGTTGACCAAGCCATTCCAGCCTGCGGCATTGATCGTCACGTTGCCTCCCAGCAGGCCACCGAACAGCAAACTGGTAATGGCTGCCTTGCTGGTATCGAATGTCAGCACGGTGCTGCGGATGGTCAGCGCTGCCAGCGGCGGCGGGAGCGCGGCGACAGCCGTGGCCTTGAGGTTCAGGGTCGAGCCAGCAGGGGCACCGCCAAACAGAGCACCAATGCCGCCCGCAAAACTTTGCGGCACGACGTGGCTGGCGATGACCTGGATCGCTTCACTTTTGCCAGGGTCGACGGAAAATATCCGCAGGCTGTTGGCATCCAGGGTCAGCGCACCGCAGCTAACCGCCAGTGCACGCCCGTCGCTGGGCAGAGTGAAGCCGTTGCGCTGGGCACTGGCGGTGGCATAGCTGGTCGCGGTCGCACCCGTGGAACAATCCCCACCCCGCGTGGCGGCTTCAAGCGCGGCCATGTCGGCGATGCGCTGCAGGTTGCGCTTTTCCAGGTAGAGCCGGCCGCTGTCGATCACCAGCAACATGAACGCCAAGGCCAGCGCCAAGGTAACGGACGCCATCAAGCCAATGGCTCCTGTTTGTCGGGCTGGGCCGCGAAACTGCATGCGGGGCGACATCGCGCACTCCTTTGCCGGCGCACGGCCGAACGTAACCTCCGTGGGTGTAAGGCAGTGTAGACAAGGGATGGCACGGCTGCTGGCAACTAGCCACCCTCCTGAACAACATCAACCCTGTAGGAGCGAGCATGCTCCTGCAAAGGACCCAGACGAGTAACCACCAGCCCGCCTGGAGCTGGCTCGCCAGCGCCTGCAGGGGGTGTTTATTGGGTATTTTTTATCGGTGGGGTGGGTAGTTCGCCAGAATCCGCGTGATCGTTTCGTGTATCGCATTACTGCGGTCTGTCGGATTCGGCGTGCGGCTGAGCATCTGTTCGTCACTGCCGCGCCAGACCAGCTTGCCGTCCTTGCCGTCAAGCAGGTCGATCTGGATCGTCGCGACCTTGTAGGACACCAGGCGGGTTTCGTTGTACATCGGTGCGCCATAGTAGCCGTACCAAGGGTAACCCCAGCCGCCGCCGTAGTTGGTCGTTACCTGTTGCTGGCGATCCTCGACAATCAGGTAAGCCTGCACATTCACATCCCCCCTGGCGCCGGCGCCCGCCTGACGCAGGCCACGCTGTTCGAGCTGATCGGCCACCGACTCGCGCACTCGCTGTTCGGTCAGGTCGCTCTTGATCCTGGGGTCATCGGGGCGATATTGCAGCGCCGGTTCTTTCCAGCTCCAGCTGTGATACGCGGCAAAGTCGCGGCTGGCGTCGAAGTCATGATTGACCTGGTTGGCGGCGCAGGCACTGAGCAGCACGGCCACTGCCAGTAATGCGAGACGGCGGAACATGATGATTCTCCGGTAGAAGACATGAACCTGCGAAATGCTTCTGGACTACAGGAAGCTAACTAGGAGGATACGCCGACATTGCCTTTTCTACAGCCTCCCGTATGGCATCGACACGCTCGCCCTCGCTGCCCCGGTTGCTGGTTTCGGCGCTCGAACTCCAGACCGGTTCACCGTTTTGCGCGTCGTACAGGTCAACGTGAACCACCACGACCTGCTCCTCATAAGTGCGCACCATCGGCACGCTGCCGTACATACCGTAACCGGGGCCATAACCATAGCGGTTATAGCCGCCGTAACCGCCGTAGTAGCCGTAATCGTCCTGGACCTGACGCAAGCGGGTTTCCAAACGCAGGTCTGCGCTGACGAACAGGTCCGCCGGCCGGTTGTCACGCAGTGGCCGCAGGCCGCGTTGATCCAGCGCACTGCTGACGGCATCGGCGACCTGCGCCGAGTCCGCCCACGCGGTGCCCGGCGGCATTTGCCCGTTGAGCCAGGCCCAGCTGCGATAACGCCCGTAGTCTCGCGGCGGCGCCGGGTAGGCACTGCGATCAAAAGTACTGGCCGCCTGAGGTGGCGCTGGCGGCAAAGGCCTGGAACTCGCCACGTACGGATTGCTGCCCTGGCAGGCCTCCAGGCCCAGGCAGATCAACAGCAACCCTGCACGACTTTTCATTTCGAACTCCGATCAGACCGGCCGACAGATCCAGTGCAAGTAACGCCCTAACCCGACAAAGGCTGGATGGCGCCGATGGGCCAGCTCCA
>Ga0207713_1002390_pt1 | contig 13713 bp, 9 predicted proteins | sample KBSS64metaG_FD_184404 | JGI IMG/M metagenome (GOLD analysis project Ga0207713, IMG submission 184404) | Switchgrass rhizosphere microbial communities from Kellogg Biological Station, Michigan, USA - KBS S6-4 metaG (SPAdes) (version 2) | ecosystem: Host-associated > Plants > Roots > Rhizosphere >...
CCAGTCGCGCTACCCGACACCCGACGAAGCCGAGGCGGACATCCGCCGTCGCGTGGAGAACAAGGAAGTGGTGATCGGTTTCGGCCACCCGGTGTACACGATTTCCGATCCGCGCAACAAGGTGATCAAGGAAGTCGCGCGGAAGCTCTCGAAGGAAGCGGGCAACACCAAGCTGTTCAGCATCGCGGAGCGACTTGAAACAGTGATGGCTGAAGTGAAAAAGATGTTTCCAAATCTCGACTGGTTCAGCGCGGTTTCGTACCACATGATGGGCGTGCCGACGGCGATGTTCACGCCGCTCTTCGTGATCTCGCGCACGGCAGGCTGGAGCGCGCACATCATCGAGCAGCGCATCGACAACAAGATCATCCGGCCGAGCGCGAATTACACCGGACCTGAGAATTTGAAGTTCGTGCCGCTAAATAGGAGAAAATAGCGGTCGCTGTGCGCTTCCAAAGCGCGTGCAGTTCAACCCTTGCGGTCGGCCTGGACCGGTAGCCCGCACCGTTCAACTGAAATTAGATAGAAAGGTTTTCTCCATGAAAAAGCTGATGATCGCCGCCGTGATTGGCGCCCTGTCCACGACGGTGTTGACCGTCGCGACTGACGCCGCTGCGCAAACGGCGACGACCACGAAGCCCGCTGCCACGAAAGCCACGCCGAAAAAGCCGCAACCCAAGCGCCTGATCAAGCGCAAGCCGAATCCCGCGAAGGAAGCGAAGATCGACCCGATTCCGGAAGGTGCGGAAAAGTGGTCGTGCAACGAAGGTCTGGCCTTCCAGCTCAAGGGCGACATGAAGCGTGACCAGATCGTCACGGTTCACTGGGCGAACAAGAACTACAACTTGCCGCGCGCAACGACCACCACGGGCGCGGACCGTTTCCACGATGCTGCGTCGGGTATGGATCTGATCGTGATCCCGACCAAAGCCATGTTGTTCTCGGATAAGGACAGCTCGCGCCTCGCCGACGAATGCAAGACGGCGGCGATGCTGGAAGGCGCGCCGGCTCCGACGCAATCGAACGCGATCGACAAGACCAGCAACTAATTTTCCTCACCAGGAAAGGCCTCGATGTCCGCTCCCATTTCCAACGTGCGACCCGCCCCGGACAAAGTCCTGGTCGATATCGTCGATTACGTGCGGAATGAACAGATCGGTAGCACGCTCGCGCTGGAAACCGCGCGTCACTGCCTGATCGATACGCTTGGCTGCGGACTCGAGGCGCTCACCTACCCGGCTTGCACCAAGCTGATGGGACCGATCGTGCCGGGCACGATCGTCCCCAACGGCGCGAAGGTGCCGGGCACGTCGTTCCAGCTGGACCCGGTTCAGGCCGCCTTCAACATCGGCGCAATGATCCGCTGGCTGGACTTCAACGACACATGGCTTGCGGCCGAATGGGGCCATCCATCCGATAACCTCGGCGGAATCCTGGCCACGGCCGACTGGCTCTCGCGCAGTGCCGTCGCAGCGGGCAAAGCGCCGCTGACGATGAAAGACGTTTTGATCGCCATGATCAAGGCGCACGAAATTCAAGGCTGTATCGCGCTCGAAAACTCCTTCAACAAGGTCGGGCTCGACCATGTGCTGCTGGTGAAGCTGGCCTCGACCGCCGTGGTCGGCCAGTTGATCGGCCTAAGCCGCGACGAGTTGATCAACGCGGTATCGCAGGCATTTGTCGATGGACACCCGCTGCGTACCTACCGTCACGCGCCGAACACCGGTTCGCGCAAATCGTGGGCCGCGGGCGATGCGACGTCGCGCGCCGTGCGTCTCGCGCTGATGTCGAAGACCGGCGAGATGGGCTATCCGTCGGTGCTGACGGCCAAAACGTGGGGCTTTTACGACGTGCTCTTCAAGGGCAATGCGTTCAGATTCCAGCGCCCGTATGGCTCTTACGTCATGGAAAACGTGCTGTTCAAGATCTCGTTCCCCGCTGAGTTCCACGCGCAAACCGCGGTGGAAGCCGCGATGACGCTGCATGCGCAACTCTCCGCCCAAGGCAGGCGCGTGGAAGATATCAGGAAGATCACGATCCGCACTCACGAGGCCGCGATCCGCATCATCGACAAGAAGGGTCCATTGAACAATCCGGCCGACCGCGATCATTGCATCCAGTACATGATCGCCGTGCCGCTGATCCATGGCCGCTTGACGGCCGCGGATTACGAAGATTCGATCGCGCAGGACGCGCGTATCGATGTGCTGCGCGCCAGGATGGAATGCGTCGAAGACGCGCGGTTCACGCAGGATTACCACGATCCCGAGAAGCGTTCGATCGCCAATGCACTGACGGTCGAATTCAACGACGGATCGAAGTTCGACGAAGTCGTGGTCGAATACCCGATCGGTCACAAGCGTCGTCGCGAAGACGGAATTCCGTTGCTGGTCGAGAAGTTCAGGACCAACCTCGCGCGCCGCTTTCCGGTCAAGCAACAACTGGCGATTCTCGACGTATCGCTGGATCAGGCAAGGCTCGAAGCCATGCCGGTTCATGAGTACGTCGATCTGTACATCATCTAGTCAAAGTTAAGTACTGTAGTTCCGCGATCAAACCAAGGAAAACACCATGGCCCACAACCTCCACAAAACGCTCAAGGAATTCGACAGCGGTTCCGGCAAAGGCAAGTTCTACTCCCTGCCGCAACTCGGCAAGGCATTGAACATCAAGATCGAGCGTCTGCCGGTCTCGATCCGTATCGTGCTGGAATCGGTGCTGCGTAACTACGACGGCAAGAAGATCGCCGAAGAACACATCACGCAACTCGCTAACTGGAAGCCGAGCGCCGCGCGCGTCGACGAAATCCCGTTCGTGGTGTCGCGCGTCGTGCTGCAGGACTTTACCGGCGTGCCGCTGCTCGCCGACATCGCTGCAATGCGCGGTGTCGCGCAACGCGTCGGCAAGAACCCCAAGTCGATCGAGCCGCTGGTCCCGGTCGATCTGGTGGTTGACCACTCGGTGCAGATCGATCACTTCCGCGAAAAGAACGCGCTCGACCTGAACATGAAGCTGGAATTCCAGCGCAACAACGAGCGCTACCAGTTCATGAAGTGGGGCATGCAGGCCTTCGACACGTTCAAGGTCGTGCCGCCGGGCGTCGGCATCGTTCACCAGGTAAACCTGGAATATCTCGCACGCGGCGTGCACAAGAAAGCCGAAGGCGCGGATACCGTGTACTACCCGGATTCGCTGGTCGGCACCGACAGCCATACCACGATGATCAACGGCATCGGCGTGGTGGGCTGGGGCGTGGGCGGTATCGAAGCTGAAGCCGGCATGCTCGGTCAGCCGGTGTACTTCCTGACGCCGGACGTGGTCGGCGTGAACCTGAAGGGCAAGCTGCGCGAAGGCGTGACGGCGACCGACCTGGTGCTGACCATCACCGAACTGCTGCGCAAGGAAAAGGTGGTCGGCAAGTTCGTCGAGTTCTTCGGCGAAGGCACGCGCTCGCTGTCGCTGCCGGACCGCGCCACGATCGGCAACATGGCGCCGGAATACGGCGCAACCATGGGCTTCTTCCCGGTCGACGAAAAAACCATCGACTACTTCAAGGGCACGGGCCGCACAGACGCGGAAATCTCGGCCTTCGAGAACTACTTCAAGGCGCAAAACCTGTTCGGTATTCCAAAGGACGGCGATATCGACTACACCAAGGTCGTTACGCTGGATCTCGGCACGGTGGCTCCGTCGCTGGCAGGCCCGAAGCGCCCGCAAGACCGCATCGAAATCGGTCACGTGAAGTCGACCTTCAGCGACCTGTTCTCGAAGCCAGTGGCGGAAAACGGCTTTGCGAAGAAGGAAGCCGATCTGGACGCGCAATACACGACGAGCAACGGCGTGAACGTGAAGAACGGCGACGTGCTGATCGCCGCGATCACGTCGTGCACGAACACGTCGAACCCGAGCGTGCTGCTGGCCGCCGGCCTGCTGGCGAAGAAAGCGGTGGAAGCGGGCCTGACGGTCGCGCCGCACATCAAGACCTCGCTTGCGCCGGGATCGCGCATCGTCACCGAATATCTGACGAAGACCGGCTTGCTGCCGTACCTCGACAAGCTCGGTTTCACGCTTGCCGCTTACGGCTGCACGACCTGTATCGGTAATGCAGGCGACCTGACGCCGGAACTGAACGAAGCGATCACGAAGAACGACATCGTCGCGGCAGCGGTTCTGTCGGGCAACCGTAACTTCGAAGCGCGTATTCACCCGAACATCCGCGCGAACTTCCTGGCCTCGCCGCCGCTGGTTGTCGCTTATGCGATCGCCGGCAACATCACGCGCGACCTGATGACCGAACCGGTCGGCAAGGGCAAGAACGGCAAGGACATCTACCTGGGCGACATCTGGCCGACCAGCGAAGAAGTCAACGCACTGCTCAAGTTCGCGCTGGATGCGGACGCGTTCCGCAAGAACTACTCGTCGCTGACCAAGAAGGGCGACCTGTGGAGCAAGATCGAAGGCGAAGAAGGCCAGGTCTACGATTGGCCGAAGTCGACCTACATCGCCGAGCCGCCGTTCTTTGGCAACGATTTCTCGATGACGCCGGCCGACAGCATCGCAGCCGTGAAGAACGCGCGCGCATTGGGCATTTTCGGTGACTCGGTCACGACCGACCACATCAGCCCGGCTGGCTCGATCAAGGAAGACTCGCCGGCAGGCAAGTGGCTGAAGGAAAACGGCGTGCAGAAGGCCGACTTCAACAGCTACGGCTCCCGCCGCGGCAACCACGACGTGATGATGCGCGGCACGTTCGCAAACGTCCGGATCAAGAACCTGATGATCCCGGCGAAGGCAGACGGCTCGCGTGTGGAAGGCGGCCTGACGATTCACCAGCCGAGTGGCGAACAGCTGTCGATTTACGACGCAGCGATGAAGTACATCGACGCCGGCACGCCGACCATCGTATTCGCAGGCGAAGAGTACGGCACGGGTTCGTCACGTGACTGGGCTGCGAAGGGTACGCAACTGCTAGGCGTGAAGGCCGTGGTCGCACGCAGCTTCGAGCGGATCCACCGTTCGAACCTGGTCGGCATGGGCGTTCTGCCGCTGCAGTTCAAGGGCTCGGATAGCGTGCAATCGCTCGGCATCACCGGCGGGGAAACGTACGACATCGAAGGCCTGGGCGCGGACTTCAAGCCGCAACAAGAAGTGACGCTGGTGATTCGCGGCAAGGACGGCAAGGAAAAGCGCGTTCCGGTGCTGCTGCGTATCGACACGCCGATCGAAGTCGATTACTACAAGCACGGTGGAATTCTGCCGTTCGTACTGCGCTCGCTGCTGGCTGCCTAACTTCGGCGGTAGCGCAAACGGCTTTGCTGTTTTGCAGGGGCTGCATTCTGTGGAGGATGCAGCCGACTTTAGAAGCCCGGCCAAATGGCCGGGCTTTTTTTTCGTTGCTCGAAATAGCAACCGCGGACAACCGGCCGTTGAATGCGGCGACTACTTTGGACCGAAGTCTGACCGAAAAGCGTCGGGGTTGTCGGTGATCCTGCGCTGAATCATGCGGGCGTTCCAGTCCGTGTTGCCCGGCACTGGCGTCGACGCCCGCGTTGTAACCTTCGCGCGCTGCTGCTTCGCCCAGTCGAGCAGGGCCGCCTGTTCGGCGGAATCGTGGTTAGCCGACGCTCGCGCAATCCACTCGGGTTGCTGCGAGATCGAAGGCTGGCTGGCCGGACGAGCGGATCGGGTCAATGCAAGGCGCTTGTCGACTTGCGTCTCGCTCAAGCGCGCGATTGCAGCTTTGCGATCGACCGTTGCAAAACGATTCGTCGTCGTGCCATGTGTCGTCGCGCGTGCGACGAGTGGCTGCTTTACACGCGGCGCGTCAGCCCGCACCAATTGTGCTGGCTTGGCTGGCGGTACTGCCTTCGCGGCAACGGAATCGTTCTTCGCGCGAGTTGCAGGCGCCATGGCCGCCGCACTGGAGTTTGCCAACGTTGTCGTCGGCACCGAGCTGGCCGCTGCGGGCGCGCGCTCCGCACTTGTCGACGCTGTTTCAACCACCGGTTGCGTCAGCTTGACAGCACCTTCGGAATGCCGCACGTCGGCCCTCGTGACGGGATCCAGCGTCGCGGCCAGCGTGGTCGCGCTATCGGCGTCGGGCGTCGCACTTGTGATCAACAGCCAGGCCAGCGCAATGCTGCAACTCACGAAGATCGCCGCGCCGGCCACATGATCTGCACGAGACGAAGACGAGCGCTGCTTACCCGCATCGAGATAACGCCTGGCTTCGGCCAACTGCGCGTCGAAACTATAGGAATAGTCGCGTCGCTGTGGCGCCTTATAGAGAAAAATATACTTCGCGTCTGACGGAAGCCGGCTGCGGGATGCCAATGGCTCCGCACGTTGCACGGCGTGCTGGATCGCCCGTTGCGCCGCGGTGAGCGCCGCAGGCTGCGGCTCTCGCCGCGCCTGTACCGGCCGACGGCCCGAGCCGTAAGGCGGCGGCAAGCCCGCGAGCGACCGCGCGCTGGGAAGCGCCAGATCGCCTTCGATCAAGGCCAGCGGTCTGTTCATCGTACGGTGCTCCGTTGTGGGTCATGCGCTGCGCCGAGTTGCATGACAAGGGTTCGGGTGCGTTCCGCGAGCGCGTCGATCGCGCCGGCGTTGCGTTCCCGCGGCGAGGCGCTAGCGCGCCGCAGCGCTTCCATCAAACCACGCGCGCCGACCAGACCGACGGCGCCGCTCAATCGATGCAGCAAGGCAGGCAGGTGCTCATCGTCTTCCGGGCGACGCAATGTGGCGAGGCGTGTGAGGTCGTCATTCATTGCACGACGCCAGCCATCCAGAAACGAGGGCAGATCGACACCTTCTTCTGACAGCGCGGTCAGATACCGGCGCCCGAAAGGTTCATGGGAAGCAACTGTTGAAGCGGCATCGGCATGCACGGCATTGCACGTTGCAGGCAACGGTGTATTGCCATCTGCCTCTCGCTCCGATTCCCATTGCTCGACGGCGAACGGCGCATTGAAGGTCGCGAAAACGCCAGCCTCCGCGCTGCTCGCGACGGAAAGTTCACCTCGCATGCGCTGAGCGAGCAACTGGCAAAGCGGCAGGGAAGCATCAGCGTCACCGAAACCTTCGCTCGTGCGCGATTCATCAGCATCAGTACCGCCAAGCTTGCCGCCGCCGACCCTTATGCTGAAAAAAATGCGCTGCGAACCCAGGTTCAATGAGTCGGCCCGCACCACAAGCGCAATCTCTTTGTGCATGCCCGACTGGATCGCACGGTTCAGCAAATGGAAAAGGATCTGACCGAGACGGGTGCCGTCGACGATAATCACCGCCGCCACCGTTTGGTCGACGCTCGCGCTCAAGCGCACGCCTTGATGCGTAGTCGATGGTGTAAGGAGCGTGATCACACTCTTGATGAACTCGCGCACGTTCGTCGCGCTTTCGTCGAGAACGAAAGCGCGCGATTCCAGAGGTGAATTGTCGAACAGATCACGAAGGGTTTGGCGCCAGATGCGCATTGCGGATTGAATCGCCTGCAACTGTGCGGATTGTGCGGACGGCTTGGTTACCACTTGAAGCGGCTCGAATAAATCCGCAACCGCGCTCAATGGCGCTTCGATATAGAAACGCACCACGCCCAGGAATCTGCGCCGCTCTCGCATTAGGTCAGCGCTCGCCCGTCCCGGCAGCGACTTCCTCTTGCTACTCGACTGGCGGTCATCCATTCAAGCCGATGTTCACGCTTTCACCGCCCGCGCCGCGTTTCTTCCGCGCAGCCACTCGAGCGCCAGCAAAAGGCAAGTAGAAAACACGATCAGAATCGTCGCAAGCGCAGCGATGGTCGGGCTGATGTTCTCGCGGATACCGGTGAACATTTGCCGCGGCAATGTCGTCTGGTCAGCGCCCGCGAGGAACAGCGTCACGACCACTTCATCGAATGACGTCGCGAAAGCGAACAGCGCGCCCGAAATCACGCCCGGCGCAATCACGGGCAACGTGATGCGGAAAAACGTCGTGACCGGATTGGCACCCAGCGACAAACTGGCGCGCACGAGGTTGTAATTGAATCCCTGCAAGGTCGCCGCCACCGTGGTTACGACAAAAGGCACGCCGAGCGAGGCATGCGCCAGAATCAGGCCAACATACGTGTTCGCCAACCCGAGCGGCGCAAAGAACAGATACATGCCGACACCGACCACCACCACGGGCACGATCATCGGCGAGATCAGGACGGCCATTAGCAGCGCCTTACCACGAAAGTTCGCCTTGGTCAGCCCGATCGCGGCCAACGTGCCGAGCACGGTCGCGACCACCGTCGCGGACGGCGCCACGATAAAACTGTTCTTGGCGGCCATGCGCCATTCATCGGACGCCACCAGGTTTTGATACCAGCGCAGCGACCAACCCGGAATCGGATACACCAGGAACGTGCTCGACGAGAACGACAGCGGCACGATCGCCAACACGGGCAGAATGAGATACAGCAGCGTCAGCACGGCAAGCGCGCGCAATGCGAAATACCACACGCGCTCGACCCACGACGTATGCGGCGCGAACAGGGGCTTGGCAAGTTTCATCGCAGTAGGCTCCGGTTCAGCCGAGGCTCAATGAAGAACGCGTGAAGCGCCCGTAAATCACGTACAGCACGAGTGTCGCGGCGAGCAGCAAGCCGCCTAGCGCGCACGCCATGCCCCAGTTGATCGTCACGTTGGTGAAGTACGCGACGTAATAGCTGACCATCTGATCGTTCGGTCCGCCGAGCAAGGCCGGCGTGATGTAGTAGCCGATCGCCAGGATGAACACCAGCAGCGCGCCCGCGCCGATGCCCGGATAAGTCTGCGGCACGTACACGCGCCAGAACGCGGCGAACGGATGGCTGCCGAGCGAGATCGCGGCGCGCTGGTAGGTCGGCGGGATCGATTTCATCACGCTGTACAGCGGCAGGATCATGAACGGCAGCAGAATGTGCGTCATCGAGATGTACACGCCGGTGCGGTTGAACAGCAGCGAAAGCGGATCGTGCAGCAGTCCGCTGCCGATCAGCGCTTTATTCACCAGCCCTTCGCTTTGCAGGATCACGATCCATGCCGCGACGCGCACGAGGATCGACGTCCAGAACGGAATCAGCACGAGAATCATCACCAGGTTCGCGCGGCGCTCGGAGAGCGTCGAGATCCAGTACGCGAGCGGATAGCCCAGCAGCAGCGCAAAAAACGTCACGGCCGCGCCGATCACAAAGGTGCGGCTGAACACGGCGAGATAAATCTGCTGATCGGGATCGGTCGGGATGATGTGACCGAACGCGTCCTGCTTATGGTCCAGCGAAGCGAGTAAATAGAACGGCGAATACACGCTGGCATTCTTTGCGATGGCCTGCCAGTACGCAATGTCGTTCCAGCGCTCGTCCAGTTCGACGAATTTCGCATGAATCTGGGCGGGCGTCAGTTTCAACGGCTGGCTGTTATCGTCGACGAACGGCATGGCGCGCGCGGATTTTGCAACCAGTGAGCGATAGCCGGGAATCTCCACGTTGAGGCGCCGCGCCAGCGCACCCATGCCGTCGCTATCGGCGACCGCGGTGAGGTCGACGGCCAATGCGGCATACGCGGTATCCGGCGGCGGAGATTTGCGATCCCAACCGCTCAACGCGCCTAGCGTATGCGGCAGAGCGCTAACCACTTCGGGATTCTGCGCGGCACGGGTCAACAGCGCGCCGATCGGCACGACGAAAATCAGCAGCAGAAAAATCGCGAGCGGCGCGATCAGCAGCAGCGCCATTGCACGCTTTCTGGATTCCGCGGCTTTCAGTTCGCGCTTGAGTCGGCCGGTTGATTCAGGCGTCGAATCGGCGGCAATCGTCATCGTAGTCACACCCGTCTCCTGTCGACCAGAGTTAGCGCTTCAGCGCTTACTCTGGTCCCATGCAAAGCTGTCGATGGAAGTTAGCGCTTTAGCGCTTACTCCCACCCCATGCAGAGCTATCGACCAGAGTGAGCGCTTCAACGCTTAACTCTGGTCCCACCCAAAACTAACAAATCACTTCGAAGCCCACGACGAAAAACGCTGCTCCAGTTCATCGCCATGATCGGTCCAGAACCCGAGATTCTGCAGCACCGCATTCTTGCCGTTTTCCGGCGAGTTCGGCAGATTCGCGAGCGTCTTCGAATCGAGCGCCTTGATCGCCGCCACGTTCACCGGACCATAGGCGATGTGATGCGCGTATTCCGCCTGCGGCTTCGGTGAGATCGAATAGGCGATGTACTTCTCAGCCAGCGCCTTGTTCCGCGAACCCTTCGGAATGCCCCAATAGTCGAGGTCATAGATGCTGCCGTTCCACACCACCTTCAGGTTCTTGCCTTCCCGTTGCGCGGCGTCGATCCGGCCGTTGTACGCGGTGGACATCACCACGTCGCCCGCGACGAGGAACTGCGGCGGCTGCGCACCCGCTTCCCACCACTGGATGTTCGGCTTCAGTTCGTCGAGCTTCTTGAACGCGCGGTCCTGACCCGCCTTGGTGGCGAGCACCTTGTAGACATCCTTCGGCGCGACGCCATCCGCCATCAGCGCGAACTCCAGGTTGTAGCGCGCACCCTTGCGCATGGCGCGCTTGCCCGGGAATTTCTTGACGTCCCAGAAATCGGCCCAGCCGGCCGGCGCGGTTTTCAGCTTGTCGGCGTTATACGCGAGCGCCGTCGACCACACGAAGAAACCCACGCCGCAGGTTTGCGGCGCTTCAGGAATCAGATCCGACTTCTTGCCGATCTTCGACCAGTCGAGCTTCTCGTACAGCCCTTCGTCGCAGCCACGGCCGATGTCGCCCGATTCGACCTCCACCACGTCCCAGTTCACGTGCTTGGCTTCGACCATCGCCTTGACCTTGGCCTGCTCGCCGTTGTATTCGACGGCGGTCACCTTGTTGCCCGTTTGCGATTCGAACGGCTGGTTGAACGCGGCCTTTTGCGCGTCGCCGTTCGCGCCACCGAAATTGACGACCGTCAGTTCGGCGGCATTGACTTGCGCGGCTCCCAGCGCGAGCGCCACAGCACCGACAGCGATGGCGCAGCGCGATTTCCCGATCTTGCTCATGGTGTGTTGCTCTCCTTTGGTGGTATGCGTGAAGCTAGGTACGGTGCGGCTTGTTATGTGCGGCTGACTTCGACTGCGTGCGTCCGACGAATCATGCGTTGACCGCGCTCACGCCCCCGCGAAAACCCGCAGATGCTCGGGCGCAAACTCCAGCGCAACCGGTGCGCCGGGCGCGAATGTATCGAGCAATTCCGTGCCGAGCGGCACCTTGACGAAGCACTCGTCCTGTTCCGGCAGACCGCAACGCATGCGCACGTGGTCGCCGAAATAGATCAGCCCGCGCGCCTCGCCGCTCAGCGCATTGGCGCCCGCGCGCGACACGCCGTTCGCAAGCTTCATGCGCTCGGGCCGGATACACGCGACGGCCGGCGTGCCCGCCCGCGCCCCTCCGATATTGCGGCCCGTCAGCCGCGTGCCGTCAATCAGATGAAACTCGCAGTACTCGCCGTCCACGTTCGCGATCGTGCCGCGCAGCTTGTTGCTGTCGCCGATGAAATTGGCGACGAACTCATTGCACGGCGATTCATAGAGACGGTCGACGGTATCCAGTTGCTGCACGATGCCTTTATCGAACACCGCGACGCGGTCCGACATGGTCAAGGCTTCGCCCTGATCGTGCGTAACGTAGACGAATGTGACGCCGAGCTTCTCGTGCAGCGATTTGAGCTCGTACTGCATGTGTTCGCGCAACTGCTTGTCGAGCGCGCCGAGCGGTTCGTCCATCAGCACGAGCTTCGGCTCGAACACCAGCGCCCGCGCCAGCGCGATACGCTGCTGCTGGCCGCCGGAAAGCTGCGCCGGATAACGCTTGGCGAAGCTCTCCATGCGCACCATCTTCAGCGCGTTATTCGTACGATGTGCGCGTTCTTCGGCAGAAAGCTTGCGCACGGTAAGCGGGTACGCGACGTTCTGCTCGACCGTCAAATGCGGGAACAACGCGTAGTTCTGAAACACCATGCCGATGTTGCGCTTATGCGGCGGCACGGTGTTGAGCAGCGTGCCGTCGAGCCAGATCTCGCCGCCGGTGGGAAATTCAAAGCCCGCCAGCATCATCAGACAAGTTGTCTTGCCCGAACCCGACGGCCCGAGCAGCGTCAGGAATTCGCCCTGATAGATATCCAGATCGAGTTGCTTGACGACCAGCGTTTCGCCGTCATAGGTCTTGCGCACACCTCGAAAGCTGACGATCACGTCATCGGTTTTCATCGCCCTAGTCTCCTCTGTCGACCGGAGTAAGCGCTGAAGCGCCAGCTCCGGTCCCATGCAAGATGGTTGCTGCGCTCCGGCCGGTTCCCCCTGCAAAACAGAGGGATAGCGTCAATTGCGTGGCCCACTATAGTCTCTTACGGTTCTACAATATGGAACCATTTCATTATTCCGGATAGAACCACTTGGACACCGTGATTTTGTCGGATTGGCTCGCCGCGCGACTCGACCGCACCGCCGCCGAGCCGGTCTACCGGCAGACGCTGCGGCTCATGCAGCAGGCGATTCTGACCGGCCAGCTACCGCCCGGCACCAAGCTGCCGAGCTCCCGCACGCTGGCCGAAGACCTCGGCATCGCGCGCAATACCGTGCTGCACGTCTACGATCAGTTGACCGCCGAAGGCTACGTGATCTCGACCACCGGCAGCGGCACGTATGTGGCTGACACGCGGCCGGACGCCGCGGCGGTGAACGCGCGCAAGAAGCCGGCGGTGGCCCGTGCCGATGCGCCGGGCGATCCGGCCGCGGAGGCTCCGAAACCGCCAAAACGCGGTCTCAGCGACCTCTCGACTCGCGGGCGGCGCCTGATCGATCAGGCCGGCGTCTCCGCCAAGCAGTGGGGCGCGTTCATGCCGGGCGTGCCCGACGTCGCGGAGTTCCCGGCGCGCACGTGGAGCCGCTTGCAGGCGAGGTTGTGGAAAGAAGCCAATCCCGATCTGCTCACCTATGCGCCGGGCGGCGGCTACCGGCCGTTGCGGCGGGCGCTGTCGGATTACCTGCGCGTCGCGCGCTCGGTGAATTGCACGCCGGATCAGATCATCATCACGACGGGCATTCATCAATCGATCGATCTGGCCGTGCGTTTGTTGACCGACGTCGGCGATCGCGCGTGGGTCGAGGAGCCGTGCTATTGGGGCGCACGCAGCGTGCTGCAATCGTCGGGGATCACGCTGGTGCCGGTCCCGGTCGACGACGAAGGCCTGAACCCCAGCGAGCAGGATTTGCAACAGCCGCCGCGCCTGGCGCTCGTCACGCCGTCGCATCAATATCCGCTCGGCATGGTGATGAGTCTCGCGCGCCGCCGCACGCTGCTGGAATACGCGCGCCAGCACAACGTCTGGATCATCGAGGACGACTACGACAGCGAGTTCCGCTACGGCAGCCGGCCGCTCGCCTCGCTGCAAGGGCTCGACGACGCGGGCCAGGTGATCTACGTGGGCAGCCTGGGGAAGATGCTGTTTCCGGGTTTGCGGATCGGCTACATGATCGCGCCGGAGCATCTGGTGGACACGTTTCGCACCGGCGTGGCCGAGCTTTATCGTGAAGGGCAATTGATGCAGCAGGCGGTAATGACCGACTTCATCATGGACGGCCATCTCACCTCGCACGTTCGCCGCATGCGCGCGCTCTACGGCGAACGCAGGCAGATTCTGATCGACGCGATCACCGCGGGTTTCGGCAACGAAC
>Ga0207713_1002391_pt1 | contig 13712 bp, 13 predicted proteins | sample KBSS64metaG_FD_184404 | JGI IMG/M metagenome (GOLD analysis project Ga0207713, IMG submission 184404) | Switchgrass rhizosphere microbial communities from Kellogg Biological Station, Michigan, USA - KBS S6-4 metaG (SPAdes) (version 2) | ecosystem: Host-associated > Plants > Roots > Rhizosphere >...
AGATCGTCGCGTCGCTCGGCAGGGAAGAGTACAAGCCGCGTGTGATTGCCGTTCCCGATGAGGCAACCGCGACCACCGTGCTCGCGAAACTGAAATCCGGCACGTCGTTCGATGCGCTGGCGCGCCAGTACAGCGTGGCGCCGGGCAGGGCGGCGGGTGGCGAACTGCCGTGGGTGAGCTTCAAGGCGCCGCTCGCCGAAGGCAGGACACAGGGCCTGCCGCTCTCGGTGGCGCAGGCGATCACGCAGTTGCCCGCCGGTGGCGTCACGCCGGCCGCGATCGCAACCGGCGAAGCAGGCAACGCGATGCGCGTGATCGTGAAGGTCGACGCGAAACGGCCCACGCAGGTCCCGTCGTTCGACCAGGCGAAGGACACGATCCGCCAGCAGTTGCAGGCGCTCGCGCTGGAGAAGGCCGCCGCGCAGTTCGCGGGCGAACTGATGAAGCACGCGACGATCCAGCAATGACGCCGGGGCGGCGATGGTCAGCCGGACGGCGGACGACACCGTGAAGTCGCCGGTGCGGGTCTTCGAGGAGAGCGTGCCGCTGTCGCGGTCGTGTCCGATCGTGGACCGGCATCATGCAGCTGTTCGGCTACGCGAGCGAAACGCGCCACCTGCCGCAGGAGGAGCGCATCCGGGAGTACCGGCGTGCGAGCGGGCATTCAGGGCGAATGCGCTGGCACGGCCGGAAATCTGAGTCATTCCATGCGCGCACCGACGGCTCCCGATGTCCCCGTTGCCGCCATCCGCAGAGCGAGGTCTGCAGATCAGAAACAGAATTCTGCAAGAAGAAGCGGGAACGGTTTTCAGGTCAACGTAAATTAGTAATCCTGAATTTGTCATAAAAAGAATTATGCAAAATCCCAAAATGGCATAACTGTGACGACTTCTCAGCTCCTTAACTCCGCTCGAGACGGCGAGCTATTCCGGTGGCCACGAATACAGTTCGCCATATTCTCGTTGATCTGATCGATCACATTACCGGAATACGCAACGGAATTTCCGTCGATGCGAGGGCGCTTGTTGGCAAGCGAAAGGTTACTGAGGTCGCGACCATGGTCATCTAGTAGAAGTGCGTTGCACATGACGCCCAAAACCGGCGATAGCCTATCCTGCAATACCGTGTTTTCAGTGCGCATTTTGTCGCCCCGCGTAAACGTTCTGCGTTAAGATTCCCGTCGCCGCGTAAACGTCCGTTCAGGCCCTGCACCATCATGTGCGAATGGGTGAGCAAAGGCGTTGCGCAGAGGTCTTCCTTCTGGAGTAAACGGCATGCGCATGCCTGTGCGTTAAAGGATGCGTAACCCGTGCGTGATGCTTTCGCGTTCAGGTGTCAATCGCGTGCGTAAAGCGTTCGTGCCGTTGTGTGCATGTCTTTCGAATGAGCACGCGTGTAACGTGTTCAGGGTCGGCACGGCTGCGTGCGTATCAGCTTCGCTGACGGTGTCGAAGGCTGTGCGCGTGACTGACGCATTGATGTTCGATTCGCTACGCTTGTGCGCGTCCTGAGTTCCCCTTGTTCGATGTGCATACGCTGCGTACTGCTGGTCGACGTCCGTGCGTCACCGGGGACGATGCCGGTCGAACAGCAAGCGTGTCAGGAGTAAGCCGGGATGCGTAACGAAGGATGTGTCGCACGCGTACGACAGACGCGAAAAAGTGCGTTGTTCTCACGGGTTCCCGTCGCTTCCCAGGTGTTCCCATGTGCGCTTGCCATGCGGAAAAGGGTGGTTGACGCGTGTGCCCGCTGTGCGCAGGATGGTGTGGAGGTGGTGCGAACGGTGATGCGTAATGGTGTGCGCAGGAGGGTGATTCATGCCTGTCGCGAGGGTCTATACAAAATCGCAATGGGAGGCGTTCGCCCGCGCGCTCGATGCGCTACCTGAGAAGCCCGAGGCTGAACATGGCGTCACGGTGCGCGATGCGATGAAAGACATGCGCGCACGCGTACGCGCGGCGCAGGCGAAGGGCTACACACTGGAGCAGATCGCGGAGCAGGCGAAACCGCACGGCATCGACATCACGGCGGGAACGATCCGATACGCGCTGCGCACAGCCGGGAGGGGCAGCGGTGCCGGGAATGGCGCAGGCCCTTCACCGGGCGCGCGCGCGGCAGGGCAGGCAGGCGTCGCAGCGGTGCGTCAGCGCGATGCGCCGCCGCCCAGGAATCGGGTCCGCAAGGCCGGGGGAAAGACCGTAACCAGACAACCCACGCCGGTGCAGGGCACGCTCGGATTTGCAATCCGGCCCGACACCGACGATCTGTAGGGAGCCGCCATGAACACGACAGTCGACATGACAGTCAATCCCATCTATCTCGTCGGCGGAGGCAAGGGCGGTGTCGGCAAGAGCGTGGTTGCGCTTGCGCTCGTGGATCACCTGCAACGCCGGGGCGTGAACACGGTTCTGGTGGAAAACGATACATCGAACCCGGACGTGATGCGCGCGGTGCACGATGAAATCGATTGCGCATCATTCGATCTGGACACGGCGGGCGGCTGGATCGACATGGTGAACTACTGCGACGCGCATCGCGATGCGGTCGTGGTGGTCAGCACGGCGGCACGCAATCAGGACGGCGTCACGCGATACGGCGCGACACTGGGCAGTACGCTTGATGAACTCGGACGGCGGCTCGTCGTGTTCTGGGTCATCAACCGGCAGCGCGACAGTCTTGAACTGCTGCGGCAGTTCAGCGATACGTTCCCCGATGCGACCGTGCATGTCGTGCGCAATGGCCTGTACGGTACGGCTGAACGCTTCGTGCTGTATCACGATTCGAAGCTGCGCAAGACTACCGAGGCGAAGGGCCGCTCGCTGGATTTTCCGGAACTGGCCGACCGCGTTGCGGATGACCTGCGCAGCCAGCGGCTGTCGGTACGCAAGGCGGTTGAGACGCTGCCCATCGGGCAGCGCGCGGAACTGTTGCGCTGGCGGTCGTGCTATGACGCGATGTTCGCGCAGGTGACAGGCGATGCGTGAGCGGCGTACGCGGCGGGAGCAGCACCCGCGCCCGCCTGATCCGCTCGCGCGGCTGTTTCTCGAAGTGAGCGGCGAGTTGCCGGACGACGCAAGCCTGCTGCGCATGCGCCGCGTGTCGGCGGCGCTGAACCTGCGTGACAACGATGCACTGTGGTCAGTGCTGGCGGCGCTCGAATACTACGTGCGTCTGTACGAGGCGATGCCGGAGCGCATCCGGCAGGCGGGCACGGGCGGCGTCGATGCGGCGCACGCCGAAGCGCAGGCGGCGACGCAGGCGCTGATGGTGCAGCATCGCGACGCGCTTGCACGCTGCAAGGAAACGATCACACTGGCGGAGAAGATGACCGCCGAGCACGAGGTGCGCTACCGGGCAGCGCTTGCTGCGCTGAACGATGAGGCGCTCGCTACGCTCACCCAGCGGGCGGCGAACCGGATTGGGCGTGCTGCCGGAAACCGGCTCGTCGCGGCGACGGCGGTCGCGGCACGTGAACAGCGGCAACGGCTCGATGCGGCGCTTGTGTCATTCGAGCGGGTCGCTGTGCGGCGGTTCGCGAAGGCGTGCTACGGGCTGGTGGCTGGCGGACTGGTGGTGATGCTGCTGGCGGCTCTCGCCGGCGGCGTGGCAGGGTGGTGGGCAGGGGACCACTGGGTGCGGGCAGACGGCCTGCTGTCTGCCCGGACAGGCTACGTCGCGCCGGGATCACCTTCCGTCAAGCCGCAATGAATCACGAAGCGCGTCAGTCAGGGTTTGCCGTGCGCGAAGCCCCACTGGCGGCACATCCTGCTGCCGATTTTCCTGGCCGGCTGCTTCTGCATGGCGCTGGCGACGGCGTCGGACAGGGTCAGTCCAAAGGTCAGGCTGTTGTGAACTTCGTCGGTAAGGCGGCGAGCGTGCGGCGACCGTGACGACTGTCGGAAAAAGCCCGGACGGTCTGCGTTTCGGCACCTGTCGTATTGGAGACCACCCGAATGGCGAGCGGCTGGGGTCGTGTTCAGGCTGCACCGGATTTCGCGCTAGCGACACCGGCCTGGTAAGCCGCTTCAAGCGCTGCCCTGATGGACCAGACTGCAGTATCGTAGAAATCGAGCCGGTTGGAGTGGCGGGTTTCGAGGGTTTCCACGCAAGGTATCCTTGTGGCGATTTCGGCAAGCCGCTGCCTTGCGGGGAAGGTCAGAAGCGTTTACGGCGATCTCCCGGTTGGGTTGTGACGACATCATTCACGCGTTGTTTCGGAGGAACTTCAAGGGTTTTTTGTCCGGACCGGCTGCACCGCGCGGGCAGGCTCCCGGTTCAGGCAGGCGGCGGCCTGTCTGCCTGCGCGGATCAGGCCCCGGCGGCGTCACCGTCGATGAACGCTGCGGCGCGGCGGAGCATGCGAGCCGCCGCGTCGTGCTGGTCGAAGGCAATCATCGGAGTGCTGTAGCCTTCATCGCGGGCGCGCAGCAATGCCATGTCGTAATGGCGCCCGTGTTGGTACTGCGTGCTGGTTGCTTCGACGGAAGTGAGGAAAAGATCGGGCGAACCCGCGGCGTTGGTCGCGAGCACGACCATGCGGATATGGTTGAACATGACGGACTCTCCGGTTCAGGTGGGATGCGCAGGCGGCAGGGCGTGATGGGGTGCCGCTCCGCCTGCGCTGCCCCGTTGCCAGGGCGGGGGCGGGGTTACGCCGCGAGCGGGCCGGATTGCCCGGTACTCACGGTGCCTATGCTGTCAGCGGTCGGGAAAGGCCTCGGTGACTGCTCGCTAGCGGAGGCGGGCGCGGCGCACGCATCGGGCGCGGTGTCATTGACGTGTTCCGTGCCGTGACCGGCATCTGTTTCCGTGTCGGCGTCCTCGCCTTCCGGCGTTTCTTCCGCATCGGCTCCGGTGTCCGCACCGTCGGTCCCGGCCTCATCCTCATCCTCAGCGTCGTCGCGGCTCTCCCATGAGGGTGCGGCAGGGATTTCCCGGTCGGTGAAGATTTCGGGCACCCAGGCGACTTTCGCGAGCCGCAGTTCGGCGGCGGCTGCAGCGTCAGCCTTCTTCATCTTGTCGAGGTCGGCTGCGGCCTTCGGCGATACGGCGGCAGCGACGACTTCGGCAATGCGCGCCTTGCTGACATGGTCGAAATACGTGGCGCGGGTGGGCGTCCAGTACCCGGTCATGTCGAGGTTCAGCGCACCTGCGAGCGCGTTGATTGCATGCGGCCTTTCTTCGCCCGCGATCCCATCAAGCAGGGTGCCGGTGCAGAACGCGAGCAGATCGAGCAGCGTCGTGCCGGGATCCTGCTGGACGAGCCAGGGCAGCAGGTCGGCCGGTTTCGCGGGCAGTTCCGCGATCCATCGCGCGCGTTGGGTCTCGATGGCGCTCCATGCGGGGCTGGTGTCCAGGTCGTCTGCGGCGCGCAGCAGTCCGTCGTGATTGTTCGTACCGGTCAGGGCGAGGAAGTCACGCGCGGACGTGTGCCCGAAGTGCCCGGGCAGCGCCTTCGGGACCAGGTGATGCAGCAGTGCGGCGAGCGCCACGGCGGGCTGTGCGGCTAGTTCCGCGCGCATGGCGGCGGTGCGGTGCGCGGTGAGGCGCTGGCAGAGCTTTGCGCTGTGGACCGGTTTGACCTTCGGGGTTGTTGCGCACACCGCATCGTGCGCTTCGGCTTCGGGCGTGCCGGTGACATGCGCATCTGCGGCTTCGAGCGCGTCGGCGTTCTCGCGGCGCACGAGGCCGCGCTCGATGACGAGTTCGCCCTGCGGCCCGACGATCACGAACGCACCGGCTTCGGTCATCTGCTGTTCGTCCCATACCAGTGCGACGCTTTCGAGCCCGATGAGGGCGGCATTGACGCGCTCGATCTCGTCGTTCAGCCGGTCCGCTTCCGCGTAGGCGTTTTCGTCATCCTCCGACAGCGCCTCCAGCTTTTCGGCGAGTTCGTCCTGCTGCGCGGTGAGCGCGTCCATCTGCCGCTGTTCGTCGTCGGTGTACGGACGCTGGACCGGACGCAGCCTGCCATAGCGGTTCAGTTCGAGAAAGTCGCGCTCGACGCGTGTTTCAATCCAGCCCCATCCTTCTGCGCGCACTTCCTCTGCGGCGGCGTCGAGCTTCTGCGCGACGAGCTTCTGCAACAGTTCGGCATCGGCAATGTACCCGGCGTTTTCGTCGTCGCTGAACAGATCGCGGCGAACGTAGCCGCCCGCTGCTTCGTAGACGGCAACGCCGACGAAGCGCACGAGCCGGCTGCGGCTCGCGTCGATCTCGGCGCGCGTGATGGCCTGCCGCAGATAGTTGGGCTGGCGTTGCCAGTCGTTCGCATCGAACCAGATGTGTTCCTGCGTTTCGTGATTGTCCGCGAGCGCGAGGGCCGCAAGCTGGTCGAGCGTGATCGCATCCTCGCGCAGCAGCGCGAGCAGCTTTGGTGACACGTTGGCGAGCTTCATGCGGCGCTTGACGGTGAGCGGCGACGCGGAGAACAGCGCAGCGATGTAATCGACGCTGCGCCCTTCCTCGGCCAGCATCCGGTACGCGCGCAGCACGTCGAACGGGTCGAGCCCTTCACGTTCGCTGTTCTCAATCAGCGAAATGGCGAGGGCTTCGCCTTCGCTGACGATGCGCACCGGTACCGGATAGTTCGCAGCGATGTGCTTCTGTTCGAACAGCAGGTCGAGCGCGGCCTCGCGGCGCTGGCCCGCGCAGACACCGTAGCGGCGCTGCTTGCCGCGTCCGCCCTTCATTTCGTGAACGACGAGATTCTGCAAAAGGCCCTTGGCGCGGATGTTGGCGGCGAGGCCCGGAATACCCGAAAGGGGTTTGGTGCGGGCGTTGAGTGGCGAGGGCCGCAGGCTCGAATACGGCACGGTGATGACGGGCTGCTCGTTGCCGAAACTGGTTTCGAGCGGCGATGCGGTTTCAGTGGCTTCTGCCACGGCGGCTTCAACTTGGGCTTGCATGACTGACTCCAGAAGGTTGGAAAGAAGGTTCCGGGTCGGATGCTGCTGGACGCATCAGGACTTGACCCGAAGAGGAGTCCTGATCGAATTGGGGGGCGGCGCGGAAACGCCGCCCCTGCGGTACTTACGCCTTCATCTGGCGCATCGCTTCGGCGAGCATCCACAGCGCACGGTTCAGTTTCACGTTCTGGTCGATGCCGGTGATGGGGCGGGTGGACATGGAGCGTCCGCTGCGCGAACGCCCATGTAGCCCGCCTTTGGTGAGGTTTTCCTGGACTCTTTGAAACACTGTCCAGAGGTCGTCCCGGCGATCTTCGAAGCGGCGCGGGGCGAGCAGGCTGCTTTCGGTGATGGGAGCGGGCGTTTCTGCGTCGGTCGGCTCGTAGCGCAGCGCAAGCGCGGAGCGCGCGAACGCGTGCTGTTCGTCGTGCTCGAGCGTGAGGGTCTTCATGCCGTCTTTCTGTTCGCGGATCAGGTCGAAGCCGTCGAGCACGTCGAACGCGCCGTTGATGACGTTCTGCACGATGTTGCCCTTGTGGGGGACGCGGATATCGCGCACGGTGTCCCCGGCCACCATGCCGTTCTGGCAGACAAACCGGTAGGCACCAGCCAGCATCTGGTAGCTGCTCGTACCGTCGTGCGAGTTGAGCAGGATGATTTCGTTGGCTTCTTCGCCGGTGATTTCGTCGGCGTGCCGCATGCGGATCATGTGCCTGGTGAATTCGCGGCGGTCGTCGTGGCGTACGCGCGTCTGGCAGACCATGAACGGCTGGAAGCCTTCGTTGCGCAGGCCGCGCAGCACGTTGATGGTGGGGATGTAGGTGTAGCGCTCGGAGCGGCTTTCGTGCTTGCCGTCCGCGAAGATGGACGGGGCGACGCGGCGGATCTGGTCGTCCGACAGGGGGGAGTCGGAGCGGAGCATCGGCGAGCCGTAACGGAAAGAGGAAGCGAGTTGCATGGCACTCTCCACAACAAAAGAGGTTGATCGGTGTTGCGCTGACCGGGCTCCAAGATTCCGCCCCGTTGTAAGGGTTGGGCTCGTCCTGGTGGAACCCGGGGTTGGCTTTACCGCCGCCAGTCTCCTGAGTTCGCGCCCGTGCGACTCAAGGAGCCGGTGGCGGGCAAACGTCAAGGAAAAAAGGCGAGGGAGGGGTGCGGGCAACACGGTCCCTCGCCCCTTGATGTTTGCCCGCCATCGGCTACGGTCGCGGGTGTCGGGCGGGAACCCAGGAGACTGGTGGATGCGAAGCGTCGGGTTTCACCGGGATGAGCCGCCGCGCGGCGAGCGCGAATGTGGAGGCCGCCTGCGGCCTTCACCTGACTGGGGGTTAAAGGTATTGGGTGTCGGGGGTTGAGGTTTTGCGCCAGGGATTGAAGCCCGGGAGGGCCGGGACGCCGCCGGCGGCCCGGTGCGAAGCACGAAAGCCCGCCCGCAGCGCGGCGCGGGGGCGCCCAGTGAGGGTTTCAGGACTGCGATAACACAGCCTGCTGCACCGAACCACTGACACTGGTCGTTGAGGACAACGCCATGACAGGCGGTGGCGACATTCGGCTGGACACGCCCCTTTGCGACGAGATCTTCAAGGTATGTACGAACAGATAGCCTATGCCCGCGCCTGTACCTGCCGACAGAGCCGGCATCGCCCGCGTCGTTGCTAGAATGCCGGACTGGAAAACAGACCCTTACGACCGATGCCTTTGCCAGCCGATGTTGAACTGCTCGCGGGTTTGAGCATGCATTCCCAGGGTGCTACACCGAAACCGCATGGCCCGGCGCCCAGCCGTTCACGGACCAGCGCGTTCGCCGGATCGCGTATCAGGTTCCGGGACCACGAACTCATGGTGGTCGAGATTGGACCGTTCGCGCATGCGCAGGGCGTCACCGTGACATTTCGCGCGCGATCGGTGGGCGCGCAGGCCGTACGGGTGGGCGCAATCATCAAGACGCGCTGGGAGGTTTGCGAAGTAGTGGCCTGAACAGTGAGCAGGCGGGAGATCCCATGCCGATTGCTCACGCGTGGCTAAAGCGTGCACACGAATGCGACCTAAAGCGACCGACCGGGTTCGCATGCTGACGCAGATTCTTGCGGCGTTCGGGCAGATCGTGATGACGTCTTTGGCGTTCGAGGTTCAGCAGATCGGGAGGCAGGCGCATCGCCCGCACGGGGGAACTCTGGGGAGGGCTGTGCGAAGCACAGCCCGCGTGCGACATGGATTCTCCTGACCAACGCGCTCGCAGGCAGCCGGACGGGATCGGCGGTGTCGACCATGCTCATGCCGGAAGTGTCAGTGTTCTCCCCCAGCGTTGCCCGGGAGGTTCACGTCGGGCACGACGCCCTGTGAATTCCGCTGCTCCATGACGAAGCAGCATCGGGAGCTTCCCGCTATGCGTCGATCAGCGTGTCCGTGATGGTCGTTCGAATGTGGATTGCGGCCCGTGTTGCCACATCCGCATGCACACTGTCCTCGACCAGCTCACGGGCAGGCGCTGAAATATGCTCTTTCCATGACCGCTTTCCCCGTCTGGCCAGCATGGTTCCCCGGCAGTCCGGCGCGCCGCAGTGGCAGGCGTACCGCTTCCGAAGCAGACGGGTGTGCCGTCCTTCGACGAAGAGCGCGTAATCGATGCACAGTTCTTCGCCGGCGGGCACCGGGTTCACGGTGCGAATGAAGATCCGGCCGTCGCGGTCCGCGGCTTCACAGTTGGGACGGCATGCATGGTTGATCCATCTGGCACTGTTACCGCCGATCGCCCCGTCGATGACGGTACCGTTGCCGACGTCGAAGTAGAAGGTGTGATCCGGCTGTGCCGGATCGCGCGGGTGACGGAGCAGAGCCTCGTCCCATGAGATCCGTTCGCCCAGGTACTCACAGATGAGTTCGCCGGCCACAAGCGCGCACGTCGCGAACACCCCTCTGCCGTGAACGGGCGACCGCCGCACAGTAATCCGGCTGCGGGGACGCAGGACATTGGCATGTTTCACCGGGAAGGTATCAAGGGCGTTCATCAGGGGCATCGTCGATACGGTTGCGGGGGCCGACGTAATCGACCCGCGGAAGAAACATGGATTGCACGACCGAAATTTCCGTTGCAGCCGGTGCAGCGTGTTACCTGCATCAACGCAGACGATGGCAGGGAAACAGCCGCGCGGCGTTAACCGGGCGGCGGAGCAGTTGGCCGTGTGGCCGGGAAGCGCTACAGTATTCTCAGGTCACGGATCCTGCCGATCTGGGGTGACCGTTTCAGGATCAGGTCTGCGATGAATTCGGCGAGCAGGGCGCGTGGAATGTTCGCGGGGACGTCGTCGACCCGATGCGAGGTGATACGCGCGATAAAGTCATTGGGGGCGCTTGCCAGACTGTGCTCAAAACTGACTCGGTACTCCATGATCAGCCGCGCTCCGACGGATATTCTCTGTGCTACTGATTCTATCAGCAGTTGGCGTGACGATTGGTGATCGAGCAGCCGGCTTCCGGCGAATGCAGAGAGAGAGGGGAGCTCCAATGGCCGGCGAAATTCCGAGGTTAAGACTCCGCCTGTGCAAAGTGTTGCAGCGGGGCGCATAGCCAGAAAGGCACTGCACGACGCCAGCATACATATCGAGGAAGCGGGAGGAGCCGTGCCCGGGCAGTTTCACGGCCTTATCGGACGTGCTCGCGCTACTTACTTGTGCGGTACCCGGACCCGGGACAATGACTCGTTCGCAAGGGACCTGCCGCCCGGGGGAGGCGCGGGCGGATCGCCTGTCCATATACCCGCACCAAGCTGACTGGTCTCACGACGCACGGTGTCCTTCGGTCTGGCAGGGTGCTCGGTCTGAAAGCCAGATCGTGGCCCAGAGGCAGCGTGGCGTGAGTTCTTCCTGTGTATCGGACGATGGCCCGACGTGTGCGTCGGGGACCTGGCGATTCAGATGTCTTCATCGTCGTTTGGCGCAATCGGCGACAACGCGTCGGTGGCAAGAAAAACGTTCAACTGTTCATTGGCTTGTGTAATCCGATGCGAGGGGAGTGTCGAGAGCTGTTCGTCGTGCAGCGACAAAACGTGTTCAAGGGCTCGCCCGTCAGCTTCAGGTAGCGACCAGTCGCTTGCGGCCTTGATGCGCGCCGCGATAGCGTGCAGCGCTGCCTCGGAGATCCGGAAAGATCCGAGGGAGCGACGACCATTCAACGTCGCATGAACGAAATAGGCGAGGTACACGGTCCTGAACAGCCGGCCGATCAGTTCGATATTGCAGTTCCCGGAGCGCAACGCGGCAAGAGCCAGATGGTGCTCGAGTGAGCGACGACGCCAGATCGTCGCCGGGAGCGGCAACAACATGTCGCGCGTCATCGGCCGCCTACCGCCAGACTGCTTGGACTTGCGTTGTCTTGGAGTCGGTTCCATAGAATAATTTTCAGTCTGTCGGCGCATTTTACGGCACGCACAAGACCCGCAGGCCGCGGCTGCAACAGGGGCGTGGCAATCGTGCGGGTCAAGAAAAAGTTCCGGGATGCAGTTTTCCCGCCGCCCGCAAAATAATCGTTCTTCCTGATCGGCCTTCAGACCGCGCGCTGGCTTCGATTAGGCGCCTAGACGTCAGGATCGGATACCCAGATATTCAGCGGATGGTCACCGTTGAACGCGATGCCGGCGTTCGCCAGCAGATGCGTGTGAACGGCCGGTGCTTCATGCTAGCGCTGGCTAGGGGACGTTGCAGGCGGTGTCGTTTCGTTGCATGAAGAAGGATTCCGGTGGGATGGGCGCAGGAGATCCGAAGCAGGAGCAAAGGCGAACGTGCGAGCCATGTCCGGTCTGCCGCTATTATGCCCGGCAAGCACACAGCACCGTCCGCAGCGCGATCCCGACTAATCGGCGAACGTCCGCATTGTGCGCACGTCACAGCGCATGAATACAGCTGAGGGGAGTAAATTAGCAGGAAGTCGCTGGCAATGCCGCAGAGCGTGACGTCGCAGTTCGCCCTCACGCGTACGGGGGCCGCCGGCGGCCATACTGGCGGGGGGGCGCACTTCATAATCCGTTTGAAGGCTGTCACGGATCGGCGTAAAGGCGCCGGGGATGATCGCCGTAATGGCGCCAGTTAGAAGTGGTGTCAAACGCAGATTCGAACGGCCTCAAGAATGCGGTTTTTTACTGGATTTTGCAACGGCGTTTTCGCCGTTTTCGGGCATCGGTTTAGGCTTGCGGAAGCTCTCGCCCTCGATGACGATGCGGTAGGCACCGTGGCGTAGCCGGTCGAGCGTCGCGGCACCGAGAACCCGGTTGTCGGGGAAGGCGTCACCCCATTCGCTGAGATCGAGATTGGATGTCAGGATGGTAGCCGCCCGCTCATACCTGGCCGCCACCAGGTCGTGGAAGTCTTCGTCGTGTGGCGCGCGCAGGGGTTTGAGCGCGAAGTCGTCAACGATCAGCAGCGGCACGCGCACGAACTGCTGGAACTTGCGTTCGTAGAGGCCCGTGGCGCGGGCCGCATGCAGCTTCTTGATCAGATCGGTCTGCGTGACGAACAGCACGTCGCGCCCCTGACGCGCAGCGCAGTGGCCCAGCGCCTGGGCGATGTGGGACTTGCCGACGCCTGTTTGACCGACCATCAGGATTGCCACCTTCTCGTCGATGTAACGACCGGTGGCGAGATCGTGGATGTGTGCGCGGTTGAGCTTCGGCAGCCGGTCGAAGTTGAAGGTTTCCAGTGTCTTGCCTAGCCCGAAGCCGGCGCGCACGAGACGCGCGCCGAGTTTCTTCTGGTCTCGACGCGCGACTTCATCATGCAGGAGCATCGCGAGGAATTCGGTGTAGGCGAGCTGTCCGTCGATCGCCTGGCGGTTACGCTGCTCGAGCGAGTCGAGTACGCCGGACAGGCGCAGTTGTTTGAGGATCGTATTCAGTTCGGGACTCGGATTCATGGTGTTCAATGCAGAAGAAGGGAATGGAGGTCACGACCGAAGCGGCCGCCGTTCAGATAGGTGTCAGCAGGCGCCGCCGACGTTTGTGCCGCTGCGGGCTGGCTGTCCAGTCCCTTGTCGAGGATGGTCTTGACGGTGCGGTACTTCGGGCTCGCGAACGCGAGCGCACGCTCGCACGCGGCGTCCAGTCGCTGATCGCCGAACTTCTCGCGCATACGGACGATGCCCTGCGCGCCACGCAGGTTCACCAGCACCGTGTCGTTGAACATCGCGAGAACCAGCGCGTGACAGGATGGCCCGATCTCCCTGGCACGAGCCAGGCACCACTGCGGATCGTGTTCGAGCCACGCCTGCGCCGCCGGCGGCTGGTGGTCACGCACTGTGTGGCGTTCACCTGCCTTGCGCAGTCGTGGATGGGTTGCAATGAGTTCGTGCTGATGGAACAGCTGTACGACCGTATCAGTCGATTTGAGCCAGAGGCTCTTGCCAACCAGCGTGAACGGCACGGAGTACAGCGCCTTCTTGTAGACGACATGTCCGTCCGTATGCACCTTGACTTCGCTCCATACAGCCAGCACCGGCGCAACGTCAGGCAGCGTCGTGAGCAGAGGCTTCTCGATGGCAAAGCGCGCCAGCGGCTGCTCGCGTGTCGTGCCATGTTCGCGCGTGCTGGCCTGCTGCATGATCCATTCGCGCAGCTGCCGGTTGGCATCGGTCAGGTCGCGGAACGTGCGCAGCGGCACAAAGGATTTCTTGACATATTTGACGCCCGACTCGACGATTCCCTTCTCGCAAGTCAGCAACTGTCTGTCATGAGGAACATCGCGTAGTCAAAGGCGCGTCCTTCGAGATTACCCATCCATTCCACCCAGCACGTGGAAATCGCTTTGTCCTGGTGAG
>Ga0207713_1002395_pt1 | contig 13706 bp, 15 predicted proteins | sample KBSS64metaG_FD_184404 | JGI IMG/M metagenome (GOLD analysis project Ga0207713, IMG submission 184404) | Switchgrass rhizosphere microbial communities from Kellogg Biological Station, Michigan, USA - KBS S6-4 metaG (SPAdes) (version 2) | ecosystem: Host-associated > Plants > Roots > Rhizosphere >...
GAGTATGCAGCTTTTTATACATCCTTGATAGACCAACGTTTTTTCAGTAAGCGATTAGTGAAAGAATGTATAAAAAGTGCACCTTTTATTCATATGCTAAACACTTCAAATAATTGATTTTTTATCTAGATATGTTATAGTGACAATCCGGCTATTTTCCAATTAACCTTTTATCTAAAACCTTACATGTAGAAAAGAAAGCACCATTGTTACAATAACAATGGTGCTTTCTTTTCATATAAAAAATTTTTAGTATTAATTTGAGGCTACCTAATCTTTTCTAATTCATTTAACATATCATCAATGAATTGGCTAATTTCCACTGTATTCTTACTTGTAAACCCCTCTTCAAATGCCGTTTCAATTAAAGATTTTCTCTCTTTTTCAATCTCGACTGTTAAAGCTTCTTTTAAGATCACTTTATGAGACTCCAATACCCCCACACCCATTTACTTTTAATGGCAAAACTAAAACAAGGTTAATCTAATCGTTCTAAGAGTGATTAACCTTGTTTTAGTTTTGATTTTTTACTTTTATATGAATATCTTACAATATACAAATGTCCTTGTACAACGGAACTTTATCTTTCTATTTCTTGCTCTTTCCTTCTCATTTAACCTCCTGTAGGAAAAATATAGTCTTTATGGAAAAAAGATGATAATATTGATTTGGAGCTATTTTTTCGTTACTTGTTATACGTGTGAACCCTGTAAAAAAGCTATTTCATTTCTATGCAAAGCCAATGCCCATAGAATGAGATGGCTTTTTTTGTGTATATAAAACTATTCATTTTTACTCGAAGCTTTTAAAAAATAGTTTTTATAAAAGAAGGAGAAATTTCATGCTAACTAGATACGAACTCCTATTATTCAACAGAGAACTCTTATACTTAATACAACAACACTCTACCTGTACTGATTCTAGTTTGAAGGAGACCTTATTAACTCAAATTGCCCTTATGCTTAGTGTTCTTAATCAAACGTTTTAAAGCTTTTATTGATATTATCATCTTTCAATTTCTTGATCTTGCCTTTTATTTCTTTTTTGGACTCCACCTACATGTTGAAAAAACGAGATCTGCTTCATCTTCTCGACATTCTTATCTATCCAATTCAATGCTTTTTCCTTCCAAGCTTTCAATGTCTTATTCTCTTTCTTTAATTCATTAACTTGCTGATTGGCTTTATCAAGATCCTCTTTTGGCACATAATTTTCTATATAGTCAACATTCATCTTCGTCAGGGTATCATTCGCTTTATTTGCCTGTACAAGCTCTCTTTTCGTTTTCTCATGTTTCTGATTCTCAATCGTTAAATCGTCGCTTAGAGAGCTTATATGAGCCTTATATTCGCTATCTAGTTCTCTTTTAACCTCTTCTTTCAACTTCTCTTTCTCATTCGCAGAGAAATCTCGTATCAACTTCTGCCTCATCAAATGCTTAGCCTTTTCAATTTCTCTATCCTGATGAACAAGGTGCATACTTAAATCTTCTCTTACACTCTCTAATTGCTGTGTTAACACCTTATTCTCTTTCATCATTTTCCCAACTTCTTGGCTTAATGCATTTGTACGCTTATGCTCGGCCGCCAGCTTCTCCTGCAATTCTTTTGCGAGATCAACGACACAATGAAAATCAGCTTCTTCGACTTTCACTTTTGAACCAAGCATACCTTTACTTACTTCAATTTCAACAGATTTACGACAAAGCTCTTCAATACTCTGATCACTACGTATATCAACTAATCCCTCTTCCTTTAGGTTCCGTAAGTTATCCATTCTTTGAATCTCTTTTTCCTTGAAGATTAGTTGTTGGTCTAAGTTGTTTAGCTCTTTTTGTCGTTCTTCTTTCTTAAATTCATGAACACTTTTATGCTGCAGCTCGCTCGGCTCGCCACGCTCAATGTCATAACCACGTTTGTTCATGTAGTTATGAAAGTCATCCTGAATTCGACGAATCTTCGTTTTGCCATGAAAATAGTCTTTCGCGGCCAAGCGTCGATCTTCCGTAATTGGTACAAAGCCCACGTGCATATGTGGCGTTGATTCATCGTTATGTACCGTAGCATATAAAATGTTCTGCTGACCATACTTGCCAGCTATATGGTCCAGTGATGCTTCAAAATATTTACGCTGCTCGTCTGGCGACATCGCATGCATGTATTCCGGACTGGCCGACACAAAGAACTCTGCGACCAGGACCGCATCATTCCGAATTTTTCGTTTCACACGGGTGGCCGTCATCTTCTTAATTTCTTCATGGTACTTAATTTTGTCCTCATTCACAAAGTCATAGTTAAGCATCGTTTTGTTTGAATCGATATCTTTATTTTTACTGTTCTCGCCTTCTCGTTGGTTGTGTTTCTGGATACCCAATATTGCGTCTTTGTGGAACTTTTGCATGCGGATAATCCCATATTTGGCCATCCCTCAATCCCCCATTTCGACCACTGTTCTTAGGTCCAGCATACCACAACTTGAGATTTGGTGTAACGCACTACACCAATTTTTCATCTTCGATAAAATTGGGAGCGCGCTCTACGAGGTGGGCGGTCGGAATTCCTCCCTGTGTTTGGCTCCGCCAAAAAGAAAAAAGACATCCTTCACGGATGCCCTTTTTCTATAAGACCGTGGACGCCGTCCACCACCTGTAAGGGGAACTCTTCCCCTTAACCCCATCTAAAAAACTCCCCCAACCCCCTCACTTTTTGAGGGGGCTCCCTCGCCGGTTGGCGTCAAACAAACGGGGTTGTTTGAGTGCCAAGAGGGTCTTGGTGTAGTGACATTGTCAATTCCTTAATGCTCCCTACGGTCCGCTTACCATTGACAATGGCCAAATTTAGAATACCACTCTCTTTTACAGTTAAATCATAATTCAGTTCGATCACTTGCTTCTGGTGGCCTTTCTATCCATCCTCTTTCAATCATAATATTTCCCCAACTAGTAGTAAGTTTTAAATCTCTTAGAATCGATGCTTCACAGTGTCCTACTACATCAATTCTCATACTGACAGACATAGTAACCGAATAATATATCATAGCTAAATTAAACATAAACCCGGCATGAAATAGCATTAATTTATCTGAAAAAGGTGCGATCTTAGAATTTGTAACTTCTCTGTCTAATAACGGTGGGGTATGGAGACCTCCTTCATGTAACAGTGAAGAAAAAAGACCTATATGCTTATTAACTAAATTTAAACCATCCTCCATAAACTTACGTATTTTTTTATCTTGGCTTACCTGCTGAAATCCGAGAAGAATAGCTTTTGCTGAAATACTTTTCTTTAAATCAGTATATATATTTCCTGCCTCCATCGAATTTAAAGGTCTTTTCTTTCCCAATATATCCATTGCATATCCTAATTCTGTTATGTACTCGACACCTCTGGGCATTGAAAAATAAGGATCTCTTTCATAAAGGCCCTTAGATAAGAGAATATCAATTGATCTGTTATAAACATCCATCGCGTCCATATTACATTGATAATAAAGATCCCTAATATCTTTCCGAATAGAACTACTAAATGACATGCTATGTCCTGATAATCCATGAATCGTCATAACATGTATGTAATGTAACCAAAGTGAATCCGTGAATAAAGGTGGAGCTTCCAAATTTACATCTTTATCTGTAAAACCATTTGGTAGAGGGAAATTTTCTGCATTTAAGATTTTTTTTAACACTTTGAGATGTTTTTGAGATAGTTCTAAACAAAATCCAAAAAGAGAATGAACTTCAGGATCTTTAACAGTTGCTAATACATATTTACTGATGCAAATTGCCATCGTTTCCCTCATATATTGAACCCACAGACTTGTAATTTCTGAAGAGGTTAATCTAGTATCATTTTTCTTATTCAAATTACTTACCTCCATAGCATATAAACTATATCGTTTAGTTTGCCCTGGAAGTATTTATTTATGAAAATGAGCGTATCGGCTGCCGCTTCGCACCCAATACGCTCATTTGAAGATACCCCATAGTAGCTTGGCCGCTTTAAAAAATAAAAAGCAAGAGGATACCCTTTTGCTTTTTAAATACACATTATTCATTTACACATCGTAGGTTGGTCAATCAATAGAATAGGCTGTTCAACTTTGGCATTTGTCATTTGTTCCTGAACAAAGATCCATATAGCAAGGTTGATCACGACGGCCATCAGTAGAAAACTTCTATTTTTACTAATAAAGGTTTCCTCCTTTAAGTCATAGTCACAACAAAGGCCGCCCATTATGTATCATCCTATAAGGTGGCCTTTGTTGTATGTATGCTATATGTTTACTCTAAGAATCAGGACATTATCTCTCATAATCCTTTATTTTTCACCACAGTTATCTCTGTTACAGTGGAAACTAGTCCCACAAAAGGGCGGCCATATAAAAATTCAGTGCCTGGGCAAATCGGAATGATCTGAAATCATCTCGGTTTACCCAGGCACTTTTTTAAATTCTGCTTATAATGATAAATTAGTTAAGTCTTTAATTTGGCATTCAACTAGAGTTTTAATAATGTGAGAATCAATCGTATATTACATTTTTTCCTTCTTCAGTTAACTTTTTTAAAGATGTAAGCATATGATTTATTTCTTCATCGGAATGCCTTTCCCATGAACCTAATTCAGCTACTATTTTCAAAGGAGATTTAGATCTATAAGAACGTGTTGGGTTTCCCGGAAATTTTTTGTCAGTTAAATTCGGATCATTTTCAAAATCGCCTAATGGTTCTACAATATAAATTCTCTCTTTTGAATTAGATCTTGCTAATTCAGCACCCCATTTAGCAGCGTTTAATGTTCCGGTAAAATAGATATGGTTAGATTTTTTATCCTGATAATTGGATAAGTACAATGGTTCAAGCAGGTCTCCAATCTTCAGTTCTGCTTTAGTACCATGAAAAAACGGACCAGGATCTAAGACATTTTTCTTGTCATTCATATAGCCACACCCTTTATACTTTTTGACTTGCGTATAACAGTATAAGGCTGGACATGAGTGAAAAAACAGTCTATAAATAATTTCCAAATAGAGTTATAATATAAGTAGAGAGTAAGATGTTATCGGAAATAACTCATTTAAATAAAAAAAGACTGCCAGCTGGCTGGCAGTCTTTTTTTATTTCCAAAATTCCCACCACTTCTTTTTTTCTTGAGCAGCAGCAAGTTGCTTTCTTGTTTCCTGAATTTCACGTATATGACTCATGTTTTGCTGATCCATACGTTCTACAAGCTTTTTATTAAATTCCATTTGTTCATGTAATTGTTTTTTTATTTCTTCAATACTTTGAGCCATATCATAAATTTTATCTTTGAACTCATGAGCTTGAACGGCCATTTGTGCAGGTTGCATGGGGGGCGTTCCTTGCCGTGCACCATAACGCTCAACCACTTCTAAAGATGCTACTTCTTTGGTTTTCCTTTGGACTTTTACGATTTGCTTAAATAGTTGTAAAGCGTTTAAGTCATGTTTAGTGAAAGCCCGACTATCATTCTCTCCTTTAACAAACTTATAACCTGTGGCCTCCAATTGAATACACCACTTTCTTAAAGTACTATCTGACACCTCAAGTTTCTTTGCTACTTCACTAGTCCAATAAGCTGGTTCTTGGCCAAGCTTTGCATCTGACATGCCGTTCCCTCCCGTGCACGCGTATTTATATAAATAGTTATATTTCTCATCTAAAATGTCCTTTAAAGAATAACAAAGAACGCCCCCCATGCACATCATTTTTTTACGTGCACGGGGGGCGTTCAACCCAAGTCAAGTACTGATATATCAATGTTTATACGCTCTATTATTTGATTAAATCATAACCATATTAAAACCAGATGCACGCCCCCCGTGCATGCCATTCACTTTAATTTTAAGTTATAACTTTACCCGTGCAACCCCGTTCGTTTTGGGGTGGCGTGCTGGCTAGGGGTTCGGGGACTAGTCCCCGTTTGTGTAGCTTATTTTTAGCAAAATTACTAACTATGGACGGATGCTCTGGCGGTTCGGCAGGTATAATGGCCGTCGCAAGCCGAGCATCTTTAACTTCGTTTTGGGTATGTTCGGCTTGGCGATATAACCACTCCTGCCGAAATTTAAAATACAAGGAGAAAAGAGTGGAGATTTTTTAAGTGATCTTCTTAAAAAATACTACTCGAACCTTGTATTTTAAATAGCCATTTTAATTTTATAGTTTTAACGAAAAAAGTATAAAAAGACCCTTGCAATTCTATCAGCGAATTGCTATTTAAATAGAGTGAGAAGAGACAAGTGCAAGAATGTTGTTATATCAAGGTTTATGAGACATTAGGTGTTGCCAAAAAGCAACACCTGTGTTGCCAAAAAGCAACACCTAAAAAATGTAAAATCATATAAAAAAATAAAAGCAAGGGGAAAATCCTCCTTACTTTTAAAATAAATATATAGGTAGCTGGTGCTTTTTAGAGGATCCTTCAACTCTAAAATTCTTTAAAGAACGTTTAAATATCTTTTGAGTAACTTTATCAACATCGTCTTTTGCCGAACAACATAGAAGATTGGGGTTAACAAACCATGTACGACTTGTACAAATACGGCCATCCTCAGTAGTACTTCCTGTCTCCGCAACAGCTAAGATACCTTTTTTCATTAGACTATTCATCATAGAAGATACTTTAGATCTATCCCTTTTTAACTTTCTAGCTAAATAGCTTGGTGAGGCTGAATTAGAATTTACTTCTTCTTCATCAGATGATCTCTCTATAATAATATTTGTCTTAAATTCTACATAAGGAATTAGATCCATTAAAAACGCTTTTTCAGCATTAGTAAGATATTCTATTTCACTTAAATAATTATAATTGTCCATAATTATTTGCACAAATCTCACCCCATCAGTTTTTTTCTTTCGCTTACCGATGAAATAATTATCTCCAGTAGTCCTATGCAAGATTTCTAATAAAGTTTTTTGCTGATCTGCTGAAAGACCAACTTCAGCTTGGTTTATTAATTCTTCCAGCTTAGAATCTCTTACTCTGGCTTTCTTTTCGGCTTCATCTAATGCTTTTTTCATTTTTAAATTCCTCCATTTAGTAGTGGAAGGAACTAACCTGATTGTGTTAGAATACATTTATAAAGTTATGTAGTTGAAGGTTAATCCCTTCTTAATATTTTTTAGAGAAAGTCCTCGGAGTCGTCGAAAACTTGAGGGCTTTTTCTTATACCTAATTTTCTACCAAATCCTACACTTTTGCAAACCCTATTTGTAAAATAAACAAGAAAACTCACCTAAAATGTAGGTGAGTTTTTTAATCTAATAATCCTTTTTCTTTAAATACTTTTCTCAAAGCCTCATTCACTAATTCAGACTTATAACTCTTAGGAACTCGATCAATAATACTTAACACATCATCGTCAAAATAAAAGCCTCTATATACCCTTTTAGAACGGTCTTTTGGATTCTGCAATAAGAGATCAATGGCATCTACTGTACTAGCATTTTTACTAGCTTTTTCAAAGCTATCGTTAGTACTTTCACTTTCATTCACATAGCTAACACTAGCTGCTATCTCGCTGTTAGTTTGCTTTTGTTCTGCTGGCATTTTATTAGTTTTAGAAATAAGAGTATTAAAATCAACTTCTAAAGGTTCTGGCTCTTCCCCAACATAACGATAAATACTTTGCTTACTGTCCCATTCATATCCTAGTTTCTTAATTCTTAATTGGATGGTACGAGTACTTACATCATACTGATCAGCTAATTCTTTAATTGTGATTTCTTTCATCATAATTCCATTTAACATCTTTTTTACCAGCATCATACTAGCCTCCACTTCCGTTTTAAAAGTATAGTACTAGTATTCAAATGCAAAATGATATTTCCTGCTATAACTTCTCTTACCTGTTAACATAAAACACGTTATAAGAATCCATAAAAAAAGAGAAGATCCTATTCTTAATCTTCTCTTTTTCTATATTTCAGTTGTTCCTCTTTATAAATAAAATTCATTATTAAACAAAATACTGCTACAAGCCAACCAATAAGAGGGGAATAAATAAAAACATTTGTTAATAACAATCCTCCACAAATAGAGATCACCGACAACATTAATAAAAAAACGTTAATATCTTCATTTTTATTCATATAAAACACCTCTCTAATTAATCAACTAAGTGAAAAAATAAAAGCTTTCCATCTCTTAATAAATGTTTCCAAAGCAAAAAAGGACATTTCTTTTATGCCCTGATCCCTTGTATCAGCCCCACCTACGCTAAATACTATGACAGCCACTCATGCCATCCAACCTATCTTTATTATAAATGAAAGCGATTACAAAGTAAAGTTGTTGTTTAAATATTCTGTTTATTTAATTGTTATATATTGAGTTAATCTCTATAGTTTCTAAACATATAATCTAACAATGGAATCTTTAAAGATTCCTAAACTTAGAGGAGGTGTAATTATGAAATTAAGGGGTAATTTAAATGCATTAATTGGTGTCTGGTTTATTATCGCACCTTGGGCTATCGGTTATTCAGATCAATCAGGAGCTTTATGGTCAAGTATAATTTTTGGAATTATTCAAGTTATTGTATCTTTATGGGGCTATGACAAACCCGGCTGGAATTCATGGCAAAACTGGATCTCCGCGATTACTGGTGTCTGGTTTATAATTTTCCCATTTATCTACTCATTAACAAATGGAGAGGTTTGGTCAAGCGTAGTTCTTGGTTTAATCACGATTATATTTAGTTTATGGAACTTAGGATCTAATTCGGGTTCAAAGGCTGCTGGTTAAAAATAAAACGGATAGGAATCGACTATTTGAGCAAACTACCCAAGATGCTTTGTGCGCCCTGAGGCATCAACCTATAGAGCCCAATTGTATAACATCCAAAAACAGAAAAAACTATCTTCCTAACTCCAAGGTAGTTTTTCTGTTTTTACGCTGTATACCATATACAAACGTAGTTAACATAATGGAAATTATCGGAAATTGCTATGTGTAAACAGTAAAGATAAATAAAAAAGCTAGCATGAAGCTAACTTTTTAAAATGGTAAATAATAATTAAAATAAAAATGATCTTTAATTATTAGCAACCGCCGCCGAAACCGCCGCCAAAACAAGAAGCGCCAATAATGATTAATAAAATAAATAGTACAATAATTAAGGCAAAGCCACCACCGCAGCCGCCTCCGCCATAACCGTAACCGCCACCATAACCACAGCCACCGTAACCGCCAAAGAAGCCCATATCTCCACCCCCTACATGTTTAATACTTTTAAGATATGTATAAAAAGTGAAAATGCTCGCCCATACTCTGCACTGGTAGAAATAATAGGATTTTTTTAGATATATATAAACCCTTTAGATTACTTTACATAGAATGAATGAACCATCCCATTGAATCCCAGTAGCTCAGTTACCCTCCCTAACTGATCTGTAGTTGTTAAAAAAAAGAAAAATTCCCTGCCGCCTGGGGGTTTTTCTTTTTTTTTAGATGTATATCATATATATATTTAGCTATCATAGTGGATTTTATTGGAATTCATTATCTGAAAGGATTTTGAATATTATTAAAGAAGGCTCTAGGAATGCCACTTCGATAAAGCCATCTCTCTTTTAAAAGAAAAAACAATCTGTCTTCCAATACAGATTGTTTTTTCTTTTTTTACTTTGTAAATTATGAAGGTGAAAAATAAAGTTAAAAGGATTCGAAGTGTGAGACGAAAATTATTCGAAATACATCATATGCCTTTGTTTTCCTTTATGTAACTTGCTTGCTTATTAGAAATAAAATTTTATATCTTGAGCAAACTACTCAAGACGCCGTGAGGCATCTATGGCTTTTCTTATTCTAAATTTGCATCAAGAGCCCTCACAAAAATAATACGCACTACTTAACTATAGACTAGCCTTTATGGCTATAAGAGCAGGCTTAAGCCTGCTTTTGATACATTTATGTGAATGATTTATATCTTAATTGAGCACACTATTGAAAAGATGGAGAGATGTTCATTCTCAATTCTTCATTGTGTACTATGAATAGTCCAAAAGAAAACCCTACTGTCCATGTTTAGTAGGGTTTTCTTTTGGACTATTCATAACATAAGTTCTTACTAACTTGAACAAACTATAATCCAGAGGTCAATATATGATTTCAAAAACAACTTCTAATTACTCACTATTCACAGAAAAACTACTGGAGCATGGTCAGTAGTTTTTCTGTTTTTACGCTGTATATGGTAGACATGTTTAGTTAACATAAGGTCAATAAAGTATAGAATCTCCTCAGTAGGGAAGACTGCTAAAGTTCTTTGAATCATATACAATACCTGTTGTATATAAATAGCTTTATTTCTTGTCGCAGTTGCAGACTTCCTAACAAGTCTGTTTCTTTTTATTTAATAATTATAAAAATGAATAACAAATAACATCTTGAGCAAACTACTCAAGATACGTGAGGTATCACTTTTAATGCCTTGATACGTTACTGAAAAAACTACCTTATCTCTCCTAAGCCTAAGGTAGTTTTTTCTATTTTTTTAATGAATACGATATACAAAGTTAGTTAACATAATGTCTCTTTCCGGAACACAACTCAAAAAAGAACCCTTATGGGAGTAAGGGTTCCAGCTAGGATAGGTTTCCGTCATATGCAGCTTTTTATACATCCTTGATATAACTGGTTTTTCCCAAGATCTAGGTGGAGGGAGAATGTATAAAAAGTCTGCATTTTATACATATGCAGAACGTTTCAAATAATTGATTTTGTATACAAATATGATATATTAAAAGTCAGACTATTTTTTACAAATTTCAACGTAACCCTATTTTTGAACAACCTCCCGTCCACTGCAGAGGTTGTTCTTTTATTTTGTATATATAGCAACATATTAAAAATAGCCTCTAATTACAGAACGTGGTAATCTACTTATGTTTCATACTTCGGATACGTATGAACAAACCCTTACAAAAAAAGCAACCTCGTTCATTGGCCAATGCCGAGGTTGCTTTTTTGTTGTTTTCAATAGCTCTATTTAATCTTTTCTAATTCATTTAACATCTCATCAATAAATTGACTAATCTCTACCGTGTTGCTACTTGTAAAACCCTCTTTAAATGCCGTTTCTACCAAAGATTTTCTCTCTTTTTCAATCTCAACTGTTAAAGCTTCTTTTAAAATCACTTTATGAGACTCCAATATTCCCCTCACCCATTTGCTTTTAATAGCAAAACAAATACAAGGTTGATCATTCTAAAAGCAATCAACCTTGTATTCATTTTATCTTTTTATTTTCATATAAGTATTTTACAGTATACAAATGTCCTTATACAACGGAATTTTATCTTAAAATCAAAACTTGTCATACAAATTTTGATTTTCATCTTCACAGCCAAGAGAGTTTGTGATATACTTCACATATAAAGATATCCATGACAAACCAGAACACTCTTGAATGTAATATAGAAAAAGCTATTTCACTCCGATGCCAATACGATTGAAATAGCTTTTTTTATATGGCTTTAATTATATTTACTGACCAGAAAAACCGTAGTGATAAGCATTCAACAATAAGTAAATATCATAACCAGCTACAACTGCAAAAGCAATAAGTAAGAGTATCGTTTTAATTTTGTCCAACTTCATGTCTCCTTTTTACCTTTCTAAGTCTTGTTCCTGACGCTTTGATTGCTTGCGGATCCCACCGACATATTGAAAAAATGACATCTGCTTCATCTTCTCCACATTCTTATCAATCCAATTCAACGCTTTTTCCTTCCAGGCTTTTAATGTCTTATTCTCTTCTCGTAATTCATGAACCTGCTGATTCGCCTTATCCAGCTCTTCTTTCGGCACATAATCTTTTATATAGCCAAGATTCATCTTCGTTAAGCTCTCATTCACTTCATTTGCTTGTACAAGCTCTTTTTTCGTTTTCTCATGTTTCTGCTTCTCGATCATTAGATCATCGCTGAGAGAGCTTATATGGGCTTCATATTGCTTTTCTAGTTCTCTCTTAACCTCGTCTTTCACATTTTCTTTTTGTTCTGCTGAAAAATCACGTACAAGCTTCTGACGCATTTGTTTCTTCGCTTTCTCCACTTGGCCGTCTTGATCTGCAGCATATACCTCTAATTCTTGCCTTGTTTCGCTTAAGTCATGCTTCAACGTCTTGTTCTCTTTCTCATAACGATCAAGCTCATGACTCAATGCATGGGTACGCTCATGCTCGGCCGCCAATGTTTGCTGCAGCTCTTTTGTGAGACTCATAAGCTCATGAAAATCTGCTTCTTCCACTTTCACTTTGGAACCCATGACACTCTTGGCCGCCTCCACTTCAACAGGTTGGCTACATAACTCTTCAATGCGTCTCTCACTGCGTATCTCAACGGGTGGTGCTGTTTTTAGCTCCAGCAAATTATCCATACCTTGAAGCTCTTTTTCCTTGTGAGCCACTAGTTGTTGCAGATACTTTAGCTCTTTTTCACGTTCTTGTTTCTTAAACTCATGAACACTTTTATGCTGCAGTTCGCTCGGCTCGCCACGCTCAATGTCGTAGCCACGTTTGTTCATGTAGTTGTGAAAATCATCCTGAATTCTACGAATCTTGGTTTTGCCATGAAAATACTCTTTCGCCGCCAAGCGCCGATCCTCCGTGATCGGCACAAATCCCACGTGCATATGTGGCGTTGACTCATCGTTATGTACCACAGCATATAAAATGTTCTGTTGGCCATATTTGCCGGCAATATGATCCAGTGATGCTTCAAAATATTTACGCTGCTCGTCTGGCGACATCGCATGCATATACTCCGGACTGGCCGACACAAAGAATTCTGCCACCAGGACGGCATCATTCCGAATTTTTCGTTTCACACGGGTGGCCGTCATCTTCTTAATTTCTTCATGGTACTTAATTTTGTCCTCATTCACCAAGTCATAGTTAAGCATCGTTCTGGTTGGATCAATGTCTTTATTTTTACTGTTCTCGCCTTCTCGTTGGTTGTGTTTCTGGATCCCCAATATTGCGTCTTTATGAAACTTTTGCATACGGATAATCCCATATTTGGCCATCCCTCAATCCCCCATTTCGACCACTGTACTTGGGTTTAGCATACCACAACTTTAGATTTGGTGTAACGCACTACACCAATTTTTCATCTTCGATAAAATTGGGAGCGCGCTCTACGAGGTGGCGGTCGGCGTTCCTCCCTGTGTTTGGCTCCGCCAAAATGAAAAAAGACATCCTCAACGGATGCCCTTTTTCATGAAGACCGTGGACGCCGTCCACCACCTGTAAGGGGAACTCTTCCCCTTAACCCCATTCTTAAAAACTCCCCCAACCCCCTCACTTTTTTGAGGGGGCTCCCTCGCCGGTTGGCGTCAAACAAACGAGTTTGTTTGAGTGCCAAGAGGGTTTGGGTCTGGTGAATCTATCAACTCCTTAAATTCTCGACCTGTCGGTCTTGCGATTTACCGTTGACAGATAATATAAAATACATCTTAAAAATTTATAAAAGAGTAAAAACTCTCGTCAATTATTAGGTAACTCTTTACGATCATCCGCCTCTGGTAGTTTTTCTATCCACCCTTTTTTAATCATAATTCTCCCAAAAGATGAAATCGTTTTTAAATCCCGAAGAATGGAGGCATCACAATGTCCAGCTACATCTATTCTCATACTTGTTACCATAGCTGCAGCATAATACGTAGTGGCTAAATTAAACAAAA
>Ga0207713_1002399_pt1 | contig 13697 bp, 12 predicted proteins | sample KBSS64metaG_FD_184404 | JGI IMG/M metagenome (GOLD analysis project Ga0207713, IMG submission 184404) | Switchgrass rhizosphere microbial communities from Kellogg Biological Station, Michigan, USA - KBS S6-4 metaG (SPAdes) (version 2) | ecosystem: Host-associated > Plants > Roots > Rhizosphere >...
TCCGAAACATATCTACTCATTTCGAAAAAAATTTGAGATCTGTTCCCGGAATCTCGCACTGGACTAAAACCATATAAATCAACGAGTTAAGGTTTTGTACGGCAAGCAGCCAGTCTACGCATATCGTTAAAAAAACGGTGGCCGTCATGGTGGTCAGAAGGACGAAGCCTATGTAATTCAAAGGGTTAGGCTTTGAAAAAGCCAAAGTCTACTCATTACGCGATTGGAGCACTCTGGTTAGTCCCGCAAGTTAAGGAGAAGGTGAGTTGGAATAACACTAGCGTACCGAATCCAAATTTAAACAGTGCCTCCCCACTCCAAAGCTTGAAGTACCCGACGAACCTGCTTACCTCCGATCTCAGTTCCACAGAGCAGTACTGGCTTATGTCCGCCGAGGGCTTTGTTTGGTTTAGACATCCAGCATGCAGCCATATCTCTGCTTTGGAAGACCCCTTCAGCCAAGAGACAGACAACCGCAATTCGATCTAGCCGTTCAGACGCGGTAGAGTCGAGGGGCTTTTGTTCACGACGACGGCGTTCGAGTGTGGAGACTGACGCACAGAGTAGTTTCTCCAAATTGCTGTCCTGAAGCTCAAAAATTATGCGAACCACTTGGAAAAGCTGAGCGGAGAAGCCTGCCTTAATTTGGAGCAACCGCTCTGAATCGTTGAGCAATACGCGATTGGCGCTGAAATCCCAAAATGCGGCGATCGCAGCGTCGCGCAGTTCGCCTTTCTTGTTTATCTGACGCCGAGCAGTCGTTGGGGTGTTCATCTTGTAATGGTAGAGCTGAATACGGGCCCCGAAGCTCGAAAAGGCAAGGTGCCGCTATGTTCCTCTATTCGTCCCGCCAAGGCCACGTCATCACGCGTAGGAAAGTGTCGTAACAAAAACTTAGCATCACGCCTTACTCGATCTGGAAGGGAGTTATCTCGACTTAGCTCAACTAGAAATTCGCGGGTCTGCACCACTGCGCGGGAACGCTCGTCTGGCATCGTCATTTTTCCTCTCCATGAGGGCGGGGGTGCACTGTGGCTGTGGCTGTGGCTTGTAGCCTAAAGCCCATCGCTCATTGGCTGCTAACTCTCCGAGTTTTTAATTCTACATCGATGTACTTGGCTTGCGAGACGAAACCGATAAATGACCGACTGCAACTAAAGTTTCTCGAAAATACGGAAACCGTTTTTTCAAGAAATCAGTTCTCTAGTTTTCAACTTTTTAGTTCGGCGTTCTGTCGCGGCAGTCCGGCGCGCGTCGGCGGACTGCTCGATCAATGGTGGGCGCGGCTAGCCGAGCGCCTAAGTGGCGAGACGCGCCTGCCGGCACTGCCGACGGAGGTGTCGCAGGCGTTTGTTGCGGTGTGGCAACAGGCGATTCAGATGGCCCAAGGCGTCGCCGAGCAGTCCCTGGACCAGCATCGCCAGGTGCTGGCCGCCGAGCGCGAGCGGGTGGCCGTGATCGAAGATCAGGCGCGCCAAGACGCGGCGCAATGTCGTCTGCAGACGGCGGAGGCCATGGCCGGACGCCAAGCGGCCGAGTTGCGCCTGGCCGATCTCGAGTTGTTGCTGGTGCAGAGGCAGACGCAGATCGGGACCTGCAGCAGCAGCGCGAAGATCTGCTGCGCGAGCGTAGCGAGGCTCAGCAACAAAGTCGGGCACTCCAGCAGGAACTGCAGGCGCAGCGGCTCAAGGCCGAGCAGGAGCGCGTTGCCCAGGAAGCCTACGTCCGTGGCGTCGAAGATCGCGCCCACCGTGAGGTCGATCACGCCCGGGAAGAGGGCAAAGCCATCACGGCCGAACTCAAGGCCGTCGGACGCCACGTCGAGCAGTTGCAACGGCGGCTGGAGTCGACTCAAAACGAGCTCAGTGAAACTCAACAGCGTGCCGTGGCGCAGCAGGTCCGAGCCGATATTCTGGAACAACAACTGACGCAGATGCGTCAGGCTCCCGCCGTCAAACGTACACCCAGGATCAGAAAATCCAAGCTGAAGAGTGACTCCTGACGGGTGATGATGTTCCTGCGGTCAATACCATGCCGAGTGATGGAACCGCGCTATGAAGGGTAAGGCGCTTGCTCGCGTTTGGCGGCGTAAACACTTGGGATCCATTGACGAAAATTTGCGGAGTGTTTCTGGTCATCGGGCCTTGTTCGACCCAAGGCCAATAGTGTGGTGACAGGCAGAAAACGGCCAATAGCCTGATATTGAACTTCTCGATAAAGCCCATTACTCTCATTCTATTACTCCAGAAACGGAAGCCCCTGATGAGCTGTCTTATTTGCGGTACAACACCCACGATCAACTCTCACCTTTTACCAAGAACTTTTGCCCGAGAAGTGCAAGTAGGAAAAGCTCACGCATTAGCTAGAAGTCCTGAAGATTATGATCACACTCAGTCAGGAGTATTTGAGCAGAGCATACTTTGCAAAAACTGCGACAACAACCTGGGAAAATTTGAAAACATTGCCGCGCAAGCATTTCGCAAAATAAGAAAGTCTGCCAAAGACGCTGTAATTGGCAAGTACCTTCTAGCGGGCTCGAAAGGGGATGATATACTGCGATTTGCTGCGGGCATCCTATGGAAGTATAGCGCTTCATCAGAGCAGAATGGACAAATTGATTTAGGCCCCTATCGCGACATATTAAGGGACATCGCATTCAACCAAAGTCCAATACCAACGAGTATTGATGCCTTGTTATTTCGCCTGAAGACCCATGATGAAGACGACGGAGTTTTTGCGTACCGCACACCGAAATCAGACCGGCAGGAAGGCGTGAATGGTTACCGACTGCTCGTTGGAGGTATGTTGATCTTCATAAAAACTGATAAACAGAATCCCAAAAGTTATGCTTACACGTTAGGCTCAATACGTGGCAAGACTGATCTACCTTATATAGTTTTGCCCGCACAAGAATTTGAAGAATTCCGCAAAGCACGTGATCTAGTTCAAAGTGGACCTTTGTCGGCGTTTTTGGATAAACAAGTACAATAAACCCCGTAAAAAGTCATGACTCAGCGGAGTGCGCTGCGTCTAACTGCTTCAACCACGCCCCAATTGCCTCTTTGCACTTAGCTGTATAGCGCGGATTCAGTTGTCAAGCTGCATCGTCAGGTCGGTTCCGATGACACTTGATTGATATGCTAAATGTCTGTGCGGCTGAGAATTCCGGCTTTCTGCACATGGCCGAGGGGGGCAAAACCTGATTCAAAAGAAAAGGCAACAGTCTCTCAGACGGAGCGTTTCGATGGACGAAGGTAACCTTCGTCTGTTTCGTGGGCTTTCTTAAAATGCTCCTCGATGTCTATCAATAGCGGATGCCGACGAGGAAGTAGTGCAAGACGATCAACCAGCTTATCGCGGCTCTTTACAGGGGCTTTTGGAAGAGATCGGGAGATTTGCTCGGGCGCTCCATTCCTGCTCCAGGCAACGAGCGCACCTGGATGGGCATCAGGGAGTGCCGGCGGCGTTTTACGTTTCCCCACAGCCACTTGGGCCCAATATCCCACTGAAGGCCGGGGTATATTAAGGTTGGTAAAAATGCGTGCTAGGTAACTGGAGGAAACGCCATACCGCTCAGCTATTTTGGTCATGGGTGTAGACCAAGCCTGCTCGTAGAGAGACTCCCGAGTAATGGTGTCCTCCGACGAATCAGCAGTGGTGGCTGAGGCGTTTGGAATGTCTTCCATGCATGAGTTCTTGAGGGTGATTGGCAAATTCAGCAGTGACCACATCAGCTTAGCTCAAGGCTTATGACGATTATGGGATTGAACCCCGCACGCACACCAGCACCCACGGCGCCCCCGATGATGAGTTTCCGGCATCGCCGGGGCCAGCAGCACCTTTTTAGAACGATCCATCATGTCTCCAAGGTGCAGAGTCATACACACGCATAGACCATTGTCCCGAAGTATATCGTTTCGGCCACGTGAGTGGATAAGACACGGGTTGGCCGTTTTCTGCTCTCATGTCAGGCAAGAATCGGCCAATAGCGGCCCATCGATACCGAGCCTCATGTGAATATCACTCAGGGATAATGTTTATTAAATTGATGTTGTCTGGATAGATGGTGGTTCGGTTTAGACCCTTGAATGCGATGGTCGTATTATAAAACCGCTTGGTTCTCTTATCCTGACGCTCTGTGAACCCGTAACGTTGATGCGTGAAGGAACAAGCCACAAAATATTTCCTCTCATCATCATCACGACCAACTACGCAAACCCAGTGATCGCCCATTTTCCCATGCTCGGATTTCGCTTTTTCTGTCACGCAAATAATTACCACTGACTTGCTGAAATCAATCGTAGCCAGATCCGCAAGTTCGACAGTTGATACCGAGGGCGTGTACCTGACGCCGTCAGTCAGGGCTTCCATGCATGTATCTACAAATCTCTGTTTGAGTTTCGCATCAGTCGAACCTTTCAATTGCCCAAAATCACTCCCTTCACCAAGGACGAAATTGTGTAGAGAAGGCGTACTACCGATCACTCTTTTCCAGGCTTTTGAATTGTTGATCGCGAAATCAGAAGCCTTTACCTCAGGATTTTTGAGAGCCTTGTATCCATTGAACAAAGCGTAAATCAGACAAAATCCATCAAAGTGACCTTGTGCAAGAATCCTTTGAGTCTGTTTCAAAGTCACTACTCCTATGCATAAATGCAGTGCTGATAATAATTTTCTATCAAATACTTTCTGGCTGCTGCCCCTCCTGGCAGGCGGATAAAGACTCATAGCTACTATACAGCGAACCCCATAGTCGCCACTCATTGTCGGGGCATCGCTGCTGGGTTCAGCAACCCCCGTTAGTGGGGGCGCCGTCGTTCAGCATCAATCTGAAGCGTCGACACTGTTCGAATCCAGGTAGCATTCCCGTGGCGGTTCTGCTACCGACCTACCAGACGGTACAAAAAAGCCATTATTGGATATGCCGTCATTTACAGCCTCACCGTGTAGGCAGCCGACGAACTAGATGCCTTGGCGGTTTGGCGTTGCCAGCGGACAAATGTATACAATTCATGACTTGAGGAGCGCTTGATGGCAACAGAGCTAGGGCCGCGGACTCATCACAGCACACACAGAAATTCACTTTTGAACAGCTCATGGGGAGTTGGCCAGAAAGTTTACAGCCAGGGCTCACCCATCCGCTGGATGCTCATCTAGGCTCGCTTGCAGAGGAAGTGCAACGTGCTTACGCGGGTTGAGTTGGCCTTTTGCGATTGGCAGTTACGGGGCGACAGCGTCCCTTGGTGCCTGGCGTCAATCGGTCAAATACGGTCATCCGATTCGTAATGCCTGCTGAACATTTGTGCTGGATATCAATCTGCCGCGGAGCGAGACGAATGTATCGTTCAGATCTCTCACGCTGTTCGCCGGTGAGTGTCTTCAGGTACTCCACCACCTGCTCGACAGAGGGTGTGGTTTCTGCACCGTCATGGTTATTCCAAGTGATAGCCTACGTAGCAGAGCGCATGGACTCTCGAATAGTTGATCATGCGATTTATTGCGTTCTGGACGCCTTGGCGCGCCGTACCGGGGTAGGTGCGAGTGTTGAAACTGTCGCGGTAACGAAGAAAAATGGATTGGGTGACTGAATGGCAACTCGGCGGAAACAGCGGCTTTTTACTGCGCAGGACACTCACAAGGAGGCCCACGAAGTCGTTCACCACGACCCCGCAACGCCCCGCACTTTTTCGCTTGTTCCTCAAGACGGTCTGGCTGCAGACGCCGGTGTCGAAGCACTTTCGGCCAAACTCAAGGCTCTGCCTGCTAGCATTCGGAACGCGCTTGCCAATGCTGAATCGAGTGCGGGTCACATCAGCGATGACCGACTGCAAGGTCTCGCCGAACTTATCCAGAACGCCGATGATCTCGGTGCAACGCACGCAGAGTTTATGGTGGACGCGACCGGGTCGTGCCTCATGTTTCGGCACAATGGGGCCGGACTTACTCTTCACGACGTGTGGGCCCTCGCGATCCCTTGGCTGAGCCTAAAAGTGGACGACCCTGAGCAGTTGGGTCGGTTTGGAATCGGACTGAAAATGCTCCATGCGCTTTCCGACGTTCTTGAGGTTTATCAGGGCCACTTTCGGGTGCGCTATGAAGCAAACGATCTGTCGGTCGCGTCGAGCAACATAACGTGGCCGGGGGAGGAGCCTGCGGATGCCATGACGATGTTCGTGATTCCATTGGAGCCCGACGCGTCTACAGCGGCGATAGTGACCGCCTGGTTGAAGCGTTGGAGTGACGCTGGTTTGGTCTTTCTGTCCGCTCTCAACACCGTGGTGATGCGCAGTCCTGACGGCCAGATACTAGCCAAGCTTCACTTGGATCGCTGCGCCCTCGAGTTTATTAAATGCGTCAGCGGTGAGATGACTCGGCGCATTGCTAAGGCCTCCGACTCTCGGGAATGGGTGGTCTACTCACGGTCAGTTCCAGTGCCCACGGATCGTACTCGTTCACGCAAGGCCCAGACGCGGCGCACTCCAATTGCTGTTGCGTTCTCTCTGGGTGGCGCGGACACAGGTCATTTGCATGTCGGCCTTCCGGTACGCCCCATCGGTCTGCCTTTTCGACTTATGGCCCAGTTCGACCCGTTGACCAGCCGGCGGGACATCTCCGACGATCCATGGAATCACTCGTTAGTCGAACCGCTCAGTGTCCTGTGGCTGGACTCTATGCTTGACCACTTCAAGCGCAACCCTGCTGCCGCATGGGCTGCGGTTCCGCTGCAAAGCGAGTTGGACGACGACGGGCAAACCACTGGGCAGTTGCGGGCGGAAATCGATCGTCATTTGATGAAAAACGCGCGTGTAGCTTTCGCCAAGGAAGTGACTCTTCCGGACGGGAACCAGCGGTATCACCTCCATGAGCTCTCGTACGAAGCTCTGGAACTCGAACATGTGCTGACTCCTACCGACGTTCAATCCGTCGCAGGCACCCCAGGGACCGTTATCGCGGCAGTCAGGTCAGACGACAATCGTTGGCGAGAGACACTTGAAGCATTTCGCGATATCGGAGCACAAGCTCCAAAACTCGTAGAGGTGGCCGACGCTCTCAAGTTGCTCGGTGACGTCTCCTGCGCCCCGGAGTTCGCTGCGGACCTCGTCGCGATCGCTATAGAAACCGGACTGACGAAAGACCTCGAAAAACTGCCGTGCCTCGTTTTGAATGACGCCGCCCGGGTCACCCCCGCGGATGCTGTCGGGCTGAGAGTGCTGTTACCCGAGAAGGTGAGCATCCTGTGGGACGTTCTCGACATCGGTCAACGGCTTCACCCGGTATACGGGATGCGACCGGGATACGAATGCGTGCGAGACTGGCTGCAAAGGAGTGATCGCCTTCTCATGGAGGCAACCGATACCGCTGCGTTGCGAGTGCTCGCAAAAGCAGGCAAAGATAGAGTTGAACTAAGTATGCCGCTTACCGACGAGCAGGCCGACGCGCTTCGTGTGGCATTTGAGCAACTGCCAGTTGGCGACCGCCAGACGTTGGGGGCCGGTATTGGTCAAGCGGTCCGGTTCGCTGCGGTCACCTACGACGCAATCGGAAAGACAATACCCACGACGGCAAGGCCGAGTGAGGCCTACATCATTGAGCGCGAGGCGAACTCATGGCGTGTAGCTGCAGGCAAGACGCCTGGCCTGGTCTGGCTTCACAGCCGGTACTCGGAGAAGTTGCGCGCCGAGTCTGGTCGCGAAGGGATCGGGGCTCAGCGTCTGTTTCGCTACCTGGGGGCTGAGACTGCACCGCGACTGATCGAACACCCAGCGCATTATCCGCGCTTCGCGAACACCGAGCCGGGAGTCGGTCGCTACAGGACCGGCTCACCACTACGGCGCAATGCCCAGATGGATGAAATCGGGGCAACATATACGTTGGCGGATCTAATCTCGCCCGACCTGGACGCAGTGCTCTCGAACATTGCGTGCGAGAAGAAGACTGGCGACAGAATCCGACGCGCGAATGCAATCCTGAACAGTCTCAATCGGGCCTGGGACCGTCTGGCCACTTGCACCAGGATACGTGCCGTCGACGATTACTATTCTTGGCAGCCACGAGGCTTCGTCGATGCATGGTGGGTAGCGAGCGCTGCTTCGATTCCTTGGCTCACCTCAGCCAGTGGGGTCGCCACTGAACCTGACCAGCTCCGGATCAGGACGAAGGTTACTGAGGCGTTCTTCGGGAACAACCCTGCCGCATACCTCGATGGCGGGCTCGATAATGCGGCGTTCCAGGAGGTACTTGCCGTTTTGGGTGTAGCGGGCGACCCACGACCCGAGCAACTTTTCCATAGGCTACGCACGATTCGGGAAGACTTTCCTTTGGATGCAACCGCAGCCGTGGACCATGCAGCCCCCCTGTACCGTGCACTCGCAACCCAGATACCCAGTCGCGGGACACTGCGCCACCCCGGTCAATTGAGTCTTGGCACGCTACGCTCGGAGTTCGGGAGGGGGGAAGGGCTGATTGCCACCAATGTTGGCTGGCGGCGACCGTCAGTTGTTCGCAATGGGCGCGCTGTATTCGGTCTCATGCAGCCATTCGTTCCGGCTGTCGAGGGTACGGAGCCGCTGTGGAATGCGCTGGACGTCCGCCCCCCTGACGCAACGGACGCGAAGGTGATTCTCCGAAAATTAGCCAAGCGAAATACCCTGACCAAGGAGCAGTTGCTTGTGATGCTCGAAGCATTGCGCATTCTTGCCATGGCACCGGTCGATCAGCGAGGCAAGTTAACTCGAAGCCCGGTATGGGTGGGGGATCGCTGGATGTCGACGCGCCCGGTCTTCGCGATCGAAAATCCGCTCATTGCTGGCGGATTGTCACGCCAAATTCCGATCTGGGCGCCGGGTGGAGCGCTAGTGCAGCTCGACTCACTTGTCGAACCTTACGGGCTCACGCGCGTCGACACTTCTCTGGCGCGGATCAAGGGCGCCGAACACGCTGAGTACAGCCCCGAACTCACCAGCATGTTCTCCAACGCGGTTTCCAACCTGCGCAAAGATCTGGCATTAAGCGATTCTGACAGCGAAGCCAGCATTCGGGTGTCATGGGAGGCGCTATCGCGGTTCAACGTCTGCGTTCTGCGAGACCTAACTGTCACGTTGGAGGATCTTATGCCAAGCAAAGTCTTGTCCTTCGCGGCGCGTGCCTGGATCGACATGGGCGCAGCAACGTTTTACATCGCCGATCCGGACGATATCGGCGATCCGGATTCCGGTGCGTACGCAGTCGCGACGGTCTTCGCCAGTGATACGCGGCGGATGGCCCACGATTGGTTGGCAGCTTGGGCCGCCGCAAAGGCAGGGCATCGGGCTGAGGCGATCAAGACTGCTGCGAGTCTCGAGGCTGAGCAGAAGCGTGACCGCGCCGAGCGCGAGGCTGCCGGCAGCGTCGTGCTCCAGCAACTGTCAGAGGAATCGACGCGACGCCGTCAAACGAAGTTGAGCACCAAACCGGGAGGCAGGCCAACCGGTACTCCGGACGAAGGCTTCGCGCGCAGACAACCGCCGAAGACCCTGGTAGACCTCTCGAAACTGAGGCTGACGAATCCTGAAGGGGAGATTTTGGTGGGAACCGACACGAAAAAATCTACGTCACCAAAGGAGGGAACGAAGATCGGTAAGCAACTGCAGGATGTCGATATGAACAACCCCAAGGCGAAGCGGCCGCCAGGCGCTGGGCCGGCCCCACGCAACTACACACAAGAGGAACAGGAAAGCCTGGGCGCAGAGATTTGCCGCTTGGTTCTTGGACTCGATGAAAGTGAGATCGTCGACATTCGCAATCAGCACAATGTTGGAGCAGATGCGATCGACCAACTAGACAACTTCTACGAATACAAGGTGCATGCCAACGCCATCCCTGACGTGATTCGACTCGAACCGAGCCAGATCGAAAGGGCTCGGACTACCCCCAACTTTTTTCTAGTCGTAATCGGCAACCTTCAAGCAGGGGCAGGAGATCCCGAGGTTCGAATAATCATCAATCCGTTAGACCAGCTCAAATTGCAGCCAACCACATCCGTTCAGTTCGCAGGTGTGCGCGCAGCGAAGGCGCTCACCTACCGACTCACCCCCCGAGAAAGCGGCCAAGAATCAGGAATGTAATAGAGTGTCGCCCGCATTGTGTAGAAAGATGAGGGGCGCCAATTTCAACCCAGAATCGGCAAACTGCGAATTTTGGCTACGCCTTTTGAATGAGGCACTTCGATTCGAATCGTGGCCGGAAGAGTTTGAGGGGCCGCTGTCGAAGACAATGCCTTGACCGGAATAAAGGCAGTTTGCAGTGCCAGATTTTTCTGCGCATGCACCCGAATCCATTTATGGACGAGGTTGGCATTGAGATTGTGGGTCAAAGCGACATTGGCAATTGAGGTGTCAGGCTGGGCGCACTCGGCAATGACCTGAGCCTTGAAGGACTTGGAATAGGAACGGCGTTCTTGTGGCATGGGCGTCCGCTTAAAAAGGCTAAAAATGGTGTCCACTTAAATTTAGGTGGACACCATCGCCTCAAGCGACGGTGTCAGGAAGGTGTGTTGCCCGGACGGTTACAGTTAAAGTCGTCACGCAATCGGTCCAACCATAGCTACCGACGACCACTGGCCGTCGGTAGCTATGGAGCCTGACAACTTTGTGGCGTCGGCTACCGCTTAAGTAGGCCAGCCATCTGGTCCTTTGCGGACTCGGTCAACTTTAATTTCGGCAAGGATATAAGGCTCCCGATTCACCCCCCCTTCGGCGCGAGCGATGATTTCTTGATTCCAGTCTCCAGTCCACAAACCAATGACATCCTCTAGCAACCACGTAGCAATGCCTTTCCCGAGCTGTGAGGCATAGGGAAGAGATATTTGGTCGCAAAGCGATCCACGCTCCACCAAGTCGAGAGTTAGGCGAGCAGGAATGATTGGTATTCGAATCCCGTCACACTCAGGGCCAAGGAGGAGTAGAAAACTAGCTAACGTCTGCTCTGCCAGATCATCCAGTTGGCTTTTTTTGAAGGGGTAGTAATCAACCTTCTTTTTTTGATACATGCGCTTGGCCTGGATAAGTGAAGCTCGACGCGCAAAGCGTTTTCCTGAGTCGCATGCCTCCATGAGTAGGCAGATGTCGGCAGAAAATTTCTCGGAGCCTACCCCGCGGCCTCCTTCTTCGTGCTTACCAACAATTCGATATTGGAGAGTTAAGCTTAAGTATTCATTGGCGTTGTTTTCTGCGGCGAATGCCTGCAGTCGATGTGTAATTAATGAAAACTCAGCTCGAAGGCGTTCAAACAGAAGCATCACATGGCTTTCTTCACCGCTATCGAGCGATTTTCTAATTGCCGAACCTACCTCGCCTGCGACTTTATCCAGGTCCCTTTCGATCAACTGTTCTATACGGGCATCACCGATCCAAGTGCGCGGCGTTAGGCTGTTTGTTGAGCGCATGGATGCGTGATTTGGCATGCTTTGCTTTGGTTCCAACAACGACATGACGTCCGGTTCTTGGCTATCCATGTCGATCAGCGCACGCGCGCGGCGACGCACGAGGCGATCCGCATGCTCAAGGAAGAAGGGGATGTGTTGCTGTAAGTCGTCACGGTACAACTCGAGTACCGCGAACAGTACGGCCCGATCCTCTCGTGGTGATCCGAACCACAGCAGAACTTCAGTTGTAGCTTGGCGCAAAAGTTGATCGTTTCCCACGACGGTCTTCAGTTCGCGTCGCCATGATGCTCTTGCCTCTGCCGAGAGTTCAGCAAGTTCATAGCTCGAACGCTCAAATTTCAGAATGCCAAACTCACGGAGAAGGACCGCTACATTGGTGATCGACTGCGTCGGGACGTCGAGGCTCGTGAGTTTTTGTTCGCTTTGCGCGCCTGTATGCCAAAGGAGATATTGGAGCTGACCCCAAACGCTATCACCCGCCCACTCGGCGATGAGTGAAGCGAACTCATCTCGATAATGGAAAGAGGATCGCGGTGCTTGGATGACCCGCAACACGCGCGCGGCGGAGACCTGATCGCCTTTGAAAAGACGCAGTCGCCTAACCTGAGAGTCGAGCAACGTATTCTCTTTCTCCAATGCCGATAGCAACATGCCGAGCAATAGGGAATCGTTTTTTAGCCGGTGCCAGCGTGCAATGAAGCGATGAAATGTGTCTATCTCAGAGAAATACTGCTCGTTGAAATACTTAATCGCTTCTTCTCGCAACTCAATCACAGCTGCCGGCCAGTTTGCCTCTGCCCAACTCTGTGACGCATCCCACAAGGTTTTTTTAGCTTCGTACTCCGACACATGAGGAATGGCTGTTTCCCACTCAATAAATTTTCCACGGACGAGTGATAAGGAGTTTATACCTGCGCAGATTGCACTCGCAGCTGCCTGGCTGTTAAGCGCATAGGGGGAACGGAAGGTTGTGCGACTATGCCCGTGGCAAATAATGGCAAACACCGCCTCCTCGGCGGTTGCGTAAGCATCCGGAGCCGGTGGTTCGGGCTCTTTCGGTGCCATCAAGCCAAATTCATCCCATAACATTCTCAGTTCATCCTTGATTTGGAGTTTGGAGGCCGTCTAAGTGCGAGCACGGTCGCGAATTTCTCTAAAGCGTACCGAAAGTCGGCAGCCGTTTGTACCCTGATGCCCCGAGTAGCTTGACCAACAGCTGTGGCGTTGCCACGGCCAACGTACCCACCTTGGTAAGCCATGCAACGGCGGTGCATGAAAGTACCGCGCAGAGTTTGCCGAGTACCATCCGGTGTTGGACTGGATCACCGAGCTGCAAGTTTTGTGCAACGTGTTCAGCCTGGGGCCTTGAGCCAAAGATTAGATTCGTCGCGCCGACCCCGATACGGCTTTACAGATCCGATAACTTTGCCTTACCAAACCTAATGACCAAAGGCGAACCGTCTACACCTTGGGCAATCTCGCCTGCAGGACGTCACCGCGGAGAGGGCGATCTAGGGACGGGCACACTTCAGGCACTCGCGTAGGTTCCGCGACCCGCGCGCCACCTCCAGCAGTTCTACCAATGTCATCTGTTCAATGTCTCTGTTGACTTGGTAACGCTCAACGATCTCGCCGCCGAGCATCTCTAGGAGATGCTCTAAAAGCCTGTAGTGGTGGTATTTCTGGTCCTCGTTTTGCCACTCGCTAAGGAAGTCGCGGGGCAGGGCGGGTGCTGACGAGATGGCCTGCGGAATAAAAAAAGGGCAGAACAATGGACTGTTCACATCCAAGCCTGCGCGCTGCGCTGTGGCGGCAAAATCCAGGCTCATAAGCCCAGGGCGGTGCAGCAGTTGAATGGGCGCTTGCAGAATATCGCTGTCCAGCAGTCGTTTAAGCGCCCAATTATCAAGACTGCTACTGAAATCCCCGGGGAGTAGATAGAGGTCGGGACGGAACCGGGTAAGAAAGCCTTTAGGGCTGGGCTTCGGAGCATCGTCCGCAGACTTGGGGGCGATAAAAGAGTCGCGGGCAACGCTGTTCGCAACGTCTACCAGCGCGATTTATCCGGCGGCCGGCCGGTAGCTGATGATTTCATCAGGGGTGAGGTCGGGACACGCAATATTGAGTGCTTCAAGGTTATGGAGGATGTGTTGGGCATAACCCTTGTTTTGTGGGTATTCGGCAAACAGAAACGTACAGTTTAAGCGAAGCGATTTGACGATGGCGGCGAGGTTGATGGCTACCGTGGTTTTCCCGACGCCGCCTTTGAGGTTGG
>Ga0207713_1002401_pt1 | contig 13683 bp, 12 predicted proteins | sample KBSS64metaG_FD_184404 | JGI IMG/M metagenome (GOLD analysis project Ga0207713, IMG submission 184404) | Switchgrass rhizosphere microbial communities from Kellogg Biological Station, Michigan, USA - KBS S6-4 metaG (SPAdes) (version 2) | ecosystem: Host-associated > Plants > Roots > Rhizosphere >...
AGGCCGAGGCTGTAACCGGCGGTGTTCAAAAGGGCAAAGCGGCGGATGCCGTAGCGTTCCTGGCTCATGCGTCGGACTCCTGTTCTTCGGCAATGGCGCGGGCCAGTGCGTCTTCTTCGCTCTCTTCCTCAAATTCGCTGAGATCGAGCGGGTCGTCGGTGGCGAGGAATTTCGCCTCGGCCTCTTCGTCGATCAGCACCGGTGCCGGCAGGGGCAGAACGCTGTGCACGCTGGCCGCCAGATCGCGGTCCTGCTGAACCGACAGGCAGACGTCGAGGAACCGGTGCATCGGCGGCAGGAAACGGTACACGCCGTTTTCCTCGCTGGCGAAGCCGAGCTGAGTCATGCGGCGCATGATTTTTTCTTCCAGCTCTTCAACGGTCTGTACTTCGGCCTGGATGAACAGGTCGCGGTACTTTTCCAGCAGCGACGGCAGTTCTTCACGGCCGAGGCTGCCACCGTCGAGTACGGCGATCGGGTCGCGGCCCTGATCGGCCAGATGTTCGACCAGGATGAAAGTGAACAGCGCCAGGCGCTGGGCTGTCTTGTTCACCGCCGCAGCCGCCATGTCCGGCACGAAGTAATAAAAACCACGGGTGTCGCAGACCAGTTCGAAGCCCAGTGCCTTGAACAGCGTGCGGTATTGGTCCTGGAAGTTCGACAGTTGTGCGTACAGCTCCGGGTCGCGGCGGCTGACGTGGTAACCCTTGAACAGCTCGCGGAAGATCGGCGCGAGTTGCGACAGTTCGGATAGATCAAGATGCATTGGGGATGCTCGCAGAATCCTCGGCGGCGGTGTCGGCGGCCGAGAGCAGGGCGAAGGAGCGCAGGCTGACCTGGTGCTCGTGAGTGTGATATTCGCGGCGTTCCAGACGCTCGCGCTTGAAGCGTTTTTCCCGCGACAGGCGCGAGAACCAGTAAAGCAATTCGTCGGTCGCGCCGTCCGGTTCCTGCTCCAGCAGCCAGGTCATCAGATCCGGCATCGGCAGGGACTCTTCGCAGCGGTCGACCATCTCGCGCACGGTGCGTGGTGCGCGCGGAGCATCGCCGGTCTTCTGCGATTTGTGCGCCTTGGGGAAACGCGCCGGTTTCGGCTCGAAACGGGCCAGGGCGTAGACGTAGGCTTCAACCTGGCTGGCGCTGCCGAGGAAGGTGCTTTGCGGCCGGGTGAACAGCGGCATCGCGGCTTGCGGCACGGCGTCGATGCCTTTGCGGCGGATCGCGGCCAGCGCCAGCGCAGCGCCACGGGTCACGGCGTTGTGTCGGCGGGCTTCTTCACGCAGCGGCAGCAGCAGCTCGCGGGCGTGACGCAGGGTCAACTGGGCGCTGGTCTGCATTTCGAGGATGCGCGCATGGGTGCGCAGCAGCATGTCGTCATCGACCAGATGGCCGAGGCGCTGCTGTTCGCTGAGCATCTTCAGCAGCACGGTTTCGACCTTGCGCACGCCTTGCTCGAAGGCGCCGTCGGCGTTCACCAGATCGATCATCGGCTCGACGTATTCGTCCCAGGTCGCCAGCACTTCGGCATAACGCTGACGCAGCGGGATCTGCCGGTCGCTGGTCTTGGCCCGTTCGGCCACGGCCACCAACGCCTGTTCGTCGTTGTCGAGTTTCTTCAGAACGTCGCGCACGCGCATGTCGAGCAGACGCAGCTGACGGGCCAAATCATTGCCGTCACGGACGTCGAACGCATCCTGGATATAACCGGCCAGACGCTCGAGGTGACGCAGATAGGCTTCGATTTCCAGGCACAGGCCCAGACGGTGCTCGCGGCGCAGGTAGGCGAGGAAGTCGTGAATCTGCGCATTGAGCTCGAAACGGTTCGGGCTCTTGGCCACGGGAACCAGAATGTCGAGGCGGATCCACACGTCGAGCAGGCTGGTAATGTCCTGCGGCGTGCTGTCCAGTTGTTGGGCGGCCAGTTGCGTGCGCAGTTCGTTGAGGCTCAGGGTGCCCTGGTCGAAGTGCTCGCACAGTGGCTCCAGAAGTGCCCAGTGTTCAGCGAGGGCGCGCAAGACGCGCTTGGGTTCGATCATCGGAATGGCCGGCTGGTTGGCGATTAAAAGCCGCGATTGTACTGCATCACGAAGGATGCGATTCACTCTCGGGACGGGCTGTCGCTTTTCTTTGCGTCAAGGTATCGGTCAAGACTATCGATCAACAGCGGGCGATCTTGAGCGAAGGGCGGTAGAATCAGCGCACTTCAGTTATCCACAAGTGGCCGACCCTTGCTAATCGAGTCCCGCCGCCGCGCCTATTTGAACGCCATGCAGGTGGTCAATTGGCTGCCGCGCACCGAATTGCCCTTTGCCGCGCCGTCGCGGCCCGAGCTGCTGGACATGCCCGAGCCCGAGCCCGGGATTGCCGCGCCGGTAATTCCGGCAACCCCGGCCGAAGCGCCGGAGCAGCCGGCTGCGCGTCCGGTCGAGCGGCCGAAGATCGAGGTTCCGCGACCTTCGCTGGCCAGCACCCGTACGGGCGCCAAACCGGTCGAAGAAGTCGACGACACACCCGTGGTGGCCAAGCCGGCGCCGGTGCCGCCACCGCGTTTCGCCCTGCAATTGCTGCGCGCCGGCCGTTGCCTGCTGCTGGTGGAGTTACCCACAGGCGAAGCCTTCCAGTCGCGCGATCCTGCCTATCTGTTGCTCAAGGACATGCTGCGTGCCGCCGGCCTGCCGGACGCGCCGCAGATTGTCGGTGAGCCGGTGCGCTGGCCATGGCTGAATCGCGGCACGATGGATCAGGGCCCTGAAGCGGCCCGGGATTTCGTCCAGGGTTTCCTGTCGGTGCAGATGGAGGCGGCGCCGTGCGCCTGCCTGTGGCTGATCGGCCTGCCGGCGGTGCGCTTTGCCGGTGAGGCGGATGCCGAAGCGTTCAACCGTGAATTGCAAATCGAGGGTCTTGGCCTGGCGTGGGCCGTGCCGGGGCTGGAATTGTTGATGGAAGAGCCACAGCGCAAGGCCGCCGTGTGGCAAGCCATGCGTCGGCTGATGGCGCGCTGGAAAGAACCGAATGAGTGACGCTGTATCGTTTCGCCCGATGACCGAGGCGGATCTGGACGCCGTGCTGAAGATTGAATTCGCCGCGTACAGCCATCCGTGGACCCGCGGGATTTTTCTCGATGGCCTGGGCAAGTACCAGATCTGGCTGATGTTCGAAGGCGAGCAACAGGTGGGACACGGGGTGGTGCAGATCATTCTCGATGAGGCGCATCTGCTCAACATCACGGTCAAGCCGGAAAACCAGGGGCGCGGGCTGGGGCTGACCCTGCTCGAATACCTGATGTCCCGCGCCTACGCCGCCAATGCCCGGGAATGTTTCCTGGAAGTGCGCGACAGCAACACCTCGGCGTTTCGCCTGTATGAACGTTATGGCTTCAACGAGATCGGCCGACGTCGGGATTACTACCCGGCGGTCGGCGGGCGTGAAGATGCCGTGGTCATGGCCTGCACGCTCGTCGACTGATCCTTTTTAAAAGCTTCGCGAGCAAGGCCGCTCCCGCAGGTTCTGGTGTCGTATACATAATTTGAGTACAACCCGGATCCCTGTGGGAGCGGGCTTGCCCGCGATGGCGTCCTGTCAGGCAATACCAATCAGCGGTTGCCATCCAGCGGATCACGCCGCGCCAGTTCCGCTTCATCCAGCCCATTGCCGCCGCCGATGTCGTCCTCGTCGACCACGCTCAGATCCCAATCGGCCTGATTGCCTTCTCCGAGTTCCTGGGCATCCCGGGCGCCATCTTCACGGATCAGGGTTTCCGGGCTGAGGTCGTCGTCGGTAGGTTCATGATCGGCGGTCGATGCCCCGGTCAAACCGGCTTCGCGCACGCGGCCACGGGGCATCAACTGTTCGCGCTCGCGTTCAGGCAGTTCATCGCCGATCTTCGCACTGGGCTCTTCGTCGTCGAAATCCAGCTCGTGCACCGACCCCATGCGGTCTTCGTTATCATCGATGGGCTCCGGTTGCACCGCATCGTACGGACGTCGTGAATCAGTCATGGCAAATCCTCATACTGTGGGCCTTACTGAGGTGGACTCACCAGGCGCGCGAGAATTCAAAGCAAATCACCCGCGATCCCTGCGTGACCCCGACGGGCGGTCGACTGTCATACCAGCGCATCTTTCTTGAGGCCTTACAGCATGCATGACTTACAAGACCTGATTGATAACAACGAGCGTTGGGCTGACGCGATCACCAAGGAAGACCCGGATTTCTTCGCCAAGCTGGCCCGTCAGCAGACGCCTGAATATCTGTGGATCGGCTGCTCCGACGCACGGGTGCCGGCCAACGAAATCGTCGGCATGCTGCCGGGCGATCTGTTCGTTCACCGCAACGTCGCCAACGTGGTGCTGCACACCGACCTCAACTGCCTGTCGGTGATCCAGTACGCGGTGGACGTGCTCAAGGTCAAACATATCCTGGTGACCGGGCACTACGGCTGCGGCGGTGTGCGGGCGTCGATGCAGGATCGCCAGTTCGGCCTGATCGATGGCTGGCTGCGTTCGATCCGCGACCTGTACTACGAAAAACGCGAAGAACTGGCCAAGCTGCCGACCGAAGAAGAACAGGTCGACCGTCTGTGCGAGCTCAACGTGATCCAGCAAGTGGCCAACGTCGCCCACACCAGCATCATCCAGAACGCCTGGCATCGCGGGCAGAGCCTGTCGATCCACGGCTGCATCTACGGCATCAAGGATGGTCGCTGGAAAAGCCTGAACACCACGATCAGCGGTTTCGAGCAATTGCCGCCGCAGTACCGTTTGCGTCCGGTCGGCGCGCCTTGATCGGTCGTTCAGCGTAAACCTTGCCGACGCCGCCAGTTCAGCAAATAGCGCTGGCCTTCAAGATTGGGTGTTTCGTCGTAACCGGTGATCCACCCACGGCAGTTCGAGGACCCGCAACCACAGGCAAACTGCCGCAGCAGTTTGTCTTCGGTGGCGGTGTAATCGATGGTCAGCCTTTCACCCTCCACAATATCGCGCAGGGCCCATACCCATAACTCGCTCATGTCGAGAAAGGTGTTCGGGTCGCAGGAATGCTCGAACGCGCCGCAAAAACGCGGATCGTAGAGGTGGATACCGGCCAGCAGTTGCCGGGTCTGCCGGCATCGATAGGGCAGCAGTTGGCCAGAAACCCGGCACATTCGGGTGATACGCAGGAATGCCCGGCATGCTACGACAGCGGTGGCCACGCCCTCGGGATCGTGAACAATCTCGAAATCCTGCTTCGACGGAAATCCCATGCGCACGGGGAGCCCGGCAAAAGGATAAATGCCCTCGGTATCGCGCGCCGGTTTACCCGGTAGTGCGTAAGTGTTCATAACGGTCCCTGTTGGCTTCGGTGTCGCGACTTCCCTCGGCTGGCGTCCTGTCAGTCCTGCAACACGATGATTGGATCCAAGATCGCGCAAATCACACTAACGGTCTACTGTCAGATCTGACAGGCGAAATAGACGCTTTCCCGGGTCAGCCAGGGCTGACACGGGAAGAACGTCCGATTGCTCAGAGGTGGGCGGCGGGCGCGGCCATGTCCGGCAATGGGCTTTTCAGCTCTTGCAGCTGGGATTTGACCGGTGAGGTCGAGCAGGTTTTGTCCGCTTGTGCCACGGTCTCGTTGCGGATCGTGGTGTAGAACAGCTCGCAGGTCTTGGCTTTCTGCGTCACTTGCCAGGTCTGGGTACAGCTGTTGAGCAGTGTCTTCGGATCGATGCCCGGTTTGCTGCCCATTCCGGCCTGCCAGCAGGCGGCGCTCAAGTCCTGACCCATCACCTTCAGACCCGCGGCATCGGCCTTGGCCTGGGCATCGTCGCCGGTGTAGTTGCTCGGATCGGCGGCGTACCAGATGTAGCTCGGGTGGTTGGAACCCAGCACCGGCACATTTACGCCCGCACTCGGGCTGATGGTCGCCAGACCCAGTACATTCACGCTCGCACCGTATTGCTGCTTGATCCAGTTACGCACCGGCGCACCAAAGGCAACCATTGGCAGTACGGCGCCGCTGGCGTTCTGGCTGACCTGCTTGACCATGGTGGTCTGGTAGTCCTTGAAGTAGTCGTACACGCCTTCCAGATCCTTGCCGGCGCTGGCAGGCGCGGCGATCGGGGCGATGTCGACGATGGTCTGGTAGGCCGGCGTCTGGTCGGCGGGGATGCCATTGTCGGTCAGCAGCGCGGCCCAGCGGTCGGTGGTGTTCGAGCGCAGGTAATCCTGGGCCTGGGTCAGCGAGTAATCCGGCGGGAAGTGCAGCAGCTCGACACTCTTGCGGTTTTCCAGGGCCATGCCCAGTGGCAGGAACAGGTACCAGCTGTACGCCCATTTGCCGTCGGCATTGAGTTTGCTGGCGCCGTTGTACGCCAGGTCGCCGGCGTCCAGCAGCGCGGTCAGCGGTTTGTCGTAGCCCTGTGGTACGCCGCTGATTTCGGCGTAGAGCTGATCGTTGTCGTTTTTCACCAGCACTTTGGCGTTGGTGTAGCCGTCGCGCTGCACGCTCTGGCTCAGGTAATGGGCGACGGTCTGCTCCAGCGTCCAGTTGCGAAAGCAGATCACGCTGCAATTGTTGGGGTAGGCGAAGAGGCGGGTGACGCGTTCGGTGCTGCCCAGTTTCAGGTCGACATCGGCGTGGGCGGCGGCGCTCAGCGTGAGCGCCGCGAGGGTGAGGCCTGCAAGTTTCAACATGCTCAGATCCTTTTCAGCGAGGGTAAAACCTTGGTGGAGGGCAATCCGGCCCGCGTCTAGCCTAGCCGGGGAACAGGAGTTTCAGCGAATAACCAAGCTGACTCGCAAGAATCACGCCGGTCATGACCACCAGAAACAGCAGTTGCAACGGGCTGAAATGCGCCCAGTGCAGGGCGGTCAGCCATGGGTGCTTGTCGCTGAACTCCGGGTCGAGCGTACCGATGCGCCGCTTGTGCCAGAGCCCGATCACGATTACGCCGATATAGGTGAAGGCTCCCAGACCACCAAGCATGACCGAGAACAGCAGGATCATGACGGCTTGCGGTACGCCATGGCGCAGCACGAGCCAGCGGGTATCAGGGTTCCATCGGCGTGGAATGATCCTTTCGGTCAACCACAGATCCTGAACGATCAAATGGGCGCTGATCAGAAACCAATAACTCAAGCCGATCCGGAAAAACCAGACAGGAACGCAGGCGAAGGCCAGGGGGATGACGATGCTCATCGCCGTGGTTTTGTGCTCGGCGGGAAGATAGAACAGCCACAGCGCTAACGCTATCGCGGCCCATGAGCGCAACCAGGTTTCGGCGGCGATGTAACGCGGCAGAAACCGTCGCCAGTAGAAAACGTCGGCGTACGGCAAGCGGGCGAGCAGGTCGGGGAAGCGCCACTTGAGGGTTTCCGACAACTGCTGGCAGGCCTGCCAGTCCGCCGGAATGAAGCGGTCGGTCAGGTCTTTGTGTTGCCGCGGCTTCATCGGGCTGATCAGCATGCGCGCGGCCAGTGCGTCGGGCGACCCGTTGCGCAGATCTTCGGCCCGGGCGCAAAGAGTGTCGTAGAGGCTTTCCTGGTTGCAGCGCTCGATCAGCGCCTGCCAGAGCCAGTCCGGTTGCGGATGAATGCCCTTGGTGTCGTCCCAGCCAAATAATTGGGAGATACGGTCGAACAGCGGAACGCTCCACTCCGTGTCCTGCAGCAGTTGCAGAATGATCTGCTGCCAGTGTTCCCGACGGTCGAACACCTGGAGCCACGGTTGGGCCGTATAAGTCCTGAGCAGCGCGAGAAATTCGCGCTCGTTTTGCGAAGCGAGCAGCGTTTCCAGCGATTGCCGGTAATCCGTCAGCAGCTCGTTGGCGAGAATGCTGCGCTGCCCGTCGCCGATGACGATCTCCTGCCAGGGGCCCAGCCAACCCAGGTGCTGCACCGCCCAACGGGCAATCGAAAGGCGCAGGGCGGGCTGATCGAAGCACAACGTCAGCAACAATGTCTGGAACGCCTGCGCACAATCCTGCTGGCGCGCTTGCTCCCAGCGCTCGTCCAGGTTGGCTTCCGAGAGGCCGTTCAGCAATTGCGATGCGGCTTCAACAGCCGGGTCGGCAGTCGGCTGCTCGTGCTCCAGGTTAAGAGGCTCCGGATTCAGGGGCTGTACCCGCAAGATCGGCGATTCGAGCGGTGCTTCGGGCGCGGCCGGGGTCACCGGTTCAAATAGCGCCGCAGGGTAATCCCAAGCATCGGTCCCTGTCTTCTGCAGCGGCTGAGCCATGGACTGCTCTTGTGCCGCCAGCGCGGCGATCCCCGGAGCCTGCATGGCGTCGCCGTGTTCCTCGGTCTCTTCGTTTTCCAGGCGCCATTGGGCAATCGACAGTGCGCGCTCATAGGCCTCGCGCAGGCGCTGGAAGCCTGCGGCATCTTCATCGGGCCGGAAGACTTTCAACAGGCGCGCGTAACTGCGCTTGATATCGCGCAGCCCGGCGTCTTCGGGCAGTTGCAGGACGGACCAGCATTCCATGTCGTGCTTCCTTACTGCCAGGGGCTGCGGTCGAGGGCGCTCAACTGCTTGCTCAGTTCGGTGCGGGTCTCACGGATCTGCCGCTCGTCCTGAGAGTCCAGGGCGTGCTGGAATTGCTTGGCCCAATGGCCGATCTGATCGCGCAAGTCGCCCAGGCTTTCCTGATACAGACGTTCCAGCCGTGCACTGAGCAGGGTGTTCACTTGCTGCTCGCGTGGATGGATCTTCAATTGCGCCAGAGCTTGCAGACGTTGCTGGATTTCCTCGGGCGTCAGCACGCCGGGGTTGTTCTCGATGACCAGCGAGTGTTGCTGACCGGTCAGGGGGATGCTGACCTGGGCTTCGAGCAAGCCGTTGTTGTCGTAGGTGAAGCGTACATCCAGCTCGACTTCGCCGGCCTTGCGCTTGGGCACCTTGATGTCCAGTTGGCCGAGCGCCACGTTGTCTTTGACCAGGCGGCTTTCGCCCTGAAAGATTTTCACGACGACCTGTTCCTGGTTGTCGTGAAGGGTCTGCACGGTTTTCACCCGGCTGACCGGAACGATGCTGTTGCGTTCGATGATCGGCAGGTAATGACCGCTCTCATACTGGCGACCGACCTGGGTGGAGGTCTCGATCCCCAGGGTGTAGGAGCAGACGTCGGTGAGCACCACTTCTTCCAGCGCGGCCGAACGGGCCTTGAGCGCTGCCTGAATGGCGGCGCCCTGTGCCACGACCTGATCCGGATCGAGGCTGATCGACGGGAAGCGGCCGAACAGCCCGGCAGCCAGTTTGCGCACCAGTGGCATGCGGGTGGTGCCGCCGACCAGCAGGATTTCGTCGAGGTCGCTGACGCGGATGCGTGCGTCGCGCAGGGCTCGTTCGATCGGCGCGCGCAGGCGTTCGAGCAGCGGCATGTACAGCGTCGCCATTTGCGCCTGGGTGATGGTCTGGGTCCATTGTTTTTCGCCGACTTGCACTCGGAATTCGGCGCTGGCGTCCTGGCCCAGTGCGCGGCGCACACGCTCGGCTTCGCGGCGCAGCGGCTGGAGGATGGTGGAGCGCTCGGGGAAATCCGACACGTTGCGATGTTGGTCGATAAAGTGCTCGAGCAACACGTTGTCGAAATCCTCGCCACCGAGGAAGTTGTCACCGGCGCTGGCGCGCACTTCCATGACGCCTTCGAAGAGTTCGAGAATCGACACGTCAAAGGTGCCGCCGCCCAGGTCGAACACCAGAAACGAGGTTTCCTTGTCCCGTTGGTGCAGGCCGTAAGCCAGTGCGGCGGCGGTGGGTTCGTTGATCAGCTTTTCGACTTTCAGGCCCGCCAGCTCACCGGCGATACGCGTGGCCTTGCGCTGGGCGTCGCTGAAATAGGCCGGCACGCTGATCACGGCTTCCGTAACGGTCTGGCCGTAGGTGCGCTCGACGTCTTCTTTCAGGCTCTTGAGCACCAGCGCCGACAGCTCTTCCGGGCGGAATTTTTTATCCCCGAGGTAGACCTCCGTCGCACTGCCCATATGGCGCTTGAACAGCGACGCGGTCAGGCGCGGATGGGTGTGCAGACGCTCACGGGCGGCTTGCCCGACCAGAATCCGGCCCTGATCGTCCAGACCCACCACGCTGGGTGTCAGGAACTGCCCCAGGGCGTTGGGCACCAATTCAGTGGCGTCGCCGCGCCATACGGCAACAAGGCTGTTGGTGGTTCCCAGGTCAATCCCGACGATCATTGCAACGAACTCCCTTTGCGCTCAGACAAAAAATGAAACAGATATTGGCGCGCAAGAATATTACCGAGGCAGTGGCGCGGTAAAGAAAGATGATGGCTCTGAGCCATTATTTGCGGCGGGCGGTCGAGAGAGGAGTACCCCGGAACGTTCTCCAGCTCAAATCGCAGGCGCTCCGGGTTGGTCTAACGGGGGGGCAGGACAATGTCGATCCAGCCCGCAATCTGTCTTTGCGAGCTGAATCAGGACGCCACCTTCTACAGCAGTCGCAAGGCGAGCTCGCTCCCTGCTTGCAGGTACCTTACCTGGGCGGTTACGGCATCTTTGACCACGGCTTCGCCGGTGTCGCTCAGCTTGCCTTTTTTTGCATCAATCACGGCGCTCTGCAATAACTGCATCGCCACGTCCATGGCTTTCTGGAAGGCAGTCATATTGTTGTGCAGGCCGAATTCACGAACAACCGCATCCATGCGCCGATCGGCGTCGTCGCGTAGTGTTCTGTACTCAACCACGGTCACGTGATCATCCTGGTAAATATCGCGGATCAGCTCTTCCAGTGTTTTGGAAATGGGTGTCATCGGTTCTTCCTTGGAGCAGGGGAGGATTGAAAGCCGAAAGGCTAATCGATGGCGCCGGCGGAAAAAGTCAGCCCTTTCCCACTTGTCAGGTGGGATAGGGCTGCGGTGGATGTAAGAAGATGAGCCCAGCCCATCACTTGGTTCCGTTTCCTACGGCATGACTGGTGGTGTGTAGGAAAGCGTCGTGCCCAGCGCCCACAGCAACACCAGCACCAGCGGCGTGTGCACCAGCAATTGCACGAACGAGAAACCGATCAAGTCCCGCGCCTTCAGGCCCAGTACGCCCAGCAGCGGCAGCATGTAGAACGGGTTGATCAGGTTCGGCAGGGCTTCGGCGGCGTTGTAGATCTGCACCGCCCAGCCGAGGTGATAGTTCAGATCGTTGGCCACCTGCATCACGTACGGCGCCTCGATGATCCACTTGCCGCCGCCGGACGGAATGAAAAAGCCGAGAATCGCCGAGTACACGCCCATCAGCAGTGCATAGGTGTCGTGGGAGGCAATGCTGACGAAGAAGGTCGAGATGTGATGGGCCAGAGTCTGGGCGTCAGTGCCCTTGACCGTGGTCATCAGCGCCGCAATCGAGCCGTACAGCGGGAACTGGATCAGCACCCCGGTGGTGGTCGGCACGGCGCGGGACACCGCATCGAGGAAGCTGCGCGGGCGCCAGTGCAGCAACGCGCCGAGCATGATGAACAGAAAGTTGTAGGTGTTGAGCCCGGAAATCGCGGTGATCGCAGGTTTGGTCGAGAACTCGTGGAACAGCCATCCGGCCGCCAGCAGCACCAGCAGGATGATCAGCAGCGGGCTGTGTTCCAGCCATTCGCCTGGGCGGGTGCGCGGTTGCAGCGGCGGCAGGTTGAAGGCCGGGTCGATGCCGCAGGCCTTGGCGTCACGTGCCGAGTTCGGGCCGGGCGCGGTGGCGTAGGCGATGATGATCGAAATCACGATCAGCGCCAGCAGCATGACTCCCGACTGCCAGAGGAAAATCGTCTGGGTGAACGGAATCACCCCGGTGATCGACAGGATCGACGGCGGCAGGCTGGCCGGGTTGGCCTGCAACTGCGCGGCGGACGACGACAGCCCCAAGGCCCACACGGCTCCGAGGCCAAGGTAGGCGGCGGCACCGGCGGCGCGGTAGTCCATTTTCAGATCGGTGCGGCGGGCGAGGGCGCGGACCAGCAGGCCGCCGAACACCAGCGACAGCCCCCAGTTGAGCAAGGACGCGACCATCGAGATCAGCGCGACCCACGCCACGGCGGAGCGGCCGTTCTTCGGGATCCGCGCCAGGCGATCGATCAGCTTCACGGCGGGCGGCGAACTGGCCACCACGTAACCGCCGATCACCACAAAGGCCATCTGCATGGTGAACGGGATCAGGCTCCAGAACCCGTCCCCGAAGGCCATGGCGGCGTCGGTGGGTTTGGCACCCATAGCCAGGGTCGCCAGCGCGACGATGATCACCGCCAGCGCGGCGAAGACCCAGGAGTCGGGAAACCAGCGTTCGGCGAAACTTGAACAGCGCAAGGCAAAGCGCGCAGAGCGGCTATCTTCGATATCAACGGCCACGGGAGTACCTCGGATTTTTATGTTTATTGTGGTCTTCGGGGCTTGGCCGGCCCGTCTGGACAGGTGCCAACAGTAAATCAACCGGCGGATTTTTGTGACCGTGTTTTGCCGAATCAGACTATGGTCTAACGGGTTGTCCGGCGGCCCGTTTGCGTAGACCATGGGCGCCTTGGTTTTTTGCCTGCCAGAGTTCTTTGCCATGACTGCCCATTCCACAGCCCGACCGGCGCCGTTCAGCCGTTCCGACTACAAGACCCTCGGCCTTGCGGCCCTGGGCGGGGCGCTGGAGATCTACGATTTCATCATTTTCGTGTTCTTCGCCCTGACTCTCAGCCAGCTGTTCTTCCCGCCGGAAATGCCCGAGTGGCTGCGCCTGCTGCAAAGTTTCGGGATCTTCGTGACCGGCTATCTGGCGCGCCCGCTGGGCGGGATCCTGATGGCGCATTTCGCCGACCGGCTGGGGCGCAAGAAGGTTTTCAGCCTGAGCATCCTGATGATGGCGCTGCCGTGCCTGCTGATCGGGATCATGCCGACCTACGCGCAGATCGGCTATTTCGCACCGCTGTTGCTGCTGGCGCTGCGCATCCTGCAAGGCGCGGCGGTGGGCGGTGAAGTGCCGAGCGCCTGGGTGTTCGTGGCCGAGCATGCGCCGGCCGGCCATCGCGGTTATGCCCTGGGCTTTCTGCAGGCCGGTTTGACCTTCGGTTATTTGATCGGCGCACTGACTGCGACCTTCCTGGCGCAAGTGTTCACCCCCGCCGAAGTGCTGGATTACGCGTGGCGTTATCCGTTCCTGCTCGGCGGCGTGTTCGGTGTGATCGGCGTCTGGTTGCGCCGCTGGCTGAGCGAAACCCCGGTGTTCATGGCCATGGAGGCGCAGCGCGAGGCGCGGGTCGAACTGCCGCTGCGCACCGTACTGCGCGATCACCGCCTGGCCATGTTGCCGGCGATGCTGCTGACCTGCGTGCTGACCTCGGCGGTGGTGGTGTTCGTGGTCATCACCCCGACCATGATGCAGAAATCCTTTGGCATGACCGCCGGCCACACCTTCGCGCTCAGCGCATTGGGCATCGTCTTCCTGAATATCGGTTGTGTGATTGCCGGTCGACTGGTCGATCGCATCGGCGCGTGGCGCACGGTCATGCTCTACAGTCTGTTGCTGCCACTGGGGATCGGCCTGCTTTACACCTGCCTGATCAGCGGCGGTGACTGGGTCGGTCTGGCTTACGCCGTCGCCGGATTGTGCTGTGGCGTGGTCGGTGCGGTGCCGTCGGTGATGGTCAGCCTGTTCCCGGCGCGGATCCGCGTTTCCGGGATCTCCTTCACCTACAACATTGCCTACGCCGCCTGGGCCAGTGTCACACCGT
>Ga0207713_1002402_pt1 | contig 13682 bp, 7 predicted proteins | sample KBSS64metaG_FD_184404 | JGI IMG/M metagenome (GOLD analysis project Ga0207713, IMG submission 184404) | Switchgrass rhizosphere microbial communities from Kellogg Biological Station, Michigan, USA - KBS S6-4 metaG (SPAdes) (version 2) | ecosystem: Host-associated > Plants > Roots > Rhizosphere >...
CCATTCACGTGGCCAAGGGCGACCGGGTGAACCCGGGCGAGATCCTGATCGAGATCGAAGGCTGAGTTAACAGCCTCGATACAACGCTTTAAACCTCGGGGGGGCATGTGCTCCCCTTTTTTTATGCCAGAAAAATTTTCCCTGAAAACTCGGCATACTCCTGTGGGAGCGGGCTTGCTCGCGAAAGCGGTGTGTCAGTCAACATTGATTTTGAACGTCAGTCAGCATTTGCCAACAAGCCTGCTCCCACAGGTATTGTGTCCGGTCAGTGAGGGCGGTGTCGGTTATCAGAATCTCATTTGCCACTGCCCACAGCCCGTGATTGCGGATGTTGCTGTACCCGATCCCCGGTGTATGGCGTGGGGAGATGCCGACATCCAGGCCAGTATTCTTTTGCGTTTTTATCGGAAAGAAACACATTTTTATGCAATTTATTGCATTTTTGGCCAGCCTGCCGCTGTTTATATGCATTGTTTTGCAGTCGTCAGCTTGTTGAAATGGAGAAAGGTGGTATGACGATGTCTGTAATTGAGCGGATGACTTTGCTCGACAGCATTCTTGAGGAACTTGCGAATGACACTCTCAGCATCCATCAAGCAATTCGTCGGTTGCGAGTCGAGATAACGGGCTTGAACCAAGCCCAGTTCGCAAGGATGTGCAAAATCTCAGTTCGGGCTTTGGTGCAAATGGAGCATGGAGAAGGGAATCAAACGTTGAAATCACTAAATAAAGTTTTCAGCTTGTTTGGAATGAGAGTCGGAATTTTGAAGCGGCAGCGCGACATCGGATGAGTTCGGTTTCGGCGAAAAGGTGTGAAAGTGCAGCCGGTGATATGTGGAATTGTCACCTCAATCTCGGCTTCATGTAGGACGCGTCTGAGATGAGAAAACCGGGTTCTACTTCGTTTGGGGCTCGCCTATCATTCCCCCGTCACCGACAAAACGGTGATCGACTTTAGCCGGTCGTAACAGATGATGCACAAGCGCCCGTATAATCGCGGCGCTTTTTGCTGCCTGGCATGTGTATGTCTATGGTGGCTGTGCGTGGGACACCTTTGGGTGTGCCGGGTTCATCTGTCCGGTCGGCTAACCTGCGTACAGCTACCACCCCAATTCGTTTAGCCGCGAAAGGGTGGGCTCACCTCTCAGATGAGATTCAAACCATGTCCAAATACCATCCGCTTCAGGGTAACTTCAGTGTCGGCACCACGCTCTATATCGACACCGAAGCCCGCACCTCCGACCTTCTTGAAACCGCCACACATCGCATTAAAGCCGCCCGCAATTTGCTCAACAGCGTTACATGTCTTTGTGTGAAAGAAGCTGAAGGTCATGACCTCGAGCATTTTGCCAATGCCGCGCACATCCTAATTCAGGACGGTTGTGACGCCTTGGATGCGTTGGGCTGGAGGCTTGATAAAGCGACGCGTTGAAGATCAAAAGATCGCAGCCTTCGGCAGCTCCTACAGGATATACACCGACCCTGTAGGCGCTGCCGAAGGCTGCGATCTTTTGCTTTTGATGCTTTTAGCCGCGGCACTCAACGAGGCTTTTCAACTGCCCCGACCCCGTCTGGTTCTCATCACTCAACCAATGCTCGAACCCAGCCCCAATCGCCGGCCATTCCGAATCCAGAATCGAGTACCACGCCGTATCGCGGTTCTGCCCCTTGACCACCATGTGCTGGCGAAACACACCCTCAAAACTGAAACCCAAACGCTCGGCCGCATATTTGGAGCGGGCGTTGGCGTTGTTGCATTTCCATTCCAGGCGACGGTAGCCGAGGGCGAAGGATTCCTTGGCCAGCAGGTAAACCGCCTCGGTGCTTTTCGGTGAGCGCTGCATCGGCGCGCCGAAGGTGACGTGGCCGATTTCGATGCGGCCCTGGGCCGGGACGATGGACATCAGGCTGAGGATGCCCTGGACCTCGCCGCTGGCGCGATCGATCACGCTGAAGAAGTACGGGTCACTATTGGCCGCATGGTTGTTCAGCCAATCATTGAAGGCGCTGCGCTCCGGGAAGGGGCCGTATGGCAGATAGTCCCAAAGCTTCGGGTCGGCGCCCGGGCCTTGCAGGGCTTTGAACAGGTCGTCGCCGTGGCGCGCCGGGTCGAGTTTTTCCAGGCGGATGAAGCGTCCTTCGATCAGTTGCGTCGTGGGGGCCGGGACGTCTTTCCAGTTGGCGAGTGAAGTCGACATGTTGTTCTCCTTGAACCTTAAATGGCTTTGCGAAACTGGATGAAACCGGGGCGTTCTGCAATGCGCTCGTAGAGCTGGATCGCGGTGGAGTTGGTTTCGTGGGTCAGCCAGTGCACCTTGTTGCAGCCGTCGGCTTTGGCTGTGGTGTAGACGAACTCGATCAGTTGCCGGCCGACGCCGGCGCCTCGGGTTTCCGGGACCACCAGCAAGTCTTGCAGGTAACAGGCGTTTTCGATGGCCCAGTTCGAACGATGGTAGATGAAATGCACCATGCCCACGGCTTTGTTGTCAGCCCAGGCGAGGGCGGCGTGGGTCGGTTCGTTCGGGTCGAGCATGCGCAGCCAGGTGCTTTGGGTGACGGCCTCCGGCAATTCGGTTTTGTAGAAGCGCAGGTAGGCCTGCCAAAGCGGCAGCCACGCCGCGTGATCACCGGCGGTGACTTGGCGAATGTCGATTTGACTCATGGTGATTTCCTTAGCGCATCAATTGGGCGAGGGTCTGGTCGTTGACGTCGGGGCTGGCGGCCAGGCCTTCGCGTACGCCGGCGATGTCGGCGGGGCTGCGGTTCTGGCTGAGCTTGCGCTTGCCTTCCAGACGGTCGATGGGAATGGCGAAACCGACGATGGCCTTGAGCATGCCGTCGATGTAATCGGCGGGGGCATCGGCCACTGACCACGGTTGGGCGCGGCCAGCTTCATGACGGTCGGTGAGGGTGCTGACGATGTCGAGCAGCCGCCCGCCATCGCTAAAGGTTTCGGCTCGGCCATAGGCGTGTACGGCGACGTAGTTCCAGGTTGGCACGACTTTGCCGTGTTCGGCCTTGCTCGGGTAGAAGCCGGGGCTGACGTAGGCGTCGGCACCGGCAAAAATCAGCAGGGCTTCGGCACCGTCGCGCAGGTCTTTCCACTGTGGATTGGCTTTGGCCAGATGCCCGTACAACGTGCCGTTCAAGCCTTGTTCGCAATGCAACAGCACCGGCACATGACTGGCCTGCAGGCCGCTCTCACCGTGGGTCACCAATATGGCGAGACGGGTGGCGAGGATCAGTTCATGCAGTTGGGACAACTCGTCGATGGCAAAAGCGCGTGGCGTGTACATGGAGATATTTCCCTTGGCGAATGTCTTCATCCTAGGCAGGCTATTGGTCTGTTGTAAGAGCCATTAATGACCAATTTCATGGGTCCATTGTCATGACGGATGTGCCGCTTTCCTTGTCTTTCAACCCGGCCGGTATCGAACTCGACCGTCGCCAGGGGTTGAGTCGCCAGCTCTATCAGGCCTTGCGCCTGCGCGTCCTCGACGGACGATTGGCCAGTGGAACGCGTCTGCCGGCCAGTCGTGACCTGGCCGCAGCGCTGGCGATTTCCCGTAACAGCGTGGTTCGTGCCTACGATCAGTTGTACGCCGAAGGCTTCATTGAGGGACGAGTCGGGGACGGCACTTATGTTGCGCAACTGCCTCAGGCGGCGTTGCCGGCAAAAAAACTATCCACAAAAGTATCCACAGGCTTTTCAACAGGGTTATCAACAACCTTATCCACAAATTGGCTGGATTTACCTGTGGATCCATCCAGCAAAGTTATCCACAACGATCCGTTGGCCAGGGTGAAAAACAACCATTTACCCAGTCCGCCGAGCGGTCCGCCCCGGGCATTTCGGGTCGGTGTTCCGGCGTTCGACCTGTTTCCATTCGAGGTCTGGGCCAAGCTGAATGCGGCTTTCTGGCGCAAACCGGATTTGCAGCAACTGTGCTACGGCGACCCGGCTGGCGATGCGCGCTTGCGCGGGATGATTGCTGCGTATTTACGCAGTTCCCGTGGCATGCAGTGCACGGCTGAACAAATTGTGATCACCAGTGGCGCGCAGCAGGGAATCAGCCTTTGTGCACAGCTGCTGGTGGAGCCCGGTGATGGGGTAGCGATTGAAAATCCCGGGTATCGGGCGGCCGGTCATGCGTTCGCCGTGGCAGGTGCGAAGTTGCATGGGGTGGCGGTGGATGGCGAGGGCATCGACTGCGCTGAACTGGCACAGCTGCGTGATTGCCGTTTGACCTACGTCACCCCGTCCCATCAGTACCCGACTGGGGTGGTGATGAGCCTGGCTCGCCGTCTGGAGCTGCTGGCCTGGGCCGAGCGCACCCAGGGCTGGATCGTCGAGGATGACTACGATGGCGAGTACCGCTACAGCGGTGCGCCACTGGCGCCTTTGGCGGCACTGGATCGGCAAGGCCGGGTGCTCTACGTCGGCACGTTCGGCAAAGTGGCGTTTCCGGCGTTGCGCCTGGGTTACCTGGTGCTGCCGACAGGGCTGGCGCAGGCTTTTGCTCAACGCCGTGCCGTGGACGTACGCCATTCCGAGGTCAGTACCCAGGCGGTGATGGCCGAGTTCATGGCGGCCGGGCATTTCCAGCGGCATATTCGCCGCATGCGCCGTGCGGCGTTGAGTCGCCGTAATACATTGCTCAATGGCTGGCCGGCGGAGATTCCCGGCGTCGGACCATTACCCACCGTCGCCGCCGGGCTGCACATGACCGTGCCGGTCGAGAGCGTGGCGCGCGAACGTGAATTGATCGAGTTGGCGCAAAGTGTCGATGTCGAGATCAACGGCTTGAGCAGCTATTGGCTGCCCGACTCCAGGACGCCGATGGATCAGCGAGCGGGGCTGGTGCTGGGTTTCGCCGCCGTGCCCGAAAAAGCGATCGAGTCAGCGCTGGAGCGATTGCGCAGCGTGTGGATGGTTCGTTGACGCGGGCGGCTTTTCAGTCCGCCCGCCAGGCTTGTTTCAGGGTTTAGCTTCGAGCTTGAAGAACAGTGTCGGGTCGCTGATGCGCCTCAACACGTAATCGATCGGCGCCAGGGTGGTGAGTGCCTGACGGCGCTCGGCGCTGAATGTCTGCAAGTAAGGTTCGGCGATTTTTAGGTGTGCAGCGGTGAACTGCTCCAGCGAGGCATCCACTGAATCGTAGTGAAAGTGCGCCAGCCACAACGGCTGATCGTTGTTCGTGATATCAAGAATCCGGTATTCCTGAAAATAGTCTTGGCGCTTCCTGGTCCTGATCCGTCCCTGGTCGTTTCTTTCGATCCGCACCTGATGGTGGTCCAGCAGCCATTGCAGATAGGCCTGTCGGGGTTGGCGCTCTTTCAGCAGACCGGCACGAGTAGCGATGCCTTTGGCGCGTAACTGCACAGCGGCGCTGTTAAGTTCTGCGGCCAGGGTAGCCACCGGCGGGGGTGTTTGCCCTGCGGCGCGCAGACGCGCCATGGCCTGTGTGACATTGATGGCAGCCTGTTCCAGCCGTTGAGCCTGCAAATCGAACAAGTCCTGCATGTCTGCCGGTATGCGGTTGGGTTTGAGGGCATCTTTTTGCGTTCGCTTGATGAAGTCCTGAACATTCGTGTTGAGGTCCAGGCCTTCGGCGATGATGTCGATATCGCCCAGAGCCGGCGGCACCGCGGGTTTGGGGCGGGCCGGTAGCATTTCCTTGAGGCTGGGTTCCTCGGGTGGCGGGGCCTTGGCCGGCATCGGGTCACGTGGTCGACTCTTGGTGATCTTGACGGTTGGCCGCGAGGGCCCTGCAATGGCAGGTTCGGGCAAGGCCGGCGTAAGGCTTTTGCCGCTCTCGGGCAACAGCGCGCTCAGTTGCTCCCGGGCAAGTTGACGAAACTCGCCGATCAAGCCACGTACTCGCTCAAGTTCGCTGGGCTCCACTTGGCCTGGATATTCACCGGGAAGGTCTTCAAGGCGCTGATCGGCATCGGCGTAGACATCGATCAGCCTGCTCAGATCGTCGATGCGAAGCGCTGCACCTTCAGCGCCTTGCGGGCTCCGGTTCAAGACCGCGTGCCGGTGCGTGGCCGTCGCTGCCTCGATAATCAGCTCTCCTACCGCTGTGCGGGCCGCTTCATTGTCCAGTCCGGCGTCGTTGCGCATGCACAACTCATGGGACATGCCGATTTCGTTGGACTTCAAATCCCATTGGGTGAAGGTCGGCATCAGTTGGCGCAAGCGTTGTGCGGCGACCAGGCCGGCACTGCCAATGGCGTCGAGCGACTCCAGGGAACTGGCGGACACTTGCAGGCGGGCGATCATGTCCTGGCTCAGCGTCAGCGCTTGCCGGACGTCCTCGACGTGGGCCTGCAATGACGTGTTTGAATCAATGAGCGTGTTCTGCGCAAGCCTGTCCGTCAGTATTGCGTAGGCGTTGCGCTTGAGGACGAACCACAGGCTGAGGTTCTTTTGCAGGTGGGTGGTCATGCTCAGCAGATCATTGAGATAGCCTTCGCTTGCGCCCAGGAGGCGCCTTTGCTGCAGATTTTTCAGGGCCTGGCTGTAATCGCCGATCAACGTTTCCAGCTGGCTGAGGTAGCGCTCGGTCGCCTGCTCATGGGCTGACCCGGTTGTGCCCATCATTTCGGCCTGGGCCTTATTCAGTGCGGCATTGCCGGCGGCTTCCTGACGTTTGAAGTTCTCCAGCGCAACGCTCAGCGCTTGCTTCTGCTGCGCCTTTTCCCTGCGCCGGGCCTTGAGTTGGCTTTGCAAGCTGCTACCACCGGCACCGCCGCGCAGGCGCAACCGGGCATCCACAAACCACTGGCCTTGTCGGTTGTGAATCAATAGCGGGCCGGTTTTCGAGGGCTCGTGCGGATACACGAGTTGTACCTGTTGATCGTCGTTTTCCACCACGCAAAACCAGCGTTCACCGACTGTTGCGTAGGTCTTGCCATCCAGGCGATACAGGGACGCGGAATCCCGCGGGAGTGTTTCCAGGGTCGGGGCCGTGAGATCAGGCGCTGATACGGTCAAAGTGTCCAGATACGTGGCCAATGCTGCGGGCGATCGACGGGGCACCGAGCCGCTGGCCTCCAGCGAGGAGTAATGGCTGGTGGGCAGTTCACCGGTCAAACGGGTGGGAATCAGGGTCGCGGTGGGCCGTGCCGGCTCGGTCGTTGGCGTCTCGGGCTTGGGCATCCCGCTGTCGATTCGTCGTGGCGTCGATCGCGCGCCGGTCTTGCGGCGCACGGCGGCATGGTGAGCGAGAAGGATGCCCAGGCTCAGCAGCATGTCTGCGACCGTACTCCACTCAGTGAGCTTGTCGTCATGCTGGTGGGCATCCAGCACCTGCTCGATGTCGCTGATGCTTTGCCAGACCCACACCGCAGCCCCTGCCGGACCGCTGAGAAAATTCGCGGCGACGTTGAACAGTGCCCAGCCGCTGTCTCGCAGCAAGGCCCATCGGCGTTGCGCATTGGACAGTGACTGTCGATCAGCGAGTTCGGCCATGGCCTGGGCGTGGGTCTTGAACAGGACGGGGAAAACATCGCCAGTCAGCTCATTGGCCGAGAGCTCGACCGGGCCGGCCCAGTTCACGGAGGTCCAGGGTTCGGAAAGTAGTTGAGCTTCCAACCATGGGCTGGGAAGGCCGACCGGGAAGGTGTACTGGGCGTATTTGAAGCTGGTGGCCGAGTCGGGCAGCCAGGCCAGAACCGAGTCTCTTAATTCACCCGGTTGATGCAAGGCGTACAGCAGGTTTTGCGCCGAGGGGAATTGCAACAACGGCTGTTCAAACAACGGGCGATACAGCAGGCACGGCCCACCTTTCGACTGGCGTGGAGCGATGATGAACATGTTCGCCACAATGTCTGCGCTGGTGTCCCCGGCATGGCGGAAGGCGAGCGGACGGATGGCGATCGGTTGCGGGTAACCTGGCGTTGGGTTGAGCCATTGGCGAATATAGCCGTAACCCCGTTGATTGATGCCGCCGATGCGACGGATCTTGCATTCCAGTGCAATCAGCGGCAGCAAGGCACGCAGTTGACTGATGTAGAAGTGCTGCTGCAAGCCGGCCTGTACGGTGTCCTCTATCAACTTGTCCTTGATCAGTTTGGGGTAGTTCGCGCCGATATCGACGTTGCTCGCCATTTGCGTCAGATAGGCCACAGTCAGCCAATCAGGTACAGGCTGTGGTGGGTTGAATCGAACACTGGCCTGATACGGTGCCGTGTTTTGCAAGGCGTATTCGCCCAGGGTTTCGGTGTGGATGTCATGCGGGTTGGGCAGCGTCAGCCCGCCGGATTCGAAACTGTGGGTGATCGTGATTTCAAGTTTATCCAGGGGTAGCGTTGCCGCAGAGGGCGTGTCGGCAACGATCGCTTCACGCATGCGTTGCTGGGCGAACGTGTTGATGGGCTGAATCCGGAACAGGTTTTTGTCGGCCTGCTTGTACAGTTTGCCCAGCGCATTCACGGATTGGCTGTAGGCATCCAGGTCGGCGGCCGAAGCACCGAACAGCCAGTCGGGAATGGAATCGTCGAGGCCAATGAGGGTGTTTTTCTCCTGAGCGTTGGTGCTATCGGAGGGGAAAGCAGGCTCGGCAGGATCATCCGTTTCGGCACCCTCGGCGGTGATTGCGGTGATGGTATCGAGCTGGCTGGTGATCAGGGCCCAGGCCATGTGGTCGAAAAAATTTCCATCGGGCTCGAACAGCTGCCACTTCATGTTGCGGCCGGCCAGACGCATCTCGATGCGCGCCGGTAATGAGTCACCCAGTTGCATCAGGGAGTCGAACGATTCGTACCCGTCTTCCACGGTGTACATCATCACCAGGTCACGTTGTTCGTAGCGCCCTGTGAGCACGGCGGCGCCGCCCAGTAACAGATGCCGGGTGCCGCCATTGGCATCGACAGTGTCGATGTCGATCAGGCAGACCTGGATGGCCGACAGTGCCGGATCACTCGATTGCCGTTGCGTTTTGTCAGGCTCAAGCGAGACGGCCCTGGCCACGCGACACTGGGCATCATCCCAGCCGGTGACGTGCTGCACGTCGAGGGCTTTGCGCAACGCATCGGACAGTTCCTGCCAGTGCGGTGCGTGTTTTCCGGGGCTGTTCCAGTAGGCCAACTGGCGCTCGCCAAATGCCACGAACAGCAGGGGTGCGTAGTCGTTGAGCATCTCGGCGATGGCTTCGATGCTGACGTCCAGATGCACCACGGGCGTGGCCTGCGGGTTCGACGTCAGGAAGTGTTCGCCTTCCAGGTAATTGGCGCTGGTGGAGGTAAAAAACTGCCGCACGAGTGCCTGGGTCAGCGACTCGAACCGTGTCGGCAGCGCCACGAGCGCGCCCTCGAGCGTTTGCCATTGCGGTGTGCCGATCAGCGTATGGTCGGGATCGAGATCCCGCTCGGGAAACTGCGTTTTCAGGGCCTTGCGCAGCATTTGAGCGGCGACTTCATCGACGGTCGGCCCTTGGCTCGTCTGGTGGATCACCAAGCTCTTGGTCAGCAGGGCCGGGGACTCGGTATTCTCGGAATGTGGGTTCATCGTCATTGTCCTTTTTGACGTTTCAGTGCTGCGAGAAGAACAGCGTACGCGCCAGTTGCGGGCTGATTTCGCTACGATAGATGGCAATCAGTTGCGGGTTGGTGGCAGCCGAGCGCAGGTCGAGGGCGCCGGCCAGCAGCCGTTGATCACGCAGCTTCAGGTGGGCAGCGGTAAAGGTGTCGAGGGCGGCGTTCTTGACGGGGTAGTGGAAGTGCGCGTACCACAGCACCTGCCTGGACTTGCGCTCGCGGATTTCGTATTCCTGCAGGAAATCCTTGCGCGGACCCTTGAGGCGACGTTGTTCACCGTTGCGCACAATGTCGACTTCACCTTTGCCGACAAGCCATTCGACGCGCGCTGCCGTGGGCGGTTGCTGCTTGATCATCTGGACCCGTAACCGATATCCCTCGGTGTACAACCGGTCGCGTGCTTCGTTGAGTTTCCGGGTCAGGGTTGTCGCGGCAACTTCCGGGATTTCGGTGGTGTTCGATTCGGTCAGGGACCGCTCCAGCGTTCGGGCCGCCTGGTCGAGCAGATCGGCTTTGTGTTGAAACAGCTCCTCGATTTCAACCGGGCTACGCCCCGGTTTTTTAGAGCTTGTTTCGGTTTGCCTGATGAAGGTTTCCACGCCATCGAGCAGCGCCTGACCCTGGGTGATCTGCGCATCGAGTGCGGGAGGCTGCGCAGTTGGCCGGGGACGTTTTGCGGGCACTCGCTCAACCCAGACGCCGGGAGTCTTTTCATGAAAGGTGGCGATGACCTTGCCGGTCACGGGAGCACGCACATCCAGCAACACCGGTTCCCCAGGCTCTGAGCGACGGACTTCACCCACGACCGTGCCCTTGAAGCGTGTCTTGATCACGCGTTTGCCGGGCGTCGGTGCCGGCCTTGAGGGACCGGGCTGAGGTTGCGGCGGCTGTTGCTCGCGCAGCAGCTGCCCGAGGTAACTTTCGGCGTGCTGCTGGAATTCGCTGACCCGCGCGCGTAAATGCTTGAGCGGTTGCTCCAGCACGGCGTCTTTGTGGCTGACAGCGAAGTCTTCGAAAGACTGGTCGATGGCGACAAACTGTTCAAGCATGCCGTTGAGTGCTTCGGTACGTTCACCGTCATTCCAGACACTGCCTTCGAGCATCAGCTCTTGTGAGGTCTGGATCACCAGGTTGGCGGAGTCGAGTAACCGGGCGAATTCGCTTCGGGCTTCGCTCAGCGCAACGCTGTCACCTTCCTTCAGGCAGGCCTCGCGCGCCAGCGAAACCTGCAGCGCCTTGAGATCGTTGAGGCTGTAGACCGGCAGTTTGGCTTTGTAGGTGTTGGCGACCTCGGCGGCGCTTCTGCCCAGTCGGCTCAGTTCCTCGAACCGCGATCGGGCAAACTGGATTTTGTCGATCACACCCTCGGTCAGGTCGATCATTTTCTGGTATGTCGCACGATCGCCAGTCCCTCCCGCCGTTTCTTCCGCCTCAAGCAATGCCAGGGTTTCACGCAGGGTCTGGGCGAACACCGCGTTCTGCTGGTCAAGCCAGGTCTGGTTGAAGAACAACTGGGTGCCGAGCATCTCGACCATGGCGGTGCGGTAATTGGGGACCGAGTCCAGCAGGTTCAGTGATTTCAACTGTTCGATGGGGGCGGCATAGTCGTCGGTTCGCCGGTCGAGCTTGTCCAGAAACTGCTGTTTTATCCCGGCGCGTGCATCTTCGCTGGCCGCTTTCAATTGGTTGTAGGTGCCGATCAATTCATCCCGTGCGCGCTCGCGTTCGTTATCGAATTCGGCCAGTTGCTGTTTGAGTTCGGCAATGCGTTGGCGGTTTTGCTGTTTCAACGCTTTGCGCCGGGTCGACAAGCCGCCGCCACGCAAGCGCAGGCGGGTGTCGACAAACCACTGACCGCGCTGATTGCCGATCAGTGCAGGACCATTGGCCGGGGACTCAGGCCTTGAGTCGACGATCGACACTTCACCGGTTTCTTCAACGGCCACTTCGAACCAGCGCTCGCCGATGGGGGCGTAAAAGCGGTTTTCGAGCTGATAGAGGTGTTGATGGATGCCGGGGGTACTGATGGCTGACGTAAGGCTTTCCGGTTTGGCGATCTTGAAGCGATCCAGGGTGCGGGTCAGGTTCAGAGCAGCATCGGTCGCGACTGAAATGCGGTGCTGTGTTTCGGTAGGTGCGCCGATGATATCGGGCAGCTGAACGAAGGCTATGGGTGTGGCTGTCGGTTTTTCCGCCGGTTCGACCGTTGGCTCTATCGTGGAATTTTTCTCGGCTCTGCGGGCCGTTGAGCGGCGCGTACTGGCGTGATGGGCGAGGACCATAGCCAGGGTCAGCAACAGGTCGGTGATGGCGGTTTTCTGTTGTTCGTCGTTACCGGCCTCGTTCGCGTCGAGGGTCTGTTGCAGGTCATCGAGGACCTGGTAGATCCACGCGGCTGTGCCGACGGTCCGACCAAGAAAAGGCAGTGCCCCGCTGAGGATTTTCCAGGCTGCCTGTTTGAGTGTTGCCCAGCGACTCTGCGCGTTGGACACCGACTGCCGTTGTGCCAGCTCAACCAGCGCATTGACGTTGGCCTTGTACAGGTTGGCCAGGTAGTCGGTGGCCAGGACCCGCGAGCCTAACGTCAGCGGGCCGCTCATTTGCAGGGACGTCAGCGGGTCGGCCAGGAGTTGCGAGACACTCCAGACCGAAGGCAGCTCGCCGGTGAACACGTAGTTGGCGTAATTGGCGCGAACCCTGTCCGGCAGCCAGGCGAGCACGGATTGGCGCAGCTTCGGAGCGTGCCGGATGGCATAGATCAGGTTGGCCGGCGTCGGGTACTGGATCAGGGGAGGGTCGAGCAAGGGCCGATAGAGCAGGCATGGTCCCTTGTCCATCTGGCGCGGCCCGATCACGAACATGTTGCTCACTTCGTCCGTGGATGATCCCAGGCGCCAGGTGGGGCTGAACGCCAGCGGGCGAATGACGACTTCCTGGCCGTCGACCCAGCGATTGGCGTCGAGAACCTGAACCACGGCTGCGACGTAGCGGTAACCCAGCTCATCGACCCCGCCCTGCGTCCGGATTTTTTGCTGCAAGGCCAGCAGCGGCAATTCGACGCGCAGTCGGCTGGTGAACAGGTTCTGACGGCGCAGGCTTTCAAGGGGATCGTCGAGCAGTTTGCTTTTGATCAGCGTCGGATAGGTTTGACCGATGTTGACGCTGACAATCAACGCTTCCAGGTAGCTGACCGTCAGCCAGCCCGGCAGCTCCGTGGAGCCGGTACTGCGTACGGATTTGTTTCCCGGTGGCAGGGCGATCAGGTTTTGCAGTGCCAGCTCGACCAGGCTCAGCGTAGTGCGCTCAGGCTCCGCTGGCGGTACAAAGCTGCCCCAGACCACGACGCTGTCGACCACGATCTCGATGTCCGCCAGTTGCAAGCCTGTGGCCTCGGAATGCTCGGCGAGCATGGCATCACGCAGTTGAACGAGGGCGAATTCGCGGATCGGTTTGATACCGTCCTGGAAGGACTTCCCCGCATTCTGGTTCTGTACGGTTACCAGATCCATCAGGTGACGGCTGTACGCGGTGAGATCGCCGGATGACGCGTTGGCCATCCAGTCCGGCAGCGCCTGCTCGATCAGGTTGAAGCGCGAGGGCGCCTGCTTGTCCGATGGGTCTAGTTCGTTGGTGGTGCGGCTGATGTGCGGCGCAAGGTCGGGGTTTTCGTCTGCGGACTCGTTTGCCAGCGCGGCAATCGAGTCCGCTTGCAGGGCGATCAGGGTGCACGCCAAGTGGTCGAAAAAGTTGCCCTCTGGTTCGATCAGACGCCATTGAAAGGTATCACCGGGTACTTGCCCGTTGGTGTAAGTCAGCAGGGACTTGCCCAGCTCCTCTAGCGAATCGTAGGTCTGGAAGCCCTGGGTGATGGTGTGGCTGAGGATCAATGTGCGGTTGCCCAGCGTCCCGATCAATACGGCCATGTCCAGGGTGTTGAGGTGGGTCGAGGCACCCTCATTCCTGTAGTCCAGATCGATCAGGCAGGCGCGGGACCGGTAGGAGTCGTGGCTCATGCGCGTACTTTTGTCCGGGTAGGCGAAAAGGTTGCGGGCCATCGCAGACTGGTCGTTCTGCCAGTTCGGCTGGGTCTGGATGTTCCACAGTTCGCGCAGCGAGTGGGACAGGCCTTGCCAGCGCGG
>Ga0207713_1002403_pt1 | contig 13675 bp, 10 predicted proteins | sample KBSS64metaG_FD_184404 | JGI IMG/M metagenome (GOLD analysis project Ga0207713, IMG submission 184404) | Switchgrass rhizosphere microbial communities from Kellogg Biological Station, Michigan, USA - KBS S6-4 metaG (SPAdes) (version 2) | ecosystem: Host-associated > Plants > Roots > Rhizosphere >...
CACGTAAGCACTCGTATGTCGCTTACCGTACTGTTTCGGATAAATCACCGGCTAGCAGCTGGATTACAAACCGAAAAGCTGTAAATAAAGACGACACATCTAAAACATTCATCCGGAATGTAAACCGCCTGATGAAGTGGAAGATGAAAAACGGGTGGGACTAGAAAGGAGTGAATTAGTTGCTACCTAGTATTGATACATATCTATATGAAGAGATAGATTGCAAGTTAAAAATTATCCTATCGAACCGTTATATTATAGAGGAAATACTTAAGGGCGTACAGCCTAAAGTTGCTGAAGACTTTATAAAGGCGTATACAGGCGATACAGCGCGAGAAATCCCTATCTTATACATTATGCCCCAAACAAAGGAAACACAGCGAGGAGCGATCTATATCGGCCTTAGAGAAGGTGAAGAAAATCGTACCAGTTTAGGCAACCTAGAAGGAACATATGAGCACAAAGATGATGGTCTAAAACGTGAGCAAATCACGATCCAACATGACGAACAAACGAATACATGTTTCTTCGAAGTAGAATTCCCTATCGCCTCTAAGAACTCAGTCAGAGTAGAAGGTATCTCATTCGCTAAGAGTGACAATTTAACCGTGGATAAAACCCGAGTCGATTTCAAATATGACCCGTTCTTCCTAGGAGAATATTGGGTGCATTACGAAGCAACTGCAGGAGATGAGATTGGTCTTAAAAAAGGTTTCACAGCAACCGAGCATTATTCCATCTTAGTAGTATCTACGAACATGGATACGGTACGCTGTCTAGACCTTATTATCAAAGCTATCCTAATCCTTATGCGTAATAACCCGGAAGAGAACAGTAACTACCTCCTACAGAAGTTGCAGTTCGGTCAGATTGAAGAGGTACCAATCGGGACTGATGTAAAACCAGAACTACTATACGGTAGAGAGTCTATTGTTACCTATACTACATCGTATAACTTAGACGCACCTATCCTCGATACCGTATTAAAAAATATTCTATTAAACATCGAATACGATATGGAAGGAGTGCAGCGCAGTGGCGGAAAAGAATAAACCAAAACAAGCACCTAAGAAAGCAGAGAACACACCTCTTCCTCAACCTTATACACATATTAACACATTCTTGCAAACAGCCGTACCATTATACAACTTGTCAAATGTACAGGCTGCAGGCTTTAAAGCTAAGATGCAAGGTAAGCACTATCAGCGTGACGAGAAAGTATTTATTGATGCCCTAAAAGAGCATTTTAATATTAAAGACTAATTCCAGAGAGGATGAAATAAAACAATGGCAGCACAATCTTATGGTTATGATAGACAACGCCCTCGTACTGAGATTTTCCTAGATGCTAGTTCACTAGGGTCTGCAAACCAACGATCTGAAAAACCTTTAGTGTTAGTCGGGTCTGCGAATGGCGGACAGCCTAATGTACCACAAACAATTACTAACTTTGCACAAGCCCGTGAAATCTTCCGTAGCGGTGAATTACTAGACGCTATCGAAATGGCATGGAACCCTTCACCGAGTGTTGCAGGAGCAGGCAAGATCATTGCGATCCGTACTGACGATGCTACACAAGCTAAATTAGAAAGTGGTGGGTTAACATTCACTTCTAAATTATACGGTGTAGACGCTAACTCTATCCAAGTAGCATTAGCAGACAATGCTTTAACAGGCGCTAAACGTGTAAGTGTATACTTCACAAAAGAACGCTATGAAAAAGTGTATGATAACATCGGTAATATCTTTACTGTACGTTACACAGGTGAAGAAGCTGCAGCTACAGTAGAAGTTAAAGTAGATGCTACTTCTAAACTAGCAACTCAGTTAATTCTTAGCGCAGGTGCAGATGCTGGATCATTAGCAGCGCTACGTACGTATGAATTAGGCCAAGGTGTCTACCAAGACGTACACGTACTTGTAAATGACATTAATAACCTTCCTGATTTTGAAGCGCAAATGATTACCCTAGGCGGTAACAAGAACATCACAACTGACGCTCTAGATGCGTTAACAGCTGTAGACATTAAAGCAGCACCAGCTACTGTGAAAGCTATCGGAGCAGACTTAATCGACCGCTTAGAGAATGATACATACGTTGCTGTTGAAGTAGATCGCGCACAAGCATTACCTGCTACAGTAGCCTTATCAAACCTAGCAGGTGCTAAAACTGACCCATCTCCTGCTTCATGGGCAGCATTCTTCTCAGAAATCACAAACCTAGATGCTTACTATGTTGTTCCTTTAACAGCAGACGCAGCAATTCACGGTGAGTTAGGCCAGTACTTACGTGACGAGTCTAACAACGGTCGCCACTTACGCGGTCTTGTAGGCGGAGGCATTAATGAGTCTCTAGAAGAAACTCGTAGCCGCCAAATGGGTCTACGTAACGCTCGTGTAGCTGTTGTAGGTGATTCTGGTACTCGTCGTATGGCTGACGGACGTATCTACAACTTCCCAGCTTACATGCAGGCAGCACTAATTGCAGGTTTAGCAAGCGGATTAGAAGTAGGAGAGCCTATTACTTACAAGAAATTGAACATTGAGTCTCTTGACCATAAGTACACAGGTGACCAGTTAGACCAGCTTCACAACTCTGGCGTTATCATGACAGAATTTGTACGTACGCGTACTTCTTCTCACTTCCGAGTTGTATCTGACCCTACAACGTACAATGTCTCTACAGAGCCTGTACAAAACCGTATCTCACTTGGAGAGGTTTCTGACTTCCTAACAACTGAGTTACGTGAAGTATTGGACAACGAGTTCATTGGTACACGTATCCGTAACACTTCTGCTTCGATTATGAAAAACCGTGTTGAGTCTTTCCTAGATCAGCAGAAGAAAGTAAACGGCTTGATCGTAGACTACAGCCCAGATGATGTACAAGTAGTAATCAGCGGTAACACTGCTCGTATTAACTTAACTGTACAACCTTCTCAAGGCTTAGACTTCATCAACGTTTATATCACATACGAAGATAACGAATTAACAGCTTAATAATGCGGGTGGGTGAGACTCCCACCCTACTCTATAAATTGAATAGGAGTGACTTAAATGGCTAGTGTAACTAACCAAACAGTACAGTCTGCTAATACAGTGTACTTTATGATTAAGAACGTGCCGATTGCCCGCGCTCAGTCTATCTCAGCAGAACGTTCATTCGGTACAACTGGGGTATACCAAATCGGTTCTATCATGCCACAAGAGCACGTTTACTTGCGTTACGAAGGTTCAGTAACTGTTGAACGCTTCCGTATGCGAAAGGTAACCAAGAAGTGTGCTTGACACACTTTACGCCTCGTATGTAGAGAAATCTGCATAGGACACAACTCGAACTGCAGGTAACTCCTAAAGCCCTTTTGCCACAACGTAACCGGAAACGGTAAGCGTGATGGAACGAAAGTAGAAAAAAGTAAAGGGATGGCATAAGGTTAAACCCTAAGTGCTTGTGTAAATGGATGTTCATGCACCCAAGCTCCTGAAATGGAGAAGGGCCAACGACTAGTCGAAAGACGTACACTCAAGCGAGTGGAAGCGGGTTGCCCTTAACACGTAAAGGTGAAGGTGAAGAAATAGTCTGCCCTGTATAGAGATATACAGAAGTTCATAAGAGAACTGCACTGAATTAGCGACTCGGTGTGAACAAATGGGAAAATTTGGCACAATTAGGCTTTGCAGCCCTCGGAGAAGAAGTTTTACAGATGGACATCATGGATATCGTTCTGTATGACAACTACACTCAAGAGGTAGTCGTAGCATATCGTGGATAAGATACTATGTTCACGTTAAACAACTCTAACTGACGGGAAACTCCTAAAGCTCTACACACTAACTATACGTAGCGATACAGTATAGGGCGTTGCTAACCACAACGGTAAAGTAAAAGAGGTAGAGATATATGGACAATCCGCATCGAAGCTTCTCAAAGAGAAGAACGTTCATCGACTAGTCGAAAGACGTACACCATACCTGGTGGAAATGGGTTGCACCTTATAGGTGAAGATATAGTCAAGACCGACTGTTGAATCAGTGTTAAAGTATCTCGAAAGAGACGGTATAAGTCATTGGTAGTATTGATACTTACTCCGAAAGTACTAGTGTCGGAGAAATCGCATCAGAAAGCGCACGTTTCTATAAAAGATTGTAGCTTCGTATAGTGATATACGTCGAATAACTCTGTTAATTGCTGGGAAGCCCTTAGTGGGTAATCAGCAGCCAAGCCCGAGAGGGAGAGGTTCAACGACTATCGAAAGGGTAACTAGGGCCATATCTCTAGTGAGTAACCGAGTAGAGTACACTACAAGCCGTTGGTAGTGGAAAAGCAGAGGTTCCTGTAAAGGTTACAGGAATATGATATAGTCTATTCTATACAGTAATGTATAGCAGTACACGAGGATGTACGGGTTAACCTGTAGCGAGGTTATTCGAATAACAAAGTTCTTAACAAGTGCGAATGTAAGAGGTTAAAAAGAGAAGTCCTCCGGGGCTTCTTTTTTTTTGTTATTTATACTTACGTTGGGAGACGTTGTATGTTATAATTGAGTTATACCTACTACAGGAAGGAGAAGTAAGATGGATATCAGAGAAGAGTTAGTTCAGAAAAAAGACGTTGAAGAGAGGGTTATTAAAGGGTCAAGAGGGGAGAACGCTGTAAGGTATATTCTAACACACATGCTACCTGAAGATATGAGCTTTATAGAGCAACACCGTATAATTTTCCAGGACTTGACACACGTTATGGATTTCTATATTGAAGGAAGTCCAGGGTTATACATTGAATACGACGGAGAGCAACACGAAAGAGCGATAGATCATTGGGATGGTGAAGAAGGATTATTAGAGCGTCAGTTTAGAGATAAGGAGAAAAATGCGTACGCTAAGAGTGAAGGATCTCATTTACTGAGGCTAAACCATAGAATGACTCCGTATGATATGAGTGATGAGATTCACACGTTTTTAAGTACATATACCAATAGAAGCTTCCCAGAGGTGAAAGATTTAACCAACGCGGAATATTATACTAAGTATGATTTCACTGTAAATGACGTAGCGAACTACTATTTAGAGCATACCATGAAAGAATGTGAAGAGAGATTCCCACTACACGAAGCTACTATAAGAAGGTATTTTGTGTTCATCTTCGGTAGAGATAAACAAGGTTATATCCGAGATTCTATCAGAAATGCTTGCGCTAAATATTATTTAGAGAATCCAAATAAACAAACCCAAAAGAGATTCGGTATTAGTGACGTTACTGTGCAGAAGTATTTTAAAGAGGTATACGGAAAGGACAAGACCAGTTATCTTCGTGGATACACTAAAGAAGAGGTAGCAGAGTACTACTTAAATCACAGCACAGACGAGACAGCCAAACATTTCAATATATTTCGTACTACACCTCACGTATATTTCAGAGAGGTTTACGGTACAAACAAAGCAGATTATTTAAACAAAATGAATGGAACTAATATATCAGCCAACCAGAATATCAACGGTCTTGTTAGGTTTAAGGCTATATCCCCTGACGGAACGGAGTACATAGGTGATAATCAGACAGCGTTCGCTAAGGAGCATGGGCTAGATCAAGGTAACGTGGCTCATTGCTTAAGAGGGAGAAATAAATCAACTAAAGGCTGGAAGTTTAAATACATCGATTAGACCCCTCTCCCCTGGGGTCTTTTTTATTTCCCTATATTACAATATCTTTACAATCCTGTAACATGTGTCTACGATACATCTTTCTATGCTATATTAGAGTTACTACATAAGAAGGAGACATTATCATGCAACTTAAAAAGACACTCATCTCAGTTTCAGCAGTAGCAGGATTATTATTCGCAGGAGGAGTTACAGCCTCAGCAGCAGAAAACCAAAGCGTAGTAGACTACCTATACGTTAAAGGAGAGGACTATCGCTTCGCTAATCGCGCAGAGCTAGCCGTACAGCACGGTATTAGCGGTTATAGAGGAACAGCAGACCAAAACATTACCCTTTTAAATAAACTACGAGGAACGCAATCTGAACCGTCTAAGGGGCAAGCACAGGTACAAGCTGTATCTAACCAGAATCCTACACCAGTTCCGGTAGAGAAAAAGGAAACACCTTCTCAACCACAGGGACGTACTCTTACAGTGGAAGCTACGGCTTATGGCGCTGACTGCGCCGGATGTAGTGGAATTACAGCTACAGGTTTAAACGTGAAGGCTAACCCAGGAGCTCGTATTATCGCAGTCGATCCTACTGTTATCCCTCTAGGTTCTAAGGTGTACATCGAAGGGTACGGAAATTACACGGCGGCAGATACTGGGGGCTCCATAAAGGGTCGAAGAATTGACGTATTCATGGGTACGGAAGCACAAGCAACTAGCTTCGGAAGACAGACACTCAAACTTACAATCCTAGACTAAACGTACAGAGGCACCTTAACGGGTGTCTTTTTGTTATATTAGAGATAGGCTATTATTACAAGATCGGAGGAATTTAGATGTCGGATATAATGAAGAAGGTAACGTTCCTCTTGCGTAGAGGGTTAAAGAAAGACCTACCAAACCTGTTAGAGGGTGAGATGGGGTTAGCAACAGATACAAAGGAACTATATGTGGGTACGTCTGATGGGAGTATGCAGATGGCGAAGCAGGATGATGTGGATAATGTAACTCAGGGTTTAGGTGAGGCTAACGCACAACTAACACGAACTATACAAAAAACAGATGGTGCTTTTATCAATGTTAAGTATGCTCCTAGTGGGCTCGCAAGCGTAGCAGGTGATGGGGTAGCTGACGATGCTACTAATATCCAGAGTATTCTAAACTATTTAAAAGCCAATGGAGGAGGTAGAGTTTACTTCCCGAATGGTAACTATTTAATAGGTACAAGATTATCAATACCTAGTAATATAACTTTCTACGGTCAAAGTAAAAATACGGTATTTTTAGCGAAAGATAACCTATATTCTATGATGGAAATATTTGATGCGGATAACACAGAGTTAAGTAACTTTACCGTAAACGGAAGAGCAAAAGAAAGAGATCAGGCTGGAACGCTCACCAAAGCGGTTTACGGTCTTGCTATGAGTAGAGCGCAGAATTGTTTGATAGATAATATCAAGTTTATTAACTTAGGGTATAAAGCACAAACTTACTCTGACCAAGATTTAAGTATGGGTGGTAATATTCTCGATATGGCAACAGACGACTCGCTGACTAACTCTAGAGACACTAAAAATAATATTATTCAAAACTGCTCTTTTATCGATGAAGACGGCAGAAGTTCTTTTGGTATTAGAATGTGGTCTTCCTGGACTATCGAACCACAAAACAGAAAGTATTATATCAAAGATAACACTATCCGCGATAACTATTTCAGCGGGTTTAACTGGAATAGTATCGAAATGGCCGGGGCAGGCTGCATTAACAATAAAATAGATAATAACGTGGGGGAGAATCACTATGGTTATTCCGTTTTTGAGGCAGACAAAGGTGCTTCTTATAACATATTCACCAATAACACTGTGAGAAATCTACTAGTGACAGGAACGTTAAGTAAGTATGGTTATCGAGATGCACAAGGAGGAACAACCGCAGGGGGGTACACTTATTACGCTTACGGAAATGTGTGGAATAACAACCTTATTGAAAATGTAACACAAGGAGGAACTACAACTTCAGGTGGTATGTTACTATACGGAGCTAGGAAGTCGATTGTTACTAACTTCACTGCTAAGAACATAAACAGGAGTCCCGAGAATACAACAATCGACAATGTAGGTGGGATTGTGTTAGATAATGCGGATGAATGTACCGTATCATCATTCAATTTAAGCAAATGTTATCAAGGTATCTATGTAATGGCAGCTAACAACACCGAATTCTATAATTTTGATATCAGTGAAGCTACTTATGGCGTGAAAATTTCAGGATCGCCAGCTAATAATTCGTTTAAGAACGGTAAGATACATAACATAATTGCGACAGGGTTTAACTTAAGCCAAACCAGTGTTGGTACGAGCATTGTCAATAACACAATTTACTCTTGTAATAAGGCTATAGTTACCAATGCATCAAATGCATACATTAATGGTAACTCTATCTACAACATAACAGATACTGCGAACGGTATCGACTGCAGGGGTGGAACTTGTGTAATAATCAACAACAACCTAAAAGGGTGCCGGATATACTTAGATGGTACTGGCGTGAATAACGTTGTGTTTGGTAACACGAGCGATCTCTCTAGTGATAACTATAGCAAAAAGATAGCGTACGCAGCAGCCGCACCAACAACCGGGACGTGGAACAAAGGTGACGTTGTATACAACAACGCCCCCGTTGCAGGGGGTAAGTTAGGCTGGGTTTGTGTAACTTCTGGTACACCAGGTACGTGGAAAGCGTTCGGAGCAATCGATGCCTAACCTAATGCAGAAGTAGAGTATGTAATAGTAAGCAACTAACACACCTTGACCGGTGTGTTTTTTTTTATTTAAAAATTGTTATTGACTTTAAGTGAACAAGCAGTTATACTACGAATATAGCAAGAAACATTAACCAAAATAAGGGAGAGATATAAATGGAAAGAACCATTACATTTAATGAAAGAAAAGCGATTGAGGAGTACATAGAGTACTTAAAGAAAGATAATGATCGCATTACCGCTATGTACCGAGAGCAACGAGAGAAAAATATGCTCGAGTACAAAGAAGCAATCAAACGTATTCGTGTGTTAGATGAGATTGAAAGAAAGATAGAAAAAGCGGAGGCCCCTGCTCCTGTCATCCAAGAAACAAAACCCTCCGAGCCACAAGGAATGACTTTGGAAGAAGCCATCCAGCAATATAATAAAGAAAGAGAACTTGAGTCTAAGGATAAACCATTCCAGTATGATAGTCAAGCAGAACAACGTCGAACACAGCAGTATAACGAAACAACTAGAAAAAACAGACGAGCAAAACGGATCGACACAAAAGTTGTTGCTAAGGACATCGAAGCTTTCCTTAAAGAAAAAGGAGTACCTACAAAAGCGAATGAAATTACGAAGCACCTCCGAGACTTAGGGTATAAGCTAAACAACCCATACCTAGTGCTTAAACGAGTGCGAGACTCTGACTCAAACGTTGAAATGGTAGTGAAAGGTTTCTATCAGTACAAGCATTAATATACACAAGGCTACTCCACTAGGGGTAGCTTTTTTCTATGGTATAATTAAGGTAGAACATACTTGTACTTGTTATATTATTAATAGGAACCTAATCTAGGAGGAGCGATACATATGTCTGAAATCTTTGAAAATGAATTCGAAAATCCGCTAGTCGAAAAGACACCGGAAGAACGTGAATTCGAAAAACAAGTAGAACAAAAACAAACAATCGACCGAATTATTCGAGGAGTAAATGACGTATTCGAAAAGAACTACGAATACAAAGACCTAGGACTTAAATTCACAATTAAAATTAAAGCACCAAACGCAATTGAAATTGGAAAAGTACAAGCCCGAATGATGGCCTACTTACAAGGAATGAGCAACTATGCATCTGATTACTTCATTACCGTATATCATGCGTTATCTCTATTACGTGTTACAGGGATTGACGTACCGAAAGAACTAGCAAATGACGAGGACATCTATAACCTAGACATTTTATATACGATTGGAGTCGATTTCAAGCAGTGGCTTGACCGATTTCGCCTATAAAGTCAAGTCGCTAGGGGGGCTTAAAACTCTAGCTAGAACGAACTACATGCGAAACCTCTGGGGCATCATGAAGGCGTTCAACACCATGCCTACTAATCCGGACTTCCGTGCATTAACCGATGAACAAATTAACTTAATGATCCATTCATTAAATGAAGATCATCGTGAGATGGAGCTTGCACGTAAAGGGCTTACAGTTGATTCTGAGCACTACGATTCTACCTTCGAAGATGAAGTATGGAATAAGAATGACGGCGAATGGGAAATTCTTCGTGAAGGTCACGATGCAGATAAGATCGCTCAACAGGTACAAGCACTTACTCGTAAAGAAGATCAATCTAACCTCGATACGAAGTTTGACGGTCTAGATGAATATAATGAGTACCGTGAAGGTGGCGGTAAGACAACGAGAGAAACTGAAGTTGAACAGTACATAAATAAACGTCTTGCTGAAGCCTATGAGAAAGCTAGAGACCTCGAACACTCTAAGCAGCCAAATAAAGTGGTGGATGATAAGGATCGCCCAGAAGCTGCGGGGGTACTAAGCGATAGCATGGCTGACTTAGATAAGAAGGCTATCGAAGAGGCCATTGCACTGTTCGAAGACGACGATGATTTTGACGCAATATAAGGAGTAGGAGCCCATAACTCCTACTCTATTTTTGTATTAAAGGATGTGATGTACGAATGGCAAATACAGAGAAGTACAGATTTGATGTCGAAGCCCAGACCGGTAATGCCGTCTCTAAGTTAAAAGAGATTACACAGTTAATGGATAAAATTGACCGCCTCCATTCAAAAGGGGTCGATAATTATAATACGACAAACCAAAAAGATGTCGATAAGAGTATGCGTTCGATGTCTGAGCTGTCTAAGCAGTATCAATCTGTTAAAAAAGACTTAATGGAGATCCAACGCCAAACGCAAAACATGGCAGATAATCTAGCTACTCCGGTAGGCGCAACAAAGAAACAACAAGAAGAAGTAGAGAAGCTACGTAAGACGCTTACTAGGCAATCAAGTGAAGCCATTAAGCAACAGGTAGAACTTCGCAACTCGTACGATGAAACCCTAAAGAAGTACCGCGAGATGGCATCCTTCACCCAAAACTATTCCAAGAACTTTAAAAGCAAGCTAGATACAAACGATGTATTTAACTTACCTATGGGTTCGGAAAAAAGCTTTAAAGAAGCTAGGAAGGTTATGCAGGATCTAGCTAGTGATGCTGACTCCACGGTAACCAAAATTAATGAGGTAAAGCAGGCCATACAGGAAGCAAATAAACTAGACCGTCGTTCGGAAAGTTTATCTCGACGTGCTACAGCTTCTGGGTATATGTCTCACCAACAGTCTACTAGTTTTAAAGGGGACTACCGAACAGCCACTCAAGACTTTGTAAGACAGCGTGAGTCGAACATGGATGCAATGACTGAACTAGGTAGGCAACGGTCAGAACTGTCTGACCGTGTTAAAAAACTACAGGATAATCCTAACGCCTCTAAAGAAGACCTAGACAAGAAGATTCAACTAGAGGAGTCTATCCAAGCTCTCGACAAAGAGATGGAAACCCGCATTCAGTTAAACCGTGTGCTGGAGAAAACAACTTCGAATATGGAACGGTATAACAGTTCCCTTTTAGAGAATGGTGGAGTAGAGGTTAAGCCTGAACGAGGCACAATGCGCGGAATGATGTATGAACGTGCTCCTGCTATTGGTTTGGCAGCGACTGGGGCAATGACTGCTGTAGTAGGTGGTCTTTACAACCAGGGAGCTGGACTAAACCGCAGTATGCGTGACGATGTTATTGCTATTGGACAACATACCGGAACAAATGGCGCAGACTGGCGTACAAACATTCGAGATAACGCATTAGATGCAGGGTTATCACAACGGTTAGGTTTCTCTGGACAAGAGATGCTCAACTTCCAACAGAACTATCTTTCTAACAACGGCTTCACCAACATGGATGATCTTAACTCTGCTATGCAAAACCAAGCCATTTTCTCTCGTTCTACAGGGGTAGATGCAGCGTCTACTCAGCAGTTCTTTGAATCGGCTATGAAGACCGGAGCTGTAAATGGTACGCAGGTTAAGGATATCCAAGACGCTTTTATTGGAGCTATTAAACAGTCTGGTATGGAAGGTCGAGAAAAAGACCAGTTAAAAGCGTTACAAGGTTTACTAGGTAGCGTATCAAATGGTCGTTCTTTATCTAACGATGAAGTAATGAATGTAATGGGTCTTCAGTCTGTTTTAGCTAACACAGGTGTTCGTTCTCTACAAGGAGAGCAAGGCGGCCAACTTATGTCTCAGCTAAACGACGGTATTCGCCAAGGGTTCGATGATCCACAAACTCGCCTACTATTCGGTGCCGGGTCTAAATATCAAGGCTTAGGTGGGATGTTCGACCTACAGAAGCAGATGGAGAAAGGAATCGGTGATCCTGAGAATATCGAGACCTTAATGAAAGCGGCAGACTCCTTAGCGAATGGCGGGGATGAGAAAGCAAAGAAAGCAGCCTTTTCTATGCTCGTTCGTCAGAAGCTTGGTACAGATATCACAACAGACCAGGTAGATGGCCTATTCAAAGCATATCGACAAGGAGACCTCACAAAAGAAGGTATCGATAAAGCGTTAAAATCAGATAAAGAGACCGGGGCGAAGACCGGGGATGAGAAGTTAAAGCAGTATCAAAGCTCTCATGAAGCAACAGATAACCAAAGCGACAAGACAACTGAAAAGCAAGCTACGCAAATCTACGATTTAGGAGAAGTTGTTCGTCAAACAAACATAGCGATGGGTGGTCTACCTCCGATAGCCTACGCAACAGCAGCTGCCCTAGGCGCATTAGCTCTAGCTGCAGCAGGGACTGCCGCTTCGTTCCTAGGATCTAGGGGCGTTAAAGGCTTAGTTAAAGGTAGGTATAAGGGTGACGGTACTGGCGGTAAAGGCCCTAAAGGAGGGGGCGGTGGCGGTGGCGCTCCTACAATCCTGGGTGCTGACGGTAAACCAATCCAATCTGAACAGAAAGGTTGGTTCGGTCGCACAAAGGATAAAGTGGGCGGTTGGTTCGGTAGAGGTAATACTGACACACCTAATGTACCTAAAACCGAGGGAGCACCGAAAGGTTTCTGGGCTAACGTAGGCGACAAGACGAAAGGTTTCCTAGGAGGCGCTAAAGACAAGGCCGGTGGATTCTTCTCAGCTACGAAAGATAAAGTTGGTGGCTGGTTCAAAGGCGGCGGGGGAGAAGGCATCATCGAGAATGGTGGTAAAGCCGGAGGATGGATGAGTAAGCTTGGCAAAGCTGGCGGTTTCCTAAGTAAAGCAGCTCTTCCATTATCACTAGCATTCGGTGCAGGTCAAATCCTAAGCGCCGAGAAAGGAAAGAAAGCAGAAGCTATCGGCTCTGTTGGAGGTGGTATCCTCGGCGGTATGGGCGGTGGAGCTGCTGCTGGTGCAGCATTAGGTTCTGTAGTTCCAGGTCTAGGTACCGTTATCGGAGGTATTGGAGGTTCTATCGTCGGAGGTATCGCAGGTAGCAGCTTAGGGGGTTGGATTGGTAGCAAATTCAATGGTGGAGACAAGTTAGAGTCACCAGAAGAAGTAGCTGCAGCTAAGGAGACCATGAGCAAAGCCTTTACAATCGGAGAGGGTAAGGATAAAGAAAGTAATGCTGCTAAAGGACAACTAGACAAAGAGAACACAAACACCAAGTCCCGTACAGAAACAAAACGAGGAGACAACATTGCCCTAGAGAAAGAGAACTTAAAATTATTTGAAACACTCTTAAACAAGGCAGGAGCTTTACTTGCGCAGTCTCGTATGCAGAACGGTATTATGGGTACGATGCAAGGGGGTACCATGTCAGCAGACGGTACGATGCTAAACGGTAGTGCTGGTCAAGTAAGTGGGTCTGATAATGCTAGCCAGGTATGGAACTTCTTAGCGGGTAAAGGAATGAACCCAGGAGCTATTGCAGGTA
>Ga0207713_1002410_pt1 | contig 13652 bp, 13 predicted proteins | sample KBSS64metaG_FD_184404 | JGI IMG/M metagenome (GOLD analysis project Ga0207713, IMG submission 184404) | Switchgrass rhizosphere microbial communities from Kellogg Biological Station, Michigan, USA - KBS S6-4 metaG (SPAdes) (version 2) | ecosystem: Host-associated > Plants > Roots > Rhizosphere >...
CCCCTAGTTTTCCCTAGTAAGGCATAACAAACCATAACAGGCTGACACCTGCCCTGCTTCGCATCAGGATTAACAAAAGCTAACAGCCAAGGCTCAACAAATCTCAACGCCAGCCCTTTACACTTCTGCTGTAGCTGCTGTTCGTAGGCGTCAGGATCCGTTAGGTTGGGTTAACACTTTTCCCAGTTTCTCGCGAAAAAGTGTCAAGTTTGAGGGGCTGGGGGGGTTACAGTTTTTCGCCGTCCAGCAGGCAGAGCGAGTTTTGTTCCTGTCATCCGGCGTATCGGGGTGCATTGTGGCAACGTAGGCCAGCTCAGTACGAAGAAACCGTAAAGCGCCTGCTGCACGGTCTTTGCCATAGAAGTTGTGGGTTTCTTAATCCGGCCGGAAGAGAATCATTAGTTGCTCTTCGGGTTCGTGCTGAACATCAAAATCCAGCTCAGCGGCTGCTGCCTCTATCCTCCGGCCAGAATCAACATCAGCTGGCAGCTTTTCCTGCCATCATGCTCCAATACACGATATTTGAGCCGCCAGAATTTGCCTCCATCAGGTTTGATCAGGAGAAAGATACCAGCCACCATCAGTCAGCTTGTAAGGCTGATCTTTAGGCTTGGCGGCGTACACCTGCCGGGCGTTTAGTTTCACCCTGGGGTACCTTCTTTAGACCGAACAGCAAATCTAACCATAAGTCCCCAAAAAGACTGTAGATTTCAGGAAACTTTAGTAGATGCCGGAATACTAAAAGGGGCTGTAAAGCTCAATGTATAAGGGGTTTCAGTTAACTTTAGTAAACCTTGGGAGACGTTAGAATGGTGCGATAATAGGAACCAACAAAAAGACTCATCAGACTGATTTTAAAAGAAAATTTAATATCGAAGAATAAAACTATACACATCACTATACACACTGGCGGTAGCGTTCATTTTTCGCACAATCAAAAACAACGAAAAAATTTTTTTTATAGAAAACTGTTCACACTGTTCACTCGGTATTATTTTCTACCTATTTCAGAAAGATAGACAGTGAATAGTCCGTGAACAGTGAACACTTTACTGTTCACTTTCCGGGATTGCAGGTAAAAAAAGACCGGCGGATGCCGGTCAGGGTAGGTTACAGGACTGTGGTTTCGTCACTCCGGGGCAGCCAGTCGGCGTTGCTTTCGTCCCTGAGGGCGAGATTGGTCTGCATCCCCTGATTCGTTCGGCGCTTGCCGTAATTCAGACCGTATTCTTTCAGCATGGCCGACAGCCCTTTGCCGAACATGGTGAGGCTGAGCGTATTCTTATAGCCGTGCGCCTCCATATAGACCAGATAGGCGTGATAGAGATACAGGCGCGGCTGCTTCGGAATGATGTTCGCATTCCCCATATACATACCGTCAGGCTCGGGCAGCGCTTCAAGGTAGCCACAAAAATCAAATGTCGGGTCTGAATCGCGTTTGATGCTGAGCGCCTCGTCGGAGTTCTGCTGTAACTGGAGCAACGTGCGCGCGGTCATCGGGTCTCTGAATTTCTGCATAAGCTGACGCACAATGACGGCCAGCTCGCGTGCAATTTTGTCTTTCAGTTGTGGGTCACGCTCCTCCGGGGCGATTTGTTCCGGGAAATGAATAATCACCCGCCGACGGGAGACACCACCGCTGCGGTCGGTGAAACGCATCGGGTTATTGTTCACGGCCAGTATCACCGCCGGAATATGGGTGGAATACGCATCGCGGTATTTCGGGTCGACCGATACCGCATCGCCGCCGGTAATGGCTTTTAGTCCAGCCCCGTCACCGCTCCATTTCTCCTGGTCAGGCAGGCGTATCAGCGAAAAGCCAATCAGCGCCGCACGTTCGCGTGGTGATTCCAGCGTTTCGATGGTCGCAGACGTGGCGTTATCCTCCCCGGCCAGCATCGTCGCGATTTCTGCCAGAATACTTTTCCCGCTTCCTCCGGGGCCGGTGACTTCGAGAAAGAGCTGCCAGTCGTAGCGGTTCGCCAGCACCATAAACAGTGCGGCAAGTATCACGTCCCGTTTGTCAGTACGTGAACCGGCTGCGCGGTCGAGCCAGCGCCAGAAGTTCGGCGCGTGGGTTTCCAGCGTTTCGCCCTTCACCGGCGGAGTAAAATCGACATCACAGAGTGTGCGCAGCCAGTGTGCCTTGCTGTGCGGACTGAATACGCCGGTGCCGGTATCGAGTACGCCGTTGCGAAAGCCAATCAGGCGACGCGCAGGAGCGTCCTGCTGGGGAACAATCAGTTTCAGGGTATCAACCACCGAGGCGATTTTCCCTGATGAGAACGGGGCGCGCAGGCGCTGGAAAAGTCCCGCCACGTCACGCGCAAAGTCCGACGGCGGAATGATTTTCCAAATCCCGGCCTCATAGCGGGACAGGAGCTGGCCGTTTGCATCCACGGCCAGCGCTTCGCCGTAATGTTCATGCACCCGCATCGCCTTTTCACTGGTTCTCATGGCGGTAAACTCCGCCTCACTCATGGTAGTGAAAGGGCTTTCGCTCGCTGGCCGGATGGCGTCATAAATCGTTTTGCGTGTGGCCTCCTCTCCTTTCTGCATAAACGCATCATTCCAGTCGCCGAACACCGGCGGGAGGGCAACCGTTCCCTCACAGGCCTGTGCAGCCGCTGCGGCTCTGGTCTGACCGTCGCCGTTTAGGTCGCGGTCGGCGGCGAGGATTATCTGACAGGCCGGATGTTTCTGCCGGACAAGGCTCGCCAGAGAAAGGAGGTTCACGGACGAGAGAGCCACCATGACCGTTTCGCCGGTCAGGTGATGCACGGTAAGTGCCGTAGCATAGCCCTCAGCTATCCACAGGCGTTTTCCTGCCTGTTTCTGCCCATCGATGGTGTGGAATGCCCCTTTCACCGCCGCGCCTTTCAGGGTGCGCTTGAGACCGTCAGTATCAATGAGCTGCAGGTTAACCAGCGCGCCGGTTTCGTCATACAGCGGGACAACCACATCACCTGCGCGGTACGTCACGCCGCCGGTTTTGTGCGTGCTCGTCAGCATGACACACTCGTGACCGGGAAAGCCCTTGCGGGTCAGGTAGGCGTTGCCGGTGGCCGTGCGGGTTTTCTCTATCAGTTTTACGGCCAGCGCGGCCGCCGCTTTGCGGTCGGCATCAATTTCAGCCTCTGCGGCCGCCATCGCCTCCGGGGCAGCCGGCTGCAGACAGCCGGTCACGGCATTCACTTTTTGGGCTGCCTCAGACGGTTTTACACCGAACACCTTCTCAACCAGTTTCAGGCCGTCACCCGCGCCGCACTGGTTACAGAACCACGTCCCACGCCCTTCCTTATCATCAAAGCGAAAGCGGTCAGAACCGCCGCACACCGGACAAGCCTGATGACGATTTTTGATGACCGGTACACCCAGCGCAGGGAGAATGCGCGGCCAGTGGCCGCACGCCTGTTTGACTGTTTCCGTTACGTTCATTTTCATCTTTTTTTCTCCCTCAGTGCACAACCGGTACGGCGATATGACGGGCGCAGAGTTCATCCATCACGGCGAGCCCGAGAAAGGACAGCGACGGGGCGGCCTTGAGTGCTCCGGCTTCCATTAAATCCTCCAGCAGCGCACAGGCAATTAGTCGGCCTTTTTCCTCGCCGTGCTGGCGCAGATAGAAACCCTCCAGCTCGGCAGCAATGGCGCTTTCCAGTGCGTCGAGTGTGAGCTGTGGATAGCGGTGCTGACGGGCGCACAGATTAAGCCAGGCGCAGGCCACGGCACGGCGATAAAGCGCGGCGCGTAATACGGGCGGCAATGGCTGTTTCATACATCAGCCTCCCCGGTCAGCCAGCGTTGGTTGCAGCGTCCGACCACACCATCGAGCCGGGCGGTCATGAGGTAAATCACGGAGGTGAGCTGTAACTGCTGCGCCGTGTCGCGGCACATAGTGGTGCAGTCCTGCACCTGCATCGGTTCGCCGACGAGCCTGCCGACGTTGCAAAGGTTTTCCAGACAGTTGAGGTCATTCTGACTGAACGCGGCAAGGCGCTCTTTCTGTATTAAGGCCGGGTTATTAACAGGCATGATTCCGTCTCCTGAACACGTGCGTATCCCTGCGCAGATACGCACATTTTATTTTTGGGTGTCGTTTTTAATTACAGATAATGGCGGTAGCTGTTATCCGGTTTTATTTCTGCTTCCGTTGCAGAATTATTCCGCCATTTTCGCGCCACCGGCGCTGGCCGTCTGACCGTAGAAATATCACCCGGATACTTGTCGATATTTCGCGCGCGGTATTGCTGTAATTCCGGGTCAGCTGCAATTTCACATAAAACAGCGTGACGGTTTTCAGGGCTGCGCTTAAATACGTCGGGGCGCTCACAGGTAAAGTCCTGCAAAAAACGACGGAGCGGAATTTCTGCCATGCTGCCACCGGCAATAATACGAATAAGGATGGTGTAGGTGCGCCGGTACGGGTTCCAGACCAACCCCGGACAGCGGTACGGCAAATCCCACGGAATACCGTCGGCTAGCACGCCAGACACCACCACATCAGGAAAACCAGAGCATCTGTAGGTTTCACCCGGCTGAGGGAAATCAAACATGGTGCTCACCTCCGTTCACAGATGACGGGGCAATGAAATCCCGACACAGGCCTTTAGCCTTGAGCTCCTCCAGCACATAACTGATGTCCTCATGCAGATAGCTCAGAATATGAGGAACTGAAAGCTGGTGCAGGCCGGAGAGTTCACGCTGTTGCAAATCCAGCCCGACGAAATGCGACATGGCGCTGGCGCGGCTGAGTTTATGGAATGACTCAGGGCTGAGATGTTCCTGAACCTCACAACGCGCTGAGACGCTCTGAGTGTTGTTATGCATGGCACACCTCCGCGACCGGCAGACGGGCAGCAAGGGAAAGCACGTAATCGCGAATAAGGGAGCGACGGGCGGCCTGTTCGTCACCGGCAACAGTGCGGAGCATACAGATACGGGGCTTGCGGTCTGCGCGACGAACGGCGGCAAACACAAAGATAAATTTGGGGTGAGACTGGGTGAGGGTCGTAGCCATTAGGGCAACCTCCTGTGAATAGCGGTTAACGCCACCACCGGAGCTGCAAATCTCATTGGTGGTGACCCGAACAGGGTTTGCAGTACCGGCTTCACAGAATACCGGCCAGTCCGAAGACTGCCCCACTCGAGCCACCATTATTTGACTGGAACCACGGTGTAAACACCACAGCCCGAAATATAGGTGTGCCTGAGCTACGACGTAAAAAAACACGCAAGGCGCGTGTTGTGTCGCCTGTGAATTACACGGGCTGCAAATCCCGGCTGCCGATTTTGCGACAGCAAGAAAACTGTACCAGGAAACACACAACAGATGCAAGCCAGAAAAAGGGGTTATTTGAAAGCGGTTCTGATTCATGCGTCACACTTCCGGTCACGGTGTGCAACGCGTTCCGCCATCCACGCAGTCACCTCAGACTGGAGCCAGGCGACGTTTTTCCCACCGAGAGAGACCTGCGCCGGGAAAGCCTCACGGGCGATTAAATCGTAGAGAGTGGAGCGTGACAGGCCACACTGATGGATCACTTCCGGGAGGCGTAAAAAACGCTCCTGAGTCGGGGCTGAAACTGGCATTAAATGTGCGCAAGAGCGGGAAGCTGGTACGGATAAAGCTGTGTGCATAACGCTACCTCATTAATTTCCACAGAGATCCGAACTTATCCGTCCGGAATCGGGTAGCTCTCTATTGTGTGAATATTTTTCCTCAATGCAACAGGGGGAAATCAGGCACCAAAAATATCAAATCGAATAATATATGACTACAACTACTCTAATTGCCTCTAGAGCCCTCTGGAAGCAACTGGTAAAAATTAAAGTGAAATGCCAATCGTTTTTTAACGAATTAATATCAGTAATTAATAGGCACTGAAGCAGAAAATTTACATTCGCGATTTATGGACGAGTGAACAGTAGTGAACAGTTGGTGAACACTTTTCTCTCAACTGTTCACTCTTTAACTTTATGTATTGTTTATATTTTTTCTTAAAGTGAACAGTAGTGAATAGTTATATGTAAAAAAACAATCAGAGAGAGACGGTTATCCTGCGACCTTTTTCTGGCCAGCCGCTTTTGTAGCCTCCGTTTGTGGGGTTTCTGCCACAACTGTATTGGATCGAGTTGTTGTACAACGCGATGCAGAATCACCTCAGCTTGACATCACTGAGGAGTAACACCATGACCACCACGACCATTCCTGACTATCTGTCTTCGGCATTCTGGCAACTAGGCGCGGCCAGAGCCGCACATCTTGAAAACGCCCGCATGATTGATGACACAGCCAATGCTATTGCCCGTACCGCACAGCAAAAAAAAGAACTTGAGCTCGAGAGCGGTAGTGAAGCGAGTGAATGGCGCACGGCATTTCGTGCAGGTGGTGCGGTGCTGACGGACGAGCTGAAACAACAGCATCTGACGCGTGTAGCTTCACGTGAACTGGTACAGGAGTGTGACCAGCTCGCTGAGGTGCTGACATTTGAATGCGACCGGCTGAAAGGTAACTGCGACAGTACGGCCAGAGCCTACCGCCAGGCACATCACAACGTGCTCAGTCAGTACGCGGAAAAAGAACTGGATAACGCGCTGCATGATACATGCGGGACGCTTGTCCGGGCGATGAAACTCAAAATGTTGGTGATGAGTAATCCGCTCGCTAACTCCATCGGGAATCAGGGTTACACAGCCCCGGATAAAGCTGTCATGCAGTATGTAAAAGCGCGGCTTGAGGAAGCAGTGAAAAACTGTCATATCCGTCTGGCTGACGAGCCGCTACTTTTTAAAGTCGGGTTGTCGGCTGAGACGCTGCCACATATGGATTACGGCGTTGCAGTAACCGCTGGACAGCGCAAGGCCTACTTTGACAAGTTGAGTGCGCGTAAGGCTGACCTTGAAGCACGAGGAATGCTGCCATGATGCACTGCCCGTTCTGTCAGTGTCCGACACGGACACGTACCAGCCGCTATCTTTCCGAAACAGTCAAACAGATTTATTACCAGTGCACCAATATTCTCTGTTCGGCCACATTCCGGACGATGGAATCTCTTGACACGATCATACGGCCACCTTCTGAGAATGATTTAATGGAAGATGAATTTATCTCTGCTCATTCAGGGACATTAAAAAAACAAAGTCTATAACGTCGATGGAGCTCCCTGATGACAACATCAACGCTACAGCAGGCTTTTGAAACCTGCCAGGATAACAAAGCCAAATGGCTGAACTGCAAACAGGAGCTGGCTGACGCCGAACAGGAATACGGAGAACTGTTAGCCACCGGTGAGACTAAAAGCTCCCGCAACCTGCAAACGCTGCGCGATATTATCGACGTAAAAAAATGGGAGATTAATCAGGCTGCCGGTCGCTATATTCGTTCGCATGAGGACGTGCAGCGCATCAGCATACGTAACCGCCTGAATGATTTTATGCAGACGCACGGCGCGGAACTGACAGCCGCTCTTGCACCTGAGCTGATGGGCTATAGCAACCAGCATCCCGCTGTAAAACACTGCGTGATGCAGCATTCAGTCGATTATCTGCGTGAAGCGCTGTCGGTCTGGCTGGCAGCCGGTGAAAAAATAAATTATGCCACACAGGATAATGACATTTTAATAGCCATCGGATTCAGACCTGACGCGGCTTCGCGGGATGATAATCGTGAAAAATCCACGCCTGCACAAAACCAGAATTACATCCGAAAACGCGCTAAGCTGGCTGCGCAGTAGCCGTCAAAAAATCCCCGTAAATCCCGCCCTTTTTCCCGAATTAAGCCATGCATGCATAAGGTGCATGGTTTTGCATGCGTTTTACCGACACTGAATCCCCCGCCAGCGCCAGCACTGCCGCGCTATGAGGCCGGTCATGCACCTGCATTAAAAGCATCCCCTTAAGCGGGCAGGCGGGGCGGGGAGAGCATTGCGCGCTAGCACTGAGAAAGAATTTAATTATCTCTTATCAATGCTTGCTATTAGATCTCAAATTTCTTAGTGATACTCTCTATTTTACTAAGAGCAGGTAAATAATCTTCCATGCCTTTTTTCTCGACCAAGAATCTCAAAACATCTTCATATGCAAGAGCTTCTGTTGCATATTTATGCTTACTAAATTGCCCCATTAAATTTTCAGCATCTTTAGCAAGTGATGAATCAGCCGGAGAGATCCCAGATGCCATTAAAAACAATCCAAGCCGTAATTTTTTATTAGGATTCAGTTTTGACAATGGAATTGATTTAACATATTCAACAAGTATGTTTTTTACTGGGGCGTTAGCAATCAAATGTAACTCATATATAATAGTTTCTACAGAGCGAGCTTTATCATCATCTTTCATGTTTGATAATTGCATCACTAATGCTTTCGCCATATCTTTATCTTTATACATTACTTTTAATTCTTTAGCGACCAAGAAAATATTTTGAACGCCTTTTGTTATAAATGCTATTCTTTCAGAGCCATTTATTCTCCCCTCAGCTACTTTAGAAACTATCAATACAACAACTTTCTCTACGAAATCCTTATTATAATTTAATAGAAGTCTATTAAAACCTATAGTAATAAAATCGTCTATAGCCTCAATTAACTGGATAGAGTTAGCATTGTGGCTGAGCAACTTAATAACCACATCATAAACGATGCTTTTGTGGTCTTCGATCTCTTTTGAATTAGAAATTAAAAAAAACAGCTTAACAATATAATCATCACTCTTACTGTAAAATTTATTATCAGTAATATACGACTCTGTTAAATTTATAAAAACACGGTCTACTAACCATCGAGCATCATCATCACATACATCTAATAACAAATAGCTCTTGCTTCTGATATTTTTGAAGTATTCACGTAGTTTTTTAATTTCAATATACTTTATGCAAGAAAATAACTCTTCCTTTTTCAAAGTTATGCTATCTTCTTTCTTTTGCTTAGTGATAATTATCTGGATGAATTTATTAATGGCGTATCGAAACTCTTTATATACATCAATCAAGAATCCATTTTTCATTACAAAATTAACTAAATTCATATGCAAAAATTCAGGTTTAAATTCCTCTGAATCCCAAGAGAACAAGCTATTGCTATTTTTCCTATCCTTAGCTTTTACCAGAAGTGAGTCAATAGTATAATTAAAATTGAAGAGATAGTTGAAATTAACTAACTCTAAAACCATTGATACTGAACGCCTTATTTTTCTAGGGAATCCTTCAAAAATCTCAAGAATATTATTCGACTCGATTTCATTATATTTATCATTCGTATAAAAACCATACTTCAACTGATGCAGGATAACATTTTGATTGAAGAGGGTAAGCAGAAGTGATGCATAATTTTTAAGTTTTAGATCATAAGATATAAGATCTTCTGATGCCATGTATGCTAATTCATTGTGTCCATTTTGATAGAATACATATGGATCAATGCGGTCATACGTCAGGTTAATTGATGACCTGCCTTTTCTAGTATAATCAAATTCCTTTTCATAATTAAAATCAAAATGAATATTATTCAATTCACTATCATTGCCCTCACTAAACACTACAGCATTTTCTTTCTTTTCATCTATAATTATCCCACTTATATCAGCCTTTTTCAATATATTAAAAATAGGTTCTAATTTATTAGTAATAGATTTACTTTCTTTTTCATCATTGTTTTTTACAACCATCACAAACTGTGAGTAAATACTTCTTAAACTTTCATTAAAATCAATTGTTGCTTCTTTATTATAAAAATATAAAAATGCGCGCGGTTTACCATCCGTGTTAGTATAAATCAAACCACAATTAGTCAAACTTTTAATCACTTGCTCTGCAAGTATTCCCTCAAGTGTATTTAGGGGCAACAATCTGTTATGAACTTGCTTAATTATATTATTAGGCGATACGTTAGAGATATTTTTGTTTTTAATTAAGAGCAAAAAATTATATAACTGGCTAGTATAGTAATTGTTGAAGTGATCTACCGCAGATTTATCATCTAATACTATAGTTGTGATTCCATGACTTAGCAAATATTTAGATTGAGCAGGATCTGCTTTGAATACCACTAAGAACATTGGCGGCCTAATATTTGAATGATTCTGAGTCCATTTGATGATTTGCTTAATATCAAAATCATTATAAGAGTACCCAAGAAACAAGACGGTATGTGTAGATAAAATGCTCTTAATATAATTTGAAACTAATGGGAAGTTAAACTCATAGTTTATATAGTCATCTTCTTTGAACACGATATTATGATTTGAGAAATCTCCATGCATTTTAATTAGCTTTTTATCCAAGCTAGACTTCATTAAATCCTTGTCGCTTGCGACTAAACCATAAATATAAGCATTATCACGAGTAACACTTTCAAGTATACAATCCCAATTTGTTGTTATGACGACATGAGGGTTAACTTCAAAAATCAGTTTATGTATTTTTGAAGGAGGTATATCTGAAGGGAAAAATGACTTTATTTTTTTATAATATAAATGCTCCCCAAACTCTAAGAAATATAACTGCGCAACTTTTAAATAGTCAACTTCATAGTCAATATTTAACTCTGTTTTTAATTCTTCAATTAGATCGCCCCAGCTAGGTAATTTAATTGTTTCATTTTCAGAAGATTTTGAAACACCAGCACCAACGAAAATTGCAAGAGAATCTTCGTCAACAGCATTTAAGATAGTATCAATGTGTTTATTGTTTATGCTCATTTTACATTCCATAAATAGTCGGAATACCATTGCAACATATGTGCACGCCTCTCAATATATAAAGCGTGGTTGTATGTTCCACGTATACTATTCTTATCAACGTGCGCTAGTTGGGTTTCAATCCATACTGAATCAAAACCTTTTTCATGCAACAACGTGGACATCATATGTCTAAACCCATGTCCTGTGAGCCTTCCATCATATCCTAAGCGTTTGATAGTTTGGTTAATACTTGCTTCGCTCATAGGTTTCTTCGGATCGTTCCGTCCAGGAAAAACATAACGATAGTTCCCTGACATGATCTTGAGTTCATTGAGTAAATCTAACGCTTGAGTCGACAATGGTACAAGGTGCGCCCTACGCATTTTCATCCTTTCAGCAGGAATTTCCCAAATTGCGTTATCCAGATCAAATTCTGACCATAAGGCCGCACGTAATTCGATGGTTCGTACACCTGTAATCATCAGTAACTTCGTGGCTATCTGAACAAGCTTACTCCCGGTATAACCCTCTAAGGCACGCAGGAAATCCGGTATCTCATCAGCTTTTAGGAACGGGAAATGATTGGATTGATGTACTTCAAGAGCACTTGAGAGATCTGCCGCAGGATTAAATTCTGCTCTTCCTGTTGCTATCGCATAGCGAAAAACCTCAGAGCAACGCTGTCGCACTTTACGCATTTTCTCCAATGCACCACGTTTCTCAATTTTACGCAGAACGTTCAACAACTCTAGCGGTTTAATCTCCCCCACTGGCCTTGTTCCAACATAAGGAAAAATGTCGTTCTTGAACGCTTCCATGATGTCAGAGGCATATCCTTCCGACCATTTGGCAGATTTCATCTGGTGCCACTCTGTGGCTATCTTTTCGAAAGCGCTTTCAGACTCGGTTTGTAAAGCAATCTTCTGCTCTTTTCGAACCTCACTCGGGTTCTTTCCTTCGGCGACCAGTTTTCGGGCATCGTCACGACGAGAACGCGCATCGGCAAGTGTGATCGTTGGGTATACACCAAGCGAGATCATTTTTGGTTTACCGGCAAAACGATAGCGGAAGCGCCAGCTCTTGCTTCCATTAGGTTCTATAAGCAATGAAAGCCCTTGCCCATCTCCAAGTGTATAGGCTTTAGCTTCAGGCTTAGCGCGGCGAATCTGCATATCGTTTAAAGGCATGTGTATAGGAATCCGGACCGAACAGGAACATATACACAATCCTATACACATTCAGTACCGGATTCTACTGGATGGTTACGGACTACTATGGACTTAAAAGAATAAAAAACGTTATAAATCAGATAAGTTATAGACTAATACGGACGTTTAGGGAAGTTGAGATGGTGCCGATAATAGGAGTCGAACCTACGACCTTCGCATTACGAATGCGCTGCTCTACCAACTGAGCTATATCGGCCCTGAGAGGCCGGTTACGAGCGTAACCACGGGGCAAAAGGTTAGATCTAACCGGGTGATGCGTCAATGCCCTTTTGAATCAAACGGCTATTTTTGCATCACCCGTGATTATTTACGCACGAATCGTATCGTCGCCGAAGCCGATCCACTTGTACGTGGTCAACGCTTCCAGCCCCATCGGGCCGCGCGCGTGCAGTTTCTGCGTGCTGACCGCCACCTCAGCGCCGAGGCCGAACTGGCCGCCGTCGGTGAAGCGGGTGGAGGCATTCACATATACTGCTGAAGAATCCACTTCGTTCACGAAGCGATCGGCATTGCGCAGGGTACGCGTCAGGATCGCGTCAGAATGCTGCGTGCCGTGTTCACGAATGTGCGCAATGGCGTCGTCGAGATCGGCAACGATTTTCACGTTCAGATCCAGTGACAGGAACTCGTCGTCGTACTGCTCCGCTTTTACGGGAACAACGTCAGCCGGGCCATCCTGAAGCAGTGCGAGCGCGCTGGCGTCAGCATGCAACGTCACGCCGCTCTCTGCCATCTGTTTGCTCAGGGCCGGCAGGAAGGTGTTCGCAATACCCTGATGCACCAGCAGCGTTTCTACGGTGTTACAGGTGCTTGGACGCTGGGTTTTCGCGTTAACGATTATCTTCAACGCCGGTTCAATCTCAGCGCTGTCGTCAACAACGATATGGCACACGCCGATACCGCCGGTGATAACCGGGATCGTCGACTGCTCGCGGCACAGCTTGTGCAGGCCCGCGCCGCCGCGTGGGATCAGCATGTCGATGTATTTGTCCATGCGCAGCATTTCGTTGACCAGCGCGCGGTCCGGGCTCTCGATCGCCTGTACGGCACCCGCCGGTAAGCCACACTCTTCCAGAGCCTGCTGAATGACTTTCACCGTGGCGGCGTTGGTGCGCCAGGTCTCTTTCCCACCGCGCAGAATAGCGGCGTTACCGGTTTTCAGGCACAGGGAGGCAACATCAACCGTCACGTTTGGACGAGCTTCATAAATAACGCCAATGACGCCGAGCGGCACGCGGCGGCGCTCCAGGCGTAAACCGCTGTCGAGCAGCCCGCCGTCGATCACCTGCCCTACCGGGTCGGCCAGATTGCAGACCTGACGCACATCGTCGGCGATGCCTTTCAGGCGTGCTGGCGTCAGCGCCAGACGGTCGAGCATCGCTTCGCTCAAGCCGTTACGACGGGCTTCCAGCAGATCCTGCTCGTTGGCGAGCAAAATTTCCTGAGACTGGGATTCCAGATAATCAGCGATTTTTTCCAGCACGCGGTTTTTCTCGCGGCTGGAAAGGAGCGCCAGTTTGTAAGAGGCAGCCTTCGCGGCAGCGCCCATTTGTTCCAGCATGTTCTGGCTCCTTAACGAATAATCATGTCATCGCGATGCACGGCAACCGGGCCATATTCATAGCCCAGAATGGCGTCGATCTGCTGCGAGTGGTGACCCGCGATGCGGCGCAGGGCATCGCTGTTATAGCGGCTTACGCCGTGGGCGATGTCGCGGCCTTCGAGGTTACGGATACGGA